>OOBX01000279.1_pt1 | contig 44641 bp, 29 predicted proteins | sample 1671021 | NCBI WGS metagenome assembly OOBX01 (sample SAMN06348114, study PRJEB24527) | human gut metagenome | biome: human gut; feature: ankylosing spondylitis patient; material: feces | host: Homo sapiens | place: China | collected 2015-10 | reverse complement strand
CTCTTTTTTCATCTTTGTTGACTTTTATGAAGTCAACCTATTTCAGGACGAGACAGGATGAGTACGCGTTTATCACCTCAACACAAAATGTTTACTAATCTTCTGTGAATTACCAGCGTAGAAATCGATAGTCACATGCCGATCAGAAACATTCATTTTATAAGAGCCAGCCGAAGTCGAACGGATATAGGTTTTCAAACCTGGCTTATATTCATTCAACAGCCCACTGTCATCCTCATATTTGGATCCATCCTCTTTTTTCTTGGATTTAGCCATTTCGTGAATATCACCGTAATCCCGCGGCTGATCCGACGTACAAGAATAGGTTCCTAATTCCGGTTTAGACCAGACGCTATTAACTGTCATTTGTGTAATGTGACCACCATCCCCATACCAATCAGCCAATTCTGTCGTATGAATGTGTCCACAGATACACAAAGCGTTCCGCTGGGCAAATACTTTACGAAAATGTCTACGCGCAGCAGTCTCTTCAGCCGACTTTCCCCCGTGGAAGAACCATCGGCAACTTCCTCCGTCATAGGGCAGAACCGGACCGTGGGTCAATACGAATGTATGTCGGGCTCCTTCACACTCTTTTAGCATCTGATCAATGAGTGTATCATCCGGATCATTGAAATCCAGTACAATATATGCATCATCGCCGATCGTGAAAAAAAAGTTCGTATGCGTAATGGACTTTCCCAATTCCTCAGACATCCGTTCCGGCATATAGGCATGATAAGCCTCTTTTGCGTTCGTTCCGCGGATATCATGATTACCCGTTACAGTCACAAAAGGCAAACCATGAAGTTCTGACTTAAAACGGTTCATCACGTCCTCTAACATTTTCTTGTGGACCTCCGGATTACCGCAATCTCCTTGAATCAAGTCGCCCAATTGAAATACCATTTTGGTATCAGAACCTATCAGTTGGGCAGCCCGTTTTAGTAACAAAGGGCAACGCTCCCGCCACATCTCCCCATTACGGGCAAATTCAGCACGCTGTACCCGGTTCAACCATTCTACCGGTTCATTATAGTCTGCATGATACACACTGGCCGGTTCCGTATCAAAGTGTGTATCGCCTAACAATACGATCGAATATTTTTTCTCCAAGTTCGATTCAGAGAAAGAAGACAATCGGTTTCCAAATGCCAAACCGGCAAGTGATGTTGCACTAATTGTTAGAAATGCTCTTCGTTTCATGATATGGTTCTTTTATATGATGTAAAATATAATCTTGATTTAAGATAAGAGAGGGTGTGTCAAAAAGAAAATCCTGCTTACAATAGACACAATTTAGGCACGGATTACGCGGATTACACGGAAAGATAATAAATTTATCCGTGTAAATCCGTGAAATCCGTGCCTTAAAGATCGTGATAAAGGAGTTTTGACACACCGTCCCTTATTTTCGTTATTCACTTTTTACGGACTAATCCTGCCAGCCTGGATTCTGCGTAAGATTTGAGTTCATCTCCCTTTCCTTTGCAGGGATCGGCCAAATCTTTATCTGTTCACCAACGCTAAGATGCTTGTAAGTAGTCTCTCCCCAAATCTGCATCAAACCATTCGTATTAAGTTCTCCTACCTGTCCGGAAGAATGATCTTTAAACTTCCTGTCGTACCATGTACCCCAGCGAAGCTCGTTAAAGAACATAGAATCCTCACCGCCAAGTTCAACATAAAACTCTTTCCGAATGCGTTGCCGCATATCCTCCTGCCCACTCACAATAGCCGCAGGATAAGCCTGATCATTAAGAAGAACATGCCCGACACGCTGTCTTACCCTATTTACAAAAGCAACAGCCTCACTTGTCCTGCCCAGCTCATTCAAGCATTCAGCCCGCCTAAGAAGAATTTCAGCATAACGGCAGAGTATAATATCTTCGGAATAGACCCAACGAGTCGTACATTCATCATTCTCTGTTACATATTTCCTCCAAAGATAATAAAATTTAGAATTTGTATCAGTACGGATGTCATAAGGCTCTCCAGCATCCAGAATGTACGGCCAACGGAGGGTCCAGGTATGATTTCCCACACCTGCCTGATTCCCGTCGTAAGTCGAGTAAGGGGTTATAATCGACTGCATCAGGCGCGGATCACGATCTTCATATGCCTGGCGTATTCTCGCCTCGTTCCCTTGATCCAAATATTTGCTCATATCGGCACCATAAGAAACCATATTATTATAAAGAGCCTGATAATTAGAAGTTGCTTCAGTTGTTCCCCATTCTCCTTTACCGGATTGAAGTCCGTCACGCAGAAAGAAAGCAACCCTTTCCTGGGGAGTCATCGAATGCCATCCGGGACAATATTTTTCCCAATCAAATTCGGAGCCATCCGCACACTCGTACATTTCCACAAAAGCAGGATTCGGGAGATAATTGTTCCAAGCAGAACCACCCGTACAACGATTACCATAATTGATTCCTCTCGGGTTTCCCATCCCACTTGTCTCAACACACTGTACTGAAAAAATCATCTCATCACATTGCTCATTAGCCGGTTTAAAGAGCTGAAAGAAATCTCTGTTTCCTTTTACGCCATTACTCGGACTGTAAAGTGCATATCCAAGCCCTTCAATCGCTTCAAAGTCTGCAAGAGCCTTAGCATAATCTCCCATAAACTGATAAGTATAACCTCTAAAAGCATAAGCAGCACCTTTTGTTATACGTCCATAACTACTATTACCTTGAGCATATTTACCAGGAAGATTAGGCTCATTAATACAATCCGTAAGATCTGAAAGAATTTGCTCCCATACCTCAGCTTCCGATGAACGCGCTTTGGTTGCTTCCGAACTCTCCACATTTTCCATATAGATAGGAACACCTCTCCACAAGACATTCAAATGATAATATGCCCAAGCCCGCAGAAATTTACATTCGGCTTTCAATCGCGCTTTCTCGCTGTCATCCATTTCCGGGACATTATCAATGTTGTTGATAACATCATTAGCCCTATACACAACCGTATAATAATATTTATAATGATTACCTACATTTCCATTCGAAGGCGTACAAGAACCGGAAATCACGAAACAATTATTCTTCCAGTTCATATCGATATCCATTACGGACGACCAGGCATCAAACGGAATACCGATAGAAGGACTATCGTAATTCTTAGAGAATTTCTCATACAGTTCATTATAAACCCCCATCACAGCCGCACGGGCCAAGATAGGGCTGGTCCATACATTCGAACTCGAGAAACTATAACTTGGAGATGTATCAAGAAGATCGCCGGCACACCCTTCCAAACCGAATAACATGCCCGATAAAGTTCCGATGATAGCTATTTTTCTAAATAATTTTTTCATATTCTCAATATATTAGCTGTTTCCAAAATAATTAAAATGTTAGATTAATACCGAAGGCATACTGACGCATGGTAGAATATCCCATACTAACACGCATTTCCGGATCCATACCGGAGAAGCCGGTAATCGCAAACAGATTCTCCCCCGAAGCATATACGCGAAGCCTTTCAACATAGAACTTTTTAGAAATGCTTTTAGGCATTGTATATCCTAAAGTCAAATTTCTAAGTTTAATGAAATTCCCTTTCTCCAGATGAAGCGAAGAACTTGCTGAACTCTGAGCCCCTGATACATTAACCAAACGAGGTTGTTTTGAAGACTGATTGGTTCTCGGATCTGATGGATTTTCAGGATCATAGAAATAATGATCATTCGCTACCGCATCCGGAATCGCGTAGCCATAAGTCGTTTCACTCGAATTCCTTGCCTTGCCATAGTAGTAAATGCTAAATCCGGCAGATCCTCCCCAAGTCATAGAAAAATCGAAATCTTTCCAATTTGCACTGGCCTGGATACCAAAATTATATTTAGGGGTTGTTGAAGTTCCCTGAAATTCAGAATCATATGAATTACCATAAACTCCATCCCCATTCGCATCCGCATAAATATACTCGCCATACCAAAGTGCATTTTTAGCAATATTATTATAAGGTTGGAAAGTATAACCTGCCGCTTGCATGGCTTGAAGCCATTGCATATCGTTTTCCGTACGGATCATGCCATCTTTAGGGCCACCATTTATATTGACCGTACCGTCGGCATTGAAATACGAGCCGTTTCCGTTATACACATTAGGAAGATAAAACTCATTAATCTGACGTCCTTCGATGACTCTCGTAGTGCTACCGGTAGAAACATCTCCTATATTGGTGGAATATTCCGTATGTTCTTTATTCCATCCCCTTTCCAATTTACCTTTATATTTGCTGACAAAGTTTTTATTAAAAGAGAACTGGCCTTTAATGCTATAGCTGAAATCCTTGCCGATATTATCTCTCCATCCAAGCTCCAATTCAACACCCCTGTTCGTAACTTCCGCAATATTGGCTTTCGGAGCAGTCGCATTCCCCATTACCATATACATATCAGGCGTGTACAGAATTCCGGTAGTCAACTTGTTATAAACATCTATATTACCGTTCAATTTATTATCAAAGAAACCAAAATCAAGACCGACATTAGTAACGGCCGTCTCTTCCCAAGTAAGAGCGGCATTGGCAATAGAAGTGATGGCGATACCACTTGTCAAAGCTTGACCGGTAGAATAATTTGCCGCCGAATAGACAGACTGCCAATCATAGTTGCCGATTGCATTGTTGCCCAGTTTACCCCAAGAAGCACGAAGCTTTAAGTTTGTCAGCCACTGTACCGGTTTAAGCCACGACTCTTCATTCATACGCCAACCGGCCGAGAAAGAAGGGAAAGCACCCCAACGATAATCAGGAGCAAATCTCGACGAGCCATCATAACGCAAGTTAAACTCAAGTAAATATCTGCTCTTATAAGCATAATTCGCACGTCCAAACACCGAGCGGGCAGCGTATTCAGTCCCATAACCAGCCGTCGAGTAAGGGGTTGTTGCAGCATCAAGGTCATTTACAGCGGCATCCGTAAGTCCCAACTTACTCACATTTGTCTCCCTGTAATCATACGTTTCTTCCTCATAGCCAACCATTGCCGACACATCATGAATACCAAAAGACTGGTTATAATTAAGTAAATGGTTCAACTTCGTACGATTCGTCCTTGTATAATACATACGAGTATAAAGAGTTGATGGGTCATCGGCCCCTGTTGAATAAGCTCCCTTAGAAAAACTGAACTTTCCAATGGAAGCGTCCGATACTTTTCGCTCCCGGCGAAGATCCTGATAATAAAAATCAAAATTATATGTAAAATATTTCAGAAACTTGACTTGAGCATACCACTCCGTATAAAGCTGTGAATATTTGTCAAACCCATTCAATACATTATCCCAAAGTCCGTTATGCGATTGTGGATCTTCTTCAGGTCCTTCCGGTGCACCATATTTTCCATCATAATACGGATATATACAAGGAACCATCTTTTCCGTGTTCATAGAATTGATATGACTGCTCCCATTATAACTGGTAACACTGACTTCTTGATCGGTAACATTTCCCGAGGTACGAGTTCCAACCCGCAACCAGTCGGTAATATCAGAATACAAGTTCACACGTCCCATATAACGATTATATCCCGTATTCTTCATGATACCCGGATTATCTATATAGGAAAAGCTCATTGAATAACCTGTTTTCTTCTCCTTGCCATTGAGTGAAATCGTGTGCTTCTGCATCCATTGCTTCGTATAAATCTCATCCCACCAGTCTGTATTGGGATAAGCAACATAGTTCGGATAACCCGAAGCAGAAATTCCGTTAGGATCAGCTTTAGCGGCTTCCCAAAGATCAATAGAACTCTGAGAAAAGATATCAGAGTTTCCTAAGTTATTAGATGATTCATTCATCAATTTCATATACTGAACATAATCCGAAATTGTATGAACAATTTTGAAAGGTTCATTATAGGAGACTGTACCATCATACGTCACACTAATTTTACCTTCCGTGCCGTTTTTGGTCGTGATAAGGATAACACCGTTAGCACCACGGTTTCCATATATGGCACAAGAAGCTGCATCTTTAAGGATAGAGACATTGGCTATATCAGAAGGATTGACCATACTGATGCTTTGTTCCATTCCATCAACAAGAATAAGAGGGCTGGAAGAATTCAATGTTCCAACACCGCGAATGTTATAGGAAAAACTCTCTGCATTAGGTTGTCCGGAACTTTGCATGATCTGAAGGCCGGGTGAAGCACCGCTAAGAGCTTGAGAGGCATCGGTGACGGGTCTCGATGACATTGATTCGAAATTAACAGTGGAGACCGAGCCGGTCAGGTTTACTTTCTTCTGGGTACTATAGCCAACGACAACAACCTCTTCCAATGCTTGCGTATCCTCCGATAATGTAATATCGACCACAGAACGGTTCTTAACCTGAATTTCAATTCTATTATATCCTATGTAAGAAACTACCAACACGGAATTTCCGAATACGGACAAAGTGTAATTTCCATCGACGTCGGTAATAGTTCCATTGGTAGGATTTCCTTTCTCAATGATATTGGCGCCGGGGATCGGTTCTCCGTTTTTATCCGTTACCACACCTTTTATATCTTTCTTTGCTTGTAAAACAACTTGCTTGTCGTTTCCTTTATATAAGGCAATATGCTTGTCGTTTATCACATAATGGATATTCTCTTTTGCAAATAGTTCATCCAATACTTCGGGAACTGTCTTATCCTTAAAGTTGACAGTAACCTTACGAGTTACTTTTACCTGTTCCAAATTATACGTGAAATAGAAACCGCTTTTTTGTTCAATAGCAGTGAGAACCTCCTGTACGGTCGTATTTTCCATATTCAATGACAATTTCACCGACTGTGAATAGCTTAAATTAGCAAAAGACTGTAAGGTTCCCAATAGTATGAATAATATAACACATCTCATAATATTTAGACTTTTTCGCAGCCATGACGATTTATATACACCGCATGGCGTATTTTTCATAATATAATGCATACATTTGTAAATGATTAGTTAGTAATAAATTTAGGTTCGCTAAAGCGTTACTCGCTTAATCCCGGCTGAAGATATTGGCCTATCTTCAGCCTTCGTTTTTATCAATCCTTTCCCATAGGCTTTTTATTTTAATGGTTTGAAAATCCGTATTTGTTCCCCTTCAAATAAATAATCCAATCTCCTGGTTTCTTTCAGTAAATGTAAAACCTGTTCAATTGTAGCTGTATCCTTAAAGCGGCAAGTAAAAACTTCAGAACTTAAAGAATAATCCGTTATAACTATTTTCACATCAAATTTCCGTTCCAAATCACGGACAATATGATCAAGCCGACATTGGATAAAAGCGCCTTCTCCTTTCATCCATAATTTAACCGTATTCGTATTGATATTTTTCTCCAATGCCAAACCGGAACTTCCCGAATATGAAACCTGTTCGTTTGGTTTAAGAGTCAATCTGTTTTTACAGTCGTTTGTTTCCACTTCAACCTTTCCCTCTGCCAATGTGACAACGGATTTTTCGTCGAAGTAAGCTTTTACATTAAATTTCGTTCCCAATACCTTTATTGCCAGCAAAGGTGAATGCACGACAAAAGGAAGATGTTCCTTATGGGCCACATCGAAAAAAGCCTCCCCTTCAAGCCGGACATTCCTTTCCTTATCAGAGAATTGAGTCGGGTAAATAAGTTTACTTTGGGAATTCAACCAGATCTTTGTTCCATCGGAAAGCATTAGAGATGCTCTTTGTCCTTTCGGCACTTCTACCGTATTCTCGCCTACAGTTGCCGGTTGAACCATTTTATAAAGATTCAATCCTAATAATCCGATGATGATAACAGCTGCCACATATTTCAATATCGGATATATGTAAAAATGCGGTTTCGCATTTTTACTCTTTCCCTGGGAAAGAGTAAAACGATTATACGCCTCCTCTATCTCTCTCCTATCCGAGAATCGCAGTTCATCCTTCAAACTCCATATGCGTTCCATTTCGAACAGCCAGTCTGCATTGGGCTTGCCGGATGCGATCCATTGGTCGATCGAACGAAGGTCTTCCGGAGTACAGGTATGCGTAAGGAATCGTATGAGTAATTGTTCGTCCATCTTCTTCTATTGTGCTTATATAAAGAAGACAATCGAGGCGGGAGGTACTACGTGGTCAAAAACAAAGAAAAATTCAATTTATGTTGCAGAGCAGAAAAATAAGCAGGAAAAGGCCTTTCAAGTCTTCCCGCAGGAAGGCAAGCGCTTGCCGGATATGTCCTTCGACTGTACGGGGAGAAATTCCCATAATCTCGGCTATCTCCTTACGGCTCATATCATGGAAATAGGCCAGACGGAAAGCCTGTGCGCATTTGGGAGGCAGTTTATTAACGGAGAGTTCTATGATTTCCCGCAAATCCTGATTAATAACAGACCTAAGGACATCGTTGGAGTCGGTGGACTCGCCCCAAAAAGCGATACGCGCCTCAGCGATGCGAACACGTGATTCGTACTCGTCAACAACCATCTGGTGTTTGATGTGGTTCAAGCAACTATTTTGCAGCCATTTAAAAAGGAAAGATTGGATATTGTCGGGTTGTATAACCTTTTTCTGTTCCCAATAGGAAGTGAAGACTTCTTGCACCAAATCTTTGGCAACCTGCTCATCTACAAAACGACAAGCGAGCGCCATCAATTTAGGATAGAAACATTCAAAGAAAGTTTTAAAAGCAGCATGATCTCCTTTCCTGACTTTTTCAATGTCAATTTTCGCTTCCATCATATCGTATTCTTTCTATTTGTGGTAAAAAAGCGTGGAGCTATTGTCTCATCCGGTTAGGAGCTCTGGTAAGCTTGTACAACAAATAAGCAATAGCCCACGCCCTATGGGAGCGCGAGCGTTTTTGCCTATTATTCTTTTTGTACAATGAATTTACCAGATTCCTAACAAAGAATAATACGAAACGCTTCTACGTTTTTCTTTATATTTCCAGACAAAGATAATTTTATTTTCAATAAAAGGCTTATTCATCTGCAATTAATTTTTCTTATACCTCTTACAACACTATTTAGCATCTTGGCTCTTGACAAGTTCGGACAAACCCGTATCTTTGTATTGTGGTTTTTTCATAATAGTATTAGATTTAAGGTTAACAAAGTTTGGTTAGGGGTTGTCGTGAGACAGCCTTTAATTGTTTATAGGGGTTTCTTTTGCCTATAAATAACCAGATCGGGGAAAATTGATAAGTTATCCGGCAGAATTGCCATTTACCGCAAGCCACAATGGGCCGATATTTGCATTATAAAACAAACATATAAAACAGCAAAGACATGACGACTAAATTAAGTAATCTATTTTACACTTTCCTGAACATTGCAGCTTCGACTCAAAAGTTGGGCATTAACTTGATCCGCGTGGCAATCCTGATCATCTTCGTATGGATCGGAGGATTGAAATTCTATAACTATGAAGCAGAAGGTATCGTGCCGTTTGTGGCAAACAGTCCTTTTATGAGCTTCTTCTATACGAAAAGCGCTCCCGAATATAAAGAATATAAACTGAAAGAGGGGGAATTCAACGAGGCCAAACATCAGTGGCATGTGGAAAACAACACGTACGGCTTCTCGCACGGGTTAGGCATTCTGATCATGGCGATCGGTATCCTGACGTTCTTAGGTATTTTCTCCCCTAAAATCGGCCTGGTAGGTGCAGGACTTGCTATTATCATGACGATCGGAACGCTCTCTTTCCTGGTGACGACGCCTGAAGTATGGGTACCGGACTTGGGAAGCGGAGAACATGGATTCCCACTGCTGACCGGGGCAGGCAGACTAGTAATAAAAGATACGGCAATCATTGCCGGGGCGATCGTAGTGTTCTCGGACTGTGCACAGAGGATATTGAAACAGAAGAAATAAAAAGTAGAAAGGGGTTGCCTACACATTGTATAGCCACCCCCTTTTTATTCTTTTATAAATCAACTTTTAACTTGCCGAAGCTGCCTGCTCATCCACCGATACCAGCTCGATTTCGAATATCAAAGTCGAATAAGCCGGGATATCACCGTTGTCGCTTGCGCCATAGGCTAGCTGCTGCGGAATCCAAACCTCATATTTATCTCCTTCAACCATATGTTGCAAAGCAACTGTCCAACCAGATATGACGGAACCATATCCATTCGGATTGGAGTTCGAATAATTCGCATAGTATGAACTGACCGCACACTTGAAGGGCGTACCGTCTTCAAACAACCGGGCATCAAACTCCGTTCCATCTGTCAAAGAACCTTTATAGTAGACCGAGACACGGCTATTGAAATAGGCTTGCTTGCCATTCCCCTTTTCAATCAGTTTGGCACAAACATAACCATCACCGGCTTCCGAATACCATCTTACAAAACCGGTTTCATTTACTTTTGCCTGGAAGGCAATGTCCTGTTCCAACTTATAAGCCTCTCTTTCAACAGCTTCAGTATCATCGTCATCATCCTTGCAAGAAGAGACAACGAAGACACACAACAACATCAACGCGATATGCAGGTATTTCTTCATGCGTTTATTCCATTATCTTTTTTAATAAATTCTTCATGCTTACCTTTTCGGAGATAATGTCATGCAACTTGTCGATGCTCACACGTTCCTGTTCCATCGTATCGCGGAAACGGATCGTGACACAATTATCCTTCAAAGTATCGTGGTCAACTGTAATACAGTACGGGGTTCCGATAGCATCCTGGCGACGATAGCGCTTGCCGATAGAATCTTTTTCGTCATACTGGCAACGGAAATCGAAACGCAACATCTTCATGATCTCCTCAGCCTTTTCAGGCAGACCGTCTTTCTTCACCAACGGCAATACGGCGAGCTTGATAGGCGCCAACGCTGCGGGCAACTTCAATACAACACGTGTTTCGCCGTTTTCCAATGTCTCTTCGCAATAAGAACCGGCCATCACACTCAAGAACACGCGGTCTACACCGATAGAGGTCTCGATTACATACGGAGTATAGCTCTGGTTCAGTTCAGGGTCGAAATACTGGATTTTCTTGCCGGAAAACTTTTCGTGCTGGCTCAAGTCGAAATTCGTACGGCTATGGATACCTTCCACTTCCTTAAAACCGAACGGCATTTCGAATTCGATATCAGTAGCCGCATTTGCATAGTGGGCCAGCTTTTCGTGATCGTGATAACGATATTTTTCATTACCCAATCCCATTGCCTGGTGCCATTTCAGACGAGTAGCCTTCCACTGCTTGAACCATTCCATCTCTTCGCCCGGACGAACGAAGAACTGCATCTCCATCTGTTCGAACTCGCGCATACGGAAAATGAACTGACGGGCAACGATCTCGTTACGGAAAGCCTTTCCGATCTGGGCGATACCGAAAGGTATTTTCATGCGGCCGGTCTTCTGTACGTTCAGGAAGTTGACGAAAATACCCTGTGCTGTTTCCGGTCGCAGATATACTTTCATGGCGCCGTCTGAAGTAGAACCCATCTCCGTAGAGAACATCAAATTGAACTGGCGGACATCGGTCCAGTTACGGGTTCCGGAGATCGGGCAAACGATTTCGCAATCCAGGATCAGCTGGCGCAGGTCTTCGAAATTGGAATCGTTCATGTCTTTCGAGTAGCGTTCGTGGATCTCATTCCATTTCGCTTGGTATTCGAGCACGCGTCCGTTCGTCGCACGGAACTGGGCTTCATCGAAAGCATCACCAAACTTCTTCGCAGCCTTGGCCACTTCCTTATTTATCTTCTCCTCGATCTTTGCCAGATGATCTTCGATCAGCACATCGGCACGATATCGTTTTTTGGAATCTTTGTTATCGATCAAGGGATCATTGAAAGCGTCGACATGGCCGGATGCTTTCCAGATAGTAGGATGCATAAAGATAGCCGAATCGATGCCGACTACATTTTCGTGCAACAACGTCATGCTGTCCCACCAGTATTTCTTTATGTTATTTTTCAACTCTACGCCATACTGCCCATAATCGTACACTGCTCCTAAACCGTCATAAATCTCTGAAGAGGGGAATACAAACCCGTATTCTTTACAGTGCGAAACTAATTTCTTAAATACATCTTCTTGTGCCATAATAATAATTTGCCAATTAATTAATGTGCCAATGTGCCATTTTTGTGCATTGGCACATTATTAAGTTTGCAAAGTAAATGATTTTTTTGGTAACCTGTAGCATTTTCAGCATCTTATAAGGATATTTTCGAAGAAACATCAGCTAAATGAAACCAACTCCTATCCTGGTAAGGACGAACGGCTACCCGTTTCGGAGCAGTTTCATAGAGGGGGAAATTTTGTTCCATTGGCATAAATCTTTTGTTTCTTCCCATAGAAAACAAATTTTCACTGGCGAGAAAAGTTATTTTCACCTCATGGAAACAGATAAAACATTCCACACTTCAGGTTGATTAAAGCAGGACTTTCAACAAAAAGATCCCGATCCATCGAACAGTCGCCGGGATGGATCGGGATCGGGCATGTATGGGGAATAAAATATCAGAGCGCTTCCTTAAGGATCTCGCCTACAGTCGGATGTGGGAAGACGATGGACTTCAGCTCGGAGACCTTCATGCCTTTTTCGACAGCGATCCCGGCTATGACGATCAGCTCGGAGGCCGGATTTCCCAAGAGGTGGGCGCCGATGATCGTTTCGTCTTCAGCCAAAATCAGCTTGCAGACGCCGTTGCCCTGCTCGTTTTCAGCGACAAAGCGGCCGGAGAACGCCATCGGTATCTTCTTGACGGTGTAAGGAGTTCCTTCAGCTTGCAACTCCTCTTCGGTCTTGCCGACACCCGCGATTTCGGGGTTGGTATAAACAACGCCCGGAATGGCTTTATAACTCATGCTGCGGTTCTTACCTAAAATATGGTCGACGGCCACTTCTGCTTCGCTGACAGCCGTATGAGCCAACAGGGAGAAAGCGGTTATATCGCCACAGGCATACACATTCGGGACGGAAGTCTGCATAAATCCGTTCACTTTAATGCCGTTCCGGAAAGGTTCGGGAGCCAGTGTTTCCAAGCCGAAACCTTTGGTCACAGGGCGTCGGCCTACGCTCAACAGGATTTTTTCACCCCGGACAACGAAAGTCTCCCCATCTTTCTCGACCGTCACATCGCCGCCGTTTACGGCAGTCACCTTATGTCCTAAATAGAACTTGACGCCCCGTTTGGCATATTCGGCCTGCAACATCTCGGACAGCTCCCTGTCCATCGGACCGAGAATCTTATCCAGCATCTCGACCACATGCACTTCCGTCCCCATGCTGTTAAAAAAAGAGGCGAACTCCATGCCGATCACACCGCCACCGATGATCACCAGCGAAGCCGGCAGTTCTTTGGACAGCAATGCCTCACGGCTTGTCCAGTACTCTGTTTCCGCCAATCCGGGAATGGGAGGTATGACGGTTTCCGAACCGGTGCAGATAAGCAGGTTGGCAGCTTCATAAACAACTTCGCCCGAAGCGACAGCGATCGTTCCGTCGGCTGCCCGACCTTTGATTTCGGCTTCGCCGCTCACCACTTCCACGCCGTTCTCCTTCATCTTCATGCGGATGCCAGCTGTCAGTTTCTTTACGACTTTATTTTTACGGGCGATGATCTTCGGGAAATCGAAAGCAGGATTCTCCGCACTTACCGCATATTTGGGGGCGTGTTTGATCGTATCAAACACTTTCGCAGAATAAAGCAAAGTCTTTGTCGGCACGCATCCTTCATTCAGGCACACACCGCCTAACGCGTTCTTCTCAAAAAGCACAGTGGACAAGCCACCCGCAGCCGCTTTTTCAGCAGCCGTATAACCGGCAGGACCGCCCCCGATTATGGCAACATCGTATTTCATGTTCTCAGATTTAATTAAGTTTTATATTGGGATTAATTTGTTGTAATATCGAGATAAATTCATCCTTGTCAGCCGGATAAAAAGAGGAGCGCCTCTCTATGCCTCCTTCCATACGGGAGTAATAGACGACGACTTTGTTACCGCTGCATTCGAGCCGGGAGATCAGTTTCACGTCGATTTGCCCGTTTCCGTGCAACATGTCCCTATCCGTTATCTGATACGGACGTAACTGAAGTATAGTTAACGGCAGGAAACAAAGGATCAAGGGTAGTCGATCAAATTTGTCCTCGCTGAAAGCATCCATAATAACCAACAATGCAAATACTCCTAATAAAATCCAGAAGATGTATACATGCCAATCTTTCTGGTTTTTCCGAATCCGTGCTTTCATGGTAATCTGTTTTTAAACTTTAGATAACCGGTTCCTTTATCCGGATATCGGGATTATGCTTCTTCAACAGCTTGACGAAGTCCTGCTTGTTGACCGGCGAAATCAATAGCCACTGCGTGTCGCCTTTGTAGATGATCAGACGGTCCAGTGACAGGGCGTAGCTCGAGACAGGCATCACTGTCACCTCGACGGCACTAATCTCCGAGATAGGAATCTTTTTCTCCGGAAAGATACTGCAATGGGCTATCAAGTGACCATCCGCCGTTATTTTATACCAAGTCGACAACAGCATGTGAATGCATTCCAATGTAAACAACAGCAGCATGACCATCGTCACGGGAGACTTGCCGCCCACGAATGCAAAAACAGTGCTTGCCACCATCACCAACAGTACCAAATGGTACCACCAACCAACTTTTGATTTAAAGACTCTGTCCATATCCTGAATTTTGCCGAAAGATAATCATTTTATTTCTTTTGGCGATTCAGGGAAAAGAAAATGCGCTGCAACTTCTCAGTAACAACGCATCCACTTAAACCGGTCAAACAATTCCCAAAAAGGAATATATCTTACATTACTTTACAACTTCGAGGACAGTATAATATTGCAACTGATTGTTGTTATTATACTGTTCGTTCTTTACGACACCCACATTCGGAGCGTACCATTCATATCCATAGCCCTCGATCGTTTCCTTCGGGGAGCGGGATTTGATTTTATATTTTACTTTCGTGCAGTCGAACGTGCCGGCGGGAGTCGCTACCTGTTCGGTCGTCACATATTCGCGGTCGTAGATAGACACGTTTTTGCGATCCTTCCGATTCTTCTTCGAGTAGATCTGAATGGTTGCATCATCGAAATACATATCGTCGCCATTATTGGACGGAGCGTTCGATACACTCGGATAGTTAATGACTGCTTCGGTAGCAGCCAGATCAGACTGGATAGTCGACACGAAAGACGGATTTGACAAAGTCTCCTTCATCTCGATAAAGAACTCACCATCTCGGCAGAATGCTTCCAGGCCGGACGGGATGTTCTTCACTTCGTCGACCGTGTAGGTCATCACACTCTGCAGGTTTCCTTTTGCATCATAGCCTTTTTTTACGAGCTGCGTACCTTTGGTCTGCGGGAAAAAGAACGTACAATCCTGAGCCATCGCACCAGCCGCAAACAACAAGGCCAGAGCATTCAATACAACTTTAGATTTCATATTTTAAAACGTTTAAGTGTTAATAATTAGCAGGATATCCAATGCCCCAATAGAACAGGGTTCCATTCTGAGATGTTTACGACGAGAAGTTTAAAATATCCAAAGAATCAGTAATGCGGACTATTTTGCACGAAAGCGGGCTGTATAAGGTACAACTAAATAAGTTAATTCCTAACTTTGTCAGCCACAAAGGATATAAACTATGGTACAACAATTCGATTTCTTAGTGATCGGTTCCGGTATCGCTGGCATGAGCCTCGCCTTGAAGGTAGCCGATAAAGGGAAAGTAGCCATCATCTGCAAGACAGAGCTGGAAGAAGCGAACACCTATTTCGCGCAGGGAGGCATTGCTTCGGTAACAAACCTGCTGGTAGACAATTTCGACAAGCATATTGAAGACACAATGATTGCCGGCGACTGGATCAACGACCGGGAAGCCGTGGAAATGGTCGTACGAGGCGCACCGGATCAGATCAAGGAACTCATAAGTTGGGGTGTGAACTTCGACAAGAAGGAGAACGGCGAGTTCGATCTTCACCGCGAAGGAGGGCATTCCGAATTCCGCATCCTACATCACAAGGACAACACCGGCGCCGAGATCCAACTAAGCCTTATCGAAGCGATCAAGAGACATCCCAACATCACGATATTCAACCATCACTTTGCAGTAGAGATCATCACGCAGCATCACTTGGGTATCATCGTCACCCGTCATACGCCAGGCATCAAATGTTACGGCGCTTATGTGCTGAACGAAGACACCGGTAAGGTAGACACATTCCTGTCCAAGGTAACAGTTATGGCAACAGGCGGTTGCGAAGCTGTTTATCGCAACACAACCAACCCGCTGATCGCTACGGGCGACGGTATCGCAATGGTGTATCGCGCGAAAGGAGCTGTCAAAAACATGGAGTTCATCCAGTTCCACCCGACCGCTCTTTTCCACCCGGGAGACCGTCCCTGTTTTCTGATCACCGAAGCCATGCGCGGATATGGCGGCGTCTTACGTACGCTGGACGGAAAGGAGTTCATGCAAAAATACGACAAACGTCTGTCTCTCGCCCCGCGTGACATCGTAGCACGTGCGATCGACAACGAGATGAAACTCCGAGGTGAAGATCACGTTTACTTGGATGTGACCCATAAAGACCCGGAGGAGACGAAGAAGCATTTCCCCAATATCTATAAAAAATGCCTCAGCATCGGCATCGACATCACGAAGGATTATATCCCGGTAGCTCCAGCAGCCCATTATCTGTGCGGCGGTATTAGTGTCGATCTGAACGGGCAATCCAGCATCCGTCGTCTCTATGCCATCGGCGAATGTTCCTGCACAGGGTTGCACGGTGGAAATCGCTTGGCTTCCAACTCGTTGATCGAAGCAGTCGTATATGCGGATGCAGCAGCTAAACATATCCTAAGCGTCCTCGAACGCTACGACTTCAATACCGACATCCCCGAATGGAACGATGAAGGTACGATCTCTACCGAAGAACGTGTATTGATCACCCAGAGCATGAAAGAAGTGAACCAGATCATGGAATCGTATGTCGGCATTGTTCGCAGCAACACCCGCCTGACCCGCGCCTGGAACCGCCTGGACATCCTGTACGAAGAGACGGAAAGCCTCTTCAAACGTTGCAAGGCCTCCAAAGAACTGTGTGAACTGCGTAACATGATCAACGTCGGTTACCTGATCACCCGTCAGGCAATGGAACGTAAGGAAAGTCGCGGGTTGCACTATACGATCGACTATCCGCCGTTAAAGAAAGATTAAAAGCCCGGAAAAAGCATGTCAAAATCACCTTGTTCCCGCACTCTCCCACACGAGGCACGGGAACAAGGAGTTTTTAATTTTCTTCCTTTCCTTTAATTTATTATGAACATGAAAAAGCACCATCTATTACTATTCTTTTTATTCCTGTTTATCTCCTGTTCAACGCATAAAAAGTACGGAGCATGCGAATTGAAAGAGACAGACGAAACGCTGTCTTTCCCGATCGATTCGGACACGAAAAACAACTTCAACATTTATTCAGTCTATAAAGACAAAGACGGAAAAGAGTATTTCACTTTCCAGAATATTGAAAACAATACGATCCACTTCTATGACCTGAAACAGCAGAAACCGGCGTTCAGGATAACCCCTTCGCAGGAAGGAAGTAACGGTGTTGGAAGGATATTCGGTTATTACATTCAGAATCTCGACAGTATTTACGTCTTCAATTTTTACGAAAGTGGGCTATACTTAATTAATAAGAACTGCGACCTTCTTGATAAGCAGCCTTTTCCTGGATTAAAACCTTCTTGTTTTATGGCTACAGCCTCACAATTACCTGTACGTATCGAACACACTCTATATACCTGCATAGAACCAAATCGCCTGATTGAGCATGACCCTGTTTCCGTCGCAATCAATATGAATACGAAAGAGGAGAAGAAACTGCCCTTCGATTATCCCGATTATCCCGGTTCGGAAGTCAAGCTGAAACGATACGGCATGGAAGCCAGTTACAGTCGTTGCTATGACGGCCAACGCTTCATTTACTCGTTCCACTATGACGAGAATATCTATGTGGCTACTCCTGAACACGACTCGATACGGAAAGTCTCGGTTAAAAGTAAGTACTTCGACAAAGTACAATTGCCAGACGAGTTGACAGCAAGCCCCGAAGACTTCTGTGTGAATGCCTGGTATAATAACTTGCTGTACGATCCCTACCGGGAGGTTTATTACCGGATTGCTTATCCGCCCTCGACTTTGGATAAAGGCGTCCGTCCTATGGAACTCGTACAATTCGGGCGTAAGAACTTCAGCATTATTATTCTCGATAAAGATTTCCGTATTCTCGGCGAAACCCTCTTTCCCGACAATACCTATAATCCGACCATCATGCTGGTTCGTCCCGAAGGGCTATACATTTCCGACAGCCATTACCTGAATCCCCAGTTTAACGACGATATTCTTAGTTTCCGGAAATTTGAGTTGAAGGAAGAATAAGCGACAACTCGAACAACACATGCAGTAATAAAGGTATATTTATCCGTAATTCAGGTATTACACAATTAAATCTTGTCCACTACTTTTGAAGAAATAATTAAAAGGGAAGATTTATATGGAAAAGAAAATGACAAGAAGGTCCTGGATGAGGTCTTCATTGACTACATTAGCATCCTTAGCAGCAGCTTCCAGTCTGCCAATTCATTTGAAGGGCAATATCGTGCCCGCCGTCATCCCTCTTAAAGGAGGAACAAAGCAAAATAGATCAAAAGTCCTGATGACAAAAGAGATCTCTCCCGATGCTTTGGTCAAAATATACGAAGCACTCAAGCGTAAAGCATCCGGACGAGTTGCCATCAAAATCAGTACAGGCGAACCGGGCGGACATAATTTCCTGCAGCCGTCTCTGATCAAAGACTTAGTGCAGAAAGTAAGCGGGACAATAGTAGAATGCAATACGGCCTATGTCGGAAAACGCTTTACGACAGAAGAGCATATCCAAGCAGCTAAAGACCATGGTTTCTTCGACATAGCAAAGGTCGACATCATGGATTCTGAAGGTGAATTCAATATTCCGGTAAAAGATAAAAAACATATCCAATATAACATCGTCGGAACCCATCTGAAGAACTATGATTTCATGATTAACCTGGCGCATTTCAAAGGACATGCAATGGGTGGATTCGGAGGTGTAATCAAAAATCAGTCCATCGGTGTCGCCTCTTCTAAAGGCAAAACCTATATTCATACGGCCGGTAAAACAGCAGAGACTGCCGAATTATGGAATAACCTACCCGAACAAGATGCTTTCCTCGAATCAATGGCAGCTTCGGCGCAAAGTGTAGCAGATTATTTCGGTGATAATATTTTATATATTAATGTAATGAATAATCTTTCAATTGACTGCGATTGCGATTCCAACCCTCATGATCCCGAAATGAAAGACATCGGAATACTTGCTTCAACCGACCCCGTAGCTCTGGATCAGGCTTGTCTGGATTTAGTATATGCTGTAAAGCCAACCGAAGGCAACGACAATAGACCGTTGGTCAATCGCATTGAAAGCCTTCATGGACGTCACACGGTTGATTATGCCGAGACGATCGGACTCGGAAGCAAGAACTATGAATTGGTAGTATTAGATACATAATTCCAGATAAAAGATTCAGTCTGTCCTCCTATTGTAAAAAATATTCCGAATCAATATGTATCTTTGTCATATCAGTAACTTTCACAGGAATATAAACCGAAAAACACAAAAAAGATGGACAAACGAATCTTATTGCCTTTAGTAATCCTGCCCGCTTTCCAGACAGGAAATATGCAGGCAGCCGACCAGCCTGCCAAGCGGCCGAACATCATCCTCTTTATGGTTGACGATATGGGATGGGAAGACACTTCCCTGCCTTTCTGGACAGAAAAGACGCATTATAACGAAGTCTACGAGACGCCCAACATGGAACGCCTCGCCCGCCAGGGAGTCATGTTCACCCAGGCCTATGCCAGCAGTATCAGTTCCCCGTCTCGTTGCAGCCTGATCACCGGGACGAATGCCGCCCGCCACCGTGTCACCAACTGGACGCTGCAAAAGGATAAGACGACCGACCGCAAAGACAGTCTGCTCGACATACCTGACTGGAACTATAACGGCGTCAGTCAGGTTACGGGAACAAACAATACCTTCGTCGGGACTTCTTTCGTCCAGCTCTTGAAAAATAGCGGTTATCATACGATCCACTGCGGGAAAGCCCATTTCGGCGCGATCGACACTCCGGGAGAGGACCCGCACCACTGGGGATTCGAAGTCAACATTGCCGGTCATGCCGCCGGCGGTCTGGCAAGCTATTTAGGCGAAGAGAATTACGGCCATACGAAGGATGGCAAACCGACTTCGCTGATGTCCATCCCCGGCCTCGAAAAGTATTGGGGCACGGAAACATTCGCTACCGAAGCCTTGACATTGGAGGCGATCAAGGCGCTCGACAAGGCGAAGAAATACAACCAGCCGTTCTACCTCTACATGTCCCACTATGCCATCCATATTCCACTGAATAAGGACATGCGCTTCTACGAGAAATACAAAAAGAAGGGAATGACAGACCATGAGGCAGCCTACGCCACCCTAATCGAAGGGATGGACAAGAGCCTGGGCGATCTGATGGACTGGTTGGAAAAGAACGGGGAGGCAGACAATACGATCATCCTCTTCATGAGCGATAACGGCGGCCTTGCCTCTACGTCCGAATGGCGTGACGGCCCGTTGTACACGCAGAACTATCCGTTGCTGAGCGGCAAAGGTTCCCTTTGCGAAGGGGGTATCCGCGAACCGATGATCGTCAGTTGGCCGGGAGTAGCCCAACCGAATACCCGTTGCGACAAATACCTGCTGATAGAAGACTTCTACCCGACTATCCTGGAAATGGCCGGAGTGAAGGACTACGAGACGGTGCAACCTATCGACGGCATCAGCTTCGTTCCTCTGCTCACCGGGACGGGCGATCCTTCCAAAGGGCGTTCCCTCTTCTGGAATATGCCGAACAACTGGGGCAACGACGGTCCGGGCATCAACTTCAACTGTGCGGTCCGCAATGGCGACTGGAAACTGATTTACTATTACGGTACCGGCAAGAAAGAACTGTTCAACATCTCCGACGATATCGGCGAAAAGAACGACCTTAGCACCCGTCACCCGGAAATCGTCAAACGCCTCTCCAAAGAACTCGGCGACCACCTCCGTAAAGTAGATGCCCAACGGCCATCTTTCAAGGCGACAGGAAAGGCTTGCCCGTGGCCGGATGAGATAAATTAACATAGCATGGGACTGCGTCCTATATAGGCTGTTTTCTCAAAATAATAGAATGAGGCATAACCTCATATTGATCAAAATATAAATTAAAAAGAGAGTGAAAAGAAGAGAGTTTCTTTTTTGGCATAAGCAGGGAGGGGATACCGGACTGTCAGGAAACGAAAAGAAACAAAAAAGGGCATCCTCGTGGACGCCCTTTCTCATTCAATACTAAATATGGATTAGTATACATTTACCTTAATAACTTTCGTATTTCCGACATTGGTTAATTTCACAATGTAAATGCCTTTTGTTACCGGTATTCGCGCATAGCTACTGATACGTGCATTGTAGACGATCTTACCGATCATGTTCACAACGGTCACTTGTAGCGACTGAATCGGATTCACATAAATATTTCCCTTTCTTCCAAACACTTCCGTATTGGCAAGGGCTTCTTCAAGGCCGGTTGCAAAGTCTACCGTCACTTCACAAGTAGCGGTCACGTCACCGATCTTAGCTGTGATCGTAGCTGTTCCGACTTTAAGCCCCTTTACGGTTACCTTGTTGCCATCGGCTGTCACGCTGGCGATCGTCGGATCGCTACTGCTCCATGTCACTGTTTTACCGGAAGGAGAAACAGTTGCTTCCAAAACGAATTCTTCGAGACGTGGAAGAGCTTTTGTCGTTGCATCCAAAGAGATCGTAACGTTTTCGTCTCCATCACCACCAGAAGGAGGAGTAACAGGGTCAGACTTGGTTCCATTATGTAACATTGTCCGATACGCATCACGGAGTCCGCTGTCCGGTCTGCGGTCAGTCTAGCAATCATGTGCTTGAACTACCCTGAAAGTGACGAAGAATCAGTTTTTCTGCAAATCTTCTATCACTCTATCACTACAAAAGTTTCAGATATTGATATTCAAGCGTTATAGCAGTGATACAGGATGTTTTCCTGTATCACTGCCTCTATCACTCCTGAAACAGGACATTTTTATCATATGATTGGAAACCAACATATTACCTTCTGTTACTTTTGAAAAAGCATATAAAATAATCGAATAAATAAATGTAAAAACGAATATAATAGATATTAAATTGACAAAATACGGTTCTTCATTCCACAAAAGCCTTCTCTTTTTTTAGCAGAAACAAGCAGATAATTCCGTAAACACCCCCATGTTGCCATCCTTTACATCCGGGTGTAGGGAGCCGGTACATCCGGGTGTAAAAGGGGGTAACATGGGGGTGTCCGGCAACTAAAGTGCCTTGCCGGACAATAAAAACCACCCGGTTTCACCTATTTTATAGCCGTTTTTACACAAAATAATCGAATGATTTACAGGGATGGGAATCAAGTGTTTATTGTTTGTTTTATTTGTAATATACTAATATACATATATATATAAGCGGAATACCTGTTTCCCATCCAAGTTGTCAGTGATAGGGTTGTGATACCGTAGTGATAGAGAAAACGGGCATATATCACTAATCAAACAAGTTGAATATCAATTGGTAAAAAGGAATCAGTGATACAGTGACAGAGGAAATGGGAAATACTTGGTTCTTCGTCAATTTAGGGGCAATCTATTTGCCTGCATCTCTTTATTTATCGGCAATTCAAACATATGAAGGTATGTATAATTCCCTATTTTCAAAATAAGTCCGAACTCCTTTATTTCTCGGATTTTGACAATGAAATACTGCCCCGAAAGTGGCGAAGAACCCGAAAACTTTTATTAATAAGAAATTTCGTTCACATAGGCACGTTGGCCTTCCATATAGCTCACCCCAATCAAGTGCCCATCAAGGAAGAGAGCGATCTCCTCTATAACACATACCCTAAATCGTTCGTTATATGACGTAGACTATCAAAGGTTTCCACCGGGCTCGCAATCAAACAAACTTCTCCCTCTTTTGCAAGTTCAGAAGCCCGATCAGCATCCAGATGGTACTGGCGACCAGGAGGAAGATGCGACTTTTGATGATGATGCTTTCCCAGATGACCGGCAGGGAATTGCGGGGGATGGAGAAAGGATTGAGGAGGATATTCCAAAAAGAACGCTCAATAAGAGGCGTATTGCTGAAGATCAACAGGGCGATGCCGATGATAATCATCAAAACGGCAGTACCGTTACCACTGCGGGTAATGGTGGAAAACATGAAGGCGAGGTTCCCGAAAAAAAGGATCGGGAACATCAACTGAGCCGACATCTCAAGAAGGTTGACAGGATAAAGCAAGAGCGTAGCCAACCAGGAAAAGACGATCAGGATCACGAAGATCGCCACGTAGATCATCAGTAGACGGACACCCCATACCTTATATTTATAGTCGGGGATGCCGAAAAGGATTTCCAGTATCCGGCTATCCTCATCGTTCTGGATACCAAAAACAGCAGGATAGAACACCAACAGGACACAGGGGAACATCAGGAGGTTGTAGACCACCCCTTCATTGACCTCCGATCGGCTCCAAGCAATCTGGAACATGAAATAGGCAAAGAACAGAAATGCCGCCAGGAGAAACCAGATGAATTTCCCTGCAAAGATAATCTTCAGGTTATATTTAACCAAGCGAGGCAAGAGATATATGAATTGTTTCAGTGTCATAATTATTTATGGTTTGAGATTTATGATTTACCATCGACGCATAAATCATAAATTTTTAAAGTTCTTTCAACAAGCAAAGATAAGCATCTTCCAAGTTCGGTTCCACTTGTACCGCTCCATCATACGGAGAGGTGGTCGAGAGGTAACGGACCCGGATACGGTCGTCTTTTTGGATATGGTTGACGATCCGGGACTTATCCAATGCCTGTTCAAATTCTGTCTTACCTATATCGAACTGCCAGACCTTTCCGGCCGCCATGCCGACCATATCAACCGGATCGCCAAAATACTTTAGGCTGCCTTTGTTGATCACGACCACCTGGCTACATGAACTGGATATGTCTTCGATGATATGAGTAGAGAAGATCACGATACGATCCTTGCTCAACTCCACCAACAGGTTTCGGAAACGGATGCGTTCGCGCGGGTCGAGTCCGGCAGTAGGTTCGTCTACCACTAAAATACGTGGCAGGTGCAACAGAATCAGAGCGATACCGATACGTTGTTTCATACCGCCGGAGAAAGAACCGATTTTCTCATCTTTACGGTCGAACATATGGACGGCGCGGAGGACATACTCCAACCGCTCACGGCGCAGCTCGGGATTGACGAGGCCCTTCAAGATCGCCTGATAATCGAGAAATTCCCAAGATGACATATTCTCGTATGTCCCGAACTCCTGTGGCAGGAAACCGATCAGGCTCTGCAGTTCCTCCCGGTAGACACGCGTATCCAGTCCGTTGATCCAGATACTGCCGTAGCTCTGTTCCAAAATGCCGCAGATGATACGCATCAGGGTGGACTTACCTGCTCCGTTCGGTCCCAAGAGGCCGAACATACCTGTACGGATCTCGAACGATACGCCTCGGAGTGCCTTGAACGGCTGCCGACGTTTCCCGATCAGCGGAATACTTTTCACCATACGGAACCACGAACGACGCAGCCCGGCGAAACGTCCTTTTACACGCTCGATATTGATTTCCTTCTCGTACAGATAGCCAGAAGTCACATAGATTGCTATGCAGAACGCCCACAACACCCCGATCGTCCCCACCAAGTTCGGATTATCCAATTTGTGGAACAGACCAAAAAGGATCAGTGGAGGAAGGCCCCAAAAGATGATCCGGTTAACGTATTTCACCGTCCGGCTTCCTGCAAACCGTCCATAGAGATATTCACGTACCTTGCGCCACAGGTAAAGCGTTGCGGCGTAGACTGCGAAAGAGAGAAGAAATATCCACAACCTGTTCCCGACAAAGAACCAGGTGAACCAGACACCGAAACCTAACAGGACGAACTGCCAGCCCAGTTCCATAAAGAATCCTCTTTCTCGCGTCTGAAGCGGGATCGCAGAAGCACCAGTGGTATCCACATAATCAGAGGAGGTATCAGGACTGATCTTTTGCGATCCCATGTCAGGCACGGGAACGGGACAGTCATCCGGCAATCCGGCAGGTATAAGGTAGTTTTTCTCCAAACCTAACCGTCGACGGATCAGCAGGCCACTCTTCCACTGGCGGCTGACACGTCCCGGCCAGTCGTATATCTTCACCAGGTTGCGGACGGATATATGGATGTCCGTCTCCGGATCGATCACCTTCGAACGGGCACGGCGGAGACTTGTCTGCATAAAATAGGTCACTCCCGGAATACCGGCCAACAACAACACCCCATAGACGGACTGCCACAGGAGGCCACCACCATAAAACCAGATACAGCCGGCTCCTGCCATAAAGAGCAAACCGTGCAGAACCCATACTTTCGCGGACAGCTCCTTGTACCATTGTAGCGTGTTTTCCAGTCCCATACAAACGGTAGGGATCAGGATCAGCGTCAACAATGCAGAGAAGGAAAGACCGCCGATCACAGTAATGGCAAACGGTGCACCGATCGCTCCGGCATACTCAGAGTTACCCATCGCCATCGGCAACATGGCTACGATCGTCGTGATGGAAGTAATTAGGATCGGGCGAATACGTGACAGCCCAGCCGTCATCAACGCCCTGTTGCGGCGATAACCTCGCCGGCGGAGAATGTTGGCATAATCGATCAGGATAATACCGTTGTTCACCACTACTCCCAGCAGGATCAGAAACCCGATCATCACGTTCGCATTGTTCAGCAGGCTGTTGCCCGTCAGCAACAACGCCAGCAGCGAACCGATCGCAGCCAGCGGGATGGAGAACAGCAGGACGAACGGCGTCACAAAGGACTCGAACACCGAAGCCAGGATCATAAAGATCAGGATAAAGGCAGCCAACAGCAGAAACTTGAAGTCGGCAAACATATCTTCCTCGTGAAACACTTCGACCGCCACGCCCGAAGGCAGGTTATAGCCCGACACCAACTGGTCGATATCCGACCGGTAGCCTTCGAGGAGGTCTCTCGACTCTTCAACGTCGCGCGAGAAAGAATAGAACAACTCAATCTGCTTGTCCTGGTTCACACGGGTGACACGGGCACGCCCGCGGCCATAATTGACGGAGGCGATATCTTCCAGCCTGTGCAGGCTGCCGGAAGCGCTTGGTATATGCACTTCGCGCAGGTCGTCCACCGTCTTGTCCCGATTCTTGCCAGCCTCTTCCTCCTCTACCGTCCGGTTACGGATGATGATATCGTAGGTATCCTCCCCCACCTTGAAAGAAGTCCCGGACGAAATCTCCGGGTTCAGAGATGTGAGGCCGGAAGCTATGTTCTGGCGAGAGATATCGTAGGAGGTCAGCAGGATCGGGTCGAAACCGAGACGAATCTCCGGCTGCGGGCGACTGTAGGAGACACGGGTATTGCGGATGAACTCCTGTTCGTCGAGGTAATAGCGAAAATCCTCCGCCACCCGCTGCATAAGGTCAAAATCAGAGCCTTTGATCACAATGCGTTCGCGGTTCTCACCGATACCCAAAAGACGCATGAAGCTCCCCATGCCACCCATCATATCCCCGGAGCCGCCTCCCCCTCTGCCTCCACCGCTTCCGGCTTCAGAAAGTGATATTTCGGCGCCGTTGATGGTACGGAGGCGAGTTTGCACATCGGATTTAATGTCAGTGATGCTGCGCTTCCCGATCTGGCGGTAATCTTCTTTGAGAACAAGTGTCAGCTCGGCGTCCGTTTCCCGGATACGGCTGATCAGATCTTGTTTCTCCGGAAACCCGGCAAGGCGTTCCTCGATGACACGAACGACCTGGTCGGCATTCTCCAGCGTGCTGCCGGTCGGCATCGTCACATAGATGCTGAAACGGTCGCTCTCCACCTCTTTTCGGTCCTGGATATTCAGGGAGACAGAAAGGATCAAGCAAAGGAACAGCAGGATGACGGCCCCAAAGACCGTCACACCGGAATTCCTCATGCAGGTCTTCAACAACACCAGATAGATTTGTACCGGCCGCTGCGTGACAGATACTTTTTCATAAAAGACCGTGCCCCTATCCGGCTTCCTCAGTACCGTATAGGTAGCCATCGGAATGAAAAGGAGGGCGACAGCGAGAGAGATCAGGAGAGTCGAGATGATGGAAACGCCGATATGGTGTCCCATCAGCTTGATCAAAAAATTATCGGAAAAGACGAATGGAAGGAAGACCGTAACCGTTGTTAGGGTAGCGGCAAGGATGGAGCGCCAGACCTCGCGCGTACCTTGCGTCACGGAACGTTCGGGTGTATTGCCGGTAGATGAGATGCGGTAGATGTTCTCCAAGACTACCACACTGTTGTCCAGCAGCATACCAATCGCCAGCGCCATACCAACCAACGTAAGGCTATTGATCGTAATCCCTGCCCCGTAGAAGAAATTGAATGCCGTATAAACGGAAATCGGGATGGACAGAGCGATGAAGAACACCAACCGTAGGTTCTTCAGGAAAAGCCAGAGAATGACGACGGCAAGTAGACCACCCACGATCGCAAGGCGGATGATTTGGTCAATGTTATCCTCCATCGTCTCCGCTTGGTTATTCTCTACGACGATCGAGAGGTCGAGCGGGGCAAGCTGCTCGTTCAGACGGTCAATCACTCCGACCGTACGGTGAGAAAGCTGGATCAAGTTGGCCTGCGAGTCAGCAAGCAGGGAAACGGAAACGGCATCTTTGCCATTGACCCGACTGTAGCTTGTCTCCTCTTTCATGTCGAAGAAAACGGTGGCAACGTCTTTCAGCAACACGGGGCCAGAGGCAACGACGATGTTTTCGAGGTCGGAAACTTCGGTATAAGGAGAATTGACATGGACAAAGTATTTCCCGTCCGGCTCACTGGCATAGCCGACAAACGCCTTCTCTTGCGTATTCTGTGTTAAGAGGCTGCTAATAGCGGAAGGAGTCAAATTGAGGGCTTTGCAGGCATCAGGATCGAGTTGCACCTCTATGGCCTTCTCGCGACCACCATAGATATTGACGGAAGCGATGCCGTCAATGTTTTCCAGGTCGGGCCTTATCTCTTTCTCCACTAAGTTACGAACCCGGTCCGTACCACCCGATCCACGCACCTGGAGCGACATGAAGCCACCGGCAAGCATCGAAACATCGATCTTTTGTACCTGTACTGTAAAGCCTTCGGGAAGAGAAGAGGCGATTTCGTTAATCTTCTCCTGCAACTTCAGGGCAGTAATTTTGAAGTTGATATTTGACTTGAAGTCAATCTTGATGGAAGACTGGCGGCTATCGATCAGGGATTCGATTTGCTCTACTCCACCTATGGTCCCAATAGCCCCTTCGATAGGGATCACGACTTCCGACTCGACATACGACGGATCCATATCCTGTGCCGAGGTGACCTGTACAAACAGCATCGGAAGCTCCGCATTAGGCAACAGTTCTACCGGCAACTGCTTGTACGACACGTAGCCTAATCCTGTCAAGGCTATGAACAGCATACAGATCGCAATCTTCCTATGTAGTAAAAAATTCATTTTCCCCTTTTCATTTTTTCAAATACATAATATACACACGGGATTACCATCAGACTCATGACGGTCGAAGTCACCAACCCACCGATCACTGCGATCGCCATAGGTGAACGAAGTGAAGCACCTTCGCCGAAGCCGAACGTCATCGGCAGGAGAGCTAGGATCGTCGTGAGCGTCGTCATTAGGATCGGGCGGATACGTTGCTGGCCGGATTCCACGATGGCATCCGTCAGCTCCATGCCGGATTGTTTCAACTGGTTGATACGGTCGACTAGGATAATCGAGTTGTTCACCGCAATACCGACCAGCATCACGATGCCGATCACTCCCATCATATTGATCGTCGTCCCCGTCAGAAAGAACAGTAGAATCGCCCCTACCACCGCCAACGGGATCGTCAGCAAGATCGTGAAGGGATGCAACAGCGACTCAAACTGCGAAGCGAGTACCATATAGACCAGGATCACCGAAAGGGCCAAAGCAAACATCAGGCTGTTCATGGACTCCTGGCGCTTCTCTTCCTCGCCGGTAACGGTAATCAAATAGTTGGCAGGCAAGTCAATATCTTTCACTGCAAAGCGTATTTCGTCCGCCACCTTGTCAAGCGAATAGCCAACATCGAGATTGGCCGTTACCTTGCTGATGCGGTTCTGTCCACGACGGAAGATTTCTTTCGGAGCCTGCGAACAGGTGATCGTTGCGATCTCCTGCAAGCGGAATTCTTTCTCACCGTTTCGTATGACCAGTCCACCGAGGTCGTGCAAGGTGATATCGGGAACCTTGATCAGGATATCCCGCATCTCTCCCCGGTACTCCATCTTGCCGGATTCGAGGCCGCCGAGCTGCTGCTTCAACTGTTCGATAACGGTCGAGACGCTGACATTATGAATGCCGGCAACCGTGCGGTCGACGGAAATCGTTACCTCCGGGGCACCGTCTTCAACGGACGACTGGACATTGTAAAGTCCCGGCAGACCGGTGATCCGTCCTTTTACTTCTTCCGTGATAGACGCTATTTCGTCCAGTTCCTCTCCTTTTACCTCGACCACGATGGGGGCTCCTTCGCTTCCCAAAAGGGAGCTGAGGGAGTTCTCTTCCTGCTTCAGGGTGACCTCTAACCCTTCGGTATCTTCGGTAGCCTGTACAAACTGCGCCATCACCTCTTCGGGCGGAACGGGGCAGGAAGGCGAAAGGATCACTTTCATGACAGCCGTATTCTCCCCTTCGAATATATCATTCTCCGAACCGCTACCCGATCCGACATGGCTGTAGATCGTACACAGGGAGTCTTGCGAGATGGTGTGCATCAAATCCTCCAGGTTACCGACAGCCGAAGCGGTACGCTCCAACGGAGTCCCTTCCGGCAACTTGATAACGGCAGAGAACGCCTTGCTCCCGGCTCTCGGCATAAACTCCGTACCGATAAAGGGAACCAACAACCCCGCTATCACCAGCAACATCAAAGCGCAGCCGATCACCACCCAACGGCGGCGGAGCAGCGTGCGCAACAAGGGGCTGTAACCGGTAATCCGGATGCCGTTTCCCCCCCGTGTACCACCACCAGCACCACGATCCTGCCGTCCGGTAATCCGGTCATACAACATCGGGATCACCAAGATCGCCACAAACAACGACGATACCAACGAGAACGTCACCGTCCAGGCCTGATCTTTAAACAGTTCTCCAGAAGCGCCATGCAGATAGACAATCGGCAGAAAGACGACGATCGTCGTCAACGTCGAGGCAATGACCGCACCGGCCACTTCGGAGGTTCCCGCTATGGCAGCTTCACGTATCGTCATCCCTTTCTCCTGATTACGGAAAATACTTTCGATCACTACGATCGCATTATCCACCAACATACCGGCTCCGAGCGCCAATCCACCAAGCGTCATGATATTGAGGGTAAGATGATTAAAGAACATCAAGTTGAAAGTTGCGACAATGGAAATCGGGATAGCCAAGCTGACAATCAACGTCGTCCCCAAACGGCGAAGGAAGACGAACAAGATCACCACCGCAAGGATAATCCCTAAGACGGCGCTGCTCTTCACCTCTCCTATTGCATTCTTGATAAAGGTACCCTGATTCGTGATCACCTGAAAACGATAGCCGGGCAACGCCTGCTCAATAACCGCCAACCGGCGGATCACACCATCGACAACCTTCACCGTATTGAAACGCATTTCCTTGTAAACAGACAATCCGATACTGCGCTTGCCATTGATGCGGACAATATTTTCCGGACGATCATTCTCGAAGCTGACAGTAGCGACTTCACGTAGGAATATCGGAGCTTTGTCCATAGACGATGTGGAAACCGCACCGGAAGTCCCCGAAGCCGTAGCCTCGGCCGCAACCGGCTTATAACCGACAATCAGATTCTCAAAATCACTCTCCGTCGCAAACAAGCTCGAACTCTTGACCAAGTATTGCAGTCCCAACTCGCTGACACGACCGCCGGAAACGCTTTGGTTATTCGCCTCTATCTTGGAAGACAAATCATTTATCGTCAATTTAAAGGCATCCAGCTTATAAGGGTCCGTACGGATCATTAGCGTACTAACCTCATCGCCCGACAACGTAACATCCGCAACCCCTTCCAGACTGATCAACTCGTTACGAATATAGCTCTCCGCCACCTTCCGAAGCTCCGCCATATCGGTAATACTACGGTGCGAAAGTCCAATCAGAACGACAGGAGACTGATTCGGATCATGCTGCGTGATCTTGAGTTCGGTGATATCTTTATTTTGGGCAAAAGGGTTCATAGCTTTCTGCAAGTCAAGAAAGGCCTCATCCATATCTTTCTTCCAAGTGTACTCGACCGTAATGCGGGCGGAACCGGCACGGATCACGGATGAAACCTGTATCACGTCACTCTGCCGAATCGCCATCGACTCCATGTTCTTGACAAACTGCTTCTCAATCTCCTCCGGCGGACGTTCGCCTGCCTTCAACTCGATAAAAAGACGGGGATTATTCAGGTCGGGCAACAGGTCAACCGCCAACTGGTCATAGGAAATCTTGCCCAACAGCAGGATCGCCAATACCAACATACAAATTGTGACCGGATTGCTTACCGCAAATTTGATAATACTTTTCATTTCTGAACTTTTACCTTTGCATTCTCTTTTAATGTCTCGAAACCTTTCACCACCAAGTTATCGTTCTCTTTCAGCCCTTCCAGAATCTGGATGTTTTTGTCGTCTTCCAGCCCGGTCTTGAGTTCGCGAAGCAGGGCCGTGTTCTTCTCGACGATATAAACGTATTTGACACGGCGGTTGGACTGAATCACATCTTTCGGTATGATGATAGCACTGTCCGCCTTATTCACCACGATATCAGCTTTGACAAACATGCCGGGACGGAGTTTCAAACCGTCATTCTGTATCAGTATCTTCCCTTTGAAAGTACGGGTTTCGGAACTAATGGCAGGCGACAATTCGCTAATCACCCCTCGGATCGTATCTTTGGGCAACGTATAATGGGTGATATAGACCGGCTGATCCGCTTTCACATACCCGATAGCACTTTCCGGCAGATTGATATCCATGTACATACGAGCATAGTCCATGATACCGACTATCGGTTTCCCTTGTTCGATACGGACATCAGACGTATAATGGGGCAAATCCACGATCACACCGTCGAAAGGAGCTTTGACATTCATCTTCTCCAAATTGAGCTTACCGTTCTCGTAATCATAGCGGGCGTTTGTCACTTTTACCTCCGTATTACGCATTTCACTAAGCGTCACACCGCCTTTCTCATACAAGGCTTTCTGCTTCACTTGCTCCTGCTCGGCTATTTCAAGACTCAACTCTTTGGCATCGATAGCGATACCGTTTTCGTATTCCCGGTCTTCGAGGCGGACGATCAGTTGTCCTTTGGAGACGATATCTCCCAGTTTAAAGGGCTTGCCTGTACGGGGATTGGTTTGCAGTTTGTACAAGCCACTCATTTCGGAATTGAGCGTTACTCCATAGGTAGGCTGTGCCGTACCGGTCGTATTGACCAGCTTGCTGATAGAACCTTTCTTCAATTTCGTTACCGACACGGGTGTAGCAATATCGTTCTGTGTATTCTGTGGCTGATTATTACAACCTGCCGTCAACAGGACGAACAATAAGAGAGATGTGATTGTATATTTCATATTCATATTATTTTTTCGTTACTAAATCTTCCATCGGGACAATAGGCACATCGTGCTCGAAATCGTAGAGGGAAAGTATCTTAAGGTTCAATAATTCGATCTTATAATTGATAAGCGCCTGCGTATAGGCGATCTTTTTATTTGAAAGCTGGGTCTGGAATTGGTTCATGTCCATACCAGTTATATCGCCCTCCCGGTAACGGGTCAGATTCAAATCATAGGTACGCTGTGCATTTGCAACATTCTGCTTGGCTATCTTGATCTGCGAAAGCAAGTTTTCCAGGCTACGCCAGGTCTGGCGGATGTTCAGTTCAATGTTGACTTTGTCTTCATGGAATTCCAGCCTGTTGATCTTCTGGGCTACTTCCTGCGCCTTGACACGGGCTTTCTTCTCTCCCCAATCAAAGATCGGGACACTGAAACTGATGGCAACACGCGGATTCTGCGTCGGGTTATTATAAATCTTTTCCAGATGTCGGTTATCACCGATCAGACCGAAGGAGAGAGCAATATCTCCCTTGAACTCGTTCAGAGCCTTCGTCTTAATCATATCGAAAGCTAGTTCTTTGCTCTCAATCTCACGCTGACGCAGTTCCAGACGCGATTCAAGACCATGCTGTATCGCCTTTTCCAGATTCACTTCCACCGGCTTGATCTGTACTTCGGCAAAGACCATGATATCCTCGTTCAGATCCATCCCCAACGTCTGCTTTAACTGGTCTTTCGAGTTTTCAAGCGATACTTGCTGTTCTTCTAGAGAAGAACGCGCGGAAGCGAGATTCACTTCCGCTTGAAACAACTCATCGCGGGCAGCCAGGTCGGCTTCCACCTTATTCTTGATAATCTCATAACTTTGCTGTGCATTGGTCAGTTCTTCCCTAGTAATAGCCAATTGGCTTTGTGCCATATAGACAGAATAGAACTGTTGGGTAATATCCTTTTCCGTACTCAATCGTTGCAATGCGTAGCTGATATTGGCATTCTCATAATCGTATTCGATCTGTTGCAGTTCCATCTTACGCTTGTTATAAGTAAAGATGGGTTGCGAAAGCTGCAGGTAAAGGTCGTTGCTGAACGCCTTGTTACTGGTCTTCGTACCGTCGATATTGGAGTTATTATCCTGCCAGCCGAAACGGTTGATCAATGAGAGAACACCATCCGTCCACAAGATCGGTTGATCCACTTGGAATGTTCCAGTCGCACTGAACCTCTCATTCGTATACCACTGAGACAGGCGGTTATCGAAACTGCGGCTCTTGCTGTAATCCACCGGATTAAGGTTCAACGAGAACTTCGATTTCAGGGAAGCCCGCTGTGCAACCAAGTTCTGCTGATAACGTTCCAGATTCATGTGGGAACGGCGCAGGGAAGGACTATGCTCTTCCGCTATATCCATCGCCTTCTCGATCGTCAGCGAGACCTGCCCCTGCGACGAGACATACCCACCTAGGCAGACGGCAGCCGTCAGTATTATCTTTTTCATGGATAGTAACTCTCTTCGTATCATGTATCTAATTCTATTAATATCGTTTTACTATTTTGACCGCATCTGCCGTCACGCTTCGTAGTTTGCACTCGTTCGTCAGGGTGATCCGGACCGTATCGGAACTGAAGTAGTAGGCGCCTATAGGTTCCCAGCCTTCATTCGCTTTTTTCAGATCTATATAAGCATCTTCGTTTTCTTCGTCATACTCCACCTTAAAATGGTATTCACCGCCAGCCTGCTTATTATATTTCAGCTCATTGTCTTTGGAAACATAATAGTAGACATCATATTGTCCGGCAGAAAGAATCGGAACTTTCCAGGTTGCCGTTTGGCTGCCGTTACCACTCTTGATCACATAGGCTGACCGGATATAGCGGCCATAGTAGGCGGCATTCGTCGTAGCTGTCCACTGCAACGGGGCACGCCAGGGAGAGACACCGGCATATTTAAAAGAAGTATTTTCGACCTTATCGAGCCACTTGGGCAGAAGCCCAACCACGGCTGGTTCGGACAGGAAAAAAAGAGAATCTTCATTATCGACGACCACCTCTCCTTCCACTACGGGAGAAAAGTCTGTAACAATGAAATCTCCTTCGGTATCGACCGCCCTCTCTCGTTCTTCCCGGATGTTAGTAACAGGCAGGTTCAGTATACTCGGCAGATTTCCGGCTATCAGCGTATTCACATCCACTTGGCGAGGCGCTTCCTCCCAGACCGTTACCAGCAACTTGGTCTGTCGGGCGGCAAGAGGCAGTTTACGGCTCACACGCGGATCGATACTCGGACCATAGCCTCCGATCTGTATATTGAGTTGAAGCATACCGTCATTATCAGAATTATTGCTGACCAATTGCTTCAGCACGAAACTCTCCTGTCCCTTGTTCGTGATCTTGGTCACTTCGGGCTGCCCGATCGTATAGAAAGGAAGAGGCGTCGGACGATCCCATCCGGAAATACCTGCACGGATATCGGCCCCGCTGATCATCTCCAACGTATCTAACAGGTTCTCGAAGCGCATATTACGAAATTCGTTCCGTTCCAACAGGGCATACAGGGAATCCCTGAACAGACTTATCCCCATATTCACTTCGGCAGGAGCAAACAAGCAATACCCTTTCAGACTGATCGTGTTATTCAGCAAATCGAGATGTTTCACATCAGACAGAAGCTCTTTAAACGAATATCTCTCCATCAGCAGGTTCGCTTTCTCATTATTGCTGATCCCGTTTATCTCGCGTTCCCACCCATTATTATCGGATTTCCTCTGCAGATAAAGTTCGACCAACCGGTTCGTAACAGACCATTCGGAAGAATAGATATTATACCGGAAATTATAGAGTTCGGGAAACAGGAAATATGGATTGCTTTGGGAAGAGATATTGAACTTGCCTCGACTGCCAGAAGAGAAATTATAATTACCTTCCGTCTGCGAAAAAATCCACAGGAAACTGTTCATCACCCGAATCTCCGCCTCTTCTTCACTGATCTCACGCCCTCCCCGCTTCGACCATTTCAACTGGTTTTTCTTGCTTCTGACAAAATCCATCTGATTGAACATACAGCCCAGTTCCGGGAAAAGAACCATTTCCGGCTGCACCACTTCCTGCGCTTGCGACCAGGAACGGACATAGCTATAGAACTGTGCCGGAACTTCCACCACTGAAAACCGGTCGAACGGGTAACTCAACTTATACGTACGTTCGAGATTCTCCCGCAGGTTGCGGATCAATCCCGGAATCGTATCACGGATCGAATCGAACGCCGCCTCGTAATAATCGTGCCCTTTTATATGCCAGATGCTATAGAGCGTACTATCACTTTCCACACTCTTCTGTTCGTATTTTCCGATAATAAGGGAAATGGACTGATAGGGATTGTTTGCTGACTGCGAAATAGAAACCAGTCCGGGAAGCGGCTTCACATCCAACCGAAAACGACTGAAATAGGTCTGTTGCCAATCAGGACTCTTGTCGCTATACCCCGTTCCGGGACGCGGATACCAATAGGTTTCGGGCGTAAACAGCACATAATCTGATGTCTGAAAACTATATTTCTTATCGAGCTTAAGCATTTCCTTATCATGCGGTTGCTGCAAGACCTCCTCCGGGATATCCAGATAACAAAAATCATCTTTTATCCTCCCTTCATAACTGACCGAAAACGAAATGGTATCACCCTTTTCTATCTTCCTTCCGAAATCCACCGCTAAAATCTGTTCCTCCCGCTTAAAATTCAACAACTTCTCTCCATCCTTTACCTCCTCGACCCTCAATCCGGGATTCAGGCAAAAGATAAATACTTCCGATGCAGCAAGCGCCGTTCCCTCCATCCCGACAACGGAACGGATTGTTTCAGACTTCTGTTCCACCGAAATATCGTAGTAATCAATCGCCATCTTTGGCTCATATACATATTTATTGTTAATACTTGTGTATAAAGCACGCATCTCCCCTTCCCAGAGAATCGAACGTACATGTCGAAAACCCGCCGTCACCATTAGCAAGAACATGCAGAACGAAAGGAACAACCACGGATAATGGCTTCTCCTAGCATTCGGCAACCGCTTGAACAAGAAGATCGTAAAGAAGATGAATCCCAAACCGGCAAAGAAATAAATCGCTCGGTGGTTTAAGATCAGCTCCAGGTTACTGAACCCGACGATCGTCGATTTGAACAACGGCAGGTTATACACCATATAATCGAACAGATAGTAGAACTTATCCTGTATATAAAACAAGGTCAGCCCAATATACCCTAACAAAAGTATAAAAGTGAGCGCCTGGTTATTTAACAACAACATAAGGAAAATTGAAAGTCCGATGATAAATATCAAAGTAGGAATACTGATCAGAAAGAAATAAACCAGATAAGCCGGCAAATCGACCGTCACGCCCGATGCCATAAAGTTAAAAGCCAGCACAATCGCCAATACCAGCAGGTTCAGGAACAGGAACACCCTGAGGTTTCCCCATATCTTCCCGACCACATACTCGGCATTACTGAGCGGCCGGACATAAAAGACCTCGGAAGTATCGAGCTTCTTGTCCCTTTTCAGAAATTCGGAAGAAAGGAAAACTGCGACCACCGCCTGTCCCGTATTCAACAACAAAAGGTTCAGATAGGGTATATTGGATGAAACCGATTTTGCAAACCACAGGCCGAAATTGTCCTCCATCAACATCATGGCAAAGTTGAAAAATCCTAAAAACACCACGGCAAGCAGGGTGAAGATACGGAAAAACCAACTCCTCACCAATATCTTGCTTTCGTATTTAGCTACAGATCGTATGTTCATGATAAATGACATAGGCAAGTGATCTCTTTTAATCGTTTCTCCAACGGTTCAACTTGTTTTCCATATAATAGACATAGGCATGTTCCAGATTAGGCGGATAGGATTCCGCATCATATCCCTGTACCTCGTCAGCCACGACCTGCACTTCCCAGCCCGTACCGGAGGGAATCGTCGAGATAACCGGATACAGTTTATCCACCTCATGCAATTCGTCGCTAGTCACCCGTATACGCCACACTTTTCCTTCCGCCTGCCTCAACATATCTTGCGGGGAACCGTAAAAAGAAACTTCTCCCTTATTCATAAGCGCCATACAGTTGCATGTACTCGATATATCGCCCACGATATGGGTGGAAAGGATAATTGTCACGTCGTTTTCGCTGACTTCCGACAGGAGATTGCGAAAACGAATCCGCTCCTCAGGATCGAGCCCCGTCGTGGGTTCGTCTACAATAATCACTTTCGGATGATGAATCAATGCCTGCGCAATCCCCAAACGGCGCTTCATACCTCCCGACAACTTATTGGCATACCGGTCGCGTACATCGAAAAGTCCGACATTCTCCAGCATCTCGTCCACTGCATTTTTCCGCAAAGACTTACAGTTCATACCGGAAAGACGCGCAGCATAATCTAAAAACTCATACGTTTTATATTTGGCGAAAAAACGGAAATCCTGTGGTAGATATCCCAATACCCCCCGTATCTCCTTGCGCTGCCGCATCAGATCGTACCCGCAGATATTCACCTCACCCGAAGTAGGTTCCATAAGAGCCACTAAAATACGCATCAAAGTAGATTTGCCAGCCCCGTTCGGGCCCAAAAGTCCGAACATACCAGTCGGTATTTCTAGACAGACATCTTTCAATGCGTGGTTTCCGTTCGGATACACTTTATTGAGTTTTCTAATCGATATGCTCATCAACAAGTAAATTCAAATTCATATAAATAGAGAGTCTAAAGATAATAGTTATAATATAAAAACAGGCACGGATTACATGGATTTCACAGTTTTAAATCAAATTAAACCGTGCAATCCGTGTAATCCGTGCCCGAAAAACAGATAAAACTATGTAAATCTATCGATTAATAGTTCTGTTTCATCGGTTCGAAGTAAGCCTGAGGATGTTCGCATGCCGGACATTTCTGCGGAGCTTTCTTTGATTCGATAACGAAACCGCAATTACGACACTGCCATAAAATAGCTTCGGCTTTTTCAAACACCGTACCTGTTTCGATGTTAGACAACAGCTTGCGATACCGTTTTTCGTGTTCAGCCTCAACCTTGGCAATCATACGGAAAGCAACAGCAATAGTTTTAAATCCTTCTTCTTCAGCAATATCAGCGAAAGCAGGGTAAAGGTCAGCCCACTCTTCGTTTTCTCCGGCAGCAGCAGCAGCCAGGTTTTCAGCAGTTGTTCCGATCACGCCTGCCGGATAAGCTGCTGTGATTTCAACCATACCACCTTCGAGGAATTTGAAGAAACGTTTGGCGTGTTCCTTTTCCTGTTCAGCTGTTTCCATAAATACACCTGCAATTTGTTCGTAACCTTCTTTTTTGGCCACGCTTGCGAAGAACGTGTAACGACTTCTTGCCTGAGATTCACCGGCAAATGATTTCAGCAGATTCTGCTCGGTACGAGTACCCTTAATACTTTTTTCCATAATGCTAATTTATGTATATATAAAATAAGTTCATATAATCACCCCTAAATAAATAACGTTCAAAGGTAGGAAAATGTTCAAGCAAACAGCAAATTTACATATACAAAATATTTCTATAACCCAATAGATAATATTTATGCTAACCCGAAAATAAATTATTTAAGTATCTAACTGCAGATTCCTTTGCAGGAGACAGAAGGTTTCATTGCAACAACAGATTCATACAAGCTTATAAAAAAGATTAAAAACATATTTACTTTTTTTGTAACTTTGCAGCACTTTTAATCAATCAGGCAGAAAGATGAAGAACAAGTTTGATTTTCAGCCCAAGCTAGTATCAGCGCTGAAAAACTACTCTAAAGAGAAATTTATGACCGACCTGATGGCCGGTATTATTGTTGGGATCGTAGCATTACCACTCGCTATCGCTTTCGGTATCGCTTCGGGAGTAAGCCCGGAAAAAGGGTTGATCACCGCTATTCTCGGTGGATTTTTCGTATCGTTGTTAGGAGGATGCAACGTACAAATCGGCGGACCGACAGGTGCGTTTATCGTAATCGTATACGGCATTATCCAAAATTTCGGAATCGAAGGACTGGCTATCGCCACTGTTGTCGCCGGTATTATTCTAGTAATCATGGGGGCGTTGAAACTAGGAACAGTTATCAAGTTTATCCCCTACCCGATCGTTGTCGGTTTCACCAGTGGTATCGCCCTCACCATTTTCACCACGCAGATGAAAGACCTTTTTGGGCTGACAATGGATAAGGTCCCTGCGGATTTCATTTCCAAATGGATCGCCTATTTCGAACATTTCGATACGATGAACCTCTGGTCGTTACTGATCGGGCTTACCAGTATCGTGATTATCGCCATCACACCGAAGTTTTCCAAAAAGATTCCGGGTTCGTTGATTGCCATTATCCTGATGACAGTTGTCGTCTACGTCATGCGCTATCATTTAGGGATCACGGGAATCGAAACGATCGGAGACCGTTTTACGATCAATGCTTCCCTGCCCGGTCCCGAAACGATCAACTTCAAGATCAACTTCAATATGGAAACGATCAATCTTCTGCTTCCTTCCGCATTCACCATCGCAATGTTAGGAGCAATCGAATCGTTGCTGTCCGCTACGGTGGCCGACGGTGTGACAGGAGACAAGCATAACTCCAATACCGAACTGATTGCACAAGGGGCCGCCAATATCATCGTACCTATTTTCGGCGGTATTCCCGTTACCGGTGCGATTGCCCGTACCATGACGAATATCAACAACGGCGGACGCACTCCGGTTGCCGGCATCATCCATGCAATCGTATTGTTGCTGATTTTACTCTTTTTGGGTCCGTTGACCAAACATATTCCGATGGCTTGCCTGGCAGGCGTGTTGATTATCGTTTCGTATAATATGAGTGAATGGCGTACGTTCCGTTCGCTGATGAAGAACCCGAAAAGCGATGTGTCAGTGTTGCTGGTAACTTTCTTTCTGACGGTTATCTTCGACCTGACGATCGCAATCGAAGTAGGATTGCTTATCGCCATGTTTCTCTTTATGAAGCGTGTAGCTGAAACGACTCATGTATCGGTAGTAAAAGACGAGATCGATCTATCGGACGATGGAGAAATCCACCATGACGAAGAAGTCCTTTCCCTTCCTAAAGGTGTGGAAGTATATGAAATCGACGGTCCGTTTTTCTTCGGGGTGGCAAGCAAGTTCGACGATATCATGCACAATATGGGAGATAAACCGAAGATCCGTATCATCCGCATGCGTAAGGTTCCCTTTATGGACTCGACAGGATTGCATAACTTAGAGAACCTGTTCCGCCTGTCACAAGCCGAACACATACATATGATTCTTTCAGGGGTGAACGAGCATGTACGTCGTGTACTTGTCAAATCTGGTTTCGACAAAAAGATCGGAACGGAAAATATTTGCAGCAATATAAACGAAGCTGTAGCAAAAGCACACGAAGCAATAAGATAAATAAAAAATAGCTCCCGTCCTCCTTTTTTCAGATGGGAGCTATTTTTTCAGATTGGAGACAAAAGATAATTCCGTACGACTCAAACATCACACAAACGCTATATGAAGAAAACGGTCTCCCGATTTATCCTTCCTTGCCTCAAACACAAACTCTTTTGCAATCGTCTCTGCATCTTCAAAGCTAAACCCATTCTCCGGCTGGCTCCAATACCAGAGCTGCGGGACATTTTTTTTGCTATTCGATGATTCCATTATTTTATATATTTATCCAACTTTATTCATAAGACACAGAATATGAAAAAACCCCTATCCAAATCAGAAATAAATATTACATTTGTCAATTCTGTCTATACCTCTAAATTGGATACCAGGATATTGGTTATACAAAAACAGATTTATATCCAATTATAAAATATATGAACAAAAAGGCCCTACTCCCGCTAATCGGTTTATTCCTGTTGGTAACAGGAATAGTTCTTCCCGGATCTGCCCATGCACAAATCAGCGAAGGTGGAACACCCACTTCCTTCAAGTATCAAAACACACTGAAAAGCGATCTACCAACCGTTCAGATCCCCATCAATTTCAGCGTAGAGGACCTGAAAACAGTAGACAGATGGCAGGTCAGCCAAGGGGCACCGTTGAAAGTAGGAGTTTTACTCCCGACAGACCTGACAATAGACAATGCTGATAGCTGGAATACCCTACCTGATGGCAAAAGAGTATGGCGACTACAAGTACAGGCAAAAGACGCCATAGCTTTAATGCTCAGTTTCAGATATTTTTATATTCCGGAAAATGGGAAACTCTTTATTTACAGCTCCGATAAAACACACCTGATTGGTGCCTTTACCCATCATACCAATCCACCAACGAAAGAATATGCCACCGAATTTTTAGCCGGTGACAAGATCATACTCGAATATGAAGCAGGCATATCGGAAAACGAACATCCCCGCATCGCAATAGATGCTGTAGGATACGGATATAACCATTTGCATGTTTCACGTACGATGGCCGATACAGGCCCTGGCACTTCTGGATCTTGTATGGTAAATATCAATTGCGAAGAGGGAGAAGCTTGGCAAACAGAGAAAAACGGTGTTTGCCAAATGACATTGCCTATTGGAAACTACATCTATATCTGCTCCGGAGCTTTGGTAAACAACACAGCTGAAGATTTGAAACCTTACATCCTTTCTGCTTTCCATTGCATTGACTTGGATATACCAGTCACAGAAAAAAACTTAAACAAATATACTTTCTATTTCCATTTCGAACATACCGGATGTGAAAATAACTCCAGTATCGCATCTTATAGAACAATAACCGGATGCAAGAAAATAGCCGGAATCCCATTAGATGGCGGTTCAGACGGTCTGCTTCTTTTATTGAACCAAACTATCCCGGAACACTACAATGCCTACTACAACGGTTGGGATCGGAGCAACACAGCCGCCCAATCAGGAGTAGGTATCCATCATCCGTCAGGGGATTATATGAAGATATCGACTTTCAACAAGGTGGCAAGGACCTCTACTTGGTATGGTATAGACAACATCAAAGGCGCACCAAACGCACATTGGAACGTCGTGTTCGAACAAACAGCCAATGGGCATGCTGTAACGGAAGGAGGATCCTCTGGTTCTCCATTGTTCAATCAAAACAAACAGATTGTCGGTACATTGAGTGGCGGTTCATCTTCTTGCGAAAAACCGAACGGAGCCAATACTTATGGTAAACTTTATTATCACTGGGATCAATATCCAAACAAAGACAATACATCTCGTATGGATATATATTTAGATCCCAATCATACCGGCAAAACACAACTGGCCGGCCGATACGCGACAGCTCCGAAAGCAATGCCAACTGATCTGACATCGGTCTACCAAAACGGAGAGGTTCTATTGAAATGGAAAGCACCCCTCTCTGCCAGCGAAAAAACGGAACAGTATAACGTTTATCGAAACAATATATTGATCGGACGTACCTTTTCTACATCTTATATTGACAAAGAACCTGAAACCGGTATCCAATCTTACAGCGTTTCCGCATCGTATACAGACAACAAAGAGTCTGCTGTAGCTACCACATCTATTTATGTCTATGAACTGAAGATCCCAACCGATGTAACCACCTCAACTGATGGCAAGAATATCCTCGTCAAATGGAAGGAACCTATTTACCAGCAAATGATCTACTGGGGAAATGGGACAGCTTATCTTTCGTTAGGTTTCAAACAACCTTTCTATTTCGGACAAAGATGGAATAAGGAAGATCTGAAACCTCTGCACGGGCACCTTGTTGAATCTGTTTCCTTCATACCAACCTCAGGTTCATCTTATACGCTGAACATCATACAAGGAAAACGAAAATATGTACAAAAGTTAACTAATTTACCTTTTGATAAATTAATTGAAATCCCGCTTAAAGAACCATTTGTCATTGATGCTTCCCAAGAACTAATCATTGCTTTCCACGCTGAAGCTAAACTATCCACCGCCTATCCAGCAGTCATGGACGAAGGACCAGCAGTCAATGGAAAAGGTAATTTGATTTCATTCGATGGAGAAACGTGGGAATATCTGTATGAACCTTCTGAAAATGAAAATGAAAATTATGATTTCAACTTCTTTCTTGCCGCCACCGTCAGTTCAAAAACAAAGGATATACCAACTATAAAAACTGCATCCAACGACACAACATTGTTAAGTAAGTCATCAGCAATGCCCATACTCACTCGGATATCCGAAGTCGGTTCTTCACTCCGGAGCAGCCAGGCAAGTGCATTTCCGACAATAACAGGTTATAACATTTATCGTAATGGAAGCAAAATCGGCAACGTCCCCAATAAGTTTATCACCCAATATATAGACAAGCAAGCACCGACAGGTAGTATCTTGTATCAGGTTTCCACTCTATACGGAAAAGACGAAAGCAAGAAAGCGGATGCCGACAAAGAAGTAAATGTAGGAAATGAAAAGATCATCCTTTCGGAAACAACGATCTCTCCCACTGTGTTTACAGATCAGGTAGAACTATTCGGAAATGAAAAAGTGGATTTGCTAGAAGTCATCACGTTAGACGGTAAAACGGTCATTCGCCAAAAGAACCCTGGAAAGATCGTTTACACCGGCTCTCTTTCTTCCGGTATTTATATCTTCCGCATCCATACAGATGGAAAAGCTAAGACAATGAAAGCACAAAAAATAAATTGAGAATTAAAAGAAGGTGTCTGAAAAGGCAGCCTTCTTTTTTTGTTATGCAGCCCGTTTATTATCCATTTTTATATTTAAAATATCTTTGGTCTTCTCAATTCCTACAGAAATAAGTAAAAAACAAAAGAAAACTGACTTTTTTAGCCAGTTTTCT
>OOBX01000278.1_pt1 | contig 44769 bp, 35 predicted proteins | sample 1671021 | NCBI WGS metagenome assembly OOBX01 (sample SAMN06348114, study PRJEB24527) | human gut metagenome | biome: human gut; feature: ankylosing spondylitis patient; material: feces | host: Homo sapiens | place: China | collected 2015-10 | reverse complement strand
TGGAGCACCTCAAAAACACCATCATACACTAAATCAGTAAGTTGGCAGCATCACCTAAATGTGCAGTTTAATGATTTCCCTGGATTTTATGACTGGATGGATTACCCTGATCACCCGGTTAAGTTTGTTTTTCACATACTTGAAAATCAAAAAGGGACAGTTTGGGTATATGACCAGGATGATGCGTTTCTTGATATTAAAGCAAACGTGCAGGCTGGACGCTTTACCGGGCTTAAGAAATTAGTGCAGTTTATCGATTCAGTGCGAACAGATTGCAAATGTATTCTTCTTGAACACCATATGCCTTTGCTGAGAATTTTCCCTAAAGGGAAAGAGTGTATGCATGTGGAAAAATGGCTTCGCGAAATGTCGTCTATTCCGGAGACAGACGCGCCCATTAAGCAGGCGCTTGCGCATGGATTATTATTACACTTAAAAAATATCTACCCTGTTTTTCCTGAATCACTGGTGATGTTATTGCTCTCTGTTCTGGACGTAAAAACATACAGAGATGATGCGCGATTAAATGAATGGATATCTAATAGAGTGCAGGAATTAGGTGACAGATATTATCCTGTAAATAAGCACGTTAAAATCCGCTACACTCTTTAGTTCAGAAAGGGTTCCACCTGCAAATTGTTATTCCACCTGAGAGTGAATCGCAATGCAGGTAATCATTTCATCTGTATATCTGTATGCCAACAGGCATTCCATCTCTTTTTTCGCCTATATTTTGTTGTGATCGGCGACACTTCGCTTAAAAAAGCACCAGTAGTGGTTTCGCAGCCATGCGGTGTATAAAAAATGATCTCATGCGGATGTTTTGTGAATGTGTGGGTTGACATTCATATGAAAAAAATCATAATTCCATCATGTTTGTGTGGGGTCTTTTCTGTATCTTACGCATCGCACTCAAGCCTGACAGAAAATATGCTGTAAGGCTCATATCAAAAACCGCCATTAGCTCATCAGGAAGAGCAGACGACAACCAGGATTGTTGTATGGTACGGGGTTCGAGGCCTCGATGGCGGTCCAACTTTTCAAAACTCTTCTGAATCAGATCCCCTTATTATCATCCCTGCAAAGTGGAACATTGCCATTGTTTGGCTATTCAGGATGGGGCAGACCAATGAAAAAAGCCCACACAGGGGAGAGTGGGCTGAAATGGGAAGCTAAAGACTCAAGTAAACTTATCGGAAATAAGGACCACGCATTACGGGGGCTATCATCGCCGATGGCCGTGATTCGGCAAATCAGGTTGATTACGTAGAGAGTAAATTATCTGCTCACCGCTGCGTCACCCCTTCGTAAATCAGGCGTAGCGCGAATACACCAATAATTGCACCAATAACCCGACTGGCAACGCGTTGCATACGCCCATAAGCACGACGCACAGCGGGCAAAGAAAACGCCTGACTAAGAAAAACTCGCCAGATAATTGATGCGAGCACAATCCCCGCCCAGGCCATTAAACGTGCCCATGTTGGTGTTTCGGCATTTAATGTTACTGAGAAAATACTGATAAAAAATAAAACGGTTTGCGGGTTAGAGAGATCGGTAATTAATCCGCGGCGAAAAAAGACATACCAGGGGGCGCTAATCGGTTGTTGTAGTGTGCTCATTTGCGGTGTTGACTGGCGGCGCATGCTGCACCACGCAAACCATAAGAGATAAGCGCCGCCGACGATTCTGATAAGCGAAAAAATCTCCTCACACTGCGTAATTAGCGTTGCAAGACCAAACAAACCCAACCCGGAATAAAATGCATCGCCCAGCGCCACGCCCAGCCCGGTCAGCACCCCTGCGCGTCGACCGGAAGCCAGGCTGGTTTGTACTACCACAAAGAGATTGGCTCCCGGATTAAAAAAAGTAATCACGAACAGTCCTACGGTCAGGTAAACGGCATGCAAAGGATCCATAGTGATTTCATCCATAAATAAGTGAACTAACTGCATCATATTTCTACCAAAAATAATCGGGTGCGAGAGAGATCACAAAGTGTCTTATTTCCGGTTACTGGCGTTTATGCCCTGACTGAACTAATTATTAATCAACCCAATAATGTCGGTGGGTGATAGTGTGATAACAACTCTGGAGCCGTAATATGAAAATAATCTCTAAAATGTTAGTCGGTGCGTTAGCGTTTGCCGTTACCAATGTCTATGCCGCTGAATTGATGACTAAAGCGGAATTTGAAAAAGTCGAATCGCAATATGAAAAAATAGGTGATATTTCAACCAGCAATGAAATGTCGACCGCAGATGCGAAAGAGGATTTGATCAAAAAAGCGGATGAAAAAGGGGCTGATGTGTTGGTACTGACCTCCGGTCAAACTGACAATAAGATCCACGGCACGGCAAATATTTATAAGAAGAAGTAATTCTGAATCCTATGTAAACATCCCCGATGCGTAAGTTTATCGGTGATCATCTATTGAAATTTATGCCGGATAAAGCGTTCGCGCTGCATTCGGCAGTTCAGTTTTTCAGCCGCCGCCAGAACGTCGTCCGGCTGATGCCTAAATAATTCGCCGCTGCTGTTTTATCGCCATTAAATTTCTCCAGTGCCTGTTGTGGTGTCAGTAAGCGTGGAGCGGGAGTTTTCGCCGACTCGCGCGCCAGTTCCGGCAGTAGCAGCTGCAAAAATTGCGGCGTTAAATCCGGCGTCGGTTCCACACTTAAAAATAGCGCCAGTCGCTCCATCATATTGCGCAGTTCACGAATATTGCCCGGCCAGTCGTAGTGCACCAGCACGGTTTCGCTTGCCTGTAATCCCTGGCGTAATGCGGCAGAAAACGGGGCGGAGAGCGCCGCCAGAGACACTGTCAAAAAGCTTTCCGCCAGTGGCAGAATATCCGCCACCCGCTCGCGCAGTGGTGGCAATTGCAGACGCAAAATACTCAGCCGATAAAACAGGTCACGGCGAAACTGCCCTTGCCGCATATCTTCTTCCAGATTGCAGTGAGTGGCGCTAATGACCCGCACATCCACCGGAACAGGCTGATGCCCGCCGACGCGGGTGACCTCTTTTTCTTCCAGCACCCGCAGCAGCCGGGTCTGCAACGGCAGCGGCATTTCGCCAATCTCATCGAGAAACAGCGTACCTCCGTGGGCGATTTCAAACAGCCCGGCGCGACCGCCGCGTCGCGAGCCGGTAAACGCCCCTTCCTCATAGCCAAACAGTTCTGCTTCCAGCAGCGATTCGGCAATCGCCCCGCAGTTGACTGCAACAAACGGATGCGACTTTTTGCCCTGTCGCGCATCGTGGCGGGCAAAATATTCCCGATGAATCGCCTGGGCCGCCAGCTCTTTGCCCGTCCCCGTTTCCCCCTCAATCAACACCGCTGCACTGGAGCGGGCATACAGCAAAATAGTCTGCCGTACTTGTTCCATCTGTGGTGATTGACCGAGCATATCGCCCAGCACGTAACGAGTTCTCAGGGCGTTGCGGGTGGCATCGTGAGTGTTATGGCGTAACGACATGCGCGTCATATCCAGCGCATCGCTGAACGCCTGGCGCACGGTGGCGGCGGAATAGATAAAAATTCCGGTCATTCCGGCTTCTTCTGCCAGATCGGTAATCAGCCCCGCGCCGACCACCGCTTCGGTGCCGTTAGCTTTTAGCTCGTTAATCTGCCCGCGTGCGTCTTCTTCGGTAATGTAGCTACGTTGATCGAGGCGCAAATTAAAGGTTTTTTGAAACGCCACCAGTGCCGGAATAGTTTCCTGATAAGTGACAACGCCGATAGAAGAGGTGAGTTTTCCGGCTTTTGCCAGTGCCTGTAACACATCGTAGCCGCTCGGTTTAATCAAAATAACTGGCACTGACAGGCGGCTTTTCAGGTACGCGCCGTTAGATCCAGCGGCGATGATGGCGTCACAGCGTTCGTTTGCCAGTTTCTTGTGGATGTAGGTCACCGCTTTTTCAAAGCCAAGCTGGATAGGGGTAATGTTCGCCAGGTGATCAAACTCGAGGCTGATATCGCGAAACAGCTCGAACAGGCGCGTTACAGATACCGTCCAGATAACCGGTTTGTCGTCATTAAGCCGTGGTGGATGTGCCATAGCGCACCGCAAAGTTAAGAAACCGAATATTGGGTTTAGTCTTGTTTCATAATTGTTGCAATGAAACGCGGTGAAACATTGCCTGAAACGTTAACTGAAACGCATATTTGCGGATTAGTTCATGACTTTATCTCTAACAAATTGAAATTAAACATTTAATTTTATTAAGGCAATTGTGGCACACCCCTTGCTTTGTCTTTATCAACGCAAATAACAAGTTGATAACAAAGGATGGGCTATGTCTCTACACTCTCCAGGTAAAGCGTTTCGCGCTGCACTGACTAAAGAAAATCCATTGCAGATTGTTGGCACCATCAACGCTAATCATGCGCTGTTGGCGCAGCGTGCCGGATATCAGGCAATTTATCTTTCTGGCGGTGGCGTGGCGGCAGGTTCGCTGGGGCTGCCCGATCTCGGTATTTCTACTCTTGATGACGTGCTGACCGATATTCGCCGTATCACCGACGTTTGTTCGCTGCCGCTGCTGGTGGATGCGGATATCGGTTTTGGTTCTTCGGCCTTTAACGTGGCGCGCACCGTGAAATCGATGATTAAAGCCGGTGCGGCAGGATTGCATATTGAAGATCAGGTTGGTGCGAAACGCTGCGGTCATCGTCCGAATAAAGCGATCGTCTCGAAAGAAGAGATGGTGGATCGGATCCGCGCGGCGGTGGATGCGAAAACCGATCCTGATTTTGTGATCATGGCGCGCACCGATGCTCTGGCGGTAGAGGGGCTGGATGCGGCGATCGAGCGTGCGCAGGCCTATGTTGAAGCGGGTGCCGAGATGTTGTTCCCGGAGGCGATTACCGAACTCGCCATGTACCGCCAGTTTGCCGATGCGGTGCAGGTGCCGATCCTCGCCAACATCACCGAATTTGGTGCCACGCCGCTGTTTACCACCGACGAATTACGCAGCGCCCATGTCGCAATGGCGCTGTACCCACTTTCAGCGTTCCGCGCCATGAACCGCGCCGCTGAACATGTCTACAACGTCCTGCGCCAGGAAGGCACGCAGAAAAGCGTCATCGACACCATGCAGACCCGCAACGAGCTGTACGAAAGCATCAACTACTACCAGTACGAAGAGAAGCTCGACAACCTGTTTGCCCGTAGCCAGGTGAAATAAAAAACGCCCGTTGATTGTATTCGACAGCCGATGCCTGATGCGTCGCTGACGCGACTTATCAGGCCTACGAGGTGCACTGAACTGTAGGTCGGATAAGACGGATGGCGTCGCATCCGACAACCGATGCCTGATGCGCCGCTGACGTGACTTATCAGGCCTACGGGGTGCACTGAACTGTAGGTCGGATAAGACGCATAGCGTCGCATCCGACAACCGATGCCTGATGCGCCGCTGACGCGACTTATCAGGCCTACGGGGTGAACTGAACTGTAGATCGGATAAGACGCATAGCGTCGCATCCGACAACAATCTCGACCCTACAAATGATAACAATGACGAGGACAACATGAGCGACACAACGATCCTGCAAAACAGTACCCATGTCATTAAACCGAAAAAATCTGTGGCACTTTCTGGCGTTCCGGCGGGCAATACGGCGCTCTGCACCGTGGGTAAAAGTGGCAATGACCTGCATTACCGCGGCTACGATATTCTTGATCTGGCGAAACATTGCGAATTTGAAGAAGTGGCGCATCTGCTGATCCACGGCAAACTGCCGACCCGTGACGAACTCGCCGCTTACAAAACGAAACTGAAAGCCCTGCGCGGTTTACCGGCTAACGTGCGTACCGTGCTGGAAGCCTTACCGGCGGCGTCGCACCCGATGGATGTTATGCGCACCGGTGTTTCCGCGCTCGGTTGCACGCTGCCAGAAAAAGAGGGGCATACCGTCTCTGGCGCGCGGGATATTGCCGACAAACTGCTGGCGTCGCTTAGCTCGATTCTCCTTTATTGGTATCACTACAGCCACAACGGCGAACGCATCCAACCGGAAACCGATGACGACTCCATCGGCGGTCACTTCCTGCATCTGCTGCACGGCGAAAAGCCATCGCAAAGCTGGGAAAAGGCGATGCATATCTCGCTGGTGCTGTACGCCGAACACGAGTTTAACGCCTCCACCTTTACCAGTCGGGTGATTGCGGGCACCGGCTCTGATATGTATTCCGCGATTATTGGCGCGATTGGCGCACTGCGCGGGCCAAAACACGGCGGGGCGAATGAAGTGTCGCTGGAGATCCAGCAACGCTACGAAACGCCGGACGAAGCCGAAGCAGATATCCGCAAGCGCGTGGAAAACAAAGAAGTGGTCATTGGTTTTGGTCATCCGGTTTACACCATCGCTGACCCGCGCCACCAGGTGATTAAACGTGTGGCGAAGCAGCTCTCGCAGGAAGGCGGCTCGCTGAAGATGTACAACATCGCCGATCGCCTGGAAACGGTGATGTGGGAGAGCAAAAAGATGTTCCCCAATCTCGACTGGTTCTCTGCTGTTTCCTACAACATGATGGGCGTTCCCACCGAGATGTTCACACCACTGTTTGTTATCGCCCGCGTCACCGGCTGGGCGGCGCACATTATCGAACAACGTCAGGACAACAAAATTATCCGTCCTTCCGCCAATTATGTTGGACCGGAAGACCGCCCGTTTGTCGCGCTGGATAAGCGCCAGTAAACCTCTACGAATAACAATAAGGAAACGTACCCAATGTCAGCTCAAATCAACAACATCCGCCCGGAATTTGATCGTGAAATCGTTGATATCGTCGATTACGTCATGAACTACGAAATCAGCTCTAAAGTGGCCTACGACACCGCACATTACTGCCTGCTCGACACGCTCGGCTGCGGTCTGGAAGCTCTCGAATACCCGGCCTGTAAAAAACTGCTGGGGCCAATTGTTCCCGGCACCGTCGTACCCAACGGCGTGCGCGTCCCCGGAACTCAGTTCCAGCTCGACCCCGTCCAGGCGGCATTTAACATCGGCGCGATGATCCGCTGGCTCGATTTCAACGATACCTGGCTGGCGGCGGAGTGGGGCCATCCTTCCGACAACCTCGGCGGCATTCTGGCAACGGCGGACTGGCTTTCGCGCAACGCGGTCGCCAGCGGCAAAGCGCCGTTGACCATGAAACAGGTGCTGACCGCAATGATCAAAGCCCATGAAATTCAGGGCTGCATCGCGCTGGAAAACTCCTTTAACCGCGTCGGCCTCGACCACGTTCTGTTAGTGAAAGTGGCTTCCACCGCCGTGGTCGCCGAAATGCTCGGCCTGACCCGCGAGGAAATTCTCAACGCCGTTTCGCTGGCGTGGGTGGACGGTCAGTCGCTGCGCACCTATCGCCATGCGCCGAACACCGGCACGCGTAAATCCTGGGCGGCGGGCGATGCCACTTCCCGCGCGGTACGTCTGGCACTGATGGCGAAAACGGGCGAAATGGGTTACCCGTCAGCCCTGACTGCGCCGGTGTGGGGCTTCTACGACGTCTCCTTTAAAGGTGAATCGTTCCGCTTCCAGCGCCCGTACGGTTCCTACGTTATGGAAAATGTGCTGTTCAAAATCTCCTTCCCGGCGGAGTTCCACTCCCAGACGGCAGTTGAAGCAGCGATGACGCTCTATGAACAGATGCAGGCAGCAGGCAAAACGGCGGCGGATATCGAAAAAGTGACCATTCGCACCCACGAAGCCTGTATTCGCATCATCGACAAAAAAGGGCCGCTCAATAACCCGGCAGACCGCGATCACTGCATTCAGTACATGGTGGCGATCCCGCTGCTATTCGGGCGCTTAACGGCGGCAGATTACGAGGACAACGTTGCGCAAGATAAACGCATTGACGCCCTGCGCGAGAAGATCAATTGCTTTGAAGATCCGGCATTTACCGCTGACTACCACGACCCGGAAAAACGCGCCATCGCCAATGCCATTACCCTTGAGTTCACCGACGGCACACGATTTGAAGAAGTGGTGGTGGAGTACCCCATTGGTCATGCTCGCCGCCGTCAGGATGGTATTCCGAAACTGGTCGATAAATTCAAAATCAATCTCGCGCGCCAGTTCCCGACTCGCCAGCAGCAGCGCATTCTGGAGGTTTCTCTCGACAGAGCTCGCCTGGAACAGATGCCGGTCAATGAGTATCTCGACCTGTACGTCATTTAAGTAAACGGCGGTAAGGCGTAAGTTCAACAGGAGAGCATTATGTCTTTTAGCGAATTTTATCAGCGTTCGATTAACGAACCGGAGCAGTTCTGGGCCGAGCAGGCCCGGCGTATTGACTGGCAGACGCCCTTTACGCAAACGCTCGATCACAGCAATCCGCCGTTTGCCCGTTGGTTTTGTGAAGGCCGAACCAACTTGTGCCACAACGCCATCGACCGCTGGCTGGAGAAACAGCCAGAGGCGCTGGCGCTGATTGCCGTCTCTTCGGAAACAGAAGAAGAGCGCACCTTTACCTTTCGTCAGCTGCATGACGAAGTGAACGCGGTGGCCTCAATGTTGCGTTCATTGGGTGTGCAGCGCGGCGATCGGGTGCTGGTGTATATGCCGATGATTGCCGAAGCGCATATTACTCTGCTGGCCTGCGCGCGCATTGGCGCTATTCACTCGGTGGTGTTTGGTGGATTTGCCTCGCACAGCGTGGCGGCGCGAATTGATGACGCTAAACCGGTGCTGATTGTCTCGGCTGATGCCGGAGCGCGCGGTGGCAAAATCATTCCCTATAAAAAATTGCTCGACGATGCGATAAGTCAGGCGCAGCACCAGCCACGCCATGTTTTGCTGGTGGATCGCGGGCTGGCGAAAATGGCGCGCGTCAGCGGGCGGGATGTCGATTTCGCGTCGTTGCGCCATCAACACATCGGCGCGCGGGTACCGGTGGCGTGGCTGGAATCCAACGAAACCTCCTGCATTCTCTACACTTCCGGCACGACCGGCAAACCTAAAGGCGTGCAGCGTGACGTCGGCGGATATGCGGTGGCGCTGGCGACCTCGATGGACACCATTTTTGGCGGCAAAGCGGGCAGCGTGTTCTTTTGCGCATCGGATATCGGCTGGGTGGTGGGGCATTCGTATATCGTTTACGCGCCGCTGCTGGCGGGGATGGCGACTATCGTTTACGAAGGATTGCCAACCTGGCCGGACTGCGGCGTGTGGTGGAAAATCGTCGAGAAATATCAGGTTAGCCGGATGTTCTCAGCGCCGACCGCCATTCGCGTGCTGAAAAAATTCCCTACCGCTGAAATTCGCAAACACGATCTCTCGTCGCTGGAAGTGCTCTATCTGGCTGGAGAACCGCTGGACGAGCCGACCGCCAGTTGGGTGAGCAATACGCTGGATGTGCCGGTCATCGACAACTACTGGCAGACCGAATCCGGCTGGCCGATTATGGCGATTGCTCGCGGTCTGGACGACAGGCCGACGCGTCTGGGAAGCCCCGGTGTGCCGATGTATGGCTATAACGTGCAGTTGCTTAATGAAGTCACCGGCGAACCGTGTGGCGTCAACGAGAAAGGGATGCTGGTGGTGGAAGGGCCGCTGCCGCCGGGGTGTATTCAGACCATCTGGGGCGACGACGGCCGCTTTGTGAAGACTTACTGGTCGCTGTTTTCCCGCCCGGTGTACGCCACCTTTGACTGGGGCATCCGTGACGCTGACGGTTATCACTTTATTCTCGGGCGCACTGACGATGTAATTAACGTTGCCGGGCATCGGCTGGGGACGCGCGAGATTGAAGAGAGTATCTCCAGCCATCCGGGCGTTGCCGAAGTGGCGGTGGTTGGGGTGAAAGATGCGCTGAAAGGGCAGGTGGCGGTGGCGTTTGTCATTCCGAAAGAGAGCGACAGTCTGGAAGATCGTGATGTGGCGCACTCGCAAGAGAAGGCGATTATGGCGCTGGTGGACAGCCAGATTGGCAACTTTGGCCGCCCGGCGCACGTCTGGTTTGTCTCGCAATTGCCAAAAACGCGATCCGGAAAAATGCTGCGCCGCACGATCCAGGCGATTTGCGAAGGACGCGATCCTGGAGATCTGACGACCATTGATGATCCTGCGTCGTTGGATCAGATCCGCCAGGCGATGGAAGAGTAGGTTATTGTCGGATGCGTCGCGCGGTGCATCCGGCACTGTGTGCCGATGCCTGATGCGACGCTGACGCGTCTTATCAGGCCTACCCACTGTTTTTACACCGATAATTTTTCCCCCACCTTTTTGCACTCATTCATATAAAAAATATATTTCCCCACGAAAACGATTGCTTTTTATCTTCAGATGAATAGAATGCGGCGGATTTTTTGGGTTTCAAACAGCAAAAAGGGGGAATTTCGTGTCGCAAGATAACAACTTTAGCCAGGGGCCAGTCCCGCAGTCGGCGCGGAAAGGGGTATTGGCATTGACGTTCGTCATGCTGGGATTAACCTTCTTTTCCGCCAGTATGTGGACCGGCGGCACTCTCGGAACCGGTCTTAGCTATCATGATTTCTTCCTCGCAGTTCTCATCGGTAATCTTCTCCTCGGTATTTACACTTCATTTCTCGGTTACATTGGCGCAAAAACCGGCCTGACCACTCATCTTCTTGCTCGCTTCTCGTTTGGTGTTAAAGGCTCATGGCTGCCTTCACTGCTACTGGGCGGAACTCAGGTTGGCTGGTTTGGCGTCGGTGTGGCGATGTTTGCCATTCCGGTGGGTAAGGCAACCGGGCTGGATATTAATTTGCTGATTGCCGTTTCCGGTTTACTGATGACCGTCACCGTCTTTTTTGGCATTTCGGCGCTGACGGTTCTTTCGGTGATTGCGGTTCCGGCTATCGCCTGCCTGGGCGGTTATTCCGTGTGGCTGGCTGTTAACGGCATGGGCGGCCTGGACGCATTAAAAGCGGTCGTTCCCGCACAACCGTTAGATTTCAATGTCGCGCTGGCGCTGGTTGTGGGGTCATTTATCAGTGCGGGTACGCTCACCGCTGACTTTGTCCGGTTTGGTCGCAATGCCAAACTGGCGGTGCTGGTGGCGATGGTGGCCTTTTTCCTCGGCAACTCGTTGATGTTTATTTTCGGTGCAGCGGGCGCTGCGGCACTGGGCATGGCGGATATCTCTGATGTGATGATTGCTCAGGGCCTGCTGCTGCCTGCGATTGTGGTGCTGGGGCTGAATATCTGGACCACCAACGATAACGCACTCTATGCGTCGGGTTTAGGTTTCGCCAACATTACCGGGATGTCGAGCAAAACCCTTTCGGTAATCAACGGTATTATCGGTACGGTCTGCGCATTATGGCTGTATAACAATTTTGTCGGCTGGTTGACCTTCCTTTCGGCAGCTATTCCTCCAGTGGGTGGCGTGATCATCGCCGACTATCTGATGAACCGTCGCCGCTATGAGCACTTTGCGACCACGCGTATGATGAGTGTCAATTGGGTGGCGATTCTGGCGGTCGCCTTGGGGATTGCTGCAGGCCACTGGTTACCGGGAATTGTTCCGGTCAACGCGGTATTAGGTGGCGCGCTGAGCTATCTGATCCTTAACCCGATTTTGAATCGTAAAACGACAGCAGCAATGACGCATGTGGAGGCTAACAGTGTCGAATAACGCTTTACAAACAATTATTAACGCCCGGTTACCAGGCGAAGAGGGGCTGTGGCAGATTCATCTGCAGGACGGAAAAATCAGCGCCATTGATGCGCAATCCGGCGTGATGCCCATAACTGAAAACAGCCTGGATGCCGAACAAGGTTTAGTTATACCGCCGTTTGTGGAGCCACATATTCACCTGGACACCACGCAAACCGCCGGACAACCGAACTGGAATCAGTCCGGCACGCTGTTTGAAGGCATTGAACGCTGGGCCGAGCGCAAAGCGTTATTAACCCATGACGATGTGAAACAACGCGCATGGCAAACGCTGAAATGGCAGATTGCCAACGGCATTCAGCATGTGCGTACCCATGTCGATGTTTCGGATGCAACGCTAACTGCGCTGAAAGCAATGCTGGAAGTGAAGCAGGAAGTCGCGCCGTGGATTGATCTGCAAATCGTCGCCTTCCCGCAGGAAGGGATTTTGTCGTATCCCAACGGTGAAGCGTTGCTGGAAGAGGCGTTACGCTTAGGGGCAGATGTAGTGGGGGCGATTCCGCATTTTGAATTTACCCGTGAATACGGCGTGGAGTCGCTGCATAAAACCTTCGCCCTGGCGCAAAAATACGACCGTCTGATCGACGTTCACTGTGATGAGATCGATGACGAGCAGTCGCGCTTTGTCGAAACTGTTGCTGCCCTGGCGCACCGTGAAGGCATGGGCGCGCGAGTCACCGCCAGCCACACCACGGCAATGCACTCCTATAACGGGGCGTATACCTCACGCCTGTTCCGCTTGCTGAAAATGTCCGGTATTAACTTTGTCGCCAACCCGCTGGTCAATATTCATCTGCAAGGACGTTTCGATACGTATCCAAAACGTCGCGGCATCACGCGCGTTAAAGAGATGCTGGAGTCCGGCATTAACGTCTGCTTTGGTCACGATGATGTCTTCGATCCGTGGTATCCGCTGGGAACGGCGAATATGCTGCAAGTGCTGCATATGGGGCTGCATGTTTGCCAGTTGATGGGCTACGGGCAGATTAACGATGGCCTGAATTTAATCACCCACCACAGCGCAAGGACGTTGAATTTGCAGGATTACGGCATTGCCGCCGGAAACAGCGCCAACCTGATTATCCTGCCGGCTGAAAATGGGTTTGATGCGCTGCGCCGTCAGGTTCCGGTACGTTATTCGGTACGTGGCGGCAAGGTGATTGCCAGCACACAACCGGCACAAACCACCGTATATCTGGAGCAGCCAGAAGCCATCGATTACAAACGTTGAACGACTGGGTTACAGCGAGCTTAGTTTATGCCGGATGCGGCGTGAACGCCTTATCCGGCCTACGTAGAGCACTGAACTCGTAGGCCTGATAAGCGTAGCGCATCAGGCAATTCCAGCCGCTGATCTGTGTCAGCGGCTACCGTGATTCATTCCCGCCAACAACCGCGCATTCCTCCAACGCCATGTGCAAAAATGCCTTCGCAGCGGCTGTCTGCCAGCTGTAGTTTATGCCGGATGCGGCGTGAACGCCTTATCCGGCCTACGTAGAGCACTGAACTCGTAGGCCTGATAAGCGTAGCGCATCAGGCAATTCCAGCCGCTGATCTGTGTCAGCGGCTACCGTGATTCATTCCCGCCAACAACCGCGCATTCCTCCAACGCCATGTGCAAAAATGCCTTCGCGGCGGCTGTCTGCCAGCTATTTTTCCGCCGCAACAAAACCGCCGTTCTCTCCAGTAGTGGCGGGGCAAGAGAAATAGCTTTAAGCCCGTCATGTTGTGTGGCAATCGCTGCTGGTAACAATGTGGAAAGGGAAGTGCGGCGAATCAGCTCCAGAACCGCGCTAATTGAGTTCGCCTCAATGACCACCTGTGGATGTAGCCCCGCTTTCTCGCAGTAGTGGTCAATTTGCTCTCTGGTGGCAAATTCCGCGCTGAGCAGGACCAGTTTTTCATCATGCAAGCGACTCAACGCCACCTGTTCATGGACGGCCAGCGGATGATGTTGCGCCACGACTAACGCTAAACTTTCTGTCAGTAAAGGAATTGCCTCCAGCTCCGGCGAATGCACAGGCGCGAAGGCAATCCCAACGTCCAACTCGTCGCGGCAAAGCATATCCTCGATTTTCTCCTGCGACATTTCCTGTAGCTGGAGCGTGATGCCGGGGTAGCGCGCATAGAAATTCGCCATTAAAGGGCCGATAAAGTAGCTTGTAAAGGTGGGAGTGACGGCGATACGCAGCGATCCTCGCGTCAGATCGGCAACATCATGAATCGCCCGTTTACCCGCTCCCAGTTCCTGTAACGCCCGGCTGGCGTACTGTCGCCAGACTTCTCCTGCATCAGTGAGACGAATCGTTCGCCCGCTACGGTCAAACAGCGGCACGCCTAAACTCTCCTCTAACTGGCGAATCTGCTGGGAAAGCGCAGGCTGGGAGACGTGCAACGCACTGGCGGCACGGGTAAAGCTGCCATGTTCAGCCACGGCAAGAAAATAGTTGATATGTCGAGAGAGCATTCGCCAACCTATAAGTAAATCCAATAGAACTCATCATAAATGAGACTTTTACCTTATGACAATCGGCGAGTAGTCTGCCTCTCATTCCAGAGACAGACAGAGGTTAACGGTGAAAGAGATTATTGATGGATTCCTTAAATTCCAGCGCGAGGCATTTCCGAAGCGGGAAGCCTTATTTAAACAGCTGGCGACACAGCAAAGCCCGCGCACCCTTTTTATCTCCTGCTCCGACAGCCGTCTGGTCCCTGAGCTGGTGACGCAACGTGAGCCTGGCGATCTGTTCGTTATTCGCAACGCAGGTAATATTGTCCCTTCCTACGGGCCGGAACCCGGTGGCGTTTCTGCTTCGGTGGAGTATGCCGTCGCTGCGCTTCGGGTATCTGACATTGTGATTTGTGGTCATTCCAACTGTGGCGCGATGACCGCCATTGCCAGCTGTCAGTGTATGGACCATATGCCTGCCGTCTCCCACTGGCTGCGTTATGCCGATTCAGCCCGCGTCGTTAATGAGGCGCGCCCGCATTCCGATTTACCGTCAAAAGCTGCGGCGATGGTACGTGAAAACGTCATTGCTCAGTTGGCTAATTTGCAAACTCATCCATCGGTGCGCCTGGCGCTCGAAGAGGGGCGGATCGCCCTGCACGGCTGGGTCTACGACATTGAAAGCGGCAGCATCGCAGCTTTTGACGGCGCAACCCGCCAGTTTGTGCCACTGGCCGCTAATCCTCGCGTTTGTGCCATACCGCTACGCCAACCTACCGCAGCGTAACCTTATTTTTAAACCATCAGGAGATCCACCATGATTCAGTCACAAATTAACCGCAATATTCGTCTTGATCTTGCCGATGCCATTTTGCTCAGCAAAGCTAAAAAAGATCTCTCATTTGCCGAGATTGCCGACGGTACCGGTCTGGCAGAAGCCTTCGTAACCGCGGCTTTGCTGGGGCAGCAGGCGCTTCCTGCCGACGCCGCCCGCCTGGTCGGGGCGAAGCTGGATCTCGACGAAGACGCCATTCTACTGTTGCAGATGATTCCACTGCGTGGCTGCATTGATGACCGTATTCCAACCGACCCAACGATGTATCGTTTCTATGAAATGTTGCAGGTGTACGGCACAACCCTGAAAGCGTTGGTTCATGAGAAGTTTGGCGATGGCATTATCAGCGCGATTAACTTCAAACTCGACGTTAAGAAAGTGGCGGACCCGGAAGGTGGCGAACGTGCGGTCATCACCTTAGATGGTAAATATCTGCCGACCAAACCGTTCTGACAGCCATGCGCAACCATCAAAAGACGTTCACGATGCTGCTGGTTCTGGTGCTGATTGGTCTTAATATGCGACCACTGCTCACCTCCGTCGGTCCACTGCTACCGCAATTGCGCCAGGCGAGCGGAATGAGCTTTAGCGTGGCTGCCCTGTTGACCGCTCTGCCGGTGGTCACCATGGGCGGGCTGGCGCTGGCCGGAAGCTGGCTTCATCAGCATGTCAGCGAACGTCGCAGCGTCGCCATCAGTCTGTTGCTGATTGCCGTCGGTGCATTGATGCGTGAGCTTTACCCCCAAAGTGTGCTGCTGCTTAGCAGCGCACTGCTTGGTGGGGTGGGGGTCGGTATCATTCAGGCGGTGATGCCTTCAGTGATTAAACGGCGGTTTCAGCAACGCACGCCACTGGTGATGGGGCTGTGGTCTGCGGCTCTGATGGGCGGCGGTGGACTTGGTGCCGCCATAACGCCCTGGTTAGTTCAACATAGCGAAACCTGGTATCAAACACTCGCCTGGTGGGCGCTGCCTGCCGTTGTTGCGCTCTTTGCCTGGTGGTGGCAAAGCGCCCGCGAGGTCGCCTCTTCCCACAAGACAACAACCACTCCGGTTCGCGTGGTATTCACTCCCCGCGCGTGGACGCTGGGTGTTTACTTCGGTCTGATTAACGGCGGTTACGCCAGCCTGATTGCCTGGTTACCCGCTTTCTATATTGAGATTGGTGCCAGCGCGCAGTACAGCGGTTCCTTACTGGCATTGATGACGCTTGGGCAAGCCGCAGGAGCTTTGCTGATGCCTGCTATGGCTCGCCATCAGGATCGGCGCAAACTGTTAATGCTGGCGCTGGTGTTACAACTGGTGGGGTTCTGCGGCTTTATCTGGTTGCCGCTGCAATTGCCGGTATTGTGGGCGATGGTGTGTGGGTTAGGTCTGGGCGGCGCGTTTCCGCTCTGTTTGCTGCTGGCGCTCGATCACTCTATGCAACCGGCTATTGCTGGCAAGCTGGTGGCGTTTATGCAGGGAATCGGTTTTATCATCGCCGGGCTTGCCCCGTGGTTTTCTGGCGTGCTGCGTAGTATCAGCGGCAATTACCTGATGGACTGGGCATTTCATGCGCTGTGCGTCGTTGGGCTGATGATCATAACCCTGCGTTTTGCACCAGTACGTTTTCCGCAGCTGTGGGTCAAAGAGGCATGATGCGACGCTTGTTCCTGCGCTTTGTTCATGCCGGATGCGGCTAATGTAGATCGCTGAACTTGTAGGCCTGATAAGCGCAGCGTATCAGGCAATTTTTATAATTTAAACTGACGATTCAACTTTATAATCTTTGAAATAATAGTGCTTATCCCGGTCGTTTATTTCGCGAATAACCCGACAAGGAACGCCAGCCGCCACGACGTTTGGTGGAATGTCTTTTGTGACGATACTACCCGCGCCAATAACAGAATTATCCCCGATGGTGACGCCTGGATTAATAACCACATGACTTCCGATCCAGACGTTATTGCCAGTCGTTATCGGAAAAGAGTACATCTCGCCGTTTTTTCTCAATTCATGGTGTACAGGGTGTCCCGTAACGGAAAGAGTAACGTTGGGTGCAATCAGTACGTTATCACCGATTGTTACCGTGTAGTCATCGACAATGGTTAAATTGAAATTTGCATAAAAATTGCGGCCTATATGGATGTTGGAACCGTAAGAGAAATAGACAGGCGGTTCTACCCAGGCGTTTTCCCCTACCGTGGCAAACATTTCTTTAATCAGGCTTTCTCTTTTTTCAACTTCTGATGGATGCGAGTGATTAAACTCATACATTAACGTTTTCCCACGAAGTCTTTTTTCCGGTAAGCCTTCGCACATATCGGTAAATAGCTTGCCTGCTCTTATTCTTTCGGTCATTGGCATGTTCAATGCGATCACTCCGTTATGATATGTTGGTCGGATAAGGCGCTCGCGCCGCATCCGACATTGATTGCTTAAGCGACTTCATTCACCTGACGACGCAGCAGGGAAAGCGGGCCGGGGCCGCTAAGCGTGAACACGGAAATTAAGGTGAAGCCCAGCGCCACCAGACCCAGCACCAGATAAGCGCCCTGGAAACCGATGCTTTCATACATATTGCCCGCCAGTACAGACATAAAAATCATCGCCAGTTGCTTAAAGAAGCAGAAACAGACCAGATAAATCGTCGCTGAAAAACGCACTTCAAACTGGCTGGTAATATATTTAAAGCAGCCCACCAGCAGGAACGGTACTTCAAACATATGCAGCGTTTTCAGAATAACCACTTCCAGCGCTGAGGTGGCGAACGATGAGCCAATAATACGTACAGACATAATAGTGCCAGCCAGCAGCAGGGCGTTTTTCCCACCGATGCGATTAATGATCAGTGGCGCAAAGAACATAATCGAGGCGTTAAGTAATTCGCCCATTGTCGTTACGTAGCCAAATACCCGCGTACCCTGTTCACCGGTAGCAAAGAACGAAGTAAAGAAATTAGCAAACTGTTGGTCAAAAACATCGTAGGTGCAGGAAACGCCAATAACATACAGTGACAAAAACCACAGTTTTGGCTGTCTGAACAGTTCCAGTGCCAGCTTAAGGCTAAATGCCGAATGGTTGGCACCTACCGCATTGGCAACCGTGGCAGAAGAGGGCGCATCCGTTTTGGCGAAAAAGAGTAAAACGGCGAGGATGAGTGCACAGCCAGAGCCCAGCCAGAAAACAAACTGATTATTGATGGTGAACATGATGCCGACAATCGAGGCACACAGCGCCCAGCCAACACAGCCAAACATCCGCGCGCGACCAAATTCGAAATTACTGCGACGGCTGACTTTCTCAATAAATGCCTCTACTGCTGGCGCACCGGCGTTAAAACAAAAGCCTAGATAAATACCACCAACAATCGATCCTACTAAAATGTTGTATTGTAACAGTGGCCCGAAGATAAAAATAAAGAACGGCGCAAACATCACTAACATGCCGGTAATAATCCACAGCAGGTATTTGCGCAGCCCGAGTTTGTCAGAAAGCAGACCAAACAGCGGTTGGAATAATAGCGAGAACAGAGAAATAGCGGCAAAAATAATACCCGTATCACTTTTGCTGATATGGTTGATGTCATGTAGCCAAATCGGGAAAAACGGGAAGTAGGCTCCCATGATAAAAAAGTAAAAGAAAAAGAATAAACCGAACATCCAAAAGTTTGTGTTTTTTAAATAGTACATAATGGATTTCCTTACGCGAAATACGGGCAGACATGGCCTGCCCGGTTATTATTATTTTTGACACCAGACCAACTGGTAATGGTAGCGACCGGCGCTCAGCTGGAATTCCGCCGATACTGACGGGCTCCAGGAGTCGTCGCCACCAATCCCCATATGGAAACCGTCGATATTCAGCCATGTGCCTTCTTCCGCGTGCAGCAGATGGCGATGGCTGGTTTCCATCAGTTGTTGTTGGCTGTAGCGACTGATATTGAACTGGAAGTCGCCGCGCCACTGGTGTGGGCCATAATTCAATTCGCGCGTCCCGCAGCGCAGACCGTTTTCGCTCGGGAAGACGTACGGGGTATACATGTCTGACAATGGCAGATCCCAGCGGTCAAAACAGGCGGCAGTAAGGCGGTCGGGATAGTTTTCTTGCGGCCCTAATCCGAGCCAGTTTACCCGTTCTGCGACCTGCGCCAGCTGGCAGGTCAGGCCAATCCGAGCCGGATGCGGTGTATCGCTCGCTACTTCAACATCAACGGTAATCGCCATTTGACCACTACCATCAATCCGGTAGGTTTTCCGGCTGATAAATAAGGTTTTTCCCTGATGCTGCCACGCGTGAGCGGTCGTAATCAGCACCGCGTCGGCAAGTGTATCTGCCGTGCACTGCAACAACGCCGCTTCGGCCTGGTAATGGCCCGCCGCCTTCCAGCGTTCGACCCAGGCGTTAGGGTCAATACGGGTCGCTTCACTTACGCCAATGTCGTTATCCAGCGGTGCGCGGGTGAACTGATCGCGCAGCGGCGTCAGCAGTTGTTTTTCATCGCCAATCCACATCTGTGAAAGAAAGCCTGACTGGCGGTTAAATTGCCAACGCTTATTACCCAGCTCGATGCAAAAATCCATTTCGCTGGTGGTCAGATGCGGGATGGCGTGGGACGCGGCGGGGAGCGTCACACTGAGGTTTTCCGCCAGACGCCACTGCTGCCAGGCGCTGATGTGCCCGGCTTCTGACCATGCGGTCGCGTTCGGTTGCACTACGCGTACTGTGAGCCAGAGTTGCCCGGCGCTCTCCGGCTGCGGTAGTTCAGGCAGTTCAATCAACTGTTTACCTTGTGGAGCGACATCCAGAGGCACTTCACCGCTTGCCAGCGGCTTACCATCCAGCGCCACCATCCAGTGCAGGAGCTCGTTATCGCTATGACGGAACAGGTATTCGCTGGTCACTTCGATGGTTTGCCCGGATAAACGGAACTGGAAAAACTGCTGCTGGTGTTTTGCTTCCGTCAGCGCTGGATGCGGCGTGCGGTCGGCAAAGACCAGACCGTTCATACAGAACTGGCGATCGTTCGGCGTATCGCCAAAATCACCGCCGTAAGCCGACCACGGGTTGCCGTTTTCATCATATTTAATCAGCGACTGATCCACCCAGTCCCAGACGAAGCCGCCCTGTAAACGGGGATACTGACGAAACGCCTGCCAGTATTTAGCGAAACCGCCAAGACTGTTACCCATCGCGTGGGCGTATTCGCAAAGGATCAGCGGGCGCGTCTCTCCAGGTAGCGAAAGCCATTTTTTGATGGACCATTTCGGCACAGCCGGGAAGGGCTGGTCTTCATCCACGCGCGCGTACATCGGGCAAATAATATCGGTGGCCGTGGTGTCGGCTCCGCCGCCTTCATACTGCACCGGGCGGGAAGGATCGACAGATTTGATCCAGCGATACAGCGCGTCGTGATTAGCGCCGTGGCCTGATTCATTCCCCAGCGACCAGATGATCACACTCGGGTGATTACGATCGCGCTGCACCATTCGCGTTACGCGTTCGCTCATCGCCGGTAGCCAGCGCGGATCATCGGTCAGACGATTCATTGGCACCATGCCGTGGGTTTCAATATTGGCTTCATCCACCACATACAGGCCGTAGCGGTCGCACAGCGTGTACCACAGCGGATGGTTCGGATAATGCGAACAGCGCACGGCGTTAAAGTTGTTCTGCTTCATCAGCAGGATATCCTGCACCATCGTCTGCTCATCCATGACCTGACCATGCAGAGGATGATGCTCGTGACGGTTAACGCCTCGAATCAGCAACGGCTTGCCGTTCAGCAGCAGCAGACCATTTTCAATCCGCACCTCGCGGAAACCGACATCGCAGGCTTCTGCTTCAATCAGCGTGCCGTCGGCGGTGTGCAGTTCAACCACCGCACGATAGAGATTCGGGATTTCGGCACTCCACAGTTTCGGGTTTTCGACGTTCAGACGTAGTGTGACGCGATCGGCATAACCACCACGCTCATCGATAATTTCACCGCCGAAAGGCGCGGTGCCGCTGGCGACCTGCGTTTCACCCTGCCATAAAGAAACTGTTACCCGTAGGTAGTCACGCAACTCGCCGCACATCTGAACTTCAGCCTCCAGTACAGCGCGGCTGAAATCATCATTAAAGCGAGTGGCAACATGGAAATCGCTGATTTGTGTAGTCGGTTTATGCAGCAACGAGACGTCACGGAAAATGCCGCTCATCCGCCACATATCCTGATCTTCCAGATAACTGCCGTCACTCCAGCGCAGCACCATCACCGCGAGGCGGTTTTCTCCGGCGCGTAAAAATGCGCTCAGGTCAAATTCAGACGGCAAACGACTGTCCTGGCCGTAACCGACCCAGCGCCCGTTGCACCACAGATGAAACGCCGAGTTAACGCCATCAAAAATAATTCGCGTCTGGCCTTCCTGTAGCCAGCTTTCATCAACATTAAATGTGAGCGAGTAACAACCCGTCGGATTCTCCGTGGGAACAAACGGCGGATTGACCGTAATGGGATAGGTCACGTTGGTGTAGATGGGCGCATCGTAACCGTGCATCTGCCAGTTTGAGGGGACGACGACAGTATCGGCCTCAGGAAGATCGCACTCCAGCCAGCTTTCCGGCACCGCTTCTGGTGCCGGAAACCAGGCAAAGCGCCATTCGCCATTCAGGCTGCGCAACTGTTGGGAAGGGCGATCGGTGCGGGCCTCTTCGCTATTACGCCAGCTGGCGAAAGGGGGATGTGCTGCAAGGCGATTAAGTTGGGTAACGCCATGGTTTTCCCAGTCACGACGTTGTAAAACGACGGCCAGTGAATCCGTAATCATGGTCATAGCTGTTTCCTGTGTGAAATTGTTATCCGCTCACAATTTCACACAACATACGAGCCGGAAGCATAAAGTGTAAAGCCTGGGGTGCCTAATGAGTGAGCTAACTCACATTAATTGCGTTGCGCTCACTGCCCGCTTTCCAGTCGGGAAACCTGTCGTGCCAGCTGCATTAATGAATCGGCCAACGCGCGGGGAGAGGCGGTTTGCGTATTGGGCGCCAGGGTGGTTTTTCTTTTCACCAGTGAGACGGGCAACAGCTGATTGCCCTTCACCGCCTGGCCCTGAGAGAGTTGCAGCAAGCGGTCCACGCTGGTTTGCCCCAGCAGGCGAAAATCCTGTTTGATGGTGGTTAACGGCGGGATATAACATGAGCTGTCTTCGGTATCGTCGTATCCCACTACCGAGATATCCGCACCAACGCGCAGCCCGGACTCGGTAATGGCGCGCATTGCGCCCAGCGCCATCTGATCGTTGGCAACCAGCATCGCAGTGGGAACGATGCCCTCATTCAGCATTTGCATGGTTTGTTGAAAACCGGACATGGCACTCCAGTCGCCTTCCCGTTCCGCTATCGGCTGAATTTGATTGCGAGTGAGATATTTATGCCAGCCAGCCAGACGCAGACGCGCCGAGACAGAACTTAATGGGCCCGCTAACAGCGCGATTTGCTGGTGACCCAATGCGACCAGATGCTCCACGCCCAGTCGCGTACCGTCTTCATGGGAGAAAATAATACTGTTGATGGGTGTCTGGTCAGAGACATCAAGAAATAACGCCGGAACATTAGTGCAGGCAGCTTCCACAGCAATGGCATCCTGGTCATCCAGCGGATAGTTAATGATCAGCCCACTGACGCGTTGCGCGAGAAGATTGTGCACCGCCGCTTTACAGGCTTCGACGCCGCTTCGTTCTACCATCGACACCACCACGCTGGCACCCAGTTGATCGGCGCGAGATTTAATCGCCGCGACAATTTGCGACGGCGCGTGCAGGGCCAGACTGGAGGTGGCAACGCCAATCAGCAACGACTGTTTGCCCGCCAGTTGTTGTGCCACGCGGTTGGGAATGTAATTCAGCTCCGCCATCGCCGCTTCCACTTTTTCCCGCGTTTTCGCAGAAACGTGGCTGGCCTGGTTCACCACGCGGGAAACGGTCTGATAAGAGACACCGGCATACTCTGCGACATCGTATAACGTTACTGGTTTCACATTCACCACCCTGAATTGACTCTCTTCCGGGCGCTATCATGCCATACCGCGAAAGGTTTTGCGCCATTCGATGGTGTCAACGTAAATGCATGCCGCTTCGCCTTCCGGCCACCAGAATAGCCTGCGATTCAACCCCTTCTTCGATCTGTTTTGCTACCCGTTGTAGCGCCGGAAGATGCTTTTCCGCTGCCTGTTCAATGGTCATTGCGCTCGCCATATACACCAGATTCAGACAGCCAATCACCCGTTGTTCACTGCGCAGCGGTACGGCGATAGAGGCGATCTTCTCCTCCTGATCCCAGCCGCGGTAGTTCTGTCCGTAACCCTCTTTGCGCGCGCGCGCCAGAATGGCTTCCAGCTTTAACGGTTCCCGTGCCAGTTGATAGTCATCACCGGGGCGGGAGGCTAACATTTCGATTAATTCCTTGCGGTCTTGTTCCGGGCAAAAGGCCAGCCAGGTCAGGCCCGAGGCGGTTTTCAGAAGCGGCAAACGTCGCCCGACCATTGCCCGGTGAAAGGATAAGCGGCTGAAACGGTGAGTGGTTTCGCGTACCACCATTGCATCAACATCCAGCGTGGACACATCTGTCGGCCATACCACTTCGCGCAACAGATCGCCCAGCAGTGGGGCCGCCAGTGCAGAAATCCACTGTTCGTCACGAAATCCTTCGCTTAATTGCCGCACTTTGATGGTCAGTCGAAAACTATCATCGGAGGGGCTACGGCGGACATATCCCTCTTCCTGCAGCGTCTCCAGCAGTCGCCGCACAGTGGTGCGATGCAGGCCGCTGAGTTCCGCCAGCAGCCCGACGCTGGCACCGCCATCAAGTTTATTTAACATATTTAATAACATTAGACCGCGGGTTAAGCCGCGCACGGTTTTGTATTCCGTCTGCTCATTGTTCTGCATATTAATTGACATTTCTATAGTTAAAACAACGTGGTGCACCTGGTGCACATTCGGGCATGTTTTGATTGTAGCCGAAAATACCCTTCCTATACTGAGCGCACAATAAAAAATCATTTACATGTTTTTAACAAAATAAGTTGCGCTGTACTGTGCGCGCAACGACATTTTGTCCGAGTCGTGAGGTACTGAAATGGCAATACAACACCCTGACATCCAGCCTGCTGTTAACCATAGCGTTCAGGTGGCGATCGCTGGTGCCGGCCCGGTTGGGCTGATGATGGCGAACTATCTCGGCCAGATGGGCATTGACGTGCTGGTGGTGGAGAAACTCGATAAGTTGATCGACTACCCGCGTGCGATTGGTATTGATGACGAGGCGCTGCGCACCATGCAGTCGGTCGGCCTGGTCGATGATGTTCTGCCGCACACTACGCCGTGGCACGCGATGCGTTTTCTCACCCCGAAAGGCCGCTGTTTTGCTGATATTCAGCCAATGACCGATGAATTTGGCTGGCCGCGCCGTAACGCCTTTATTCAGCCGCAGGTCGATGCGGTGATGCTGGAAGGGGTGTCGCGTTTTCCGAATGTGCGCTGCTTGTTTTCCCGCGAGCTGGAGGCCTTCAGTCAGCAAGATGACGAAGTGACCTTGCACCTGAAAACGGCAGAAGGGCAGCGGGAAATAGTCAAAGCCCAGTGGCTGGTAGCCTGTGACGGTGGAGCAAGTTTTGTCCGTCGCACTCTGAATGTGCCGTTTGAAGGTAAAACTGCGCCAAATCAGTGGATTGTGGTAGATATCGCCAACGATCCGTTAAGTACGCCGCATATCTATTTGTGTTGCGATCCGGTGCGCCCGTATGTTTCTGCCGCGCTGCCTCATGCGGTACGTCGCTTTGAATTTATGGTGATGCCGGGAGAAACCGAAGAGCAGCTGCGTGAGCCGCAAAATATGCGCAAGCTGTTAAGCAAAGTGCTGCCTAATCCGGACAATGTTGAATTGATTCGCCAGCGTGTCTACACCCACAACGCGCGACTGGCGCAACGTTTCCGTATTGATCGCGTACTGCTGGCGGGCGATGCCGCGCACATCATGCCGGTATGGCAGGGGCAGGGCTATAACAGTGGTATGCGCGACGCCTTTAACCTCGCATGGAAACTGGCGTTGGTTATCCAGGGGAAAGCCCGCGATGCGCTGCTCGATACCTATCAACAAGAACGTCGCGATCACGCCAAAGCGATGATTGACCTGTCCGTGACGGCGGGCAACGTGCTGGCTCCGCCGAAACGCTGGCAGGGTACGTTACGTGACGGCGTTTCCTGGCTGTTGAATTATCTGCCGCCAGTAAAACGCTACTTCCTCGAAATGCGCTTCAAGCCGATGCCGCAATATTACGGCGGTGCGCTGATGCGTGAGGGCGAAGCGAAGCACTCTCCGGTCGGCAAGATGTTTATTCAGCCGAAAGTCACGCTGGAAAACGGCGACGTGACGCTGCTCGATAACGCGATCGGCGCGAACTTCGCGGTAATTGGCTGGGGATGCAATCCACTGTGGGGGATGAGCGACGAGCAAATCCAGCAGTGGCGCGCGTTGGGCACACGCTTCATTCAGGTGGTGCCGGAAGTGCAAATTCATACCGCACAGGATAACCACGACGGCGTACTACGCGTGGGCGATACGCAAGGTCGCCTGCGTAGCTGGTTCGCGCAACACAATGCTTCGCTGGTGGTGATGCGCCCGGATCGCTTTGTTGCCGCCACCGCCATTCCGCAAACCCTGGGCAAGACCCTGAATAAACTGGCGTCGGTGATGACGCTGACCCGCCCTGATGCCGACGTTTCTGTCGAAAAGGTAGCCTGATATGCACGCTTATCTTCACTGTCTTTCCCACTCGCCGCTGGTGGGGTATGTCGACCCGGCGCAAGAGGTGCTCGATGAGGTCAATGGCGTGATTGCCAGCGCCCGCGAGCGTATTGCGGCATTCTCCCCTGAACTGGTGGTGCTGTTTGCGCCAGATCACTACAACGGCTTTTTCTATGACGTGATGCCACCGTTCTGTTTAGGCGTTGGAGCGACGGCAATTGGTGATTTCGGCAGTGCGGCAGGAGAGCTGCCCGTGCCTGTGGAGCTGGCGGAGGCCTGTGCGCATGCCGTCATGAAGAGCGGGATCGATCTTGCCGTTTCTTACTGTATGCAGGTGGACCACGGGTTCGCCCAGCCGCTGGAGTTCCTGCTCGGTGGGCTGGATAAGGTGCCAGTTCTGCCTGTGTTCATCAACGGTGTCGCCACGCCGCTGCCCGGTTTCCAGCGTACCCGCATGTTGGGTGAAGCCATTGGACGTTTCACCAGCACTCTCAATAAACGCGTGCTGTTCCTGGGTTCCGGTGGGCTTTCCCATCAGCCGCCGGTGCCCGAACTGGCGAAAGCCGATGCCCATATGCGCGACCGTCTGTTGGGGAGCGGGAAAGATTTACCCGCCAGTGAGCGCGAATTGCGTCAGCAACGGGTGATTAGCGCCGCTGAGAAGTTTGTTGAGGATCAGAGAACGCTGCATCCGCTCAACCCGATTTGGGATAACCAGTTCATGACTTTGCTGGAGCAGGGACGCATACAGGAACTGGATGCCGTCAGTAACGAAGAGCTTTCCGCCATTGCCGGAAAGTCGACACATGAAATCAAAACCTGGGTCGCCGCTTTTGCCGCTATTTCTGCGTTTGGCAACTGGCGTAGCGAAGGGCGTTATTACCGCCCAATCCCGGAGTGGATTGCCGGATTTGGCTCGTTAAGCGCCAGAACAGAGAACTGAATATGCAGGAGAAGATGATGAGTTATCAGCCACAAACCGAAGCCGCCACCAGCCGTTTTCTGAATGTAGAAGAAGCGGGTAAAACGCTGCGCATCCATTTTAATGACTGCGGACAAGGCGACGAAACCGTTGTCCTGCTGCATGGTTCCGGCCCGGGTGCTACTGGCTGGGCGAACTTCAGCCGCAATATCGATCCGCTGGTAGAGGCGGGCTATCGGGTGATCCTGCTGGATTGTCCGGGTTGGGGCAAGAGCGATTCGGTCGTTAATAGTGGTTCGCGATCGGATCTTAATGCACGAATCCTGAAAAGCGTGGTGGATCAACTGGATATCGCCAAAATCCACCTGCTGGGCAACTCGATGGGGGGCCATAGTTCTGTGGCGTTCACCCTTAAATGGCCGGAGCGCGTCGGCAAACTGGTGCTGATGGGCGGCGGTACGGGCGGCATGAGTTTGTTTACGCCGATGCCAACCGAAGGTATTAAGCGACTGAATCAGCTTTATCGTCAGCCGACTATCGAAAACCTGAAGCTGATGATGGATATCTTCGTTTTTGATACCAGCGATTTGACCGACGCCCTGTTTGAAGCGCGCCTGAATAATATGCTGTCGCGCCGCGATCACCTGGAAAACTTCGTTAAGAGCCTGGAAGCTAATCCGAAACAGTTCCCGGATTTTGGCCCACGTCTGGCGGAAATCAAAGCGCAAACCCTGATTGTCTGGGGGCGCAACGACCGCTTTGTGCCGATGGATGCGGGTCTGCGTCTGCTGTCCGGCATTGCCGGTTCTGAACTGCATATCTTCCGCGACTGTGGTCACTGGGCGCAGTGGGAACATGCCGACGCTTTCAATCAATTGGTGCTGAATTTCCTCGCACGCCCTTAAGGAATGGTCATGACGAAGCATACTCTTGAGCAACTGGCGGCGGATTTACGCCGCGCCGCAGAGCAGGGCGAAGCGATTGCGCCGCTGCGCGATCTGATTGGTATCGATAACGCTGAAGCGGCCTACGCCATTCAGCACATAAATGTGCAATATGACGTTGTGCAGGGGCGTCGCGTGGTAGGGCGTAAAGTGGGCCTGACGCATCCGAAAGTGCAACAACAACTGGGCGTTGATCAACCGGATTTTGGGACGTTATTTGCCGACATGTGTTATGGCGATAACGAAATCATTCCTTTTTCCCGTGTTCTGCAACCCCGCATTGAAGCGGAGATTGCACTGGTGTTGAACCGCGATCTACCCGCAACCGATATCACCTTCGACGAATTGTATAACGCCATTGAATGGGTACTTCCGGCGCTGGAAGTGGTGGGGAGCCGCATTCGCGACTGGTCGATTCAGTTTGTCGATACCGTGGCAGATAACGCTTCCTGCGGGGTGTATGTCATCGGCGGTCCGGCGCAACGTCCGGCGGGGTTAGACCTGAAAAACTGCGCCATGAAGATGACGCGTAATAACGAAGAGGTTTCCAGCGGGCGCGGCAGCGAATGCCTGGGACATCCGCTTAATGCCGCCGTCTGGCTGGCACGCAAAATGGCCAGTCTGGGTGAACCGCTGCGCGCCGGAGATATCATTCTTACCGGGGCATTAGGCCCGATGGTGGCGGTGAATGCGGGCGATCGTTTTGAAGCCCATATTGAAGGCATAGGTTCAGTTGCTGCGACATTTTCAAGCGCAGCCCCAAAAGGAAGTCTGTCATGAGTAAGCGTAAAGTCGCCATTATCGGTTCTGGCAACATTGGCACCGATCTGATGATTAAAATTTTGCGTCACGGTCAGCATCTGGAGATGGCGGTGATGGTCGGCATTGATCCTCAGTCCGACGGTCTGGCGCGTGCCAGACGTATGGGCGTCGCCACCACCCATGAAGGGGTGATCGGGCTGATGAACATGCCTGAATTTGCTGATATCGACATTGTATTTGATGCGACCAGCGCGGGCGCGCATGTGAAAAACGATGCCGCTTTACGCGAAGCGAAACCGGATATTCGCTTAATTGACCTGACGCCTGCTGCCATCGGCCCTTACTGCGTGCCGGTGGTTAACCTCGAGGCGAACGTCGATCAACTGAACGTCAACATGGTCACCTGCGGCGGCCAGGCCACCATTCCAATGGTGGCGGCAGTTTCACGCGTGGCGCGTGTTCATTACGCCGAAATTATCGCTTCTATCGCCAGTAAATCTGCCGGACCTGGCACGCGTGCCAATATCGATGAATTTACGGAAACCACTTCCCGAGCCATTGAAGTGGTGGGCGGCGCGGCAAAAGGGAAGGCGATTATTGTGCTTAACCCAGCAGAGCCACCGTTGATGATGCGTGACACGGTGTATGTATTGAGCGACGAAGCTTCACAAGATGATATCGAAGCCTCAATCAATGAAATGGCTGAGGCGGTGCAGGCTTACGTACCGGGTTATCGCCTGAAACAGCGCGTGCAGTTTGAAGTTATCCCGCAGGATAAACCGGTCAATTTACCGGGCGTGGGGCAATTCTCCGGACTGAAAACAGCGGTCTGGCTGGAAGTCGAAGGCGCAGCGCATTATCTGCCTGCCTATGCGGGCAACCTCGATATTATGACTTCCAGTGCGCTGGCGACAGCGGAAAAAATGGCCCAGTCACTGGCGCGCAAGGCAGGAGAAGCGGCATGAACGGTAAAAAACTTTATATCTCGGACGTCACATTGCGTGACGGTATGCACGCCATTCGTCATCAGTATTCGCTGGAAAACGTTCGCCAGATTGCCAAAGCACTGGACGATGCCCGCGTGGATTCGATTGAAGTGGCCCACGGCGACGGTTTGCAAGGTTCCAGCTTTAACTATGGTTTCGGCGCACATAGCGACCTTGAATGGATTGAAGCAGCGGCGGATGTGGTGAAGCACGCCAAAATCGCGACGTTGTTGCTGCCAGGAATCGGCACTATTCACGATCTGAAAAATGCCTGGCAGGCTGGCGCGCGGGTGGTTCGTGTGGCAACGCACTGTACCGAAGCTGATGTTTCCGCCCAGCATATTCAGTATGCCCGCGAGCTCGGAATGGACACCGTTGGTTTTCTGATGATGAGCCATATGACCACGCCGGAGAATCTCGCCAAGCAGGCAAAGCTGATGGAAGGCTACGGTGCGACCTGTATTTATGTGGTGGATTCTGGCGGTGCGATGAACATGAGCGATATCCGTGACCGTTTCCGCGCCCTGAAAGCAGAGCTGAAACCAGAAACGCAAACTGGCATGCACGCTCACCATAACCTGAGTCTTGGCGTGGCGAACTCTATCGCGGCGGTGGAAGAGGGCTGCGACCGAATCGACGCCAGCCTCGCGGGAATGGGCGCGGGCGCAGGTAACGCACCGCTGGAAGTGTTTATTGCCGCCGCGGATAAACTGGGCTGGCAGCATGGGACCGATCTCTATGCGTTAATGGATGCCGCCGACGACCTGGTGCGTCCGTTGCAGGATCGACCGGTACGAGTCGATCGCGAAACGCTGGCGCTGGGATACGCTGGTGTTTACTCGAGCTTCCTGCGTCACTGTGAAACGGCGGCGGCGCGTTATGGCTTAAGTGCGGTGGATATTCTCGTTGAGCTGGGCAAACGCCGGATGGTTGGCGGCCAGGAGGATATGATCGTCGACGTGGCGCTGGATCTGCGCAACAACAAATAATGATGACTGCCGATAACGTGCATTTTGTATGCCCATCCCAGCACGACTGCCGGATGCGGCGTAAACGTCTTGTCCGGCCTACGGGTGGCGTGAGAATTTGTAGGCCTGATAAGACGTGTTAGCGTCGCATCAGGCATCTGCGCACGACAGCCGGATGCGGCGTGAACGCCTTATCCGGCCTACGGATGGCGCGGGAATTTGTAGGCCTGATAAGACGCGTTAGCGTCGCATCAGGCATCTGCGCACGACTGCCGGATGCGGCGTGAACGCCTTATCCGGCCTACGGATGGCGCGGGAATTTGTAGGCCTGATAAGACGCGTTAGCGTCGCATCAGGCATCTGCGCACGACTGCCGGATGCGGCGTGAACGCCTTATCCGGCCTACGGATGGCGCGGGAATTTGTAGGCCTGATAAGACGCGTTAGCGTCGCATCAGGCATCTGCACACGACTGCCGGATGCGATAAACGTCTTGTCCGGCCTACATTTCGCCCGTAGGCAGTCATTAAATAGTTCTGATTACGCGGCTGGCAATGTATCAGTCGCGATTCACCTGCACTCGCAACGAGGTTCATCTTATGTCGACTCGTACCCCTTCATCATCTTCATCCCGCCTGATGCTGACCATCGGGCTTTGTTTTTTGGTCGCTCTGATGGAAGGGCTGGATCTTCAGGCGGCTGGCATTGCGGCGGGTGGCATCGCCCAGGCTTTCGCACTCGATAAAATGCAAATGGGCTGGATATTTAGCGCCGGAATACTCGGTTTGCTACCCGGCGCGTTGGTTGGCGGGATGCTGGCAGACCGTTATGGTCGTAAGCGTATTTTGATTGGCTCAGTTGCGCTGTTTGGTTTGTTCTCACTGGCAACGGCGATTGCCTGGGATTTCCCCTCACTGGTCTTTGCGCGGCTGATGACCGGTGTCGGGCTGGGGGCGGCGTTGCCGAATCTTATCGCCCTGACGTCTGAAGCCGCGGGTCCACGTTTTCGTGGGACGGCAGTGAGCCTGATGTATTGCGGTGTTCCCATTGGCGCGGCGCTGGCGGCGACACTGGGTTTCGCGGGGGCAAACTTAGCATGGCAAACGGTGTTTTGGGTAGGTGGTGTGGTGCCGTTGATTCTGGTGCCGCTATTAATGCGCTGGCTGCCGGAGTCAGCGGTTTTCGCTGGCGAAAAACAGGCTGCGCCACCACTGCGTGCCTTATTTGCGCCAGAAACGGCAACCGCGACGCTGCTGCTGTGGTTGTGTTATTTCTTCACTCTGCTGGTGGTTTATATGTTGATCAACTGGCTACCGCTACTTTTGGTGGAGCAAGGATTCCAGCCATCGCAGGCGGCAGGGGTGATGTTTGCCCTGCAAATGGGGGCGGCAAGCGGGACGTTAATGTTGGGCGCATTGATGGATAAGCTGCGTCCAGTAACCATGTCGCTACTGATTTATAGTGGCATGTTAGCTTCGCTGCTGGCGCTTGGAACGGTGTCGTCATTTAACGGTATGTTGCTGGCGGGATTTGTCGCGGGGTTGTTTGCGACAGGTGGGCAAAGCGTTTTGTATGCCCTGGCACCGTTGTTTTACAGTTCGCAGATCCGCGCAACAGGTGTGGGAACAGCCGTGGCGGTAGGGCGTCTGGGGGCTATGAGCGGTCCGTTACTGGCCGGGAAAATGCTGGCATTAGGCACTGGCACGGTCGGCGTAATGGCCGCTTCTGCACCGGGTATTCTTGTTGCTGGGTTGGCGGTGTTTATTTTGATGAGTCGGAGATCAAGAATGCAGCCGTGTGCCGATGCCTGACGCGCCTTATTAAGCAGGGGCGAAAGGGACTTGCCCCCAATACACCCACGGCGTTTACAGGTATACTCGCTAAAAATTATTCAGCGGGTTTGGAAACAAAGATGGCAAAACTTACCTTACAAGAGCAGTTGCTCAAAGCAGGATTAGTCACCAGCAAAAAAGCGGCGAAGGTGGAGAGAACGGCGAAAAAATCGCGCGTTCAGGCGCGTGAAGCTCGGGCGGCGGTAGAAGAAAATAAAAAGGCACAGCTTGAGCGTGATAAACAGCTTAGCGAACAGCAAAAACAAGCGGCGTTGGCGAAAGAATATAAAGCCCAGGTGAAGCAGCTCATTGAAATGAACCGAATCACCATTGCCAATGGCGATATTGGTTTTAACTTCACTGACGGCAATCTGATTAAGAAGATTTTTGTCGATAAGCTCACACAGGCGCAGTTGATTAATGGTCGTCTGGCGATTGCCCGCTTGTTGGTCGATAACAATAGCGAAGGTGAATACACCATTATTCCCGCCAGTGTTGCCGATAAAATTGCTCAGCGTGATGCCAGCAGTATTGTGTTGCACAGCGCGCTCAGTGCCGAAGAGCAGGATGAAGACGATCCGTATGCCGACTTCAAAGTGCCTGATGATTTGATGTGGTAAACATAGATAAGTCGTGCGCAGATGCCTGATGCGACGCTATGCGCGTCTTATCAGGCCTACGGTTTATGGGCGAAGTGTAGACCGGATAAGGCGTTCACGCCGCATCCGGCAGTCGTGCGCCATGCCTGATGCGACGCTTTGCGCGTCTTATCAGGCCTACGGTTTACGGGCGAAGTGTAGGCCGGATAAGGCGTTCACGCCGCATCCGGCAGTCGTGCACTATTATCAACGCATATTCAGTTTATTGGCGTGGTAGGCAATATGCTCGCCAATAAAACTGGAGACAAAATAATAGCTGTGATCATAACCCTCGTGATAACGGATTAACGTCTTGATATTCATCTCCTGGCAGATCTTTTCAAGATTTGGAGTCCGCAGCTGTTCTGCGTAAAAATCATCACTCAACCCCTGATCAACCATGATTTCCGCAACGCGTTGACCTTGTGAAATAAGACTCACCGGGTCGTAATCCAACCAGGCATCTTTATTTTCAGCAAGATATGCAGCAAAGGCTTGCTGTCCCCACGGCACTTGCGATGGGGAGACAATGGGCGAAAACGCCGAGACGCTGACATATTCATCTGGGTTACGTAACGCCAGCACCAGCGCGCCCAGCCCGCCCATAGAATGACCAGAGATAGACTTTTTGGCCGTTGCCGGAAAATGATGCATCACTAAATCCGGCAGCTCGTTGCGGATATAGTCATACATTTTGTAATGTTCATTCCACGGCGCTTGCGTCGCGTTCAGGTAAAACCCGGCACCTTGCCCGAGATCGTAACGGTCAGCATCTGCGACATGACTGCCTCGCGGACTGGTGTCCGGCGCAACAACAATAATGTTGTGCTCAGCCGCGTAACGCTGCATCCCCGATTTAGTAATGAAATTCTGCTCGTTGCAGGTCAGGCCTGAAAGCCAGTACAGCACCGGCAATTTTTCATTCGCGGCTTTTGGTGGGAGATAGACGCCGACATTCATTTCACATTTCAGTGATTGGGAATAATGCCGATACACATTTTGCCAGCCGCCAAAGCTGGCATGTTTTTCAATGAGTTCCATCAGTCATTATCTCACGGTTAATCCCCCGGACGGCTGCCCGGGGAGAGTATTAAGAACCCCGTCTGAAGTGGACGGGTATACCTGCGGGAAATCAGTAACGAATTACGGTTCGAATGGATTTGCCTTCATGCATCAGATCGAAGGCGTCATTAATTTCATCCAGGCTCATGGTATGCGTGACAAACGGTTCCAGATCGATATCACCTTTCATCGCATCTTCAACCATGCCCGGTAACTGGGAACGACCTTTCACGCCGCCAAACGCGGAACCTTTCCATACGCGACCGGTGACCAACTGGAATGGTCGGGTGGAGATTTCCTGACCGGCACCTGCTACCCCGATGATCACCGACTGACCCCAGCCGCGGTGCGCACTTTCCAGCGCCGCACGCATCACGTTGACGTTACCGATGCATTCAAAGGTATGGTCGATACCCCATTTGTTGATATCCAGCAGGACATCTTTAATCGGTTTGTCGTAGTCATTCGGGTTAATGCAGTCGGTAGCACCGAAGCGACGCGCCAGATCGAATTTCTTCGGGTTCGTATCAATAGCGATAATCCGACCCGCTTTCGCCTGACGCGCGCCCTGAACCACTGCCAGACCAATCGCGCCAAGACCAAACACGGCAACAGAATCACCTGGCTGGACTTTAGCTGTGTTGTGCACCGCGCCAATACCGGTGGTCACGCCACAGCCCAGCAGGCAGACGTGTTCATGGTTTGCTTCTGGATTAATTTTGGCCAGAGACACTTCCGCGACCACGGTGTATTCACTGAATGTAGAGCACCCCATGTAGTGATAAAGCGGCTGCCCGTTGTAAGAAAAACGGGTGGTGCCGTCTGGCATCAAGCCTTTACCCTGGGTTTCGCGAACCGCAACACAGAGGTTAGTTTTGCCAGAACGACAGAACTCACACTCGCCGCACTCCGCGGTGTAAAGCGGGATCACATGGTCGCCAGGTTTGATGCTGGTTACGCCTTCACCGACTTCAACCACAACGCCGGCCCCTTCGTGACCGAGAACCACCGGGAATACACCTTCCGGGTCATCCCCGGAGAGGGTAAATGCGTCGGTATGGCAAACGCCGGTATGGGTGACTTTAATCAGCACTTCACCTTTTTTCGGTGGTGCAACGTCAATTTCAACGATTTCCAGCGGTTTACCGGGAGCAAATGCAACGGCAGCACGTGATTTCATCTCTCGCTCTTCCTCAATATGGTAATAGATTCAGCTATTTAAGATAGGCTCGAACCAGTTCAATAGTGTCGTCAACGGATTGGCTGACTTCGCGGCTGTAGCAGTCATTTCGGTCAAACGTTTCCCGGATATGGCTTTCAAGCACTTCTGCCATCAGCCCATTAGCCGCGCCCCGAACGGCAGCGATCTGTTGGAGTATGGCACGGCATTCGGCATCACCCTCCAGCGACCGTTCCAGAGCATCAATCTGCCCTCGAATACGACGAACTCGAGTAAGGACCTTTTTCTTCTCTTCCGGAGTACTGGGCATTTCGCACCTCATTATCTGCACGCAATATACTATAGGGGGGTATGCTATATGTCAATGCATACCCCCCTATAGTATATAACACTGGAGAATAAAATTTATCCGGTGAATGTGGTCGGAAAACAAAGAGGAAAGGGGGGGGGCTAATCGGCAGGGAAGGCCGCCCCGGATAGCGGGCGGCAGAAGGAATCAGAATTTCCAGGTCAGATGGGCTGCAAGTTGCAGACCGTTATAATCATCGGTTGGGGTGTCGTACCACACTTTACCTGCCGTCAGCCCGAGATTAAGTTGCTCAGTCAGCGGTTGAATACGTTGCAGACTGACGCTCTTCATGCTGCCGTAGCGTGTTTCTGGCGTCCAGTCATAGGTGTAAGCGCCTGTTCCGCGGCTTAGCCATAGTTGCGTATAACCAGTGCCGCGCGGGTCATTCAGACGCACGGAAATCATATTGCTATAACTACCACCTGCATCGCTGGAGTCATAATGGGTATAGCGGTAGCTGGTGATCACCGGGCCAGTATAGAGTGATACGCCGCCTTGCCAGACATCGACTTCGACATCATCGTAATATTTAGTGTAGCGATAACCGGTCGTGAAAAGCGTTTTTGGCAACAGGGCCAGGTTAATATCCTGACGAAAATCCTGGCGGGCAAAGACCGGCGTATTATCCGCAAAGGCAATACCCGTTCGGGTTGTCAGCCAGTTATTCCATTTATACCAGACCGCACCCTGACCGCGAGTGGCATTGAAATGTTCAGTTTCATAATCACGACGCCCCTGGGAAAGATTAAAAAGCAGCGTTGCGTTTTCAACTTTCGCCACCAGTTCAGCATACGCTAAATTACGGTTGCCATGATCGCCAGAATAATCGGTAAAATCGTAGCCCGCGGTAATGGAAGTTAACCCGGCATAAGCGGGCAATGCGCTAAAAATGGCCGCCGCTAATAACGTCCGTTTTATCATTTTAATCTCCTGTACGGATAAGTTCTTGTCGAAGTGAATAAGTTCCGGCAGGTAAATTACGTTCTACAATCACGCGCGGGCCAAGTTGCGTGTTCGGGGAAATAATTCGCCCAGGCAAAATTATAACTTGTACGCCAAGGCGTGAACGCTGCCCGATATAACAACCTAATTTATCGCATCCGGTAGCGATAATTCCCTCTGGAGTTCGAACAGACACAGGCTGTTCATCCAGACGATGATTACTGGTACGTACTTGTGCGCCCAAATATGCCTGGTTTGCAACTACCGAGTCGGCAATAAAACATTGCGGACCAATCGTTGCTTCCGCTTCAATAACCGCATTTTTAATTTCGGTGGCAAAACCAATTTTTACACCATTGCTGATTATTGTGCCAGGACGAATAAACGCATAATTACCTATCAGGCAGTTTGCGCCAATCACTACCGGACCCTGAATAACGGCACCATGACAAATACGGGTATTCGCGCCGATAACAACTTCACCTGCAGTTTCATCAATAATTACCTGGTCTGCAATCTGAATATTTTTCTCTTTAACATTAAGCTTCAGATAGTTTTTCAGTTCCTGTGACAGAAGGTTGGGAATAAGCGGTTGACGCTTCCACCAGTGCGGAATAGCGGGTGGGTTTGTCGCGCTGAGGTTCGCGTCCAGTAAAAAAGGCAATAAGTCCATAAATAATCCAGATGGCATAAGCTAATAATACATACACAACGGAAAGCGGCGCTAAAGGCACCAACAACCAGTAACGATGAAACCAGGCGCTAAAAGCACCAATAACACAAACTACGCCGACCCAAATAAGCGGAAACATTGCCAACACCACACCATGCGGCCCGGTGGTGATGAATTCATTAAACCAGGTAGTGAGATAAATCCCAACGCCATAAATCACAACCAACAGCATAGGAAATATACTGAAGATACCGAAGCGGCTAAATAAAAGCCTTTTATGCAGGCGCATACAGACCGCGTAGCCCACAATCCAACGCCGCCAGCGACGCCACTCCTCACGCGGACTGTTGCATTCCTGTGGGTATACGATGCAGCGATTCGCCTGCCGAATACGGTAGCCGTTTGCCACTAATGTCCAGGTGAGATCAAGGTCTTCGACTTTAGTACGATCTGAGAAACCGAACTTACGCAATACATCAGTACGGAACATTCCGCAGGCACCGCTGATAATAAACGGTGCGCCGCCCAGGAGCTGCTGTAGCGTGCGCTTCATAACAATCATCGGCAACTTTACGGTCGCGCGGATGTGCGGTAACAGCCCCGCGCCTTTCAACGCAGTAGAGGGAATGCCGCCTACGGCATCAGCACCGCGCTCAATTTCTGCCAGCATATAGCCCATTCCGTCTTGATCGGGCGGAACATAGGTGTCGGCATCACTTAAAAAAACCTGGTCGCAGGTGGCATAATTGAGGCCATTCATCAGCGCACCACCTTTACCGGTATTTTTTTGCGTGACGGCAACAAAGCGGTCGCCCCATTTGCGTTTGACTTCCGCCATGACCGCTTCGGTATTGTCCGTGGAGCCGTCGTTAACGCAAATTACCCGGCAAAAATAAGGGTTACGCAGTAGATTATCCAGTGACTGCGCCAGACACGGGCCTTCGTTATACGCAGGTATAATGGCGTCAATACAGCCTTTCTTTTGACTGGGTTTACGTCTTAGCGTACTTAAAAACCATAGCAACATTGCTATGGACATACAGATAAATATCCAGGTTTTCATGCAATTTGCTCAAAGAATCATTTTATGAATTACAAAGCCTTCACCCAGATCGCTATTGACCTGTTGCCCGCGAAATTGTGCAACTGCACGCAGGCGATCATGACGCATATAATCGCGTCGTTCCTGGCTTTTATGTTTTTTTAATGCAGCAAGTTTGACTGTGAAATATTCTTCTTTAACGGATTCAAAAACCTGAGGCATAAATGAAAGCCAGGTACTTGGGGTTTCGTAGCCGAGAATTTGTGGAATAGTGCGGCAGGCAACCATTGAAGCTTGATAAACAGCGAGATGATCCTGATGGCGGTCGGCATCATGCATGGTATATACCCGCATGATTTCAACATCAGAAGGAATTTGATTTTTAATGATGTCTTCCAGGGCGGAAATCATATCATTGAGCTGTAAATGAGCGCGGGTGTCAGCAAAATTAAGATGAATAGTTTGGTGGCACCCTAATATCTTTAGGGCGTTGCGCGATTCTTCATGGCGATCGATTATTCCATCTGTGCCAGAGTTGCCGGTAGTCATCACCACGGCTGCGATATAAATTCCTTTTTGCGCAAGACGAGCAAGCGATGCGCCACAGCCTAATTCTATATCGTCAGGATGTGCGCCAATAGCAAGGATACCCTTTCTTTTATTTGCCGAAGAAAGGAGGGCTGAATCTAAAACCTTATCCACTTAATGACACTCCATTTTATTTATTATACTACAAGCACAACGATGCACTCAGAGACGTAATCTCTGGCGCAGCCAGATGTTAATTTATAAATGTTAAATGTTGCTAATAACTGAAAAGCAAGGGCTTTCAGACCCGCGGGTTCGACTGGGTAATGTTTCTATGCAATTCATATGTTAAGTGTTTGTATGTTTGGTATGTATAGTTATTTTGTTTTATACATTGTATTTAGATGTGATTTAGTTTGTCAATTAATTGCATTTAAAAAATATGTTCTGTGAACAAGCATTGTTTATATACATTATGTGAATGTAATATGCGAGTGATTGAGAATGATACAGTGATATATACAATGCGAATATAATAGTTTTATTATATGTATTGATATTGATAGAAATAATGAAGTAATAAATCTCGTAATGTGGTTGTTTATGCATCACTAAAATGAAGTGTAGTAATTTTCCCAATTGTTAGAACGGAGTAATTGCATATTTAATCTTTCCTTAGCCGTTTTTTTGCTAAGAATAAAATCATCTGTGCGATAACGACTAATTCTTTTAATGAATGTTTTTATTCCTGAATACTGCTCCCATAACAAGACAGGGGAGCAGACAATCATGGCAATTTCATCGCGAAACACACTTCTTGCCGCACTGGCATTCATCGCTTTTCAGGCACAGGCGGTGAACGTCACCGTGGCGTATCAAACCTCAGCCGAACCGGCGAAAGTGGCTCAGGCCGACAACACCTTTGCTAAAGAAAGCGGAGCAACCGTGGACTGGCGTAAGTTTGACAGCGGAGCCAGCATCGTGCGGGCGCTGGCTTCTGGCGACGTGCAAATCGGCAACCTTGGTTCCAGCCCGTTAGCGGTTGCAGCCAGCCAACAGGTGCCGATTGAAGTCTTCTTGCTGGCGTCAAAACTGGGTAACTCAGAAGCGCTGGTGGTAAAGAAAACTATCAGCAAACCGGAAGATCTGATTGGCAAACGCATCGCCGTACCGTTTATCTCTACCACCCACTACAGCCTGCTGGCAGCGCTGAAACACTGGGGCATTAAACCTGGGCAAGTGGAGATTGTGAACCTGCAGCCGCCCGCGATTATCGCTGCATGGCAGCGGGGAGATATTGATGGTGCTTATGTCTGGGCACCGGCGGTTAACGCCCTGGAAAAAGACGGCAAAGTGCTGACCGATTCTGAACAGGTCGGGCAGTGGGGTGCGCCAACGCTGGACGTCTGGGTGGTGCGCAAAGATTTTGCCGAGAAACATCCTGAGGTGGTGAAAGCGTTCGCCAAAAGCGCCATCGATGCTCAGCAACCGTACATTGCTAACCCAGACGCGTGGCTGAAACAGCCGGAAAACATCAGCAAACTGGCGCGGTTAAGCGGCGTGCCTGAAGGTGACGTTCCGGGGCTGGTGAAGGGGAATACCTATCTGACGCCGCAGCAACAAACGGCAGAACTGACCGGACCGGTGAACAAAGCGATCATCGACACCGCGCAGTTTTTGAAAGAGCAGGGCAAGGTCCCGGCTGTAGCGAATGATTACAGCCAGTACGTTACCTCGCGCTTCGTGCAATAAAAGGAGGCGCAGATGCTGCAAATCTCTCATCTTTACGCCAATTATGGCGGCAAACCGGCACTGGAAGATATCAACCTGACGCTGGAAAGCGGTGAGCTACTGGTGGTGCTGGGGCCGTCCGGCTGCGGTAAAACCACCCTGCTGAATCTGATTGCCGGTTTTGTGCCTTATCAGCACGGCAGCATTCAACTGGCGGGTAAGCGTATTGAGGGGCCGGGAGCAGAGCGCGGCGTGGTTTTTCAGAATGAAGGGCTGCTACCGTGGCGCAATGTCCAGAACAACGTGGCGTTCGGCCTGCAACTGGCAGGTATAGAGAAAATGCAGCGACTGGAAATCGCGCACCAGATGCTGAAAAAAGTGGGGCTGGAAGGAGCAGAAAAACGCTACATCTGGCAGCTCTCCGGCGGTCAACGTCAGCGGGTGGGCATTGCTCGCGCGCTGGCGGCAAATCCCCAGCTGTTATTACTCGACGAACCGTTTGGTGCGCTGGATGCCTTCACCCGCGACCAGATGCAAACCCTGCTGCTGAAACTCTGGCAGGAGACGGGCAAGCAGGTGCTGTTGATTACCCACGATATAGAAGAAGCGGTGTTTATGGCGACTGAACTGGTTCTGCTTTCACCCGGCCCTGGCCGCGTGCTGGAGCGGCTGCCGCTCAACTTTGCTCGCCGCTTTGTTGCGGGAGAGTCGAGCCGCAGCATCAAGTCCGATCCACAATTCATCGCCATGCGCGAATATGTTTTAAGCCGCGTATTTGAGCAGCGGGAGGCGTTCTCATTAGTGTGCTCATTAATGAAAAACTGCATTCGCATCGGCTGAAATGGCGCTGGCCGCTCTCGCGTCAGGTGACCTTAAGCATTGGCACGTTAGCGGTTTTGCTCACTGTATGGTGGGCAGTCGCAGCGCTGCAACTGATTAGCCCGCTGTTTTTGCCGCCACCGCAACAGGTACTGGCAAAACTGCTCACCATTGCCGGGCCGCAGGGATTTATGGACGCCACGCTGTGGCAGCATCTGGCCGCCAGCCTGACGCGCATTGTGCTGGCGCTACTCGCGGCGGTGGTAATCGGTATTCCGGTCGGGATCGCCATGGGGCTAAGCCCGACGGTGCGCGGCATTCTGGATCCGATAATCGAGCTTTATCGTCCGGTGCCGCCGCTGGCTTATTTGCCGCTGATGGTGATCTGGTTTGGTATTGGTGAAACCTCGAAGATCTTACTGATCTATTTAGCGATTTTTGCACCGGTGGCGATGTCGGCGCTGGCGGGGGTGAAAAGCGCGCAGCAGGTTCGCATTCGTGCCGCCCGGTCGCTGGGTGCCAGCCGTGCGCAGGTGCTGTGGTTTGTCATTTTGCCCGGCGCGCTGCCGGAAATCCTCACCGGATTACGCATTGGTCTGGGTGTGGGCTGGTCTACGTTGGTGGCGGCGGAGCTGATTGCCGCAACGCGCGGTTTAGGATTTATGGTTCAGTCAGCGGGTGAATTTCTCGCGACTGACGTGGTGCTGGCGGGGATCGCGGTGATTGCGATTATCGCCTTTCTTTTAGAACTGGGTCTGCGCGCATTACAGCGCCGCCTGACGCCCTGGCATGGAGAAGTACAATGAGTGAACGTTTGAGCATTACCCCGCTGGGGCCGTATATCGGCGCACAAATTTCGGGTGCCGACCTGACGCGCCCGTTAAGCGATAATCAGTTTGAACAGCTTTACCATGCGGTGCTGCGCCATCAGGTGGTATTTCTGCGCGATCAAGCTATTACGCCGCAGCAGCAACGCGCGCTGGCCCAGCGTTTTGGCGAACTGCATATTCACCCTGTTTACCCTCATGCCGAAGGGGTTGACGAGATCATCGTGCTGGATACCCATAACGATAATCCGCCGGATAACGACAACTGGCATACCGATGTGACATTTATTGAAACGCCACCCGCAGGGGCGATTCTGGCAGCTAAAGAGTTACCTTCGACCGGCGGTGATACGCTCTGGACCAGCGGTATTGCGGCCTATGAGGCGCTCTCTGTTCCCTTCCGCCAGCTGCTGAGCGGGCTGCGTGCGGAGCATGATTTCCGTAAATCGTTCCCGGAATACAAATACCGCAAAACCGAGGAGGAACATCAACGCTGGCGCGAGGCGGTCGCGAAAAATCCGCCGTTGCTACATCCGGTGGTGCGAACGCATCCGGTGAGCGGTAAACAGGCGCTGTTTGTGAATGAAGGCTTTACTACGCGAATTGTTGATGTGAGCGAGAAAGAGAGCGAAGCCTTGTTAAGTTTTTTATTCGCTCATATCACTAAACCGGAGTTTCAGGTGCGCTGGCGCTGGCAACCAAATGATATTGCGATTTGGGATAACCGCGTGACCCAGCACTATGCCAATGCCGATTACCTGCCACAGCGACGGATTATGCATCGGGCGACGATTCTTGGGGATAAACCGTTTTATCGGGCGGGGTGATACGAGAGTGGACGGTCACCTCGAGCGGCGAAAGAACGGTGATATAGATGAAGCGAGCACGGACAGTCCCTTCGCCCCCTTGGGGAGAGGGTTAGGGTGAGGGGGCGTTCACCGTACTTTCAACAGGTTAACTCCCCCTTTCTGAGAGGAAACAAAATTAACGCAGAATCTTCTTCTCAGCCAAATCCATCGCAAAGTAGCTGAAAATCAGATCCGCACCCGCACGCTTAATTGAACCTAAGCTTTCGAGCACGACTTTCTCTTCATCTATAGCACCCGCCAGCGCGGCGAACTTAATCATCGCGTACTCACCGCTCACCTGATACGCGCCAATCGGCAATTCAGTACGTTCACGCAGCTCACGCACGATGTCGAGGTACGCTCCGGCAGGTTTAACCATCAGACAGTCTGCGCCCTGGGCTTCATCCAGCAGTGACTCACGAATCGCCTCACGACGGTTCATTGGGTTCATCTGATAGCTTTTGCGGTCGCCTTTTAATGCGCTTCCGGCAGCTTCACGGAACGGACCATAAAAGGAAGAGGCGAACTTGGTCGAATACGACATAATCGCCGTATCTTTAAAGCCCGCAGCGTCCAGCGCCTGGCGAATCGCCTGTACCTGGCCGTCCATCGCGGCAGAAGGGGCGATGAAGTCTGCGCCTGCAGCAGCTGCAACCACGGCTTGCTTGCCTAAATTTTCCAGAGTCGCGTCGTTGTCGACGCCATGCTCGCACAGCACACCGCAGTGACCGTGAGATGTGTATTCGCAGAAGCAGGTGTCTGACATGACGATCATTTCTGGCACGGTCTGCTTGCAGATGCGCGACATTCGCGCCACCAGTCCATCTTCCCGCCAGGCATCGCTGCCGGTTTCATCGGTATGGTGAGAGATGCCGAAAGTCATCACGGAACGAATACCGGCGTTGGCGATGCGTTCAATTTCGCGTGCCAGATGTTTCTCTGGAATGCGCATCACACCTGGCATGGCTTCAACGGCTTTGTAGTCGTCAATTTCTTCTTCAACAAAGATCGGCAACACCAGGTCGTTAAGGCTAAGTGTTGTCTCTTCAAACATAGCGCGCAGCGCAGGAGATTTGCGCAGGCGACGAGGGCGTTGGATTAAGTCTGTCATGGTCTGCCTGATGTTTGTGGAATTAAGGTGCACAGTATACCTGAAGCGGGGCAGGAGTGTTTTACGAAAGTTGTCGTGATGTTGACAAGAAGAGAATGAAAGAGAGACCAGGACATCTTTGTAATAGAAATAGCAATAATTTCATATTCACTGAAAATATTTTTAATCTTTATTTATAGCTCTTGGTTATTATTTTTTTTTGCGTTTGGTTGTGCTGCTATAAATTGAATAATTAAAACTTTGTTGCATATTGATAGGATATTTGTCTGGTTTGTGTCTGTGATATTTATGATGCGTATGTTTCAAAAATAACATTATCTGCAACATATTGAAATATGGTGTTTTTATCAATTTGATGTGTATTTTTCTCCATAAATTATATATGTCCACATTCGGACTTAGGGGAAAGAATAATTGAACCATTCGTCTGTAACGCAGCATAATCGTTAGCGCGAAACATAATATGTTTTCTATGCATTGATAATTGATGGATCAACTTATTACGTCCCTGAGGAGGGATGACAAATGCACTCCTGGAAAAAGAAACTTGTAGTATCACAATTAGCATTGGCTTGCACTCTGGCTATCACCTCTCAGGCTAATGCAGCGACCAACGATATTTCTGGTCAAACTTACAATACTTTCCATCACTACAACGACGCCACCTATGCTGATGACGTTTACTATGATGGTTATGTAGGCTGGAACAACTATGCCGCTGATAGTTATTACAACGGCGATATCTACCCGGTCATTAATAACGCTACTGTTAACGGCGTGATTTCTACCTACTATCTGGACGACGGTATTTCTACCAATACCAACGCCAATAGTCTGACTAGACTGGCCCCCTGAATCTCCAGACAACCAATATCACTTAAATAAGTGATAGT
>OOBX01000276.1_pt1 | contig 45057 bp, 39 predicted proteins | sample 1671021 | NCBI WGS metagenome assembly OOBX01 (sample SAMN06348114, study PRJEB24527) | human gut metagenome | biome: human gut; feature: ankylosing spondylitis patient; material: feces | host: Homo sapiens | place: China | collected 2015-10 | reverse complement strand
GCGCCGGCGGTCGCTTCGGCGCCGCGCGGCAAGGAGATATATTGCCATACCCGGGTCGCCGCGGGGGCGTCTTTCCCGCCCTCCACGGTTCCTCCACATTTCATGCCGCCAGGCGATTGAATCGAACCGCTCGCCCAACTTGTTTCTTCCTTTATTACATCCATACAGCGAGCCGCTAATATTTCTCTTTTGCCCTAGCGGCTTCACTGCTCTACGAGCGCGCGCTAGGCGTTCCCCTTGGCCATATCCGCTCCCGCATCCAGAAGCTCATCTCTTATTTCCACTGAGGGCGCCTCGGCATACACACGCACGACCGATTCGCTTGCGCTGGGTCGCAAGAGCAGCCATGATTCGTCCTGAAATTCAAAACGCAGACCGTCCATATGACTCACCGCTACGGGCTTTCGTCCGCCTACGAGCTCCGGATTTAATCCGGGCATTATCGTTCTCAGCATTTCCACCTGTTCGACCTGTACCCGAACGTCCCTCCGGCCGTACCACAGTCTGCCGAAGTTCATTTCCAGCTCATTGACCAGCTCGCCAAGCTTCTTCCCCGTAGTTGCCATCAGCTCACAGAGAAGCACATTGACAAGCAGGCCGTCGCGTTCGGCCACGTGAGACGGTATCGCGAACCCGCCCGACCCTTCTCCACCCAGCAAAACGCCTCCCTTTCGCATCTCCTCATATATATAGGTGAAGCCGATGGGGCGCACGGTTACCTTGCACCCAAGCGATTGAGCGACGCGGCGCGCCAACACTGACGTTGCCTGGTTCACCACAACCCGCCCGGTCATTCCACGATTGATTACGAGATGCCCAAGCACAAGCGCCATGATCTTTTGGGGGCTTACGTAATTGCCGTACTCATCTACCGCGCCAACACGCGCGGCATCTCCGTCATTTATCAATCCCGCATGCGCGGCGCATTCGACAACCGCCTGCTCGCAGTCATCCACCCAAGGCTCGATTGGCTCCGGCCTTACATCGCGCCAACCTTCATCGTCCGCACCATGAATCTCCTCGACCCCTACACCAAGGGCGCCCAGCAGCTGTGGCATATACGTTCGAGCCGCTCCGTACATGGGGTCGTACACCACCCTAAGGCGAGCGCGGGCAATGGCATCGCCGTCGACCAGCGTGCTGAGATAGTCAAAGTAGGGAGTCACGAAGTCTTTGATCGCATAGTGCTCGCGCACACCATAGACCTCGGGCTCGATAAGATGCTCTATTTCCTCGATAAAGTCCGGGCAACCGGTGCCTCCGTCTGCGTTGCACAGTTTCACGCCCAGGTAGTCATAGGGGTAATGCGAGCCCGTAACCGCAAAGCCACCGCACACGCGTGAGTTGCGCGACACGGCCCAGGTTAACGCCGGCGTGGGCGCCACTCGATCAGACAAAACGGCGGCGACGCCATGGGCGGCAAGCGTCCTGGCCGCCGCCTTCGCGCATTCCTCCGCACCAGGGCGCGCGTCATAGCACACGTACACCATGGCACCGGGATTTCTTCTGTTCCAATACTCTCCGGCTGCATCAGCGATGCGCACGACGTTTTCCTCTGTGAAGTCTCCGTCCGTGCGAGCCCTCCAGCCGTCGGCTTCAAAATGTATGATTGCGCTCATTGCGTAACAGCATCCTTACGTTTAGGCATGGCCTATAAAGGTTACCCGTGCTGGCGCATGTCAACACGGGTGCAAAACAATCACAGAGTTGTCAATTTCCCATCGATGTCCCGCGCGCCGGGTCTCGCGCACGGGCGACACGACGGTTAGCCGTGCAAGGCGCCCGAGATGGCGCAGGTGGCGATCGGCGTAAAACCGCAGCATGTTCCCACCAGCCTGGCACCGTCGGCCACCCATTGGACAGACGCCCTGGCTACTCCCTCGACATCCTCATCCCAATGCGGGCAACCGTCTTGGTCCATAGTTGGAGCGCCCGCGTTGGGCCTAACCATTACGGGAAGATCGACCGCGCGAACCATGCGGGGCACCGCCTGGGTGGCAGCGTATGCGGAACAGCAGTTCACGCCAATCGCTTGGGCGCCCAGATCGCGCGCGGCTTCGCACGCTTGCTCAATTGCCGTGCCGTCCCCAAGGAGATGGCACGCATCATCGATAGCGAAGCTAGCCAGCACGGGCATGCCGTGGGCCGCCTCGACCGCACCTGTCACAGCGGGTTCAAGGTCGTGCAGCGAGCAGAAGGTCTCCAACAGCACGCCGGCGACGCCGGATTCGAGCAAGATGGTCGCCTGGTTGCGATAGGCCTCGCGTGCAAGCTTGTGCACGGCCGACTCGGCCTCCTTATCCGCTTTGGCTCCCTCTTCGCCCTCGTCCTTATCCGCATCTTCCCACGCTATGCCGCACGGTCCCACGGAACCCAGCACCAACTTGGCGGGCACCCCCGTGATACGCGAGCACGTAAGAGCACAGTCCGCCCCCGCCCTGTTGACAGAACGATAATCCTGCAAGATGCTGTCGCGCTTAAGGCAGGGCGCACTCGCCTGAAACGTGTTGGTGATAAGGACGTCCGCGCCCGCCATTTGGTAGAGCGCGTGCATGCGCGTCAACGCCTGCGGCTCGGCGATGTTCCAAAATACCGCCGGTACATCCGCTGTGCCCGCCTCATCGACCAGCAGGCTCCCCGTGGGGCCCTGGGCAACAAGGGGTCCGGCGGCAAGGCGGTCCATCAGCTCTTTTGCCGCGTCCCTGTTGTAATAATCCTGCGCCGCCATGAGCACCTACTCGTCCACGACCACAACGCCTTGAGCCTCAAGGTAGGCCAGCCAGCGATTCATGGTGTCCTCTGACAGCGCGTGCTCCATCATGCAGGCCTCCGAGTCCGCGCGGTCATACTCAACGCCAAGCTCCTGCATAAGAAATGTTCGCAGAAGACGGTGGCGATACCACACCGCCTCGCCAACGCACCTGCCTTCTGGCGTGAGAATCACCTTTCCATAATGCGATTGCTCAACCAGGCCCTGTCCCTTAAGCGCCGTAACGGCCTTGTTGACAGAAGCCTTGGAAACATTGAGTTTTTGGGCGATGTCCACGGAGCGAACGCCACCGTGCTCGCCATCTTCCTGCTCGATGCGAACCATACATTCAAGATAATCTTCGTTTGCGACCGTAAGGTGGAGCTCGCGGGAGCTATCCGTTGTATCCATGCGGGATTCCCCTTTCTTCACTCTCACGATTCTACCCTCCCGCACCGGCAACTCAACCCCATGCCGACCTCGCGCGGCTTACAAGCGGGTATCCTAGAAAACGTACGGGCACGTCAGCCAACACAAGGAGGAACCACATGCCTATCGAGCATTCCGATGTTCTCGAGCGCTTTTTGCGCTACGTCCAAATTGACACTACCTCGTCCGAAGAGCACTGCGACCAGGTTCCATCGTCCAAAAAGCAGTTTGACCTGGCAAACGTGCTTTCCAAGGAACTGGAATCATTGGGCGCGGCAAACGTCCGCGTAAGCGAAAACGCGTATGTTACCGCCCGCGTTGCCGCAAGCAAGGGCTGCGAGCACCTGCCCGCCCTTGGCCTGATCGCCCACCTGGACACCACCGAGGTCGCGCTCGGAGCCGGCGTAAAGCCACATATCGTCACGTATACGGGCGGCGATTTGGTCTGCGGCGAAGTGGACGGACACAAAATTGCGATGACTCCGGCAAAGCTGCCCGCGCTCAATAGCCTTGTAGGCGAGGATCTAGTTTGCACCGACGGCACCACGCTGCTGGGAGCCGACGATAAGGCGGGCGTTGCCGAGATTATGGCCCTTGTCGCCCGAATTGCCCAAAACCCCGAGCTCCCCCATCCCGCACTGGGCATTTGTTTTTGTCCGGATGAGGAGATTGGTCACGGCGCCGAACTGCTGGATATCGAGGACTTTGGCTGCCTATACGCCTATACCGTAGACGGCGGCCCTATCGGCGAGCTGGAATGGGAGTGCTTCAACGCCTGCGAAGCCACAGTTCGATTTGACGGCTATTCCATTCACCCCGGCGACGCCAAGGACCGTATGGTGAACGCCACCAACCTCTTCACGCGTTTCCACAGCATGCTGCCCGAGACCGAGCGCCCCGAGCACACCGCCGGCTACGAGGGCTTCTACCACATAGAGGGCGTCTCTAGCACAGTGGACCACGCCACCGCGCGCTATATTGTTCGCGACCACAGTGCCGGCAAGTTTGCCCAAAAAATCGACAGGCTGCACCGCATCGCCGACTTTATGAATGCCGACCTGGGCGAGGAACGCGTGCATGTTGAGATCGAACAGCAGTATCGCAACATGGCGGAGATTGTTGCCGACTACCCGCAGCTCATCGATGCCGCCAAGCAGGCCTTTGAGGCGGCTGGCGTAGAGGCGAACGTCATCCCCATCCGTGGCGGTACCGACGGCGCACAGCTCTCCTTCCGCGGGCTGCCCTGCCCCAACCTGTCCACCGGCGCCTACTGCTGCCACGGCGTCAACGAGTTCATTCCCGTTAGTTCCCTTGAGCGCATGGTCGATGTGCTTGAGCAGCTGGTCGCCCTGTTTGCCCGCAGCTAGCCCTACGGTCCACATTGCAAGACCTAATACGGCAAAGGCCGGGCGCCGCGTCGATTCGACGTGCGGCGCCCGGCCTTTTTTCATATTGCATGGGACGATGATGAAGAGGGCGCTTACGAAAACGCCCTCGCAATCGAACGGGCTACTCCTCCCCCTCTGCGGAAGAGTCCGTCTCACCGCTTACCGATGCGGTGCCGTTAGACCAATCGGACGCTTCATTGTTGGAAAGGTCACCGACGGTGGCAGAAGCATCGGTGGTCGATCCAATGGTCTGGGGTCCCCTGGGATCCTCGCCAGCGTCCACGCGCTCCATCATCGCTGCAAGCTCGTCTTCAAGCGCGACAACGTAGCTCACGCCAGTAGAGTCGTCCGTGGTAGACGGGATGTTCGCAGACCAAATCTCGTCCGTATTCATGCCGCGCATAGCGTTGGCGAGCGCGACGATATCCTGAATGCTCATATCCGTCTCGACCATGCCGGAAAGCGAGTCGATCAGAGGGAAGATGGTGGCGGCGTCGGTGTTGTTGAGAACCTGTTTGGCAAGAGCCGCAATGAAGATGCGCTGATGACGCATGCGGGTGTAGTCGCCATCGGCAAAAGCGCGCGAACGGCAGAAGGTCAGCGCCTCTTCGCCGTTAAGCTTCTGAAGGCCGGGCTCGATCACCACATTGCCCGCCTTGGGGTCATCGATCTTATCCGGAACGTCTACCTCAACGCCGCCGATTGCATCAACAAGCTGCTGCATGCCCTCGAAACTCACCTCTGCATAGTGGGATATCTCGATGCCGCACAGCTCGTTGACCGCCTTGACAACATCATCGGGGCCGCCAAGCGCGTGCGCGGAGTTGATCTTCGCCGTTTCGCCGTTACTTAGGGTCACGCGGGTGTCTCGGGGAATGGAAATAAGCGTTACCTGCTTGTTCTTGGGGTCGATGCGACTAAGGACGATGGTATCCGACCTGAAGCTCGATTCGCCCGGCCTGCCATCTGTGCCCAGCAGCAGCATGTAGAAGGGATCGCTTGTAACATTGCTATCGACCAACGTTGCAAGCAAGTCGCTTGTGATATTCACTCCATGGAGGTTGCCGGCGATCTTAGAGACCCAAAGGCCAGCTGCGCTCACGCCGCACAGCAGCACCGCGAGCAGCGTGCAGACGATGGTGCGCCGAATGAGCTTTCCACGACGGCGCTGGCGCGCACGCTCCGAGTAACGGCTCACGTTATCGCGGCTATAGATGCGACTGCTCGCCCCCACTGAGGGACGACGGGTCTGTTGAACAGGCTTCTTCTTACCCATAAGGTTTCCTTGCATTAATCGTCGATAGAATCGGGCAGCGTAACGCGCTCAACGCAGGCGCCCAGAGCTGTAAGCTTTTCTACAAATCGCTCGTACCCACGGTAAATATGATGGATAGCGGAGACTTCCGTCACGCCCTCGGCAATAAGGCCCGCGATGACCAAGGCGGCACCGCCGCGAAGATCCGGAGAGACTACCTGCGCGCCGGAGAAGCCGTCCACGCCGTGAATGAGCGCATGATGATCCTCAACGCGGATATTCGCGCCCATGCGAGAAAGCTCGGATGCAAACATGAAGCGATTTTCAAAAATGTTTTCCGTGATGATGGAGGTGCCGTCTGCCAAGGCGGAAAGGACCATAACCTGAGCCTGCATATCCGTGGGAAAGCCGGGGAAGGGCAGCGTCTGGATATCGACCGGCGCAATGCGGTCGGCGCGGTACACCTTCATACCGTTCTCGGTACGTTCCGTGCGTATGCCCATGAGCTCCATCTTGCGAAGCACCATGCCAAGGTGAACGGGATTGAACCCGGTAACCTCAACGCCCTGCTCAGACGCCATGATGGCGCCCGCCACCAAAAATGTTCCAGCCTCGATGCGGTCGCCCACAACACGATGTTCAACGGGGTGAAGCTCGTCCACGCCTTCGATAGTCACCACGGGCGTGCCGGCGCCGGTGATCTTAGCGCCCATCTTATTAAGCATATTGGCGAGGTCGACGATTTCGGGCTCGCGGGCGGCATTATCGATAACCGTCTCGCCCTTGGCCTTGACCGCGGCCATGATGAGGTTCTCGGTAGCGCCGACGCTTGCGAACTCAAGGGTTACCGACGTGCCGGTCAAGCCCTTGCTTGCATCCGCGTAGATATAGCCATGATCGGTGTCGAACTCGACGCCAAGGGCCTCAAGACCGAGAATGTGCATATCGATCTTACGGGCACCAAGATTGCAACCGCCCGGCATGGCAATCTTGGCGCGTCCAAAGCGGCCGAGCAACGGGCCCATGACAGCGGTAGAGGCACGCATCTTGGCAACAAGCTCATACGGAGCTTCCCAGGAGTCAACGCTCGAGGTATCGATGACAAGACTGTGCTCGTCCACCACTTCGATAGTGGCGCCCATACGCTTGAGGACCTTGCCCATCACGTGAACGTCTGAGATGTTCGGGACATTGGTGAGTGTGGTCTTGCCCGGAGCAAGAAGCGTGGCAGCCATAAGCTTTAGAGCGGAGTTCTTTGCGCCAGAGACGCAAACCGATCCCTCGATAGCGTGACCACCTTCAACGCGGATGATATCCAAACGTCTTCCCTTTCAAAAAACATGCCCGGGAACGCGAGCGCCCCCGGGCATGATGCTCATCGCAAATAGGTTTGCAATGCTGATACGTATCGCATTGCGCTCTTATTTGGAAAGCAAGAGCTTACACCATGCGATTTCATTATAGAGATACGAGCGGTGTGCATCATCCTTCGACAAATTACTCAGCTTCTCTTCAAAACCTTGAATATCAGCTTGAACCTTCTCGACGTCGAGCTCGCTCAAATCCTGCGCGCGCTCGGCAAGGATGACCACTTCATCACCCGTAACCTCAGCGTAGCCAACATCCACGGCAAACGTATGGCTGACCTGCCCTATCGCCTCATCACAGATGGTGACGAATCCGGGCTCGATGGTGCAGATTTCGTTTGCGTGGTGCGGCGCGACACCAAGATTGCCATCGGTAGACGGGATGGAGACAAACGCGGCATCCGCGTCGTACGCGCTGTGCTCAGGGCACACAATGCGGATACGCAACGCCATCGCTACGCCCCCATCTTTGCGGCGCGCTCGCGCACGTCATCGATGGTGCCCGCATAGCGGAACGCCTGCTCGGGCAGATCGTCGCACTCGCCGTCGACAATGGCCGCGAAAGAGCGAACGGTGTCGGCAACGCGAATGTACACGCCGGGGTTTCCGGTGAACTGCTCTGCGACGTGGAAGGACTGCGACAGGAACTGCTGCAGCTTGCGCGCGCGGTTGACCGTGAGGCGCTGCTCGTCCGAGAGCTCGTCCATACCCAGAATGGCGATGATGTCCTGCAAGTCGGAGTACTCCTGGAGCATCTCCTGAACCTTGACGGCCACGCGGTAGTGCTCCTCGCCCACGACCGCAGGATCCAGAGCGTCCGAAGAGGAGGCCAAAGGATCGATTGCGGGGTACAGGCCGAGCTCCGCGATGGAACGCGAAAGAACGGTGGTTGCATCCAGGTGGGTGAAGGTGGTTGCCGGAGCAGGGTCGGTAAGGTCGTCAGCGGGAACGTAAACAGCCTGAACCGAGGTAATGGAACCGGTCTTGGTCGAGGTGATGCGCTCCTGCAGGTCGCCCATCTCGGTAGCGAGCGTGGGCTGGTAGCCAACGGCAGAGGGCATACGGCCAAGAAGCGCCGAGACCTCAGAGCCCGCCTGCGAGAAGCGGAAGATGTTGTCGATGAACAGCAGGACGTCCTGGCCGCGATCACGGAAGTACTCGGCCTCGGTAAGGCCTGCCAGTCCGACGCGCAGACGCGCTCCGGGCGGCTCGTTCATCTGTCCGTAGACCAAGCAGGTCTTGTTGATGACGCCGGACTCGCTCATCTCGAGGAACAAGTCGGTACCCTCGCGGGTGCGCTCGCCTACGCCGGTGAAGACGGACGTGCCGCCGTGCTCCTGCGCCAGATTGTTGATGAGCTCCTGAATCAGAACGGTCTTGCCAACACCAGCGCCGCCGAACAGACCGGTCTTGCCACCACGAATGTAGGGTTCGAGAAGGTCTACGGCCTTGATGCCGGTCTCGAAAATCTCGGTCTTGGTGGTCAGCTGGTCGAAGCTGGGCGCGGGATGGTGGATAGGATAGTAATCCTCAACCTCGGGCATCTCCTTGCCGTCCACAGGCTGACCCATAACGTTCCAGATGCGACCGAGGGTCTGCTTGCCAACGGGCATCTTCATGGGAGCGCCCGTATCGACCACCTCGAGGCCGCGCTGAAGACCATCGGTGGATGTCATAGCGACCGTGCGGACAACGTCGCCGGGCAGCTGACTTTCAACCTCGAGAATGGTCTTGACGTGGCCCACCGGGGTATCAGCGTCAACGGTAAGGGCGTTGTAGATGTTGGGCACGCCATTTTTGAATTTGACGTCGACAACGGCGCCGATGATGCGGACGATGTGGCCGACACCGGCAGTCGCCGTCGAATCGACAGAAATGGTATCTGCCATTAGTAATCCTCCAATGCTGCGGCTCCACCGATGATCTCGTTGAGCTCGGTGGTGATGGATGCCTGGCGCACGCGATTGTAGGTGCGCTTGAGTTCGCTAATGATAGCGCTGGCATTCTCGGTTGCGGAGTGCATCGCTTTACGGCGAGCGCCCTGCTCGGCAGCAGCAGAATCGATAAGAGCCTGCTGAATAACGGTGAGCACGTACGTAGGGATGAGCTTGCCCAGGACGTGCTCAGCCGAAGGAGCGTAGGTAAAGGGCGACGAGATGCGCTGAGGCGCCTCGTTCTCGTTGTTGCGGGGTCCGCGAGCCGTTTTCAGGACGACGGGGTCCAGAGGCAAGATGCGCTCTTCGCGCAACACTTGCTCGACACGGTTCTTAGCGTGGTGATAGATGATGTCCACGCGTCCAAACTTGCCTTCGGAAAAACCGTCCTCGATGTAGCTCGCAATCGCGCGAGCGCGTTCGATGCTAGGGTTATCGGACTCACCAACGACCTGCATCACGACATCAGGATACTTGGAAAAGTACTCAGACACCTTACGGCCGCAGGTAATGAGTTCGATGCGCTTGGCGCCGTGCCGGCGGAAGTGCTCGATGCGCTTCTCGACCGCACGGTCGATCTGCACGTTGAAGCCGCCCGCCAGGCCTCGATCAGAGCTGATTGCCACGATGAGGGCGCACTCGTACGTCTCGGGATTCGCGAGAAGCGGAGAGACCGTCTCGGCCGCGGTGTCGCCCGCAACCGTGAGCATGACGTCGGTGATGGCGTCACGAAATGCCTCAGAACGCTTCTCGCGATCGAGAGCGCGCTTGATCTTCGCCGTGGCGACCATCTCCATAGTGCGCGTGATCTGCTCGGTAGTAGATACCGAACCGATTCGCTTCTTTATTTCACGGAGGTTGGCCATCGGGCTTAGTTCCCCTCATTCTCCACGGACTCAGTGCCCAAAGCGGCACCTGTTGCTGCCAAGAATTCCGCCTTGTAGTCGGAAATTGCCTGCTCAAGCTTCATGCTCAAAGCATCATCGATCTTGCCCCCGCCGATCTCTGCCAAGACCTTGCCGTAGGCGCCCTCGAGATACTGGATCAGACCGTCGCGGAACGGAACCACGTCGGCGATGTCCAGATCGTCAAGGAATCCCTTGTTGCCGGCGAAGAGCACGGCCACCTGGGTGTTGACAGACATGGGCTTGAAGCGAGGCTGCTTGAGAAGCTCGGTCATACGAGCGCCGTGCGTAAGCTGACGCTGCGTAGCGGCATCCAGGTCGGAACCAAACTGAGTAAAGCCAGCAAGCTCGCGATACGCAGCAAGGTCGAGTCGGAGGTTGCCGGCGACCTGCTTCATAGCCTTGGTCTGGGCGGAACCGCCAACGCGGCTAACGGAGATGCCGACGTCGACAGCGGGACGCTGGCCCTGATGGAACAATTCGCCCTGCAGATAAATCTGGCCATCCGTAATGGAAATCACGTTGGTGGGGATGTATGCGGAAACGTCACCATCCTGCGTCTCGATGATAGGCAGGGCAGTCAACGAACCGCCACCGTTCTCCTCGGACAGCTTGCAGGCACGCTCCAGCAGGCGAGAGTGCAGATAGAAGATGTCGCCGGGGTATGCCTCGCGTCCCGGCGGACGACGAAGCGTAAGCGACATCTGACGATACGCAACGGCCTGCTTGGACAGATCATCGTATACGACCAGCACGTGACCGCCAGGGTTAGTGCGGGACGCCGGGCGTCCGTCCGCACCGTTGTACATAAAGTACTCGCCAATGGCAGCGCCCGCCATAGGAGCAATGTACTGAAGCGGAGCGGAATCAGCAGCGGTTGCGCTAACGATAACCGTATACTCGAGCGCATTGTGCTGAGCAAGGGTCTCGCGAATATTCGCCACCGTGGATGCCTTCTGGCCGATAGCGACGTAAACGCAGATCATGCCTTTGCCGCGCTGGTTGATGATGGCGTCGATCGCGATTGCGGTCTTACCGGTCTTACGGTCGCCAATGATGAGCTCGCGCTGGCCGCGGCCAACGGGGATCATCGCATCTACAGCGAGAAGCCCGGTCTGAACCGGTTCGCACACCGGGGTGCGATCGATAACACCGGGGGCTTTAAACTCAATGGGACGACGATGGGTCTCGCCAAGGTTGCCCTTGCCGTCGATAGGCTGGCCAAGCGGATTGACAACGCGGCCGAGCATGCCTCGGCCGACGGGGATGTCCATAACGCGGCCAGTAGTACGGCAGGCGTCGCCTTCCTTGATAGAGTCGACGTTGCCGAACAAAACGGCGCCGACCTCATCGCGGTCCAGGTTCTGAGCCAAGCCGTAAACGGTCTCTCCCGTCGCGGAACTGGTGAACTCCAGCAACTCACCAGCCATCGCGCTCTTGAGACCGAAGATGTGAGCGATACCGTCGCCCACCTCGGCTACATGGGATACTTCTTGGGTATCGACGGTAGCCGTCAGGTCAAACAGGCGTTGCCGCAAGACCTCTTCGATGTTCTCGGCACTGATTGCCTCGGACATGTGGCTATACCTCCGAATTCTTTACTGCATGAGTCATGACCTTACGGGCCTGCTCAAGTTGATGACGCACGGATGCGTCGCGACGACGGCCGTTCACCGAAAGGATCAGGCCGCCGATGATAGACGGGTCGACGCGCTCGATAAGAAACACGTTGCAGCCCAGATCGAGCTCGCACTTTTGGGTAACCAGCGCACGGAGCTCGTTATCAAGCGGAACAGCGGTCGTAACGGTGACGCCGACGGTCTGCTGATCGCCATCTGCCATCTCGCTATAGAGGTCAAGGACCTCGGACAGCTTATCCAGGTCGCCATGAGCGGCCATCTGGGACAGAACCGACAGGACCTCGGGACTCGCCTCTGCTTCCGCTTTGAGCGGAGCGAGATTCTCGTACACGCGGTTCTCGGTCTTTGCGGCTTCGAGCAGCGTGCGTGCGTAGGTTTCAAGCTTGCGCTTTTCCAGGCGCTCGCTGATCTGCTTATCGACCATTGAGGGTGCCTACTTCCAAGAGATACTTCTTGATGAGCTCGCGCTGCTTCTCCTCGTCGTTTGCGAGGGTTTCGCCAACGATCTTGCCGGCAACGGCGACAGACATCTTCGCGATGGTGTCGGTAGCGCTGGCATAAGCGCGCTTCATCTCGTCATCGGCACGATCGTGTGCCTTAGAGATGATCTCCTCAGCCTCGCCGTGAGCGGCTGCGACGATGCGGGCGCGCTCCTTTTCGGCATCGGAACGAGCATCCAGAACGATCTCAGAAGCCTTGCGACGCGCGTCGGCGATGATTGCATCCGCCTGATCGCGAATCTCGGCAGCCTCCGCCTTGGTAGCGTCAGCCTCCTCGATACTGTCCTCGATCTTGTGCTCGCGTGCATCGAGCACAGAGATAACCTTTGGCCAAACGAACTTGGCAAGCAGGAACCAGATGATGAGGAAGATAACGAGCGCGGGAACGAACTCCGCCATCTTGGGGATAAGGATATCCGCACCGCCCGACTCCGTACCCTCGGCGAATGCCAGGGCGGGCACGCTCGACACCGAGGCGGTGACCCCGAGTGCTATCCTCACGCGTGTAACGTTCTTCATGACTCCCCCTCGGGATCTGAAGTCCGGCGTTCTATTTGGAACACCCGACTATTTAACAACCAATGCAACAACAAAGCCGATCAGGGCCAGGGCCTCAGCAAAGGCGGCGCCCATGATGAAGACGGTGAAGACGCGGTCCTGAACCTCAGGCTGACGTGCCATGGCGCTCGCGACACCATAAGCGGCCAGGCCGATAGCAAGACCTGCACCGATAACACCAAGACCGTAACCGATAACTCCCACAATTCCTCCTTGAGTTCATGCGCCATCTTTGACGCACTTTGAACACGATACCTATATCAAACGCACTCTATATATGCGTCTGGTATCCAAAACCTTAATGGCCCTCCGCCTCGGCGCCCTGAATGTAGACCGCGGTGAGAACGGTGAACACATACGCCTGGATAACGCCGACGAAAATCTCGATTGCATAGATGACAAAGAGAATCGCCGCAAACACGAGCGACGGAATGGCGCCAAGCAGATTCGCCGCGGTAAGCTGCTGGATGAGCGGCTCCGCGAACAGCGACACCATGAGGGCGAAAGAACCCAGAACAATGTGGCCCGCGAACATGTTGCAGAACAGACGAACGGCAAGCGTGATGGGACGAAGCAGGGTGGAGATGAGCTCGATCAACCAAATGAGGATGTTGAGCGGGAACATAACCCCCTTGGGAGCGAGGCTCTTAATATAGCCCCATACTCCGTGGTTCTTCATACCGATGCGGACAAAGTAAATGAAGACAACGAGGGCGAGCGCCGCAGTGGTTGAAATGGTGCCCGTACCCGGCTTCATTCCAGGAATGATACCGATGATGTTGTTCACAAGAATGAACAAGAACAGCGTACCCAGGAACGGCAGGTGGCGACGCCAGGACTCTTTGCCCAAAATGCCGATGCCCACATCGTTCTCGAGATACTCGATCACGTACTCGATCGCGTTCGCAAAGCGACCGTGGGGAACCACCGATACGCGGCGTGCAAACGCGAACATGATGACCAGCAGCACGATCGAAGACACGATGAGCCAGAAAGAATACTGGGTGACTCCGTGCATCAGATCGCCAACCACGGGGATCGAGCTAAAGCTCGATACGAGGTGATTGATCTCTCCCGGCAGCTTATCGAACGCTTCCAAGGTTTCACCTTCCTTTTGTTCGCTCGCACACATGTGCGGGCTCGCAACTACTTTCGCCTGCCGCTCGTCATGCAATACACGGCGAGGAGCGTCCAGCAGACAAAGAAGCCCACAAGTTCCCCCACTAAACACGCTAGAACGCGCTTTTGCGAAAACAAGTAGACCACTATAACGCCCGAATGTAGCAAAGCAAGCGAAATCATGATTGAAACAAACCCCTTGGCGAGGCTTGCCTTGCGCTTATGCCGCAACACCGGCAGCAGCGCAGCCATCAGGATTCCAAATGCCAAGACACCTATCGCGACTCCAGAAATCGCAAACGGAATATTGCCCAAGTTGTCTTGACCAAGCACCGTTTCACCCTTCCTGCCGCACGGGCTCCGCCTCTTCAGCGGGACTCGCCGAGCGCTTGAGACCCTATTGTAAGCAGTTGCTTGTTCATTTCAATGGGTTTATTTCACACTGGTTACCCATATCGCTGACCAGCGCGCGTTATGCAACAAACGGGCTGCATATGCCGACTAACGGTACATGCAGCCCTTGTTTCATGTGGTTGATTTATGGACAACTGTTACTTAGTACCGAAGATTCGGTCGCCTGCATCGCCCAAACCGGGAACGATGTAAGCGTTTTCATTCAGTCGCTCGTCCACCGAGCAGGTGTAGACGCGCACGTCCGGATCCGCGTCAAGAACCGCCTTGATGCCCTCGGGTGCGGCGATAAGAACCAGGAGGCGAACATCCTTGACGCCCTGGCTGCGCAGATACTCAATAGCGGCAGTGGCGGAGCCGCCGGTAGCGAGCATGGGGTCGACCACCAGGCAGGTGCGCTGGTCGATATCTGCGGGAACCTTGCAGTAGTACTCGTGAGGCTCGTGGGTTTCCTCATCGCGGTACATGCCCACATGTCCAACGCGAGCTGCGGGGATGAGCTCGAGCATGCCGTCGACCATACCCAGCCCGGCACGCAGGATAGGAATGATAGCGACCTTGCGACCGGCGATCTGCTTGGCGGTAGTGGTGCAGATGGGCGTGGTCACCTCAACATCCTCAAGCGGAAAGTCGCGCGTCGCCTCATAGCCCTCGAACAGGGCAAGCTCCTTCACTAGCTCGCGAAACTGCTTGGAGCCCGTCTTGACGTCGCGCATGATGGTAAGCTTGTGCTGCACCATGGGGTGATCGACTACGGTCAAGCGACTCTGGTCAAATTCAACGCTCATATATCTCCAATCAAAAAGGGGCCGGCACTGGTTTCATGCCTCCCATAAAACCCGCACCGGCCACAGCCATACAAATGGATACTCGGGATTCGCAACGCTACGCAGAGGCCGCGTTCTTACCGGTGGTGTCGAGCTTCATGATCTTCTCGACGCGCGCCGCATGGCGCCCGCCCTCGAACTCCGAGGTAAGGAAAACCTTGACGATGTCGCGGTTGACGGCCGGGTCGACAAAGCGGCCGGAGAGACCGATGACGTTGCCGTCGTTATGGCGACGGAACAGGTCCGCGAACTCGGGCGAGGTGATGGACGAGGCGCGAACGCCAGCGACCTTGTCCGCCGCAATAGCGATACCGATACCGGTGCCGCACACGCAAACGCCGCGGTCTGCCTCACCAGACGCCACGCAGCGCGCGACCTTCTCGCCGTAATCCGGATAATCGACGCGGTCGTCCGTGTCCGGCCCCAGGTCGATGACCTCATGACCGAGCTCGTCCGCAAGATATGCGGCAAGCATCTGCTTCTGCTCAAAGCCGGCGTGGTCGGAGCCAATGGCGATACGCATGGAAACGTTCCTTTCCTCGTTGGTTGCCTGGGTCACTTACATGTGCCCCTCTTGACGGCGCTCTATTAGCGACACGTGTCTCACTGTAACACGGTACGGGACCGCGCCACAGCGTCATGCCAACCTGATAGTACCCGCGCAAGCTCAACGGGATTACCCGCAGGCTCAAAACATTTGCCAAGATTTCTATTCTGAACCAGCTCGTCCCTGTCTTCCCAATAGCCAACGGCAAGGCCCGCCAGGTACGCGGCACCCAGCGCAGTTGTTTCGATGCTCTCGGACTGAGTGATGGGGATTCCCAGCAAGTCCGCTTGGAACTGCATGATGAACTCGTTGCGAGAGGCGGCACCATCGACGGAAAGCCCGGAGAGCTTGCGACCGGCATCGGCCTCCATGGAGCGAAGGACGTCATAGGTCTGATACGCCATGGACTCGCATGCAGCGCGCACCAGCGTGGCGCGATCGGAACCCGCGGTAAGGCCGCAGATGAGACCACGCGAATCGGGATCCCACCACGGTGCGCCCAAGCCGCTAAACGCAGGAACAAGGTAGCAACCGTTGTTGCTGGACAGCGAGCGGGCTATCGCGGCGGTTTCTCCAGCGTCGGCGATGATGCCGAGCTTGTCGCGCAGCCACTGGATGGTGCTGCCCGCATGGAAGATGGAGCCCTCCAGCGCATAGCTAATCTTGCCGTTTTCCGCGATGCCGATGGTGGACAGCAGCCCGTTCTTGGAATGCACAACCTCATCGCCCGTATTCATGAGCATGAAGCAGCCGGTTCCGTAGGTATTCTTGGTCTGCCCGGGCTCGAAGCAGCAATGGCCAAAGAACGACGCTTGCTGATCGCCGGCAACGCCCGTGATAGGGGGCGTGTGCGTCATGATCTCGCTTGAGACGCGACCAAAGTCACCCGAGCTCCAACGTACCTCGGGCAGCATAGAGCGCGGGATGTCGAGCGCCTCCAGCAGCTCATCGTCCCATTCAAGGGTATGGATGTTGAACAGCATGGTACGGCTGGCGTTGGTGTAGTCGGTGGCGTACACCATGCCGCCAGTGAGGTTGTAGATCAGCCAGGTATCGATGGTGCCGAACATAAGCTGACCGGCGGCCGCCGCCTCTCGAGCACCGCTCACGTTATCGAGAATCCATTTGACCTTGGTGCCGGAGAAGTACGCGTCCGGCTTGAGGCCGGTCTTCTCGCGGATAGTCTGGTCCATACCCTCATGCACCAAAGCGTCCGCGATGGGAGCGGTACGGCGGCACTGCCACCCGATAGCGTTATAAATAGGCTGGCCGGAATCGCGGTCCCACACAACCGTGGTCTCGCGCTGGTTGGTGATGCCGATGGCGGCGATGCTGTCGGAGTGGATGCCGCTCTTAAACTGGACCTCCATCATGACGGCAATCTGCGAAGCAAGGATCTCCATGGGATCTTGCTCCACCCAGCCGGGCTGGGGGTATGTTGTGCTTATTGCGCGCGAAGCCTGCGCCACGATGCAGTCGTACTCGTCCACGATGATGGCACGAACCGACGTGGTACCCGAATCGAGCGCCATGATATAGCTACCGCCGTGAGGCAGGTACATTTGGTCGACCAAGCCCAGGTCTTTTAACGAGAACGCCATAGCGGCACCTTTCTTGAGCACAAAAAGCAACCAGGTTGCACACCCGGTGAATTTACATCGAATTGTCTGTTGTTGCAGCATTGTGTCACATTGCCCATGCGCACCCTGTGATGGTTTTATAGCCACCCGACAAGCGGGTTGAATGGTCGGTTAACGACAAAAGCGACCCTTCGCGCAGGGTCGCTTGCACCAATAGGCGCCAACAACGGGGCGATGCGTCCGTTATCGCCCGCGTCTGAGCACCATGTCTCCATATTGTTGTTGCACGCGCGGCCTACGCGAGCGCCGCCCGGATCTCACCGGCAGAGATTGCCCCCTCACGCAGAATCACGGGCTCGCCGTCGCGCACGGCAACGATGGTCGATGCATCGCGGCACGTTGTCCGCCCCGCGTCCACCGCAACGTCCACGCCCGCCACGATACGTTCCTCCGCCGCCGCAAACGAATCTGGCGCCGGCGCACCATGCGTGTTGGCAGATGTCACCGCCAGCGGGGATCCGCAAGCGCGCACCAGATACTGAATGACCGGAGAGGCGGAGGCGCGCAGCGCCACGGTATTGTCCGCCGCCCGCATAAACGAGGGAACCAACGGCGATGCCTTCACCACAACCGTCAGCGCGCCTGGCCAAAAAGCGGATGCCAGCGCGCGAATCTGAGGCACGACATCCCGCCCAAAGCGATCAAGGTCCTTAGGTCCAGCCACCAGCCACGGCACGGTTTGAGCGACGTCGCGATGCTTCAGCGTAAAGATTCTGCCGTATCCCGTTTGGGGCCCCGGCGTCTCCCCGCATGCGCTGTAGGCGCCCACGCACACGCCCACGCCATACACGGTTTCGGTGGGCAGCAGGGCAAGGGCGCCAGCCCTGAGCGCATCCGCCACCCCATCAAGACCGTCCGTGCAACCAGGAACAACCGCAACAACCTTAGTCATTAAGCCTCTCCAACCGTCGCCAAGATGATACGGGGACGACGCGCAAGGTCCTCGATAATCCGAACGTCCTTGAACCCTGCCGCGGTGCAGATAGCCGCCGCATCCTGAAGCGACTCCTCGTGCAGCTCGCATGCAAGCAAGCCTCCGGGTCGCAGCATCCTGGGCGCCGCGGCAACCAAGCGGCGGAAGACGTCGAGCCCGTCTTCTCCGCCCTCAAGAGCTAAATGGGGCTCATAATCGGTCACCTCTAAGGGGAGGACCTCCATCACCTTGCGCGGAATGTACGGTGGGTTTGACACCAGTACGTCAAACGCCCCGGCCTCATCCGAGCGCACCGGCGACACCAAGTCGCCCAAGCGAAACGCCACCGTCTCCTCGTCCATATGAAGAGCATCGCGATTAGCGATCGCAAGTTCCACAGCTTTGGGATTGACGTCCGTGGAGACGCAGCGCACGCTCCCCTCTCGCTCCGCGGCGATTGAGAGCGATATGCATCCGGTTCCGCAGCCAACCTCAAGAACTCGCGCCACGCGCTGCCCATCTTGCGCACCGGATTGCCCGGGCTCCGCATCCGGCCCAGCCGCGACGTCGTCGAACGCGTCCTCGGCCACAAGATCCGTCTCGCCAGCCGCCTCGGCGCCCCCCTCTTCAGCCCGCTTCGCGGCGGCCGCCTCCTCTGCTCGTCGAGCCTCCTCAACCTGGGCGTTCCAGGGCAGCTCGACGCGCGCCCTACCCGGAACGGGGCCCGCCCCCAGCACGCTGCGGTCAAGGTAGTCCAACACCTCGCCCACCAATACCTCGGTTTCTGGACGAGGAATCAGCACCCCCGGGGCGCATTTGATCTCAAGCGTCCTAAACCCGGTTGTCCCCGTAATGTACTGCACGGGCTCGCCCTTGGCGCGTCGCACCACCGCTTGATGCATGCGATCGAGCTCGACGGGAGACATGGGCTTATCAAGCCCCATATAAAGGTCGATGCGCTTCATACCGGTCACACTGGTCAAAAGCAGCTCAGCCGTATAGCGGGCATGCTCGTCACCCTTCTTGCCCAGGTAATCGCGCGTCCAGTCCAGGCAGCGGCCGATAGTCCATACCTCGTTCGCCATAGCCCAACCCTTCCTCTCGCTCGCCTCGCAACCCGCCAAGGGCGTGAAGGCGCTTCGTGTTTCGCAAGCGATTCTACTTCATAGACCATCGCACAAGGCGAAAACCAGCGCTTTTGCATGACTAGGAGCCATTTTTTATTGGCAGCATGCCCCATGTGCGCACAATCTATCAGAAAACTCGTTCGCATCTTCAAGCGGGTGCCGCCTGTACTACTATGTGCACGCAGCGTCGAACCGCACCCCATCAGCCTTCCGCCCCAAAGGAGATGACCGCGAATGTCGGGCACCAGCCCCCTCGAGAACATCAAGCACCTTGGTCGCTACATCTTTGTCCGCCGTGTTGTCACCCTGCTTTGCGTTCTAGCCTCCGCCCTGCTTCAAACCTACGTGATCCAAGCGTTTGTCAACCCTGCCAACCTGCTTTCCGGCGGCTTCACCGGCATCGCGCTGCTTATCGACCGCGTCACGTCGCTGGTAGGCGTCAGCTTCCCTACGTCATTGGGCGTGCTGGCGCTCAACGCCCCCGTCGCCCTCTTCTGCTGGCGCAGCATCAGCAAACGCTTTGTCATCTTCTCCATGACCCAGGTAGCGCTGCTCAGCCTCTTCCTGCGTATCTTCTCATTCCAGCCTATTCTGGGCGAAACCCTGCTCAACGTCATCTTTGGCGGCGTGCTCAACGGCATCGCCATCGCCATCGCGCTCAAAAGCGGCGCGTCCACCGCGGGCACGGACTTTATCGCGCTGTACGTCTCCAACAAAACGGGCAAGACCATCTGGCCGTATGTTTTCGCCGCCAACTGCTGCGTGCTGGGTATCTTTGGCGCCATCTTTGGCTGGGAGCACGCCGCGTACTCCATAGTCTTCCAGTTCATCTCCACCAAGGCGATCGATGGCTTCTACCACCGCTACAACCGCTCGACGCTCATCATCACGACCAAGCGCCCCAAAGAGGTGGCGGACATCTACACCGCGACGTTCCACCACGGCGCCAGCATCATCGACGGCACCGGTGCGTATAGCGGCGATGCCGTTGGCATTATCCACGCGGTCCTGTCCTCCTATGAAGTGGGCGATGCCATCAAGACCATCCGCTCCGTCGATCCGCGCGCCGTCATCAACGTGCTCAAAACCGATGACTTTGTAGGCAACTTCCACCGCGCCGGCGTAGACGAACCCCTGCCCAGCGAAGTGCTGTCCACCCCCGACGACGATCCTGTGCTAGAAATCGCCCAGCACATCCGCGCCGGCGCCGACCTTGCCAAGACGCCGCGCAAACCCTGGATGCGCCCCCGCGAGTAACGTCCGCGAAGCTACCTTGTACCGTAAGGCCGCTTCCCCCAAATAAAGAGAGCCGGAGCTCCCACACAGACGCCCCGGCTCTCTTCATTGCTATCATTGCGCGCAGCGCGACTAAAACGCCTTAGACGGCGGCGGCGAGCTTCTCTGCGCGATCGGCGGCGGCGAGCGCCTCAATCACGGTCGACAGTTGGTCGCCCAGAAGAACGCCGTTGTAGGTGGAGTTGAATCCGATGCGGTGATCGGTCACGCGGTCCTGCGGCTGGTTATAGGTACGGATCTTCTCGGAGCGGTTGCCGTGGCCAATCTGGCTGGAGCGCTCGGCACCCAGCTCTGCCTGCTGGCGCTCAAGCTCCATCTCGTACAGGCGGGCGCGCAGCATCTGCATGCAGACCTCGCGGTTCTGGATCTGAGAGCGCTGCTCCTGGGACTGCACCACGGTGTTGGTGGGCAGGTGGGTAATGCGCACCGCCGAATAGGTGGTGTTGACGCACTGACCACCGGGGCCGGAAGCGCAGTAGGTGTCGATGCGCAGGTCGGATTGGTTGATCTGAACATCAATCTCCTCCGCCTCGGGCAGCACGGCAACGGTCGCGGTAGAGGTCTGGATGCGGCCCTGGCTCTCGGTCTTGGGAACGCGCTGAACGCGGTGCACGCCGGACTCGTACTTCATAACGGAGTAGACCTTGTCGCCCTCGACCTTGAACTCGATGCTCTTGAAGCCGCCGGCCTCGCTGGGGCTGGAGTCAAGCACGGTCATCTTCCACTTCTTGGTCTCAAAGAAGCGCTGGTACATCTTGAACAGGTCACCAGCGAAAATCGCAGCCTCGTCGCCACCGGCGGCGGAGCGAATCTCGACAATGGTGTTCTTCTCATCGTTAGGGTCGCTGGGGATGAGCATGAACTTGATGTCTTCCTCCAGCTGGGGCAGCTTGGCCTCGTTCTCGGAGATGTCCATCTGGAGCATCTCCTTCTCGTCCGCATCGCTGGCCTCGCGCAGCATCTCCTTGGCAGCCTCGATGTCATCCAGCGCAGAGATGTACTCGCGTGCGGCGTTCACCAGGTCGGTCTGATGCGCGTACTCCTTGTTGAGGCGCGTGAACTCCTTGATGTTGCCGGCAACGGACGGATCGGAAAGCTTCTTCTCAAGCTCCTGGTAGGCGATGATGATCTTCTCGAGCTTATCGCGCATAGCTGATCTCCTTATTTACATGTGTGGGTCGACTAAGGGCGGCCGCACGGGGCGGCACATCATATAGCAACTCGGCGTATGGACATGACGGGGCGCTCGCGCAGCCACGGCGCGAGAAAAACCTACCTAGCTAGAGCATGTCGAATGCAAAACGCACGAATAATCCCCTTTCAACGGCTGCTATGATACCCAACCCCAGGGCGCCTGGGCAACATCGAGCGCGTCTTTGCAGCTAAAGTGGGGTGCTATAACGCAAAACGCCCACAGATGGCAAAACCTCCCCCTATCCAGCAGAACAGGAGGAGGTCTGAATTGCCCCATGCCACGCAAATCGTCCATGCAAGACGATTCTAGAGCGTGCGCTCATTTAATAGATATGAGTTTCTAATTCCGCAACGCGTTCGCGATACAAACGGCTTACCTCAAGTCCCAATGCGGTGACTCGATACGAGTTCGCCATTTGGGCGCCGTTCTCCAGGTGCTCAAAGCGAATCTCGATGAGTCCATCACCTTCCAGTTTCTGGCACGTCCTAATAACGGTCAACGGAGAACAACCAATGGCACGGGCAATTTCCTTACGACTAAGTGCGACATGTTCGCAGCCGATGCGATGCAGCTCGCGAGATCTTTGCACCAAATAGGCGAGGAGCCTGCATTCGGTCTCGTTAACCTTAAGCCCCTCAACACCCAGCTTCACCTTCTTCGCCATCCAACTCCTCCCAACAGAACAGGGCGCCTTCTCCCAAAGCGCTTCGTAGATACACGCCACCGGGGCCGCAAGCGCGACCCCGGTGCGGACAGCTTTATGTCTTATTTGTTTTTACGTCGAGCAATCGCGCCGGCGCCGATGGCGGTAATGCCCGCTACCGCGGCCGCTGCAACGGCAGCCATGGCCGTATCGCCCGTTTGGACGAGCTTATCGTCGGAGTCGTCTCCATCGTCCTTATCTGGATCGCTTGGCTGCTCCGGATCAGGCGTAGGATCGGGTTCCGGTTCAGGCTCCGGTTCGGGTTCGGGTTCCGGTTCGGGCTCCGGTTCAGGCTCAGGTTCGGGATCGGGCTCTGGTTCAGGCTCCGGCTCGGGCTCCGGGCCTGGAATAACGGGGTCGGAATACGTGTTAGTAAAGACGATGCTCGTCCCATCAAGCTTCACGCCGTCCTCGAAGACAGACCAAGTGACCGAAAGCGTACCGTCGCCATTATCCGCAACGGCGGCAGTAACGTCGTAGACCGACGTGTCGTAGGTTACGCCATCGAGATTGCCATCAACTTCAGACAGAGTGTATTTGTACTCGCCCGGTTGAGTGAAGGCTATGGTCGGGAAAACCACTTTTCCATTCTCGTCGTTCTTTACGGTCAAAGCTTCGCCACCCGCGACGGGACTGAGCTTGAATTCAAACTCGCCATCGTTCAGAGCGCGTCCACTCAACTCCTTGGTGACGACATAATTGCCTTCACCAGTCAGGGAGCTTTCGCCCTTCGTCTCATACGTATTGGTAAACGTGAACGTCATTTCGTTAGGATCGCTAACAACGGAGATAGTTCCGTCACCGTTATCCTTCACTGTAACGGTGATTGTCTTTGTATTTTCCAGATCGTTTTCGATGCCGGAAACGCTACCGGTTTCAGTGACAAAGTACGTGAATGTACGTTCCCGTACATCAGAAGACCCAAAGACTTCATCCATTGTAAAGGTTATAGGACCAAACTCCACCTGTCCGGAAGCCTGGTTCGTAGCGAGGCTTCCCCCTTCCGCCGGCATAGGAGCCCCCGGCTCACCCGTTAGTTCAAAGGTGTACTTCCCCACATAGTCCGGAACGTTCGCGCCATCAACAGAAGCCACCACCTTGGTTCCAGATATTGTCAACGATGCGCCTTCAGCATTGCCGTACTCATTTTTGAAGACGATTTCCCCCTCAGGGTACGTCACATCCGCCTTGAGATCGGTACCGTTGTTTTCATCGCGCACCGTAACGGAGAACGTACGCTCATACTGGTCGAAGCTCAGGCCAGGCTGAGACGTCTCCTTCTCAACGATCTTGTACACATAGGTATATACATCGATGCTGCCATCTCGTTCGTACGACACGAGCCCGTTTTCAAGATCGTCCTTGAGCTTGTCTCTATCGTAGGTGAGCTTACTGAACGCTATCTTTCCTGAAGCATCATTTGCCCCGGTAGCAACAACCTTGTTGTTGTCATCCATGGCATTGTAAACGACGAATTCGAACTCCCCGTTGCTCATGGGGCGACCGGAAAGCTCCTTAACGCCCTCAATCTGTACCTCGCTATCTCCGCCAACGTCAACAGATCCTCCACTGTAACTATTGACGAAGTCGAGGTAGGTCTTGTGCTTGTTTGCTGCGGAGCTTACCTGCGTATCAATCTTGCCGTCTTTGTCGGTCACCTTAGTGGTGAGCTCGAGAGTGCCATCACCCTTGTCAGCGACTGACAGCTCAACCATATACACGGCGTCGTCGTACGTATAACCCGCAGCCGTGCCGCCCGAACCAAACGTCGAGCCGTCTGCGCCGCGCTCGCTGATCTTCAGCTTAAACGTCTTGCCCACATCGGCCTGGGTAAACGTGATGGGATGCTCGGAAGGCATTTCGACCTTCTGGCCGTCATTGCCTTCGATGTTGCCGAAGTCACCCGTCGTACCATCCGTGATACCGATGCGCTGCGCCGTTTCGGCAGCAGTAACGTCGACGCCGTCGAGCGCCTCGACGCGGAACTGGAACTGACCGCGCGCCATATCGTGGCCGTTCGTGGTCTTCGTCACGACGATGCCGCCGGCATCGTTATGGTTGAGCTCGGTCTTGTAATCGTTGGTGAATGTACCGTTATAGACGTTGACCTGCGCCATGAGCTGCCCGTCACCCGGGTCGCTCACGATGACCTGGACGTCAGCCGTGTGGCCGTCGTACGTCACGCCGTCGATGGTCTTCCCACCATTGGTCTCGGTCACGGTGTAGTAATACTGACCGGGCGTGTCGAACGTCGCAGAACCGAAGTTGAACGGAACCTCCGTACCCGCGGGCGTGCCCTCGGCCTGCGTCACGGTCTTGGTCGCAACGTCGAAGCTCGGGCTGCCGGCTTCGGCGGAAGTCAGTGTGAACTCGAAGGAGTCGCTCGCCTTCCAATCACGGCCCGTCAGGACCTTGGAAAGATCGATTGGGGTTGTCGCCGGGTCAACCGTTACCGATGCCGCCTTGTAGGTGTTCGTGAAGCCGAGCGTGGCGGCGCCAACGCCGGAAGCGCTGTCGCATTCGTCCACAAGTTCCGTCGTACCATCGGCGTTCTTCTTGTTGATGGTGGTCTTGGTGTGCATCGTAGCGTCGGCGTTGTCGATCGGCGTGATGTCGATAGCGTACACCGCCTTGTCATACGTCACGCCAGCCAAGCTTCCCTCGACTTCGGCGAGCTCGTAGCTAAACGTCTTGCCTGCATCGTCCTGAGAGAACTTCACGCCGCTTAGCAGGTTAAACATCTTGGACTGCACACTGTCAGGAGCATCAGCAATGGTGCTGAAGTTCTTATCGCTCTCGGCGAGCTTGCCCTCAGCGTCGGCAGCGGCAACCGAGCCGCTCTTGCCGACGCCCTTGATGGTGAACGAGAACTCACCAGCCTTCTGGGCGCGACCGTTCAGAGTCTTGCCCGCATCGAGGTTCATGCCCGTGCCATAGGTGTAGCTGGCGGTATAGGTATTCACGAACGCCGCAGCATCCGTGTCAGCTCCCTGGCCGTTGTTGTAGGTGACCTCGGCCTTAAGCACGCCCTTGGCATCGGTAACGACGACCGCCACACGCGCGGCGTGCTTGTCGTAGACCATGCCCTTGCCGTCAGCCGGGGCATTCTCGATCACGTTGAACACATAGGTGCCGGGCTTCTTGAAAGTGACCTTGCCCATGTTGGCGATCTTCGGTTTGCCGTTCGTGAGCTCGGTGATGCTCGTCTTCAGCTCAAGATTGTCTTCGCTGCCCTCAAGCACGATTTCTTTATTAGAGAGCGCGAGGCGAGTCGCGTTGCTGGCCGGATCCATGGTGAAGTCGAACGTCTCGTTCTCAAGGGAGTCGCGACCGTTCAGGGTCTTCTTCACCTTGATGGCGGTATCGCCCTCCAGCACGGCGTCTGCTGGGTCATAGGAGTTGGTGAACTCTGGGATGGCCTCAGCGGGCAGCGGCCCCTCCCCCGCATCAGTAACCTTGTAGTAGGAGACTGCCACCTTAACAACTGCGTTGTTCTCGGCGCCCTCGGAGGTCACCGTGAACTTGGCATGGTAGACCGTGGGGTCGTAGGTCATGCCGTTGACGGTCCAGCCGTTATCAGCGGTGGCACCCTCAGGGATGACCTCGCTGATCTCGTAAACGTACGTATTACCCACGTGACCGGCATTGAACGTCGCCTGACCAAAGGCGATGTTCTGACCGATATTCTTCACGGTAAAGTAACCATCTTCGTTGGGCTGGACGCCATCCGGCTTGGGTGCGCTATCGGCATTCTCGCCAACGGCCTTCACCTTAAAGGTGAACATGTTGTCCTTGAGGATGGCGTCGCTACCGCCGTTATTCGTGTACCGCTTGATCGCTCGGGGACCCGTGGTCGTGGAGCTGGCGTTGAACGTGTTCACGAAGGTCGCAGTGTTGTCGTCAACCCGCTGGGGATTCTCGAGTGCCTGCCCGTTGTCGTTAGTCGTCTTGGTCATAACGGATGTGGCGCTCAGGTTACCCTTGCCGTCATCGGTCACGGTAACCGTGATGTCATAATCCGCATCGCTATACGACACGCCGGCAACACCCTGCGCAGGGGTTACCTCGGTGACGGTATAGGTGTAGGTGCCGGGCTTGGTGAACTCAATTGCTCCAAAGTTGCCAGAAGAGGCCGTCTCGGTCGCCGTGACATCCTTATAGCCGCGACCATCGACACCGGTTTCGAAGTCCTCAGGCATGGGGTTACCAGGTTGGTCGGCGGAAAGGCGGATGTCGAAGGATTGCGCAAGATCCCAACGGTCGAAGGTCTTCCGCCACTTCGCAAGGGCATCGGCATCAACCGTAACGGAAGTGACGTTATAAGTATTCACGAAGCTCGCAGTGGTCACCGTGTTGCCAGCTATGACACCAGCGTCGTACTCCTCGCTCGTCTGCGTAAAGCCGGCAGGGAGCTTGTCCGCGACCTCGGTCACGGTGTAATCGGCACCTGCGTCGAGGCCATAGATGTAAAGGGTCTCGCCATCCTTAATGGAATGCGTCGCCTTACCCTGGGCGTCGAACGTAAGCTCGAACGGATCGCCCTGGGTGTCGCCCTGCTCATTCTTCACCACGGCGCTAAGCTTCTTGTTCGCCGCGGAGGCAACCGTAATCTCAAACTCGAAGCTCTTGCCTTCAAGCACGTCGGTGCTCAGGTTATTGTCAGCAGCAACCTGGGCATCCTTGTAGATGGCCAGCGTGCCGGGCAGCTCGACGTCGATTTTGCCGTTGTTGCCCAGCGAGACGTTGAGCACATCGGGGTTGTTGATGTTGTCCCAGTTGGGATTGATGACCTCGGTGGAGGTGTCCGTGGCGTTGTTCTCCTTGGTGAGCGTCAGGCCATCGATGCGCGTGATGCGCGGCGCACCTGCCTTGATATAGTACGACCCGTCGTTCGCCTTGCCCCAGAACGTCGTGCTCGCCGAGAAGTTGGCGCCCACGAAGCGCGTGATGCTGTCCTTCTTCGTAACCTCCCCGCTCTGGGCATCCTTGGCGTAATACGCGCGTTTGTAATAATAGATGTCGCCCGTATGCGGCTCGGTCATCAGCTTTTGCGTGCAGTTCTCATCCGTGTAGAGCATCGTGTTCTGGGTGAAGTAGTAGAAGCTGTTGCCCTCGGCAGGGACGAATGACGCCGTGGTGTTGCCGAGCTTCTTGCCGCCCGACGTCACCGTTCCATCGTAGTAATTGGAGTAGAAGCTGGCCTTGCCGTCGGTGGTGTTGGCGGCGATGTAGCTCTTCAGCGCCTGGTCGGCCGTGCCTTGCGCCAGCGCGTCGTAGACACCCTGCTTGACGCTCACGCCGTAGAAGATACGCATCGGGTACGCTTCGGCGATATCCATCGTCGCGGCGCCGTTCTCATCAGTGACGGTGAACTTCCGCAGCGGGATAAGGCCGGCAGGCACCTTGACCGTCACAACGTCGCCCTGCGCAAGCTCATCGCTGCGCTGAACCATCACGTCGATCTGGTTGAGGTTGCCGTTCGGGTACAGGGCGTTGCCGCCCTCCCCTTCGAACGTGTACGTGTCGGTCAAACCATTTGACGACTTCTCAGGATTGCTGAACACCTTGTCCGCGAAGACGATCGACTTGAAGCTGTCGACCTCCGTGTAGGCGCCCAACTCATCAGTGAAGGTGATGTAGCCCGAGGTGCCCTCGGCGCCCTCGGTGGTTTCCGTCGGATAGCCCGTACCCGCGTTGATCTCATCGGAGATCTCCTGGAAGATCTGATTCAGCTCGGCAGCGTTGGTCGCCGCCTTGTAGTAGGCGGAATCCTGAGACACGCGATCGCCCAGACTGTTCCACGCAGAGGCTTTCGGATAGTTGCTCGACACGGCATGCATGTACGCGTTGAATTGGTTGCTCGTGGACGCGTCCGTATTGCCCGGGTCCGCATCAGCGAACATGCCGATGGTGTAAACGAGCGTGTTTTCGTCCTTGAGCGATTTCGCCGCGCTGATGGCGTCGTTGGCCACCGTGCCGTCAAATCCGCTTTGATGGTTGGGCTCGCCGTCGGTGAAGAAGATGACGACCTTCTGGGCATCATCGCGCGCACTGGCGAGCACGGTCTGCGCGTGCTGCATGCCGTAGTCGGCGGAGGTGGCGCCCGAAGCCGTAAGGCCGTCGACCATGCTCGTTGCGGACGCCACGTTCTCTGAGGTGTACGCCGTCAGGTTCGTCATGATCTGGCTGTAATTGTAATCGTTCCGTCCACCCATTGTGTCGTTGCCGACGGTGTCCCTCTTGTCGCTGGCGAACTTGACCAGCGAGATACGATGCTGCTTGTCCGCATCGTCAATGGCGTCGTTTTGCGCTGCGGTGTTCTCGATGAAGGCATTGGCAGCATCGTGCAGTGCGGCCATCTTGGTGGTCGTCACCTCATCGTACGTATAGAACTGAATATGGCTGGAGTCGGAATCTTGAGCGCTCGTCTTGGGATTGACCGTCTGGTCGTTGAGCTCCCAGTGATCGAACTGTTGCCAGAACAGCACCGTCCTCGTGATTCGATCAATCTCGGTGTACGACCCGTTGGCATTCTTCGCGTAGTAAGTCGTCCTGCCATCCGTATTGATGTTGTAGACCTCGTTGTAGCGATATTCGCTCGTCAGCTCATCGTCCATCGAACCCGAAGCGTCGAGCACCAGAACGATATCGAGCGGCTTGCTCGACGTGGTGGTGGTATTGGAGGTAGAGGACAGAGCAGAGAGCGTTACGAGGAAATCGGAATCGCCGATATCGACGCTCGGGGCAGTGCCATCGGGAGATGCCGGCAGCTGCACGCTCGTGGACGATACTGTCTTGTCCGTCCAGATGCGGCCGATGTTCTCGGTGTCGTTTTGAATAATGTCCGACCACGTTGCAATGGTGCTGGGATCAACCGTCTTCTGCTTATCAAACGCATCCGCGGGCTCGGCGTCGCCCATGCCCAGCAGCTGCATAACGGCAGCACCAATACTATCAAGTGGATTAGCGGCGGCCTTAGGCACCGCCACGCCAAGCGAAAGGATCACGCCCAGCAGCGCGAGCGCAAATACCCTCGCTAATCCCCTCGGCAGAAGGCTTGGCGCCTTCGCCATTAATTTGGAGGCGCCCCCCCCCGAGCCCTATTCTGTGTTCACGCATAATGCAAACTCCCCACCTATCCGAACCTACAAGCTAAAATCCAGCTTTCAAAGCCGCATAAAACGGCCCTATAGGCATCACAATAGCACAAGAAAAGCGAGATCAGTTTTTGCGTTTCCGCAGGTAGGGTATCGTTTTTAGCATCATATTACGGTGATTATCGAAGCGCGACAAGCGCGCATGAAACCGCTTCTTCTAAAATGAAAATACATGCTACGCTGCACTAAGATAAAGTAGAGTGCATTTCCACAACAAAAAACTGCCTTATGGGGAGCTACTATAAAGAACCCCTCCCCATAACTATTTAGGTCATTATGTCGCTCAAAATTTTATTTTTTTAGCGCACATTCTTCCTTGAACGGTATAGGTTGTGCGCACCCTTTGAGCAGCCAACATTATAGAAGGCCTCCCCTTCCTCCCCCGGGATGTTCTGAGGCGCAACGCGCCGAACACATCCCGGGGGAGGAAGGGGAGGCCCCACCTACTTATATATATTGGTGCGCTAATGAACCGTCATCGAGAACGAGCGCTCGTCCACATCGCCCGGAGCCAGAATGATGATGTTGTCACGATGCTCCAGCACATCGTCCTCATCCGGCATGCCGGCGTGGCCCGTCCAGGGCTCAACGGCAACAAACGGAGCATCCGGTTTGGCAGACCAAATGCCCACAAAGTCAAAGCCGGGGAAGTCCAGGCGCACGCCGCGGCCGGAGACCTTGCTTACCAGGTCGATGGTATTGTTGGGCACGCTGCGCAGCACCACGGTGTCAAAGTCGAACAGACCGCGGTTGACGGCGATGGCGTCGCTGTCCCGCAGGATATGGATGGGGTCGGCATAGGAGATCATGCCGCCGTCGACAATCTTGGGGGAGTCGCCCGTCCAGGGCTCGCAAAAGCGAAGCTCGTAATCGTCAAAAGACTCATCCGCGGTGCCGGGCATGGGCACGTTGAACGCAGGGTGGCCGCCCACGGCAAAGGGCATGGCGACGTCGCTGTTGTTGGTCACCTTGAAGGTTTGGGTAAGCGTGGCGTCGCCGGTGATGGCGTAGGTCATGTTGAGGGTGAAGTTGTAGGGGTACACGGCCAGCGTCTCTTCGCTTTGGGTAAGCTCGAAGATGACGGAAGACTCGTCCTGGGCGACCACCTTGTGCTCGAAGTCGCGCGCGAAGCCGTGGCGCGGCATGTGGCACACGCCGGCAGAGCACTGCAGCTCCTTGGCGCCGGGTTCGCCCACCTGGGGGAACAGAACGGGAGAGGTCTTGGCCCACCATGCGGGGTCTGCCTGCCACAGGTACTCGTCACCGTTGAGCGCCAGCCCCATAAGCTGCGCGCCCTTGGTGTCAACGCGTGCGACCAGGCCGCCGCGCGAAAGCGTGATGATGGACATTGCTCCTCCTAAAAGCCGTGCTTGTGCATCGATTCCAGCTGCAGCGCCGGGTACGGTCGCGCAACACGCGCGGGCACCCGGCATGCTTTCTCCATTCTACCGCGATGCGGAAGCCCACCGGGTGCACACGCGTCCTCACGCGATGGCTAAATTGGTTAGGATGAGGGCAGCAAGCTCCTATAATGAAGTGCTTGACGACGCAGGTGAAAGGCATGGCGACATAATGAACGCGCAGGTACAGAACACTTCCGCACATGAAGTTCGAGCAGCATGGATCGAGGCGGCTCGGCTGCGCACCCTACCGCTGGCGGCGTCGGGCTCGCTCATCGCCGCAGGACTGGCGGCGGCGCGCGGGGCCTTTAGGGTCGAGGTCTTTATCCTCATGCTTGTTGTCTCCGTGCTGCTGCAGGTTATCGCCAACTTCGCGGACGATTACGGTGACCTTGCGCACGGCCTGGACGATGAGACCCGTGTTGGCCCTAAGCGCGGCATGCAGAGAGGCATTATCACACCACGGCAGATGAAGCGCGCGCTCTTTGGCACCTGTGCCCTTACCTTTGCGCTGGGATGCCTGTTGATTTGGGTGTCTTTCCTGCGCGGGCCCGCGCTTGACGGAAACGCCGTCGCCGCGATGGGCGTCTTTCTGGCATTCGGCGTCGCCGCCATTGCCGCCGCGGTCTTCTACACCGTAGGGCCGCACCCCTATGGTTACATGGGACTGGGCGACATTATGAGCTTTATCTTCTTTGGCTTAGTCGCCGTTTGCGCAGGCAGCTTTCTCTACCTGCATAGTTTTGATGTCGCATCGCTGGTCGCGGGCGTGGCGCTGGGCCTGCCGGTAGCCGCGGTGATGAACATCAACAACATGCGCGATTCGCTGGACGATGCCTCCAAGGGCAAGCGCACCATCGCCAACAGGCTCTATGAGCTGGGCGAGGGCTGCAGCGCAACCGTGCGTGGACAGCGCGTAAACGGAGAGCAGGCCATGCGGATGTACCACACGGTCCTGCTCTACCTGTCGCTTATCTTGTTTGTCGCCTTCATCTTTGTTGTGAAGGGATTCTCGCTGCGCACCTTTGTTGCGGGCGCTGCAATCTGCCTGAGCTTTCAACCCCTTATGAGCGCGCTGGCAGGCATTGTGCAGGAACCTGACCACACCAAGCTCGACCGCTTTATGGCGCCCACCAGCCTGGGCACCGTGGCCGTCGCAATCATGGTGACCATCTGCCTGGTGGTCGCGTAACGGCCGCACGCACCGCAGCGAGGCCGCGGCAACGTAGAGCCTGCAGCCAAAACATCCGCAGGCTCCACAGGCACGGCGGCCGTGCGGACGAGAATTACGCCCTCACCGCGTCGGCATCGTCCAAATAACGCTTAAGGAACTCGCGAGTACGGACATGCTGCGGGTTGCCAAAGATCTGCGCGGGAGCGCCCTGCTCTGCGATCACGCCTTTGTCCATAAAGACCACGCGATCGGAAACCGTGCGCGCAAAGGCCATCTCATGCGTGACCACCACCATGGTCATACCCTCTGCCGCCAGCCTGCGCATAACCTCAAGCACCTCGCCCACAATCTCGGGGTCAAGGGCGCTGGTAGGCTCGTCGAACAGCATGATCTTGGGGTTCATGCACAGCGCGCGGGCGATGGCGACGCGCTGCTTTTGGCCGCCGGACAGCTTGGCCACGGCGGCGTGGGCAAAATCTGCCAGGCCAACGGACTCCAAATGGTGCATAGCGGTTTGCTCGGCCTCTTGCTTGGTGGCTTTTTTCAGCGTGACCGGCGCCAGGGTGCAGTTGTCCAGCACGTCCATGTTGTTGAACAGGTTGAAACCCTGGAACACCATGCCAATGTCCTCGCGCAGCTTATTCACGTCCACATGGTCGGCGGTGAGGTCGGACCCCTGGAACCACACGTGGCCAGCGTCCGGCGTTTCAAGCAAATTGATGCAGCGCAAAAGGGTCGATTTGCCCGAGCCCGATGCACCGATGATGGTGACTACCTCGCCCGGCATAATATCCAGGTTCACATCGCGCAAGACCTCGAGATCGCCAAAGGATTTACGCAACCCCTCGATGCGCACCATGGGCTTAGCGCTTGCACCGTCTACTGTGGTATTGATCTGTGCCATGGTTTATTTCTCCTCCACGTTAATGGGCTGGTCCGACGTGCTGCCAACCTTGACCGCGGCCACTTCCAGGCGACGCGCCAAACGGTTGAGCAACCACGAGGCAAGCATGGTGAGGCACAGATAGATGATGCTGGTGATAAGCGCGGCATCAAACTGGCGATAGTAGGTGCCACCCACCGTGGTAGTGGCGAACATGAGGTCAAACGTGCCGATGACGGAGAGTACTGACGAGTCTTTGATATTGATGATCAGCTCGTTAGACAGGCCCGGGATGGCAAACTTGACGCCCTGGGGAAACACCACCTTGCGCATGGCCTGCCACTGGGAGAGGCCCAGCGAGCGCGCGGCCTCCGCCTGGCCCATATCCACGGATTCGATGCCGCCGCGCAGCACCTCCATCATGTAGGCGGTTGAGTTGAGCGTAATGGTCACCAAGCCCGCCGCAAACGTGCTCCAGATGCCGTTGATCTGCGTGGTGGTGAGATTGGTCATCTTAAAGAGGCCAAACACGCCAAAGAAGATAATCATGGCCTGGACCATCATAGGCGTACCGCGCACCACGGTGCTGTAAACCTTGGCAAAGCCGGATCCAACCACTTTGAGAAAACGGACAAAGTCGTTATCGGAACGATCGACAACCTGAATGCGCAGGAACACAAGAAGCAACGCCAGGAAAAACGCGATGCTGGTACCAAAGACCGCCAACAACACGGTGGTCTTAAAGCCCTCGTAGAACGTGCCGCGGCCCTTGTACAAAACGTAGAGCATGCGCTCCAGCGTGGTCTCGGGCATAGACGTGGCAGTAGATGCAACCGCCCACGCGGACGCCAGGCCCATGCCAATGCGGTCCACCACCAGTACGGCGACAATAAGCCACACCACGTAGGAAACATAACGCAGGAGGCGTGCCACAGCGGGCTTGGTAAACAAAGACTCGTCCGCATAGGTACGCCACTTAGCAAGCTTGAACACCAGGGCAACAGCGCTTAGCACCAGCCAAGCGATCAAGATGTAGTACATGACCACCTCGACCATGTAGGCGTTTGCCATAAAGCTCATTGCGGGACGAGGGCTACTGGAAAGCATCGCGCCCAGGGCGGCGACGGCACTGGTAGCCAGCAATACATAGCGGTGGTCAGACAATATAAACGTTGCTAGACGGCCGCGGCTGTTTGCGCCTGCCGTCTGCGATTGATTGGAGCCCATGTCTTCTCCCATACCTCAATCAGTACTGTTGTGTTTGTTCTTGCAAATTGCCGCAAGACGCACGCCGGCAAATGTTCAACCGACGCGCGTCTGCGCAGTGCTTCTATGTTGCAAATGCACCCGGCCAAAACTTCGTCCGGCCAAGGGGCTGCCATCCAAACGTAGCGACCGGAGCTCGCCGCCCCAAGCGCCACGCCGCATCTATTTACATAGGCTGACGATCCATGCAGGCAGTCCACATGGCCTGACGGTCATCCTCGTTGATGCCCGCGATGATCTCGTTGATCTGATCCAGCACCGCATCCTGCCCCTTGGCGATGGCGGCGTTGTCCGGCATGACGGAACCCTCGAACTTATCGGTCATCTCAAGCTCGACAAAGTCCGGGTAGGTCTCAAGCAGCTTGGGAACAGAAAGCATGGAATAGGTGACGATATCGCAGGTACCGTTGTTGAGGTTCTCGACAACCATGGGCACGGTCTCCGCCGGCGTCATATGGTTGATGTTGGGAATCTGGTCGATGACGTCATCGTACATGGTCGCGGCCTGACCCAGGATCGATGCGCCCTCGAGCTCGGCAAACGTGGTGGCTCCAGCGAAGGCGGAATCCTTCTTGGTAATCATGACAATGTCATCGTCCACGTAGGAGTCAGAGAACGCCGCGGCGGACTCGCGCTCGGGCGTGACGGACATACCGGCGCACACAATGTCGATCTGACCGTTGTTAACGGCGTCGATCAAACCTGCAAAGTCAAGTTTGACGGCGACGGGCTCAAGCCCCAGCTCCTCGGCGATGATCTTGGCAACCTGGACGTCATAACCGTCCGCATAGGCGCCCTTGACGTTCTCGATGGGAATGGTGAAATCGGACTCTTCGGTGACCTGCCAGTTGTAGGGTGCGTAAGCCGCCTCCATACCAACTCGCAGGGTCTTGCCATCACCAAGGGTAGCCTTCTTATCGCTCTCCTCCGCGGAACCCTTGTCCGCATCGCTCTCAGGCGCGGCGGGGCCGCAGCCGGTGAGAATCAGCATTCCGCCCATACCCAGGGCGGTAACACCGGAAAGCTTGAGAAAATCTCGACGTGAGCACTGGCTAGTTGCAGCAACCATCTGCTGCTTTGCGTTCTTGGTCATGGCGGTTCCTTCCGTTTATGAGCGCAATATCCCCTTCCGTGCCCCGCAACCGGAGGGGACCCATTCCCCTCCCCCTTGCAACTTAATGCGAGAAAGTTACGTGCACAATCGCCAAGGATAGCGTGATTACGCAGCGGACGCTAGCGCGCAATAAAGCGGCAACATTCACTTTTTGGCTCATTTGATTCGTTAACGGCGACGCTTGCTCACAACGAACAACGTCGGCGCCCCGCTTCTCGCCGTTTTCTTCATCCAATACCGTTTGAACATCGCTCGGTACACCAATAGTGCATTAATGCTTGTTATTCATTCATTACGTCTTTGGACGAGCGCTGGCAGCATAGATATCTATTCACTAATACTTGCTTATTATTTATCTTTTATACAATAGTATGCGGAAGCATCCCAACCGGCCCCACGGCATATGCGCCGCACCCCATGGCGCCCGCGCCGCGGCTTGGCATTCAAAAAAGAACATGATTCGCACACCAACGCCGCCACTATTTGCGCGCTCGGTCACGCCCTCCGTCTCGCGCCGCCCAGCATCCCTGAGCCGCGCGCCGCGCGACCGCTACGCAAGCATCTCGAGCAGCGCCGTGCAGCCGTTGACCACGTCCGCGTACGTCGCGTCAAAATCGCCCGTGTACCAGGGATCTGCCACATCGCGCGACGAGCCCGCGAACGAGAGCAACTTTGCCAACTTGGCGCCGTCATCTGCCCGGCACGCAGCATTGGACGAGAATATCCTGGAAAGGCCGCGCATGTTCTCGCTATCCATACCAACAATGTAATCCCAGTCGCCATACTCGTCCCCACGCACTTGGCGGGCACGGTGCGGCACCACCGCGATGCCGGCGCGCTGCAAGCGCGAAACCGTGCCGCGATGCGGCTGGTTGCCGATCTCTTCCCTGCTGGTCGCCGCGGAATCGATGCGAAACTCGCCCTCGCGACCCGCCTCTGCCACCAGGTGCGCCATCACGGACTGGGCCATGGTGCTCCTGCAGATGTTGCCGTGGCATACAAAGAGGATTCTATGCATCGTCCCAAACCCTTTCATATATGAGCAAAAGTGCAGATAACAGCATATATCCTACTTCGACTTCCGATACTCCGTAAAACGTTTCCTCTCATATACGAACCGGTTTTTCATCCCGATGCGGTGTAGGAAATGGTGTAAAACCGAGCTCCGTACACCACGCATGTTTAGACGGATAGCCGGTTCATCTCCTCGCGAGCCTCCTCGAAGCCAAGATGCGTGTACGTGTTGAGCGTCACCCCGATTTCGCTGTGGCCCATCACGTACTGGAGCACCTTGGGATTCATCCCGGCGCGAGCCTGGTTGCTGCAGAACGTATGACGGCAGACATGAGGTGTCACCTTGGGGATCTCCTCCTTGTAGATCGAGTTGAACTTGGCGACGATGCGCTGGAAGTAGTGCTCCCAATGCAAGGCGACCAAGGGCATACCGTTCTTGTCCAAGTACAGAAAGCCGCTCAGGCCATCGATTTCGGGTTCGTTTTCCGGTGCGGGTCTCTGTGCAATGACCTACTTGACGGCGTCGCCCCGTTCTCGAGCTAGCGTGTTGAGGTATGCCTGCCGCTCTGTCACGGAATCGGCGAAGTCGCGGAGAGCGTCGAGGACGGCGCGCCCGCCCCCGTCTGCGTCGAGCGTCACCACATGGGGAAGCTGGGAAAGCTCCGCCCTCTTCGGGTCGATGATCGTTACGCGGGAACCATGGTCATCGGGCCCGGCAAGAAGGGCTTGGAGAAGGAGCGCGATGATGCCCGTGGTCTTTCCGCTCCTTGTCTTGCCTGCGACCAGCATGGACCCGGACGTCGAGAGATCGATGGAAGCGCCCTTTTGGACAGCAAGGATATGAGGTTTGCCAGAGCGAAGGTCTTCCACGCTATCGCAATACAGGATCCGGTCGATGGTCACGTCCTCGACGGCGAACGTTACGGAGTTGAATGCCACGTCGATGTCCGTCTGGGTCACGGCAAAGCTTTCGAAGCGCCCGGAGAGGCTCGCGCTGATGCTCGAAGACACATTCGAGACGTCTTCGACCCGTGAGGCAGCAATCCCGACAATGATCTCGTATGACCCCAGCCCCGTTTCCCTGCAGCGAACGAGCGGCAGCTGCTCGCCTTCCTTGAGGTGAAGCGGGTTGCCCATCGAGTAGTCGAAGAGCCCCCTGCGCACCATGATCCGCATCTGCTGGGCGTCGGTCGTTTTCCAGCGGATGATAAGCGCGAGCACAGTAGCCAGGAACGCGGATGCCAGGAGAGCGGCCCCAGCGTTACGGAAAGCGGAGCTGATTTCGATGAGCGTTCCGGGATCATCAAGCAGGTTGGGCGGAATGGACCCCAGGGCAAGCGCAAGCCCCCGCGCACCAAGTCCCGACAGGAAAAGGGCGGCCCCCAGCGCCGCTAGCTGGACGCTGGGGGCCGCGAATGCGAGGCGGGGCGCATCTTTGCTGAAGTACAGCATGTCGCACCGCCCGTCTTACCCGTTCTGGCTCTTGGTGCGAAGGACCTTGATATCCGCGCACTTAACCGAGAGCTGGTTACGGTAATCGCCGTAGATGGTGGCGACCGCGTCCACCGGCTCGACGATGGCCTCGGTAGGAACCTCAACATCCTTGTTCACCTTGAAGGCGAGCTTCTCGAAGCGGTTGCTTACGGACTCGCCCTCCTTCTGGACGTACGCGGTGTCGTCACGATAGATCACGACCTCGACCTTGGTTCCAAGGTGCTCGCCCGTGTTGTAGTCCTTCCATTCGGACTGGCCCGTGCAAAGATAGAGCTTGCCCTTGGAAAATGCCTCGAAATCGAAAACGCTGAACTGCGAAAGCTTCTTCATGAGAAGCCTCCTTTCCATTGGAGTTGCTAAATGTGCGATTAGACGCTCTTTAACGCTGAGTGGAGATACCCTGCTTCATCGAAGCCGCGAATCCTGAGCTTGAGCGGGCCGATTTGAAGATCCAAATAGTCCTCTCCGCTGCCGTGAAGGTAACGCTCAACGCGGGCAATGGTGCTCTTGAGCAGATGGCGATCCTGGAGCAGGGCATCATATGCGCCTTCTTCTAGAAGGATAGTGCCCATATTACGGATGTCGAAGTAGTAATCTATGAACTTATCCACGCGCCTCACCTCTTTCCAAGTTCTTCTTTGAACCGATCGGAGGATTGGCGACGAAAGGCAGACCATTCCGTCGCATTGCCTTGATTTAATCCGGGATAACTACTCTGTCAGCGCCTAGGCGCATCTCGCACCGGAAACGGGCAATGGACAATGTCTGCAAAGGAATTTGCATGCCGCAATTTCCTTTGCTGCTGCCACTATACCCTAACAAAAGACCAGGTAAAAGGCATCTTTTGTCTTTTTGGAGAACGCAAGGACTTCCCCTCATTTATGAGAAGATTCCCTCCGTCTGATTGTGAACAAAATGTGAAATGGATAAGTTGGAGAGTCCTCTACAAGGTGACGGATTTACTCAAGCGCCACTTTTTGCCTGCCAGCTGCTGTAACTCGGGGCCGTATTGGAAGGATGCCTGAAGGCATCAGGGTTAAGCAATACACAATCGATCAGACGAATCGAGATGCTGTGCACCTTTCGTTTCGTCTCAACCTTTTCTCGGAGAAGGGCGGGAACCTCAAAAAAACCAATAGGTCGTTCAGATTGGACATTTCTATTGCCCTGAGCGACAAATGATTATTTGGCTACGCTCGTTGATTTGGAGTTCTCCAAGCGATTTAGCGGCTCAGTTTCAACAACATCGCTGAAAAATGTGCTAGCAATCTCAACCAAATCGCTTAAACCCCAACAACATGCGGGCGAGACCTGGGAGCATTACAGTATCCCGGCATTTGATGAGATGCATTGGCCGATATTTGAACTGGCGGATGGAATAAAGAGCAACAAGTACATCGTTGATCGTAGCTCCATTCTCATATCGAAACTGAACCCTTCGATAAAACGAATGTGGATACCGGCATGTTTGACCGATAAGGCCGTCTGCTCAACAGAGTTTATCGTGTATAAACCGCTGGAGCCACGACACAAGAGCTTCTATTGCGCTGCCATCAACGCCGCCAGCTTTACCGCATTCCTCCTAGAACACGTAACCGGATCAACGGGCAGTCGTCAAAGGGCGCAGCCAAAAGCAACTCTCGATTACCCGATGCCCAGCCCTTGCCGCACGGCGATTGAGGCTTTCTGCGATTTTGCAGACCCAATTTACCGGCAAATTGAGCTCAATGGGATCGAGTCACAACGTCTGGGCTCGCTCCGTGACGCCCTCCTCCCCAAACTCATGTCCGGTGAAATCGACGTCTCAAAGGTCGGCCTTATGCAGCCAAATAATCATTTACCGGAACACAGGCCTGCAACTTCAGAATTGTTTCCACCGAGCCAGGGGGAAAGGAGACCTCGATGGAAGCGATGATCAATATGGTCCTAGCTCAGATGCAGCCAGTCCTAGACCATCTGCAACTAAAGCAATTAAAAACAGTGCTCGAAAGCACTCTGTACAGCCATGCCGAAAGCAGCGTGCCCAGTAACTCAAGCCTGCTCGACCTCTTCCTTACCGCCAAGGAAGTCGAGGGGTGCTCCTCGAGAACAATCACGTACTACGAAAGCACCCTCAAACACATGGACAGCTCAATCGGGCAACCATATACCCAAATCTGTAGCGACGACCTTCGCAAATACCTCAGCGACTACGAATCGAACCGTCGCGCGGGCAAGGTGACCATCGATAACATTCGGCGCATCATGTCCAGCTTCTTTTCTTGGCTCGAAGACGAGGACTACATCGTCAAGAGCCCCGTCCGACGGATCCGCAAGGTCAAAACGGCAACGACGGCAAAAGAGGTACTGAGCGACGAGGACCTTGAGACCCTTAGGGACAACTGCCCGTCCCTGCGTGACCTCGCCATCGTCGACATGCTTGCATCAACCGGCATGCGTGTTGGAGAGCTGGTCGGCCTCAATATCTCAGACGTAAATCTGCAGGAACGGGAATGCGTTGTCACCGGCAAGGGCAACAAGCAGCGTCCTGTCTACTTCGACGCGCGAACCAAGCTGCATCTAACGGAATACCTGCGCTCCAGGAATGACGACAGCCCCGCCCTTTTCGTGGCCCTGAGAGGAGACGGACAGCGGATGAGTATCGGCGGCGTGGAGTCGCGTCTGCGAAATCTCGGCAAGCGATCGAGAATCGATAGGGTGCATCCGCACAAGTTCCGGCGAACGCTCGCAACGCACGCCATCGACAAAGGTATGCCCATCGAGCAGGTGCAAAAGCTCCTCGGCCATGCGAGAATAGACACCACCATGCACTACGCCATGGTGAACCAAAGCAATGTAAAGGCCTCGCATAGGAAGTATCTGGAATGAGACTGGGTGATGTTTGCACGAAGATAGGTAGTGGTGCCACTCCAAAGGGCGGCAAAGAAGCGTACAAGCCTTCTGGCATCCCTCTCATTCGTAGCCAAAATGTTCTCGACTGGTCGTTTACAAGCAATGGCTTGGCCTTCGTCGATGAAGGCCAAGCGGCAGCTTTAGCAAATGTCGAAGTCGAACCCCGTGATATCCTCCTGAACATCACGGGTGATTCTGTTGCCCGTGCATGCATGGTCCCCGACTGGTGTACACCGGCGAGGGTCAACCAGCACGTTTCTATTGTTAGGCCAGGCCCTGATCTCGACCCGACTTTCCTGCTCTGCTACCTGCAGTCATCCAAACCCTTGCTGTTGAAACTTGCTTCCTCTGGTGCCACTCGTAACGCTTTGACCAAAGGAATGATTGGGGATTTGGAAATCGAGCTTCCAAACATCGAAACCCAACGCGCTATAGCCTCGCTCATTGGCCAGATACAGCAGAAAATCGTCCTCAACCAGCAGACAAATGATTATTTGGCAGCGTAGGCGGCTCGACCTTCGAAGTGTCAATTTCACCGGACATTAATTTGGGAAGCAGGGAGTCTCGAAGAGATGAGAGATACTGATTCTCCTGATTGCTGGCACCTATTCCGTAGACGGCAAACGCGATGATTTCCAGATCTCGTTCGGGACAATATGGATTGATACCATACGACATCATTTGTTTCTTATCCCCGCGGGGCATCTTAGTCCCTTTGGCCCCAGACATAACGTAATCAAAGAACTTGTCGGATCTAAGAATCGCGTATAGATACGGAGCCAGGGATGGATTATTGGCTCTGAATACGACCACATCTCCTGAGCAGGTACCATCATTTTCTGCAAACCATATTTTTTTGAAGTAGGGTCGAATGTTAGAGACAAGAGTGTCTCCAGCTTTATAAACGACAACCTTCCCCGTTTGCGGCACTGATGCGGCAAGTTGACGACCGTTCTTATCTGCTAGTAGGGACTCGGTTGAAACATAAGAGTCGATCTGGGCTTCGGCACAAGAAACCTTATCGGTAACCTGGGTGCAAATATCTGACAGAGCTCCGTCGGTTGCTTCACTCCTAGATACGATCAACTCACAGAGCTCAGCTAAATAATCATTTAGGCGATTGTTAATGCGAATCTTATTGGAAAGCGAGTCACAGAGACAGACTATTGCATCTTGAACATCTCGATCCGGCAAAGGCACAGGCATCTGTGCGTATGTTTTTGCGTTGATGTTGCCTCTGGTGCTGCCCGTATTGAACGAAGAGACCCAATCCCAATATGGCTTCGACTGAACATAGTACTTGATGAACCGTGGATTAACCTTTTCCTTATCAAGTGAGAACTTGATAAGGAAGCCGGCGAAGGCAAAGTCGCCATCCCGCAAGTCATAGTAGTAGTTTCGGCCAGTACTGCTGCCTGTCCGGGCAAAAACGATATCGCCCTCTTGAAGCATGTAGTCAAAAGCGAGAGGATCAGCAACGGATTTTCTACCAGACAGGTTGAGGGACCCGTCATCATTGATATCAGTTATACGAAGATAAGCAGGTAGATTGCGGTCAAACTCGACTGCTGGGGCGGAGATGCCATACTTGCCTCCGCCGATACTGAGCTCTCCAAGCGTTGACCACTTAAAGCTCATACCCGATCGCCTCCAAGTTCTTCTTAATCTGCTCCTGCAGGCGGTTGGACTCCTCGAAGCATTTGGCGATCTCGCTGGTCAGGCGGGCCATCTTCTCCTCGAAGGGCTCGCCGTCGTCCTCGGCGTCAGGGATGCCGACGTAGCGACCGGGCGTGATGATGTAGTCCTGCTCTTTGATGTCCTCGATGGAGGCAATGGCAGAGAAGCCCTTCTCCTCTTCGAGCGTTCCCTTGCGGAACGCGTCGAACGCCCCGGCGACCTTGGCGATGTCCTCCTCGGTGAACTCGCGGAGCTTGCGTGACACCATGGTGCCCATGTTACGGGCGTCGATGAACAAGGTCTTTCCGGGCTGGACCTTCTTCTTGGTGATGATCCACAGGCTCACCGGGATACCCGTGCTGTAGAAGAGCTTATCGGGCATGGCGATGATGCCCTCGATCAGGTCTTCCTCAATGAGTCGTGCCCTGATCTCGCCCTCGTTGTTCGTCTGGCTGGAGAGCGAGCCGTTGGCGAGTACCATGCCCATGCGGCCGGTACGGTTGAGGTGGTGCACCATGTGCTGGACCCAAGCGAAGTTCGCGTTGCCCTCGGGCGGGACACCGTACTCCCAGCGTGGGTCCTCCTTGAGCTTGTCGCCGCCCCAGTCAGAGAGGTTGAAGGGCGGGTTGGCGAGGATGAAGTCGAACTTCTCCGTGCGGTGCAGGTCGTTGAAGAACGTGTCGGCGTTCTGCTTGCCCAGGTCCGCGTCGATGCCCCTGATGGCGAGGTTCATGGTCGCCATCTTCCATGTGGTGGGGTTGCTCTCCTGGCCGTAGATCGACAGGTCGTCGATGTTGCCCTGGTGGCGCTTCACGAATTCCGCCGACTGAACGAACATGCCGCCCGATCCGCAGCAGGGATCGTAGACGCGCCCATGGTAGGGCTCGATGACCTCGACGAGCGTCTTGACAACGCAGGCGGGCGTGTAGAACTCGCCCGCGTTCTTGCCCTCTGCCTCAGCGAACTTGGAGAGGCAGTACTCGTAGGTGCGCCCCAGGATGTCGCGCGTGTCGCCCTTCTCCGCCATCTGCACGTTGGTGAAGAGGTCCACGACCTCGCCCAGGCGACGCTTGTCCAGCTCCTGGCGGGCGAAGTTCTTGGGGAGGATGTTCTTGAGCCTGTCGTTCTCCGCCTCGATCTGGCGCATGGCCTCGTCGATGACCTTGCCCACCTCGGGTGTGTGCGCGGAGGCAGCGATGGCCTTCCAGCGGGCGCTCTCCGGCACGAAGAAGATGTTCTCCGCCGTATACTCGTCGCGATCCTCCTCGAAGCCCTCCCCCTCGTCGACAAGCTCCTGGTGGCGTTGGTCGAACTTGTCGGAGATGTACTTGAGGAAGATGAGCCCAAGCACGACGTTCTTGTACTCGGAGGCATCGATGTTGCCGCGCAGCTTGTCGGCGGCGCTCCAGATCTGCTGCTCGAAGCCAATCTCGGCGGTGTTGTCCTTCTTCTTACGTGCCATTTCCGGCTCCTATTCGTAGATCTTCGTGTCGGCCCAGAGCTCGCACTGCTCCATGACCGTCTCCATGGCGTCGTCGACGCCCTCGGGAGGATACTTGTACTTGCGTAGGAGGCGCTTGATCGCGCGTCGCATGCCCGCACGGGCGCTCTCCTTCTTCTGCCAGTCTATCGTGGCGCTCCTCTGCAGGGTCTCGGTGAGCTCCCGCGTGATGGACACGAGCTGGTCGTTGTCGTAGAAGTCCTTGACCGCCTCGGGCTTGGTTATGGCGTCGTAGAAGGCCATCTCCTCGTCGTTCAGCCCGAGCCTCTCCGCATCGGTCCTGTCCCGCATCATGTCCTTGGCCATCTTGACGAGTTCTTCGATGACCTCGGCGTTGGTGAGCATGCCGTTGAGGTAGGAGTTGAGCGTGCCCTGGAGCATGTCGCTGAACTTCTGGGCCTTGACCACGCTCGTGCGCTGGTAGGCCCGCACGCGCTCCTTGATGAGGCGCTTCAGGCTTTCGACGGCGACGTTCTTCTCCTCCATGCTGGCAACCTCGGCGAGGAACGCCTCGTCGAAGAGGGAGATCTCGACGTCCTGGTTGTCGAAGAGGTTGAGAACCCCGTCCGCATGGACGGTCTGCTGCAGGATCTCGGTCACCTGCTTGTTGAACTCCGCGTAGGTCATGCCTCCAGAACCACCGGACTTGCGCCCCGTGAGCCTCAGCACCTGGACGCGCAGGACCGAGAGGTACGCCGCCTCGTGCTGGTCCTCGTGCGAGACCAGGCTCTTGCACAGGCTGAGGGCCTGGTTCATGAGTTGGCACTGCTTGAGGAACTCCTCTGCGTCGTCCTGCCGCTTGGGCTCGAGCAGCCAGTCGACGCCCTCCGCGATGGCGCTCGCGAGCTCGGCCTTCTTTTCTGTGAAGATGAGCTTGCGGTAGTCGAAGCCGTACATGAGGTCGCGGCACACGTCGAGCTTCTCCAGTGTTAACGCTAATCTGAGATTCACCGTTTAGACCAACGGGCGGCGCCGATTCCAC
>OOBX01000266.1_pt1 | contig 46601 bp, 32 predicted proteins | sample 1671021 | NCBI WGS metagenome assembly OOBX01 (sample SAMN06348114, study PRJEB24527) | human gut metagenome | biome: human gut; feature: ankylosing spondylitis patient; material: feces | host: Homo sapiens | place: China | collected 2015-10 | reverse complement strand
TGACGCAAGCTGTCATACGTCTTCTCCTTCCAAAGGAACAGATAATCGCCAGTTATCGAGAGAAGCGCAGGTAGCGGCGTTTTACGGGTTTTGCGACCTGACAAACTTTGGATGATTCGCGGGCGATCTTTGGGTTGCGCTTGTTTGGAAGGGCTGGTTGCGGTGTGCGGGGGTTTCGCTTTAAGGGCTTATCGTCCAAAAAAGAGCGATACGGGTGTGTAGGGGCTCTGGTTTTTTTGGGCGGACGATTTGAATGGGATTTGGACGAGCCGTTGTGTTTGCGGTTGGGCCTTGGTGGCCCGAAGGGGCGCGCCGTCTGCCTGTGTTGGTTGTCCTTCCGCGCGATTGGTATTGAATTTATGGTGCCAGATGATACGTTTAGGGTAATTGGTCCGGAGGCGCAATCCGGTCTCCGGCTTTGATAGGAGAGGAGAACGACGATGCGGTTATGTAGGACGCTATGGGCTCTGTTGGTTGTTGGCGTGCTTTCGCTTGGCGCGCCGGCTCCTATGTGGGCTGATATTGTTGATGGGGGTGTCTCGGAAGACGCTGATAGCGGTGTCGATACCCCTGTTGTTGACGATGCTGTGATAGATACTGTCGCCGAGCTTGAGGCCGCGCTTGAGGCTGGCGGCGAGGTTGTGCTGGACGGCAACATCACCTACGACGATAGGGTGGATATTGTTATCACCAAACCGGTGACGTTGGATCTTAACGGTTGCACTGTGACCGAGAACTATGGCGGAATCAACCACTTTATGATGGTCATTAGGGATGGCGGTTCGCTGACGCTTGAGGACTCTAAGGGAAACGGCAAGCTGTGCGCTACCGACTCCAGCTATGGTTATGGCATTCAGCTATTCAGTAATTCCAAGTTCATCATGACCGGCGGCACCATTGAGACCACTCAGGAAAGCGTGGACATTTATACAAGCGCGACAAATGTGACCATTGATATCTCTGGCGGTAGAATTGTATCGAGCGCTGACAATGCGTTGGGAATTCGCGGCGATAAGAACATTTCTGTGAGTATTACAGGCGGAGATCTGGTTGGTAATGGACGCGTTGCCGCTTATATAAGCAGCTATAAAGAGAGCGCGATTGATTTTTCCATGACGGGCGGTACTCTTTCAGGCTCTGGAATTCAGTGCTATAGCGGTGCAAACATGCTTGTTGGCGGCGACGCAGTGATAACCACAAGCGACTGGAAGTCTGCCATCCTGGTTCAATCGGGGGAGGCGAAATCTACCCTGACTGTCGACGGTGGAACCATTGAGTCTACAGATGGTCTTTATGCCATTGATATTGAGGGCAATTCATCTGTGGTGATCAATGACGGAGCCGTACGCTCTGGTCGCATGGAAGCGATTGGTGTTGGCGACAATGCCGATGTAAAGGTTACGGGCGGAAATATCCAGGCCGGCGGAAGCAGCGACCCCTTCGAGATTGATTCGACGGAGTCGACGGTTGTTGTAAGTGGTGGAACGTTCTCCAAGGAACTTGATCAAAAGCTGCTTGATGAGAGCGTGAAGGCCAAGATAACCGGATCGAATGACGGTAACGCTTCTTACTTTACGAGCGTTGACGACGCCATTGAAGCCGCGAACGGCGACGATACCGTCTCTATGGTAGAAGAGGACCCGACTGCGACAACGTATAATGTCACGCTTAAATATACGGATCACTCCGGTAACGTGACTAAGACGGTCGTATTGAACGGTGCCGAGATTCCGCTCCCTACTTTGGAGGATGACGGTTGGTATCACTTTGATGGCTGGTACACGCCTGATAACGTTAAGGTGACCAGCCCCTATGCTCCGAAGGCCATTATTGAGCTTACGGCAAAGTGGATTTACACCTACGTGCCTCCGGTAATTACCCCTCCCGATTACGACGTAGAAGTTCCCGCGGTAGAGGGTGGTAAGATCACGGCCAAGCCCTCGTCCGCAGAGAAGGGCGACAAAGTTACGCTGACCGTTGTTCCCGAGGCCGGGCAGGAGCTCCGCGAGCTCAAGGTGACCGACGGTTCCGGCAAGGCCATCGAGCTGACCGAGAACGAAGACGGCACCTTTACGTTCACCATGCCGGGCGGCGACGTCGAGATTTCGGCGGTGTTTGGCTGCGACGGCGGCGACCTCTGCATCTCTCATAAGTTCCCGGACTTCGACGCCGACGAGTGGTACCACGACCCCATGGACTGGGCAATCGAGAACGGCTACCTCATGGGCTTTGACGACGACGGGACCATCCGCCCCTACGGCGGAGCCACTCGCGCGCAGGTCGTGGTGGTGCTCGCGCGCATAGCGGGCGTTGACGCTGATAGTTACTCCGGTTCCGGGTTCGCCGACGTCTCCGACTCCGCCTGGTACGGCCGCGCCGTCGCATGGGCCGCCGAGAACGGCATTGTCGAGGGCTACGGCGACGGCACCTACTTTGGTCCTGATGATCCCGTGACTCGCGAGCAGCTCGCGGTCATTCTTATGCGCTTCGCTAAGTTCCAGGGCAAGGACGTCGCCGGCCGCGGCGACCTCGAGTTCCCGGACACCGGCTCCGCGAGCGACTGGGCGGTCGACGCGCTGTCCTGGGCCGTCTCCGAGGGCCTGCTTCTGGGCGACGACACCACTGGCGAGCTCAATCCCGTTGACGGCTCCGTGCGCGCCGAGCTGGTCACGGTGCTGATGCGCTACATGAGCTAGTGCTCTGCGTGTTAGCGATTGTGCGTGGGAAGCCGTTGCGGTGCTTTTGGGGCAGCTGCGACTGATGTAATGGATAGGGCGAGGATCTGCGAACGGATCCTCGCCCGTGAGATATCGGTCACTGTTGACCAAAGATGCCTGTAGAGATGCATATGGGACGCTCCGACTGACGGCGGGCGTCCTCTCTTTTTGGGTGCGCTGCGCAGTTCTTGAGGTTAATTGCATCGTTTTTAAGAAGTGCTTTTGTATACCGCTGCGGTGGGAAAGCCGCTAGCTGGGATTTCTTTCTCGTGAGCCCTATGTCTACTTGACAAAACCCAATATCGATGCAATTAATCTTCACTTCTGCGCATCGGGGTGAGTGGGGCGGATCTTTTCAGCCGTTCCTCGTCCAAAAAAGAGGGCAACCCCTAGTTGAACGGGGCCGCCCTCTCTTTGCTTTGGGCGCGCGTTGCGCGGCTGGTACTAGGCGGATGGCGCTGGGCGGATGCGGCGGGGCCGCGGATGATCGCGTTGCCGGCGCGTAATCGCGCTACCGGTACGTGACCACCTTGGTGCCGTAGGGAATGTTGTCGTAGATCCATTTGGCCTGGTCGATGCTCATGCGGACGCATCCGTTGGAGACGTGAACGCCCAGTCGTCCGTCCATAACGCGGAAGCTGTTGGCGTAGTACTGGATGGAGTGGATAAGGTAGTCGCCGTAGAACTGGGTGTAGTAATAGCAGCTATAGCCGTGGTTCTCGCCAAAGGAATAGCCCTTGCCGGTGACGGTGAACTCGCCCACAACGGTAGGCGTGCTGGGCTTGCCGGTGCTGCAGGTCCAGTAGGCGTCCATGTTCCAGTATCCCATGCCGCCGGAGAAGATGCCGACGCGGCAGTTGGTGGTGTCTACCATGATGAGGCGGTTAGTGGCGCTGAAGCGTCCCTGCGCGCGCGTGTACATGGACAGCTGCGTAGGGGGCATGGGCGGCACGTAGGTGGTGGGCTGCAGGGTAAAGCGCTGGGCAGCGGAGTTGTTGGACTGGTACACCTGCAGGTTTCCGCCGTTTGCGGCGCTTCCGTTGGAGGTGATGCCGCCGGAGACGTCGAGCACGCAGGCGCCGCCCGCGCCCGCCGCGCTGGCGATTTTGTAGCCGCCGGCATCGAACGTGATGTTCCAGCGCTGGGCGGCGCTGCCGTTGGGCTGGTACTGCTGCACGTTGGCGCCGGAGTACGCCGAGCCGCCCGCGACGTCGAGCGCCTTGCCGCTGGCGGCGTTGACTATGGTGTAGGTTCCGTCTGCGTTATGGGTGACGTTCCACTTCTGCGCGCCGGAGTTGTTGGACTGGAATACCTGCACGTTGGCGCCGCTGGCATAGGATGCGTTTGCAACGTCGATGGCCAGGTTGGTGTTAGCGACGGTAAGGGTGTAGGTGCCGTTTGGCAGGGTGTCCGTGGTGGACGCGAGCGCGAAGGCCTGCGCGGGGCTGTTGTTTGCCTGCCACAGTTGCAGGCGGGTGCCGTTGGCGGTGCTGCCTGCAGTGAGGTCGAGCACTCGGCCGGGGTGGGCGACGGACTCGAACGCGATGCCGTGTGCGGTGATGACGGGGGTCCACTGCTGGGCGGGGTTTGCGGCGGTTGCGCCTGCTGCGGCGTTGGTGCCTGCCGCGGCGCCGGTCCCCGTTGCTGCGCCCGACGCGGCGCGCTGGCTCACCGTGCTGGCGGAGTCCGCGGTGAGGAACTTGGCCGATCCCAGGTTCTGGATGGTGTAGGTGTTCTCTGCGCCCGGGACAAGCGCGATGCGCCAGCGCTGGGCCAGGGTGCCGTTTGATGCGTAGGCCTGCACGGAGGCTCCGGCGGCCTGGCTTGCGCCCGAGACCTCGAGCACGCTGTTGGCGGCCGCGCTTGCGCCCAGGGTGTAGACGCCCTCTGCCAAAAGGTTGGTCTGCTTGGCAAGGGTAAAGCGCTGGGCCGCGCTGCCGTTGGGGGTGTAGGCGTTGACGTTGGCGCCGTTGTAGGATGCCGCGCCATCGATGTTGAGCGCCAGCCCCGTGGCCTTATTGATAAAGGTGTAGCTGCCGTCCGCATTGGCTACGGGCGCCCACAGCTGCGCGGGGTTGACTTCGCTTGCCTGGTACTGCTGCACGTTGGTGCCGGGAACAACGTCTGCCATCTCGACGTCGAGAGCCTTGCCGCTGGCGGCGTTGACTATGAGGCAGTAGCCGTTGCAGTACTTAAAGGTGAACAGCTGGGCAAAGGTGCCGTTGGCGCCCCACAGCTGCGCGTTGGCGTTGTTGTTGCGCGACGCGTTGTAGATGTCCACGCCGCTAGAGGGCGCGCACTGCGGCTTGAGGCTGAACCAGCCCTGGGGCAGGGTGCCGTCTTCCACCGCGGCAGGTGCGGCGGGCGAGGCATCGATAAAGGTAAAGGTTTGCGCCGCGCTGCGGTTGGAGTCCCAGATCTGTACCGGGGTGGTACTTGCGATTGAGCCTCCGCGCAGGTCCAGAGCGATGTTGGGTGCCAGGGCGGAGACAATGATGCAACGCGTTGGGAACGCCGCGGTGCCGGCTGCGGCGTCCGTGCTCGCAGAAGCATCGTCCAAAGAAATCACGATCCACTTTTGCGACCAGCTGCCGTTGGGGGTGTACTGCTGCACCGGGGTTCCCGCGGCGGAGTTGCCCCACTGCACGTCGAGCGCCAGGCCGGACGCGACGTTGATGAAGGTGACGTAGCCCGCGTCATCATGCGTGACGCGCCAGCGCTGGGCCCCCGTGCCGTTGCTGGCGTAGAGCTGGATGGTCGCGCCTCCTGCCGCGGATGCTCCCTGAACGTCGAGCACGCCGCGTTGGTTGGCTGCCTGCGACGCGGAAGACGCGATGGCGTAGGTGCCATCGGCCACGGCTGCGGCGTGCTGGGCGGCGAGGGCGTCCAGGGCGGCGCGGTCGTTGTCCGGCGCGGGGGTCTCTTCTGCGGGGGTGTCTTCTGCGGGGGTGTCTTGGGTTGTGATGTTATCCGGGGTCGCGGGGGTGGTTGCGTTGCCCGCGGTACTGCCGGTGGTACTGTCCGTGGCGGTGCCTGGGGCGGTGGGGTCCGTTGGATCCGCGGGGGCCGCAGTGCTGTCGGAGTCTGAGCTGCCCGTGGAGTTGCCGGGGGTTGCGTCGCTGCCAGTGCTGTCGGCGGTGCCGTCTGCATTGGGCGTGCCGAGTGCTGCGGTGCTTTGGCCTGCTGCGTCCGCGGCTGCTGCCTGCGAAGACGCCGGCGAAGACGTTGACGACGCGGTTTGCGCCATGGCGACCAGAGTGGGCGGCATGGCCAGCGAGCACACCAGGGACGCGCAGGCGAGTCCGGCCATAACGCTTGCCCGGGCGCCGGGGCGCCAGGTGCGGGAGAGTTTGTTCATGGTATCGACCATCCTATTGCAGGGGTTGCATACAGGTTGAATGATACCGTTGCGGTGGCCGCACTTTTGCCTGGCATCTGCCAGCGGCTGGGTGTTAACAGAGGCGGCCCGCGCCGCACGGACTTCAATCGCTGAAAACGCCCTCTAGTTGGACTTGGCACTCTGCTAAAAAACGCCTCCAGTTTGACTCGATTGCTAAAAATGAGCTTCAGTTGGAGTTACGCAAGAAGGCCCTTGGATGCGCCGGGCTATCTACCAGCTGCTTCCCCGAGGCGTCTCTTCGTGCGGGGTGGGGCAAGTCCAACTGAAGGCTAAAAGTAGCAGCGCCAAGTCCAACTGGAGCTCGAAAATAGCAACGCGATGCAAACGAAGGCTGATTTCAGCAGAGCGCCAAGTCCAACTGGAGGTCAAAAACAGCAGAGAGCGTGATGGGGGTTACCCGTCAAGCAGGTCTACCTGTGCAACCTGCGCGAGCAGCGATCTGGTGACGTGGAGGTCAACGGTTGCGAGGTCACGCTCAAGCCGCTGGGTCACTGCAAGTTTGCAACCGTGTATATTGAGGCGTAGCCGTCGCGGTGTTTCTGCAAGGGGCGCGCAGGCGATCCCGGCCATAACGCTTGCCCGGACGCCGGGGGCGCCGGGTGCGGGAGAATTAGTTCATGGTAACGACCATCCTATTGCAGGGGTTGCATGCAGGTTGAATGACACCGTTGCGGTGGTCGCACTTTAGTCTGGCATCTGCCGGCGGTTGGGTGTTAACAGAGGCAGCTGGCATCAAGTAAAAAAGGTGGCTTTATTCTGACGCAGTTTTTCTTAGTGGGCTGCATCCATCGCTGGTGTATTATCGAGAGGCTTGCGGAATGCATCTATGGGCTTAATCCTATAAAAGGAAAGGTCTTAAGATGCAAACATACAATTATGCTGGGCGAGAGGTCTCGTCCTACGGTCGCTATGACACCGTCATTGTTGGTGGTGGCACTGCTGGTTCTTCGGCGGGAATTAGCTGTGCTCGTGGGGGTAACTCCACTTTAATTATTGAGAAGGGCCTATATCTTGGCGGAGCTGCTGTTGGCGCCCTGGTGACCCCCATGATGGAGTCGTTTGTTCCTCATGATGAGAATTTCCATTTAATAGAGAAGCGCTTGATATCTTACGGTGTGCCTACTCGCAGCAAACAAATGTCGGAGTATGTTTGGTCGACGCCTGAAAGTAAATCAAGGGCTTTGGAAGAGCTGTATCTGGAATCGGGTGGTGAGATTCTCTACGATGCGACGGTTGTTGATTGCATCGTAGACCGCAATCGTATTATTGCGGTCATAGTCCTAACATCGGGTGGCTTCGTGGCGGTGGAGGCGGAGCAATTTGTCGATGCTTCTGGTGATGCATGGCTTTCAAGACTGTCTGGAGTTCCCGTTGACCACGGTGATGATCAAGGAAACGACCAGATGTCCTCACTCAGATTCGAAATGGGCGGCATTGATGTCGAGAAGTATCGCGATTACTGTCTGAGCATCGATGACCATTTTTCTCCTTTGGTCGAAGGTCCTTTTTGGGAATCGGCTATGGTTGCGGGGAAGTCTTTTAAGCTCGAGTCTCTTTTTCGAAAAGGCGTAGAGGACGGCGTATTGAAAGAGCGGGACCTCGTTTACTATCAGTGCTTTTCGATTCCCGGTCAACCCGGCTGCATGGCCTTCAATTGTCCGCACCTTGCAGAGCTCAAGGACAATACCGATCCAAAAATGCGGTCGATCGAGGTGTCTGAAGCGCACAGGATGATTGATCGGCTCGTGAGTTTCTTAAGGCGGTATATGCCGGGATTCGAGAACTCATATTTGATTCGGTCCGCACCGGCCCTTGGTATCAGAGAGTCTTACCGCATTAAGGGCAAATATACGCTTACGGAAAACGACTATATCGGTCGAGCGAGGTTCGATGACGCCGTTGCGAGAGCGGACTGGTACATCGATGTCCATTCGGCTACCGCGGGTCTTGTCCACATGGATAAGTTCAACAAGGGGGAGTATTACGAAATACCGTATCGATGCCTTGTTAATGATTACGTATTGAACCTGATGACCATTGGTCGTTGTATCTCGACTACGTTTTTGGTGCAAGCCAGCATACGCATACAGCCCACGCTTATCGATTTGGGCGATGCGGCTGGTCGCGCTTGCGTTGTCGCGCTGGAAGAGAAGGTTGATTTGGCAGACTATCGCCCAAGCAAAAAATTGCAGGTGGATTAACGACTGGTTAACGTTCGCGAAGGTAAAACAACCGCTGGGCCGATTGGTAGGAGGGGTGATCCTATAATTCAACTTGGTGGAGATATACTTAACCTGCTTATTTCGAACTTCGTAAAAAGGTAGTAAGGGGTGATTGGGAATGCGCCTTAAGGACCTCAAAACAGCGAATCGGCGAAAGGTTGTCGACGTCGTTCTCAATCACGGCCCCTTGTCTCGAATCGAGATATCTAAAGCTGCTGGCTTGTCTCCGAGCACAGTGACTGGTCTTGTATCAAGTTTGCTAGAGGATGGCTTGCTTATTGAGACGGGTAACAAGGCTCTTACGGCAGGGCGTAGCAGGACGGAATTGTCGGTTAATCGCAATCTTGGAGTGATTGCGACCTTGGAGGTTGGCCGTCGCAGCGTTCTTCTGACGCTTTTCGACCTCATGCTTGAACCCGTGCATTCTGAGACCATTTCGCGCGATTCACTCGAGGGCAACGCGCTGCTCGTGGCGGTGTGCAATGCCGTGGACCGCGCGCTTGAAAACTCCTCCATGGTGGGTGACTTGCTCGGCATGGGGCTGCTATACCAAGAGGGCATTCGTACCGAAGATTGCATGGTGATGTATTCCACCGGTATTCAGGATGCAACGATTTCTCTGAAAGATGCCCTGTTCACGCAGTATAAGATTCCAATCAAGGAAGAGCACTCGCAAGGCTATACCATTAGTCAGGTTCTAGATGAAGCTGATCGGGACGTGTCGAATGCCGCCGTTATTTCTATTGGTTCTGAAGTTGTCGTTAGCGTCAAGGCAGACGATGCGCTCGTATCGCTAAAGGGTGGTGCTACGGCTGATATTACGCCGATGGTGTGTGGCGAGGCATATTGCGACAAATCGGATGAGTATGAGGGCGGATGCATCGAGTTCTTGCTGTCGCTTGGCGAAGAAGATCGAATTGCTTGCGTATCGCGCGCGGTTGTGTCCCTGTGTTCTCTTTTTTCCTTGGATCGCATGTTGATTTTTGGCCCCGATGAAATTATGACGGACAGGTTTGTCCAAGGAATTGAACATGTACTGACAGCCGTTTTTGGCCCGGAATCTCCGTGGCTGGAGTGGTTGCGAGGACGACAGCTTGCTCCTTCCGATGTATCCAAAACGTGCGCTGCCGACATACGACGAGCAACGCTTCTTTTAGAATGATGCTTGTTCAGATTATCTGCTCAGATTATTAACCAAGATCCAAATAAATATCTAAGCGGGCCGTTTGGGCTTGCCCTCTAAACGTGGTAACGCTCACCAGCTGCATTCCGCAAGCATGCCGGTGTTCGTGGGAACGTAAGGGTCAACCTGCCTCTTGTGAGGCAGAGAAAGGAGGATGGCATGGTACAGGGATCCCTGATTATCGTGGCATTCGTCATCATCGCTGCGTTGATGATGACCAAAAAGCTGCCGACTTTGGTAGCGCTTCCGCTTATGGCGGTGGTAATCTGCATCATTGCGGGTGTTCCTGCAGTGGGGGTAGACGAAGATGGAGTGGCGATAGGCTGGCTTGCATCTGTGCTTGAAGCGGGCACGGTTCGAATGGGCAGCGCAATTATGGCTGTTATCTTCGGCGCATGGTTGGGCCAGTTGATGAATAAGACTGGTGTTACCGAGACAATCATTAAGAAGAGCGCCGAGCTTGGCGGCGACCGCCCTTTGATCATCACTCTTGTTATGGCTGTTGCATGCGCTGTTCTGTTTACAACCCTTTCCGGTCTCGGCTCCATCATCATGGTTGGCTCTATCGTGCTGCCGATTTTGGTGTCCGTTGGCGTTCCCGCGATGAGTGCCGCATGCATCTTCCTTATGGCATTTACAACGGGTCTTACGTTTAACATTGCCAACTGGAACACTTTTGCATCGATTTTCTCGGTTGATGTTGAGGTCATCAAGGGATTTGAGACCTATATGCTTGTGGCGACGGCAGTGGCCACGCTTGTCCTGATCTTTGTTGAGTTCAAGCGCAATGGTGTTAAGTTCGCATTCTCTGCTCCGGTTGAGCCTGCAAAGAGTGGTACCCAGATCGGTGGCGTACGTGGCGCTATGGCGATGTGCTCCCCGTTGATCTCTATCATCTTGGTTGCAGTTTTCAAGTGTCCGGTTTGCCCGGCTTTTATGGCGGGCATCATTTGGATTCTCGTTTGGACGTCCACGGGCTTCCAGAAATCTATGAACCTGCTTGTCAAGACTTGCTACGATGGAATCACCGACAGCGGCCCCGCGATTATCCTGATGGTCGGCATCGGAATCCTGTTCCTTGCGGTTAGCCATCCGATGGTGACGGCGGTGCTCAATCCGTTCCTTGAGGCCATTATTCCGTCTGGCAAGATCGGCTTCATTATTTTCTTCTCGCTGCTTGCTCCTCTTTCACTTTACCGCGGTCCCATGAATTTGTTTGGACTTGGTAGTGGCATCGCTGCGTTGATTAGCGGCCTTGGAACCATTAATCCGCTTGCTGTTATGGGTGCATTCCTGTCGGCTGAGCGTATCCAGGGATGCGGCGACCCCACAAACACCCAGAATGTTTGGACGGCCAACTTTGTCGAGGTCGATGTCAATTCGATCACGAAGCGCCTCCTCCCGTATCTGTGGGCCATTTCCATCATCGGCGTTATCGTTTCCGCTGTTGTGTATTACTAGTCGTAAAGACGTTTCGTCAAAGTAGGTTCGCAGGCGCGGCAGGCTTGCTTTCTGCCGCGCCGGCGAGGGGCATTGCTTTGAGAATAATGTCCGTCGCCGGCGCAAGAAAATCATCTTCGTCAGAGGAATGTGAATTAGGAGGAGCTATGAAGGTTCGCATTGGCATCGATGTGGGCGGTACATTTACAGACGCGGTTGCAATTGATAACGAGACATTCGAGCTGGTGGGTTCGGTAAAGGTGCCGACCACGCATAAGGCAGCGGAGGGGGTCGCCGCTGGTATCGTGCAGGCCCTTCATCGTGTTATGGATGAGTGCAGCATCAAGCCCGAGGATGTTGTGTTTATTGCCCACGGTACCACCCAGGCGACCAATGCTTTGCTTGAGGGCGACGTCGCCAAAGTTGGAATCGTCACTTTGGGCAGCGGCCTTCAGGGGGCGAAGAGCAAGAGCGATACGGACATGGGCAAGATCGAGCTTGCTCAGGGTAAGTTCTTGCCTACCGGCAACGAGTATATCGACACAAGCGGCTCTGATTTGAGCACGCAAATTGATTGCGCGCTCGATGCCTTGCAGAAAGATGGCTGCACAAGTTTTGTTGCCGCTGAGGCATTTTCGGTTGATGACCCTGCAAATGAGAACGAGGTTGTTGAAGCCTGTCGCCGTCGTGGGGTGCCGGGGACCGCAACCAACGATATTTCAAAGCTGTATGGCTTAAAAATCAGGACGCGGACGGCGGTTGTCAACGCTTCCATCATGCCGAAGATGCTTGAAGCGGCAAACATGACCGAGGAGAGTATTAAGGGGGCCCATATCGAGACCCCCTTGATGGTCATGCGTTGTGATGGCGGCGTTATGACTGTTGACGAGGTGCGCAGCCGACCTATTTTGACAATTCTTAGTGGACCTGCGGCGGGTGTTGCAGGGGCCCTTATGTATGAGAAGCTGACAGACGGCCTGTTTTTTGAGGTTGGTGGAACCTCTACGGATATCTCATGCGTTAAAGACGGCAAGGTGATGATTCAATACGCTGAGGTGGGAGGCCATAAGACGTACCTCAACAGTCTCGATGTGCGCACGGTGGGAATCGGCGGCGGTTCGATGGTCCAAATCGAGAACGGAAAGGCGGTGAGCACTGGTCCGCGTAGCGCGCATATTGCCAATCTGGATTACGAAGTGTATACGGATCCGAGCAAGATAGTGAATCCCCGTTTGGTAGCTGTGAGGCCGATGGAGGGAGACCCCGAATACGCTTGCATCGAGTGCGATGGGGGGCTCCGAGTATCGTTGACTATGGCGGGCGCGGCAAATATCGCGGGTTACGTTCGTCCTGAAGACTATGCTTACGGAAATGTAGAAGCCGCTAAGTTGGCGTGGAAGCCCTTGGCAGACAGTATGGGCTGCACGGTGGAAGAGGCGGCGCGAAAGGTGATGGATTTCGCTGCCGAGAAGAACGCGCGCGTGGCCTCTCAGCTTATGAAAGATTATAAAATGGACACGCGTACGACGGTATTTGTCGGCGGTGGCGGAGGAGCTGCAAGTGTAGTTCCCCATCTGGCGGAATTCATGGGACATTCTCAGCATATCGCCAAGAACGGTGCCGTTATTTCCACTATCGGTGTTGCGCTGGCTATGGTTCGAGATATGGTCGAGCGTAGCGTTTCTGATCCGACTCAGGACGACATTATTGCCGTGCGACGTGAAGCAGAGTTAAAGGCAATTGCTTCTGGCGCCGCTCCGGATTCCATCGAGGTTAGCGTTGAAGTTGACACGCAAAGGAACGTTGTTAGGGCAATTGCTGTCGGTACTACGGAGATGCGCAGCAAGGACCGTCTTCAGAAGCGACTGACGGAAGACGAGAGGCTTTCAATCGTTGCCGATAACCTAAATGTTCCGGTGAGCGAGCTGTCCATTGTTGCCAGAACCGAGCAGATGATGGCCGTGCGACACGAGCGCGTGGAGAAGCGGTTGTTCGGCTTGGTCAAAAAGAGTACGTCCCAAGTTAGACTTGTTGATTCTGAAGGGGTTATTCGACTCCAAAAGACAAACGCGCTTGTTTGCGAGGAGACGGTAGCCACATGGAAAAAGTCGCTCTCTTGGTTGCTCGATGAGCTGACTATTTACAACGACGGTGGCACAAACCTGCCGAATGTGTACATCGTTCTCGGAACGCGCATCATCGATCTCTCCGGGTTGCCTACGCCAGAGCAGATTGAGGGCTTGGGCTCGGTAGAGCTATCAAGCTGCGGGGCGGATGAACGAGTGATTCTTGTAGGTACAAAACGAGTCGAATAGGCATAAGATGTCCAAATCAAAGTTCCCATTTCCGGGCAAGAGCTTGGCATTGCGCGAGCTCAAAGCCGATCCATGTTATGTAAAAATACCTCCAAAGGAGAGAAGGGGCATTGTTGAGCAGGCTTGGAGCATAGGCGAGCTTGCGGCGTGCGACGAGTATCAAAAAACAATGGGATCCAATGATTTTCGAAGCATCTTTGAAGACCGTGGTGTGAGCGTTGAGACTCGGAACGTTGATTACGTGGTGGGAAAGCAGCGGTATTTCAGTGATTATTTGTCAGGGAAAAACCGGGTGACTCTATATGAGAAGTCTATTCGTCTTTGGGCGGAGGAGAACTCTCTTGAATATGAGAACGCCTGCAATCTCATTCTTAGTCACGAGTACTTTCACTACCTCGAATGTAATGGATTGGGCCTAACAAGCCGTATCTATCAAGTTCCGATGTTGCGTATCGGGAGTTTGTCTCTGGGGCGCACGGGAATTCATGCTTTGTCAGAAATTGGCGCGCATGCTTTTGCACGTACGTATTTTGATTTGGTGAACAATAGATCTTCTTGCAAGGAGGGACCTGCCCGTGAGCGTCGTTAACGAATACGATGTCGTTGTAGTGGGCGGTGGGCCTGCAGGCTCTGTGGCGGCAATAGCCGCGGCGCGCAGCGGGGCAACCGTGCTGTTGGTTGAGCAAAACGGCTATTTGGGAGGAGCCCTTACGGCGGCCGGCGTTGGGCCTCAGATGACTTATCATGCTGGAGACACGCAGGTGGTGCGTGGCATTCCAGAGGAAATAGTCCAACGTTTATGTGCCCTGGGTGCCTCGCCGGGTCATATGGCAGATTTTGTGGGATATGCAAGCAGCGTTACTCCATTCAATCCTGAAGGGATGAAGTATGTGCTTGAATCTATGGCTTTAGATGCTGGCGTTACCTTGCTTTACCATACCGTGTTCGTTGATTGCGAAGCAGATTCATGCGAAGGCGGAGAGATTGCGTCGCTGCGCTTGTTGAGCAAAAAAGGCTTTATGCGTGTTCAGGCAAAAGTGGTGGTTGACTGTAGCGCAGATGCCGACGTCGCAACCAGTGCAGGCGTGCCTTCATGCTATGGAAGGGAGTCTGACCATCTCGCACAGCCAATGACCATGAACCTTCGAGTGGGGAATGTCGATCGAGACAGGCTGATGGATTTCGTTAAGAGCAATCGTAGCGACATGCTTCCGTCTATTCCGTTTGATGATCTGCGGATTATCCCACGCTCTGGTATCCAGGGTGCCTACTCCATAGTCAAGGCGGCGCGCGGTGCTGGAGAGCTGAGCATTGATCGCGATATGGTTCTATGCTTCGAGACCAACACCTTGGGCGAGTACATCGTCAATATGTCTCGAATCATACATCGCTCTGCGGTCGACCCGATTGATCTTACCTATGCGGAGGTCGAGGGCAGGCGGCAGGCGTGGGAGATATACGCCTTCTTAAAGAAACACATCCCAGGTTTTTCCGAGAGTCATATTGTGTCGACTGGTCCCAACATCGGCGTCCGCGAGAGCAGAAAAATAGAAGGTGTGTATAAGTTGACCGCTGACGATCTTTTGAGTAACACGATGTTTGAAGATGCAATTGCCATGGGCGGCTATCCAATCGATGTTCATTCGCCTGATGGTGAGGAGACGAATCATCGATTCCTCAAGAGCGGGAGCTGGTATTCCGTTCCATATCGCTGCCTGGTGACCCGCGAAGTCTCAAATCTGATCGTTGCCGGCCGATGCGTAAGCGCTACGCATGAGGCGTGTGCTGCGATTCGCGTTACGCCAATTGTTATGGCGATGGGGCAAGCGGCGGGTACGGCTGCGGCGCAAGCTGCCCTAAATAAGGAGCCTGCAAACAGTTTGGATACGAGCGCCCTGCGAGCTCAATTGCGTGCTGATGGAGTATTTTTGGGCGAGTATCCATCCGAGAATTAGATGCTGCGCTTTGCGAAAGGGGTCAACCATGAACCAGCCAACCGCCCTACAGAGCTCCGAGCCCGCTGTCGACCGGGCCGCCGCCGCGCCCGTTGCCGACCGCCCGCCCATAGGCGCGATCGAGGCCGGAGGCACCAAGATGGTGCTGGCCTGCGGTTACGCCGATGGAACCATAACGGAGCGCACGAGCATCCCCACGCAGGATCCGGCGCAGACCGTGTCGGCCATGATTGAGTGGTTTGCCAACAAGGGCATTGCGGCCCTGGGCATCGCCGCGTTTGGCCCCACGGGCGTCAACCCGTCCTCGTCCACATACGGCCATATTCTGCAAACGCCCAAGCTGGCCTGGCGTAACTACGACTTTTTGGGCGCCATGAGCCGCGGCCTGGGCGTGCCCTGCGGGTACGACACGGATGTCAACGGAGCGTGCTTGGGCGAGGTCATGTACGGCGCCGCCAAGGGACTGGATTCGGCCATGTACATCACCGTGGGCACGGGCATTGGCGCCGGCATCTACGCGGGCGGCCAGCTGATCCACGGCATGCTGCACCCGGAGGCCGGTCACATCACCTTGCCGCGCGTTGCCGGCGACCAGGACTTTGAATGCGTCTGCCCCACGCACAATAGCTGCTTTGAGGGCATTGCCGCCGGTCCTGCCGTGGTGAAGCGCTACGGCGTGGAGCGCGCGTCTGATATGGCGGACGATGAGGGCTTCCTTGAGCTTGAAGGCACCTACATTGCCCAGGGCATTCTCAACTACCTGTACGTGGCGTCGCCCCAGCGCATCATTCTGGGTGGCGGCGTGCCGGATCACGCTCCCAAGCTGATGGATCGCGTGCGCGCCAAGGTGCTACAGCTCAACAACGGCTACATCTCCACGCCGGAGTTGGACGATATCGACTCCTACATTGTTCCGCCCGCCTGCGACGGCAACCAAGGCGTGCTTGGCGCCATTGCGTTGGGAGCCCAAGCGCTGCAGCAGGCGTAGCGCCGCCGCGCGAGACTGCGCCAGCAGACACACATTGAGCTTGTTTTCAGGCCGCTTTCCACCATGGAAGGCGGCCGTTTTCATAAGAAGGCGGCATCTGGGGCGAAGAGGGGCGCCAAAGACAAGCATCCCCTGCATGACCCCTGCATGACTGGCATAAAAATGCAGGTAGAAGGCATCTTATCGATTGACAAAGTGTTATGGGGGGGGGGTATCCTAAAAATATGTTTGCATGGATGTCATTTCTGCAAAGTGGGAGGAAATATGGGAATCTACAATATGCGTACGGCGCGTCTTGCCGTTAGTGCGGGCTTGGTTACTGTCCTTGCTGGCAGCGCCGCGCTGGCTCCATCCGTTGCCCTTGCGGTCGACGTGCCCCTTCAGCAGGGTGGCGTGCAAGAACATTCCGCTAATGAAAAGAGGGTCGCAACGGTAGACGGCGTAGCATTCAATACGCTGGCCGAAGCGATCTCAGCTGCCAAGCATGGTGGAACGGTAGAGGTCGAGTCCGACCTTACCGCCGCGGAGGTTACAAGCGATGCCTCTAATCCACATATTCTGATCACGGAGCAAGGGACCAACGTTACTATCGACCTCAACAAGCACACGATCACCCTTGACAGTCTTGACACAGTGTCTATTCAAGCCAGCGATGTGACGCTGAAGATTTGCGATGGCACGATTGCGAACGCTAACCCTCGCGGCTACGGTCTCTATGTGTATCACAATAAAGCTGCTAATGCGGGGTATGATAACGTCAATGTGACGTTTGAGGGCGTGAAGCTAACAACAAAAGACCAGGCCATCGGTGTTCAGGGCAACAATTCTAACAATAACGTTACTCTAAGGAATTGTGTCATCAACGCCGTGGACTCCTTGGGAGCGTATTGGCCGCCAAAGTCCGGAACCCTCACCCTTGACGGCACAACCATTAACGCTGGAACGGGAATTATTTCCAAGGGCGGAAAAATAAGCATTGTAGGTGACACCGTGATTAACGCAACGGGCGCCAAGGTCGTTCCGGATGAGTACTATGACGGTAATCCTAATAAAAATCTTGTTCTGACCGGTGATGCGGTTTATATGCAAAGCGGTTATAACGACCGTGCGATTGAGATTGATATTTCCTCTGGCGAGTTTAAGAGTGCTAATAACTTGGCGGTTCGATACTTTACTAAACCAAATGAGACCGCCCCGGATCGTAAATACAACATTACGGGAGGAAGCTACAGCTCGGAGCTTTCCGTTGAATACCTTGGCGCTGGCTTTGCAATGCTCGTGGGCGATGATGGCGTTGCCCAGGTTATGGCACAAGGGGACGCTGCTAAAAAGGCTGGCGCATCTGTAGAAAAAGATGGTTCGACCGTGTATTACAAGTCGGCTGAGGCGGCTCAAAAGGCAAATCCTGATGCCGATGTTATTGTCTATTGCGTAGAGGCGGGCGGAGAGAGATACGCGTCTATTTCTGAGGCGATTAAATCTTCCGACAGCATGACCGTTACTCTAATCTCTGACCTTCAGGAAGATGTCGTTATTGCCGAGGGCAAGACCGTTGCGCTTGATCTCGCAGGCCATAAGATTACTAGCAAGAGCAGCCACACCATTACCAATAATGGCACCCTTTCGATTGCGGATTCATCTGCGGGGAAGACTGGCGTTGTTGACTGCGTGACAAAAGGTAAGGCGGCGCTCTTTAATGGACCCACTGGTATTGTTAAGGAAATATCCAGTGGTACTTTCGAGCGCAGCACCGAGACCGATTCTGCTGGCATCTACGGTTCTTACTATCTCATCGAGAACCAGGGCAAGATCGAGGAGATTTCCGGGGGCAATTTCCATTCGGGCGATGGCGCGGTGGAGCACCTGGGCGCGATCGGAAGCTTGATTCGCAACGGAGGGGAAGAGCCGGTTAAGGCTGAAATCGGGGTCATTTCGGGCGGCGAGTACCTCAACGCGGCGAACGTCATCAAGAACGAGCCCGGATCAAAGATCGGTGCCATTTCCGGCGGAACGTTCACAATGGACAACACGGTCAACCACTGGCAGGGCGGAAACAACGTAATCCAAAATAATGGTGAGATCGGTGAACTGACCGGAGGTCAGTTCAAGGCGCTGGGCAGCGGCGTGTACAACGTCGAAGGCATGGCGACTGGATATTGGCGAACCGGTCTGTATAACGGTGGCAAGATCGGCGAGATCTCCGGCTCCTTTTCAATGGTTATGGAAGGCGATAACAACAGGGGTATCGCTTTGACTGGAGCATCCGCAACGGTTATCAAGGGCGGTACGTTTACCGTGAAGGATACCGTTTCTGAGCCAGCTCGTGCTTCGATCCTCTTCAATGTCAATACGAGCGCAGCGTTTGATGTTATGGGGGGAACGTTCTCGAGCACTCCGGAAGAATATGTTGCTGATGGTTATGTAGTTTCCAGCTCCAACGGCATGTATACCGTCTCCGCGTACGTGCCGCCCACTCCGCCTTCCGGTGGCGGATCCACCTCCGACAAGACCGAGGTCGAGCACAACCAGGACGGCTCCACCACCACGACGGTGACCAAGCCCGACGGCTCGCAGACCATCACCCACGAGACCGCGACCGGCACCGAGTCCGTGGTGAAGAAGGACGAGGACGGCAGCGTTACCTCCACCGAGGTGACGGTCTCCAAGCAGGATGCCGCCTCCGGCAAGGTGGAGCTGCCGATCGAGGGGGCCGAGCCCGCCGCGGACGTCGACAAGGCCCCCGAGGTCGAGGTCAAGGTGCCCACTTTCGTCTCCGAGAAGGCTCCCGTCCAGGTGACCGTCCCGGTCGCCAAGGGCGATGGCTCCGAGCCCGACTACGGCGTCGTGGTGTTCGCCGTCGACGAGGACGGCAACGAGACCGTGATCCCCAAGTGCACCGTCGATAAGGACGGCAACGTCGTCTTCGAGGTATCCGGCGACGTGACCATCAAGGTCGTCGACAACGCGAGGGACATGCCCGACGTGAAGGAGACCGACTGGTTCGCCGGCGACGTGGTCGACTTCGCCACGGCCCGCGGCATCGTGAACGGCGTGGCGCTTCCCGACGGCTCCCGCGTCTTCGACGGCTACGGCAGGACCTCGCGCGGCATGTTCGTCGCGATGCTCCACAACCTGGAGCTGAACCCCGAGGCAGCGAGCGAGGACTCCCTCGCTGACGTCCCGTCTGACGCCTTCTACGCCGACGCCGCCGCGTGGGCGCTGGAGGAGGGAATCCTCTCGGGCGTCGACATGGCAGACGGCTCCAAGCAGTTCCAGGGCAACGCTGACGTCACTCGCGAGCAGGTCGCGGTGTTCCTCATGCGCTACGCCGAGCACCTGGGCATGGACGTCTCGAAGCGCGCCGAGATCGACTTCCCGGACGCCGGCGAGGTCTCCGGCTTCGCGAAGGACGCCATGTCCTGGGCCGTGGCCGAGGGCCTCTTCAAGGGCGACGACAAGACCGGCGAGTTGAACCCGACCGACGGCGCCGCGCGCGCCGAGGTCGCCGCCGTCCTCATGCGCTTCATCAACCTGATGTACGCGTAGACGCCGGAAGGGTTCCCGCAAGGATCCCTCGTCCAAAGAAATAGACGGACCAAGATGGGCCGCGGCTTTCCGAAAGGGGGCCGCGGCCTTTTTGATGCTGCGCGCACGGCGGTGCGCTTGGATTTTGGCGGGACTGATCGAGTCGGAGGGATCGATGCGACGAAAGTGAAAGGAGGCCGCTTCAGAAAAGGAGGTCGCCTAGGCGATTGATGCCAGCCGTTCAATGGGAGCAAATTGACAGGGGTTAATGGGGGAAGGTAGTCTCGAATATGAATGCGGGGCTGTTGCCTCATTGCGCAGAAATCGCAGGATGAGGGATTGTTGCGGTGTCTGCGTGCTGCTGGTTTCGCCCCTTCCGCTGTGGGTTTACGGACCCTGAGGGGCGCACCGTGCCAGGGCTTAACGGAGTGCATGGCGCGTCGCCTCAAGTGAGGAGAGGAGTTGCTTTGAGACGTAAAAACTGGATGAGGGGCTTGCTGGTGGCGATGCTGGTCGCTTTGTTGCTGCCGGCTACTGCCTACGCTGCCGAGGGCAAAGAGGACAACTCTATCGACTTTGCGACATTTTTGGAAGCGGTTGAAGGGGCGAATTACGACTATGACGGTCAGGGCGTCACGGTGAAGTGGAGTCCTTCGTCCGCCTGCACCGACAACCGCCAGGGTCATGAGTGTCTTTTGGGTGAAGGGAGCCACGCGCCGGATGGCAACAATCCCCAGCGCGGCCAGGCGCCTAACGCGCAGTACCAGATATTCTCTGGACAGGAGAACGTTTCTATCAAGAACGTTAACTTTGTTTTTGAGCCAGCTGATTTTACTATTTGCATGAACAGCGGCTGGAAGGGAGCCTTTAGCGCGGACAGCATTAAGAACGCCGAGTTGCAGTTGCAGAATACGGGTTCCGTTGCCTTTACGGGGTGTACCTTTGACAGCGTGATCGTCAGCCCGTATGGCAGTAGGGCTAACGCACGTTTTGAGGGTTGCGGCTTTAACGATGTTTACAACGCTTACGCGATCAAGGACGTCTATTCTCCCGGGGCTGTTATCACGGGGTGCACGTTCACAAACTGCGGTGGCGGAATTTATTTTGAGGGCACTGACGCCAAGACGTCTATCACGATTACCGATAATGTATTCAAGGATGTTGATCGCTACGCGGCCGACGGCAAGGCGATGACGCGCGGCCTAATTCAGTTTTCCGCGAATGGTGATTATTCGGCGGCCTCTATCGCCATTGCGGGCAATACGTCTACCGGTGGTGCCGCGGCTATCCGACAACTGAACACGTCCATTACAGAATCCGTTCTTCATCTGGACGAGATGATGGGAGCGAATCAGTTTGATGGAACCGAGCTGACCGAATCCTCGTTTAGCAACAATACTGTGTACTACAACGGCAGCTATTATCCGACTCTTGCTGCGGCCCTTGAAGCAGTGTACATGGACGCGCCAGTGTTGGATGCAAAGGTGTACTGCAAACCGAGCGCGGATGTGGGTGCGATGACCCACGGCCATGTTGCCGACAACCTTGTGATTTACGGCAACAATGCAAGGGTAACGGGAGGCGAACGCGACCTAGAAATCGATACCTACAAGTACGACCGCGCGACGGGCAAGCAGAGCAACGAGGGCGTTTTCCTCGACAAAGATATCACCGTCAAAGTGATCGCCCTGGACGGCATTGCCGCTTGGGGCCAGAGGAACACTCCCCACACGATCAATCTGGTGTTTGAAGACTGCCAAAATATGGAGCGCATCTACTTTACTAACGCCGCAAATTCCGAGGGTGTTATCAACATTAATGCGAAAGGCTGTAGCTTTGACGCTACAACCGCGCCGGTATCGAGCAAAAATACTTCGGTGTATTCGAATTCCAACGGTGTCATTTCTATCAAAGATACTGTGTTCAAGGGAATTGCGGTTGGTTTGAACATCAACCATAAGTCTGCTGGCGAGCAGGCCATTACGCTGGATGGTTGCAAGTTTATCGATTGTGCTCTTTCTGGCGACGCTGGGGTTGCATCAACTAAGACCTATGGTGCTCCCGTGCGCGTGGTTTCCAAAGATGGAGCCATCACTCGCCTGAGTGTTAAAAACACTGCGTTTGAGTATGGCGAGGGTAAGACGAACTGGGGAAATGGCGACATCCTTATTGGTGACGGCCGGTTTGACGCCGCGGAGAAACAGGGCATTGTAACCCTTGAAATGGCGAGCACCGCAGCCAACGTTATGGTGCAGCAGAAAGGATATTACGTCGACGAGGCCGGCAGCACTACGAACGCTTCGAAGGGCGCTATGACTGCCGTGGGCGCTTCTGATACAGTGCGCCCGGACGAGAACAACCATTTTATTGTTGATAAGTATGTACCGCCCACCCCACCTTCCGGTGGCGGTTCTACCTCTGACAAGACCGAGGTCGAGCACAACCAGGACGGCTCCACGACCACGACGGTGACCAAGCCCGATGGCTCGCAGACCATCACCCACGAGACCGCGACCGGCACCGAGTCCGTGGTCAAGAAGGACGAGGACGGCAACGTGACGTCCACCGAGGTCACCGTCTCCAAGACCGACGCCGAGTCCGGCAAGGTCGAGCTCCCGCTCGCCGACGCCGAGCCCGCAACCGACGTCGACAAGGCCCCCGAGGTCGAGGTCAAGGTCCCCTCAAGCGTCACCGCCGAGAAGCCCGTCCAGGTGACCGTGCCCGTCGCCAGGGACGATGACTCCGAGCCGAACTACGGCGTCGTGGTGTTCGCCGTCGACGAGGACGGCAACGAGACCCTGATCCCCAAGACCGCGGTTGACGATGACGGCAACGTCATCTTCGAGGTATCCGGCGACGTGACCATCAAGGTCGTCGACAACGCCAAGGACATGCCGGACGTCAAAGAGACCGACTGGTTCGCCGGCGACGTGGTCGACTTCGCGACCGCCCGCGGCATCGTGAACGGCGTGGCGCTCCCCGACGGCTCCCGCGTCTTCGACGGCTACGGCAGGACCTCCCGCGGCATGTTCGTCGCGATGCTCCACAACCTGGAGCTGAATCCCGAGGCGGCTTCCGAGGGCTCCCTCGCGGACGTGCCCTCCGACGCCTTCTACGCCGACGCGGCAGCGTGGGCCCTGGAGGAGGGAATCCTCTCCGGAGTGGACATGCCCGACGGCTCCAAGCAGTTCCAGGGCGGCGCGGACGTCACCCGCGAGCAGGTGGCCGTCTTCCTGATGCGCTATGCGCAGCACCTCGGCATGGACGTCTCTGCCCGCGCGGAGATCGACTTCCCGGACGCCGGCGAGGTCTCCGGCTTCGCCAAGGAGGCCATGAGCTGGGCCGTCGCCGAGGGCCTGTTCACTGGCGACGACGTTACCGGCGAGCTCAACCCGACCGACGGCGCCGCCCGCGCCGAGGTGGCAGCGGTGCTCATGCGCTTCATCAACCTGATGTACGCGTAAGGGGCCGGAAGGGCCCCGCTGCAGGGGTTCCTCGTCCAAAGACGCAGACATAGACGGACCGAGTAGGGCCGCGGCTTTCGAAAGGGGGCCGCGGCCCTATCCTTATGCCGTGCTGTCTTGGGCTATTCAAAAGAATCCTTCAATCGCCCAAGGCGGACCGAAGTGGGGGCTGCAGCTCGTTTTGAATGGTCGCGTATTTGGAAGCGGAGCCGGGGGCTGACCGGCAGGGGCGCATTTGGGCGTCAGGGTGGGCCAGCCCTCCAATTCCGAATCAGTCCACTGCTAGGGAATGCAGTAATTGGGCTCAGTAAAACCGTAGGTAGGAGATGGTTTCAAATTGACAAAATGCATCGGGGGGGGGGTATCCTAAAAAATGTGTGTAGCGCGATAGCAGGTTGATCGCGCTTGAAGGGAGAACGGAGTGTTTCCATGTCGAATGAGATGAGGAGCAGGGCGGTTGTAACCGCAGGCCTGTGCGTCGCTCTAGCGGGTGGCGCCATGCTGGCACCGGCGGTTGCCGTAGCCGAAGATGCGCCTATTGAGCAGGATGTCAACGCTGGCGACCCCAGCGATCCTTCTGCATCTGCCGTTGCCCTTGTCAACGGTAAGGAATGCGCCACTCTTGAGGATATTGTTGACGCGATTGCCGCTGCCGACAAGGCCGATGTCAAGCTGATGGACAGCGTTGAGTTTGACGAGGTTCTCACCATCGATGCGGGCAAGGTTGTCAACCTCGACATGAATGGAAAGAGCATTACCGTTAGCTCTGATTTTAGCGGCGGCCGTCCTATTACAAACAACGGAACGCTTACGGTTACTGGCAATGGCACGATCGACTGCAGCGGCGCGGGCGATAAGGCTGTCGGCGCGATTAGAAATGATGGCGTTTTGACCATCATGAACGGTACGTTCGACGGCGGTAACGACTATGGCAACGGAGGCGTTATTCGCAACGGCAGCAGCGCCACCCTGACAATCTTTGGTGGAACGTTCCAAAACGGAACGGCGGCAATCTACAATGCGAACGAAGCGTATATATACGGTGGTACCTTTATTGGCGATACGTGCTCAGCTTGCAACGGAGTATGGGGCTACACAATTCAGAACGGTAGCATAGACGGCTCTTCTCCCAAGATGATTGTTGAAGAGAAGGACCCTGAGAATAATCCTATTGTGGTGTTGGGCACCCAGGGTGCGCTGTCTGCCTCTGCTGGTTATCTGGAGGTTACGGGCGGAACATACGAGACTAGGGATTGCGACAAGAAGCACGGGGCGGTTTTCTACGCTCTGTACGTCGCTGGCGAGGACGCCGACGTCAAGGCCGTCATCAACGACGGCGTATTTGTAGGCGGCAAGCGTACGGCGGTGTTTGTGGGAAACGACAACACTAATGGCGACGGTGGCATCAACGCGAATGCAACCTCTGAGATAAGGGGCGGATCTTTTACTGCCCCCGACGGTGTTCCGGCGATTACCGGTGCGCCTAAAACGGGAAACCCGATAATTACCGGCGGAGTCTTTTCAAGCGAAGTGGACGAGGTCTATTTCGCAAAGGGCTATGAAGCGGTGCAGGATCCTGAGACCGGTAAGTACGTAGTATCGATGCCCGAGGAGAAGCGCGTTGCCGAGATTGATGGCAAATACTATTTGTCGCTGGAGGACGCAGTTGCGGATGCAGAGTCGGGCGATACCATCTCGCTGCTTTCAAGCGCGACGATCTCAAGCGCGATAACAATCGACAAGCCAGTCAATATAGTTGGCAACGGCAAGGAAATCACCTCGACGGTCGCCGGCGGCAGGTTCTTCGCGCTTTCAGGCGATGCGGCCTCCCTGTCGATCGACGGGGCGGTAATCGCCGTGCCCAAGAATGCCGTCCCGGTGACTACGCCGACTGGTAAAACGGTGCCTATTGCCATTAAGAACTGCACCATAAAGCCCAAGGATGATACGGGTTGCATAGTCAACTTCGCCCAGGGCGGACCGGTCAAGTTCGAATTCGCGGGCAATACCGTCGACGTTTCCGCGCGTGGTCTGCTTGTGAACGTCTCGAACGGTTCGAAGATCACCGGTAATACCATTGATCTCAAGGGCGAGCAGACCCTTGCTAAGGACGGCCGCACGGGGATCATCTCCTTGGTCGCGGCGGCAGGGGGCGAAGGTGTCGAGATTTCCGGCAACACGTTCAAAAACGCGAATCGCTGCCTGGGCGTGGACCACTCCACTTTGGAAGCTAGCAAGATCACCTTTAAGAAGAACAAGTTTGTAGACGTTCGATTTGTCCTTGAGTTCGATCCCGCTTCCGATGGAAGCAATGCGGCGACGGGCACATACAACGTGAATTACAACTACTACAACTTCACGGGTGAGGTCTCCGCGCCCAAGATTGAAGACGCTTCGAGCAAGGGCAATCACCTGGACGGCACGACGGAGTACAAGCCAACGGAGGGGGCGTCTCGCGTTGATAACTCTGTCTACTATCTGCGCGACACCATGCTCGAGAGCGATCTCAACACGTACGCCCCGCCCTCGGGTGGCGGCGGTTCCACGACCCCGTCCGACAAGACCGAGGTCGAGAAGAATCCCGACGGCTCCACCACCACGACCGTGACCAAGCCCGACGGCTCGCAGACCATCACCCACGAGACCGCGACCGGCACCGAGTCCGTGGTCAAGAAGGATAAGGACGGCAACGTCACGTCCACCGAGGTGACGGTCTCCAAGAAGGACGCCGAGAGCGGCAAGGTGGAGCTGCCGATCGAGGGCGCCGAGCCCGCCGCCGACGCGGAGAAGGCCCCCGAGGTCGAGGTGAAGGTCCCCGCGACCGTCACCGCGGACAAGCCCGTCCAGGTGACGGTCCCCGTGGCGAAGGGCGAGGGCGACGAGCCCGACTACGGCATCGTGGTGTTCGCCGTCGACGAGGACGGCAACGAGACCGTCATCCCCAAGTGCACGGTCGACGACGACGGCAACGTCGTGTTCGAGGCCTCGGGAGACGTCACCATAAAGGTGGTCGACAACGCCAAGGACATGCCGGACGTCAAGGAGACCGACTGGTTCGCAGGCGACGTCGTGGACTTCGCCACTGCCCGCGGCATCGTGAACGGCGTGGCGCTTCCCGACGGCTCCCGCGCCTTCGACGGATACGGCAGGACCTCCCGCGGCATGTTCGTGGCGATGCTCCACAACCTGGAGATGAACCCCGAGGCCGCCGGCGATGAGTCCCTCGCGGACGTCCCCGCCGGCGCCTTCTACGCCGACGCGGCCGCGTGGGCGCTGGGGGAGGGGATCCTCTCCGGAGTCGACATGCCCGACGGCTCCAAGCGGTTCCAGGGCGAGGCGGACGTCACCCGCGAGCAGGTGGCCGTGTTCCTGATGCGCTACGCCGACCACCTGGGCATGGACGTGTCGGCTCGCGCCGAGATCGACTTCCCGGACGCATCCGAGGTGTCCGGCTTCGCGAAGGACGCGATGTCCTGGGCCGTCGCCGAGGGCCTGTTCACCGGCGACGACGTGACCGGCGAGCTCAACCCGACCGACGGCGCCGCGCGCGCCGAGGTGGCGACGGTCCTCATGCGCTTCATCAACCTGATGTACGCGTAGGCGCCGCGGGCAAGGCGGGCCAGCCGGACCAGCAAGACCGCCTGGGCCGGGCGGGCATGTTGATTGGCCGCCAAACAATTGGCCGCCGCACGGGGCCGGTGCCGCTGCAGGTACCGGCCCCGCTTCTTGCGCGATTCCCTTCAGCGCGCTTTGACCAAGAAGAGCTTGCAGCAGGCCGGGGCGCCCACCGGCTTATCTAAGGGATGTTCTGAGCCGTGCAAAGCACGGCGAACACATCCCGTGATAAGTCCGGTGGGGCCCCGGCCGTGAGTAAGAATTCCTCGTCCAAATACTCGTCCAAAACCCACCCCACGCGAACCGCCCGTGCATTACTGGTGCACCCCACAGACATGTGCCGCCAAACCCGCTCAGTCTGGATACAATAGGGGGAGCTGTACGCGCACGAAAGGGTACTCATGGCAAACGATTCGAAGACATGGCGTTGCGGTAAGTTCGAGCTTAAGTTCGACCGACCCCGCATCATGGGTGTTCTCAACGTCACGCCCGATAGTTTTAGCGACGGCGGCGAGCACTTTGACGCCGACGCCGCCATTGCATACGGCCTGCAGATGCTGGACGAGGGCGCCGACATCATCGATGTCGGTGGGGAGTCCACGCGTCCGGGCTTTACTCCGGTGAGTGCGGACGAGGAGGCTCGTCGCGTGCTGCCGGTGGTGCGCGCGCTGGCGCAGAAGGGCGCCATCGTATCGATCGACACGCGTCACGTGGACGTGGCTAAGGCCGCGGTGCGCGTGGGCGCTTCTATTGTGAACGACGTCACGGGCTTTACCGATCCCAAGATGGTGGAGTTTGTTAAGGGCAGCAACTGCGGCGTGATCATCATGCACGCGGGCGAGCCCACGGAGGAGACCCCCAAGAGGCATACCGCGGTGCAGCTGGACACCAGCGCCGCCGCGTTTGTGGCCGAGAAGGCCCGCGCCGCCGCTGCCGCTGCTGAGGCTGAGGCCGCGGCAAAGGCGGCTAAGGCCGCGAAGGGGCGTCGTCCCGGCTTGAAGCTGGGCGGCTTGGTGCAACCACAGCTTCCGTTTGGCGACTTGCCCAATGGCAGCGAGGCCGCCGAGCAGGAGGCTGCTGCCAAGGCCGCCGCGCTGGCGGCCGCCGAGGCTGAGAAGAAGGCCGCCGAGGCCGAAGCCGCTGCCAAGGCCGCCGAGGAAGAGGCCCGCGCCGTGCCCGCTAACGACGAGCTCGCCGCCATCATGGCCCGCAGCGCCCGCCGCGATGCCGCCACGGGGTCGACCTCGCAGCTGCGTCGCTTCACCCTGCCGGATTCCGCGCCCATTATGCGCCGCGTTATGGGCTTCCTTTCTGACCAGGCCCGCGCGCTGGTTCACGCCGGCGTGGCCCGCGAGCGCATCTGCATCGACCCCGGCGCGGGTTTTGGCAAAGACGCGAACGAGGGCATTGTTATCCAGCGCGAGACCGCCAAGCTGGCCTCGCTGGGCTATCCGCTGCTGTGCGCCGTGAGCCGCAAGCGCTTTGTTGGCGCGGTTTCCGGCGTGGGCGACGTGCACGAGCGCGACGCCGCTACCTACGGCGTGTGCCTGGGCGCCATCCAGCTAGGCGCCAACATTGTCCGCGTGCATGACGTGCGCGGCTTCTCGCAGTTCCTGAACGGCTTTTGGGCCATCGCCCGACCGCAGCCCCGTCGTGCCTTTGTGGCCCTGGGTTCCAACCTGGGCAAGCGCGCGGAGAACATTCGCGCAGCCAAGGCTCTGATCGCGGAGATCCCCATGACCTGCGTTAGCAGCTGCTCGCGCATTTACGAGAGCGAGCCTGCCTACGAGAACCGCCAGGACCCGTTCGCCAACGCGGTGATCGAGATCAAGACCGAGCTGGCCCCGCTGATCTTGCTGGACGAGCTGATGAAGATCGAGAACACCATGGGACGCAACCGTACCAAGAGCGCCCGCCCCAACGGTCCGCGCATCATCGATTTGGACCTGCTGTGGATGGACGGCGAGGTGCACGGCGGCGACAAGCTGCGTCTGCCCCACCCGTACCTTGGCGAGCGCGACTTTGTGCTGGTGCCGCTCGAGGACCTTATGCATGACCCTGCGCGCTTCTTCCGCTACGAGGGCGTGGACGTGAAGGAGCCCGAGGACCGCGTTGGCCACGTGGTGGGCGAGCTGGGATCGTTGTAGGCGTCGCGGGTGCTGCTGCGGGTGACGTGGCGGCGCGGGCGGCGCGGGCGCCGTGGCGCCTCGGGCGCCGTTGCGGACGCCGGCTCGATGTGTTGATGCAGGGCGGCTCGACGGGTTCGGGTCGCCCTGATTTGTTGGACGGGGATAGCCCTCCGGAAAGGTTGGTGTGCTGTGGCCGAGGTCGACCAGCTGTGCTGCGAGCTTGAGCTTACGCCCAAGGTGAAGATGATGGAGTTTATCGCCCTGCCGCAGGTGTGCGCCATGGGTGTGGTCGAGTGCCTGCGCCAGCTGGGCCTGGGCGAGCAGGTGGGCATTGGCTGGCCTGCGGACTTGGTGGCGCGCCGCGAGCATCCCGCGGTGCCGGGTGGCGCCAAGCCGCGCGAGGCCATGAGCGCGGATACCTCGTCCTTTGACTTTGACCTGTTTATGGGAAAGGTGGGCGTGCATGCCCATGCGGGCGAAAACGGGCCGGCTGCGAGCGTGACCGTGACGGTCGACATGCCCGTGCTCGAGGGGGCGGCTGCGCGTTGCGGTGCTGCGTTGCCCGCGCGCGAGGAGTTGCGCCGCGCCCTTGCCGCCGCCGTTGAAGCCAAGGTGGACCAGTGGGCGCAGATGCTGGCGACCCGCCCCAGCCCCGGTCCCATGGCTCCTGTGCTTTCCGACTACTTTGACATGGTGCCGCTGCTGGGCCACCAGGTTGCCGCACTGTCTCCCAACGGGCTGCCCATGGCGATCGGCGCGTTCTCTGGCCTGGATATTTGGGGTCGCGCGTGCGTGACGGCGGCCGACGGCTCCGAGAAGGAGCTGCCCTGCGAGGCCGTGATCATTCGAGCCGTGTAGCGTTGGGCTATGCGCCTAGTGCGCGGATGGGGATGACGTAGACGCCGTCACTGCGGCGATAAGCCACCTCGCCCATACCCGTAATCACTGCGAGGAACGATGGCTTGCGTACCTGCGACTTATCATTGCCGCAAACTTTGTTGGACAGCCTTATGAGGTTGGCGGCTGCTTGATCCGCCTTTTCAAGACTCACCTTGATTTCGAACGCGGCCCATCGTCCATCTGCGCGCTCTACAATCGCATCGGCTTCCAGGCCGGAATCATCATGGTAATAGCGCACGGGGTTTGAGACCGCGTAGTCAAGCGCGCGTGCGTAGACGTCCAAGTCGCGCATGACAAGATTCTCGAAGACCAGGCCAAACGTTTGCCAGTCTTGCAGCAGCGCGTCCGGAGAGAGGCCCAGCAGTGCCGCGGCGAGCGAGGGGTCAGCAAAGTAGCGCTTGGGTTTGACGCGCATGCGCTTGGGGGAGCGCGACGCCGGCACCCAGCCGGGGACCTCATCGATAAGGTACGTGCTGCGGAGGATGTCGACGCATTGGGACACCGCCTTACGATCGCCTTCCGTTGCCATGTCCTCGGATTCATATGCGTAAACGTCGCGGACAAGCGTGTCCACTTTGGTTGATTGTCCTACATTGCGCGCGATGGAGACGGCGGCGCGGCGCGTGAGCTCCTCATTGCCGCCAAGCTGGTGAACGCTTTGCGTGAATACGGATTCCAGGTATTCGCGAACAACTATCTGCGCATTGGCCGCGGTCTGCAGACGTTCTTCTGGCCAGCCTCCGCGAACGGCCACGCGAGCAAGGTCCTCAATGCCGGAGTCACACGCGCACGGCGTGAACTCGTCCTCGAACAGGCCTGCCAAACTGACCTTTGCGTTGGATTCGCCGGTTTCTGCAAGCGTCATGGGATGCATGCGAATACGACCGATGCGCCCCGCACCGCTGTGCGCTTTTGACATAGTGCGCGGGGTTGATGAGCCCGTGAGAATCCAAGCGCCCTTTTCTCCGCCAAGGTCATCGACCGCATGGCGCACGGTGTCCCAGATTACGGGCACACGCTGCCATTCATCGATGACGTGGGGGCGGTCGCCGGCGAGCACATAGGACGGGTCGGCAGAGGCGATCTGCAGGTTTGACCCGCGATCCACGTAGAGCACCGACGAGCCATGGGCTAGGGACGACCATGTTTTGCCGCACCATTTGGTGCCCGACACCTCAACGGCTCCAAACAGGTTGAGATATGCCTCTATTTGGGTGTCGACAATGCGGGGTTGATATGCTGCGGGGCATGTTGTTCGATGCGTTTGAGAAGTGGCCATGCGCTGCCTTTCGCGTCCGTGCTTTGCCAAACATTATACAAGGTAGATATACCCACATTCCAGAATCCGAATGTTTGGTGTACCAAAATCCGAATGATTCCAATTCCAAAATCCGAATGATTTGGGTACCAAAATCCGAATGTGAGCTGCTGCTTCAAGCTGCGGGCTGGCGGCTGTGCGGGCTGGAGACCCGGTGGGCGCAGCGTGAAAGCCGCCCCTGCGGTTTTTTAGCCGGTGATCTTGTACCTTCTGTTTCTGCTGCTCGCCGATGACGTGGGCAGCACCTCGCCCATATCGATGAGGTTTCGAATGCGGTTGCGCATTTGGTTGACGTTCATGCCGGTGAGATCCTGCAGTTGCTGCGTGCTTAGCTCCCCATATTCGATGAGGCGGTCCTTGATGTGCTGCTCGCCCAGCTTGGCGCTTATTCGCCGTGTACCGGGGATTGGCTTCTGGTCCACGTTATCGATGCCTTCGATTTTTGGGTTCATGCTTGCGCCCGGCCTGTGCAGAATAACCTTGAACTGGTCGAGTCCCGGGCGGAAATGAGCACCGCACTGGGCCTTTTCATGTTGATATGCCTTGCTGGATGCGTGGTAGATGGGGAGGGCGCATGCGGTTCTTACGGATAATTGCATCGATTTTAGATTTAGGCGAGTAGCCAGGATTTTTGGATGCCATTTCCGCAGGCAATGGCTAACCCACCATTCTGGTGTACAAAGGAAAACTCGGAATTGATGCAATTATCCGTCAGAACCGCGCAAGGGGAGGGTTATGCCTGCAGCCTGCGGCAGATCTCGCAGATGCCCTTGAGCGTGAGTTGCTGGTCGATCACGTCGAACACGTTGGTGCAGGCCGCGACCAGCCCGGCGAGGCCCCCGGTGGCGATAACGTGGGCACCCGGTTCGCCCAGCTCATCTTTAATACGCGCGACCAGGCCTTCTGCCATGGCGGCGGCTCCTACCACGGTGCCGCTGCGAACCGCCTCGACGGTGTTGCGGCCAATGGTGTGCTGCGGGGCCTCGAGTGAGATGCTTGAGAGCTTGGCGGCGCGCGCGGTGAGGGCGTCCATGGAGATGCGGATGCCGGGGGCGATGGCGCCGCCGATGTAATAACCGCGCGGGTCAACCACGTCCACGTTGGTGGCGGTGCCAAAGTCCACCACAATAGCGGGCGCGCCGTAGAGGGCCCCCGCCGCCACGGCGTTGGCGATGCGGTCGGCACCCACCTCTGCGGGGTTGGGGGCGTCTACCTTGGTGACCATCTGCGTGTCCGGGCCAACCTGGATCATGCGCACGCCCAGCTGGGTTGCCACGGCGCGCCACTCGCGCGTGAGCTGCGGCACCACGCCGGCAAAGCAGATGGTGTCCACGCAAGAAAGCGTGAGGCCGCTCATCTGGAAGTAGCCCAGCAAGCGGACCAGGATCTCGTCCTTAGTAAAGGTGCGGTCCGTGGGCATGCGCCAAGATTGGAGCAGCTGGTCTTGGTCAAAAAGGCCAAGGGCGGTCTGCGTGTTTCCCATGTCGATAGCGAGCAGCATATGTGTCTCCAGCCTGTGGCTAAGCTATGCCCGTGACCGTGAATCACGAGCGTGTGATAACGTGACTTGCAGCGCTCATTGTATACTGAGACATTGCATATACTGCCAGATAACTGCATGTGGAGAGACAATATGAACAAGTCTGCAAAGCGTCGCCTTGTGGTGGTTGGCGGCATTGTGGTCATTGCCATGCTGGTGATCGTTGCGATCGCCGGGTCGGGTGGCTCTGCCAGCTCGCTTTCTATCGCCGACGTGCTGGGCGGCAACTATGACGGCAAGAAGGTCCAGGTCTCCGGCGCCGTAGTGGCCGATTCGCTGACCAGCGAGGGTTCCGCCGCGGTGTTCAAGATCGCGCCCGAGGGCGTTGACGCGGCCGATTCCGAGCAGGCGCTTACCGTTCAATACGACGGCGCCCTGCCCGCGACCTTTGGCGCCGGCGTGGTGGCCATCTGCACCGGTACCGTGGACGGCAAGACCCTCGAGGCGTCCGAGATGGTGACCAAGTGCCCGTCCAAGTATGAGAGCGCCGAGGGCTCGTTGACCGTCAAGGGACTGCTTGACCAGCAGGATTCCATGATGTTCAAGGACACCAAGGTGTGCGGCTACGTCAAGGGCGAGATCAACGACGCTCAGGCGGACTTCCGTTTCACCATCGAGTCTCAGGGCGAGACCCTAAAGGTTGCGTACGACGGCGGCCTGGACGAGGCCATCACCGACGGTACCGCCCTGGTGATCTCCGGCCACCTGGATTCCGACGGCGTCTTTGTCGCGACCGAGCAGCCGTCCATCGACTCGTCCATCAAGGCGTAACGCCGCCCCATACCGTTTTGGCGCCCCGTATCGCGTGTGCGAGCGGGGCGCATCTACGTGCACGCTAGTGTGCACGCCAACGTATTAGCAATCCCAAAGGAGATACGCGTATGATTCCAACCCTTGGCAACGGGCTGCAAGTCTTTGCGATGGTGCTGGCTCTGCTAAGCGCTGCGGTGCTGATTGGCGCCACCAAGGCCCGCGGGCTTGAGAGCTGCCGCCGCGAGTCGCTGATCAACGCCGGCTACCTTATGGTGTTTGGCACCACCATCGCCCTCACGCTGTGCATTCTCATCATCTTGGTGTGCTTTGTGACCAGTAACTTTAGCCTGGCGTACGTGGTGAGCAACTATCCCAATACGGATAGCGCGCTCAAGCCCCTGTACGAGGTATCCGCCGTGTGGGCGGGTCGCCAGGGATCGCTTCTGCTGTGGACCTGGCTCATCTCCGTCTTTGCCAGCGTGGTGGCATGGCGCCGCATGCGCGTGACGGACGACCTCTCCAACGCCGCCCTGGGCGTGGCGCAGATCATCGTGGCGCTGTTCGCGGCGACCCTGGTGTTCTCCGAGTCCAACAATCCCTTTATGGCGACCGCGCCGGAGTTTCTCAACGCCGACGGCACCCTTGCCGGCACCATCGGCGGCATGAACCCGTTGCTGATGCATTGGGCCATGATCTTGCATCCGCCCGCGACCTTTATTGGCTACGCCGGCATGACCCTGCCGTTCGCCTACGCCATGGCGGCCCTTATTTGCGGCGACATGTCCGCCCGCTGGGTCGAGCTGTGCGACCGCATCGCCGTGTTCAGCTTCATCTTCCTCACCATTGGCATGGCGCTGGGCGCCGTGTGGGCCTACGTGGTGCTGGGTTGGGGCGGCTTCTGGGCGTGGGACGCCGTGGAGAACGCGAGCCTCATGAGCTGGCTCACCGGCGTGGCCATGATCCACAGCTTCACCCTGTACCGCAAGCGCGGCTGCTTCAAGCGCTGGAGCATGTTCAGCGCCACCATCACGTTCATCTTTGTTGTTCTGGGCACCTTCATCACTCGTTCCGGTCTTGTGCAGTCCGTCCACGCCTTTGCGGAGGACCCCGTCTCCACGTATTTCTTCCTCGCCATCATGGTTGCGGCGGGCATGGCGTTCCTTATCGGCATCCTGTATCGCCACGGTCAGATTGTGGAGGACGATGAGATCGAGTCGCTGCTCTCCAAGAACGGCTCGTACTACATCACCAACCTGGTGATGTGCGTATCCGCCGTGCTGGTGGCCTACCTTACGGTCTCCAGCGCGCTGCCCACGTGGATGCCCCTGGGCGGCAGCGTGATCGCGGCGGGCGCCTTCAACGCGGTCGCCCGTCCGGTGGGAACGCTGTTCTGCCTGCTTATGGCCGTGTGCCCCATGCTTGGCTGGCGCAAGACCGATGGCGCCGCCTTCGCTCGCAACATGCGCGTGCCTGCAATCGCGGGCGCGGTGGTGTTCGCGGGGCTGATGTTCTTGTTCGTCACCAAGTTTGTCCCTGAGTACGACGCCATCGTCACCGCGGGCGGTGCTGCCGCCACCGCGCTGACCGAGCAGGGCCCCAAGGTGTACTACTTCGCCCTCACCGTGCTCGCGTTTGCCACGGCGTCGCTGCTGCTTACCAGTAGCGCTTACCTGCTTGTTCGTGGCGTTTCCGCCCGCATGCGCAACAAGGGCGAGAACCCTGTTGTGGCGCTTGCCCAGCTGTTCCGCCACTCGCCCGCGCAGGCTGGCGGGTACCTGACCCATCTTGGCGTCGCGGTTGTGCTGGTTGGCCTGGTGGGATCTTCCATGTACGTGCAGGAGCAGACGCTTAATCTGTCCGCGGACCAGGGCCAGGGCGGCCAGGTGGGCTCCTACGTGCTCACCGTGACGGGCACGCGCGAGTACACGGATTCCGCGTCCGACATGTTTAAGGAAGTACAGCTCTCTGTGACCGATGCCGCGACCGGCCGCGAGCTGGGCACGCTTACGCCCTCCATGGAGGTGAGCGCCACCAACTCCGGCCAGCAGACCCTGCACGCCGGCGTGCTGAGCTTTCCGCTGGAAGACCTGTTTGTGGCGTTCCAGGGCCTTAACGCGGACGGCACGCTTTCCATCAACGTGAAGATCAACCCGTTGATCATGCTCAACTGGATTGGCGCGGGCATCTCTATCGTGGGCATTATCCTGGCGTTCGCCCCGCGCCGTGCCACGCCGCTGCTGGCGGCCGACGAGCGCGCCGCCGCGGAGGCCGCCGCTGAGGCCGCTGCGGGTCGTGCGGGCAAGGCGGGCCGCAGCGGGTCCTCGTCCAAAAAGGCGAAGGGGGCGAAGCGCCGTGGCTAGCGCCGTGCCTGGTGCTGTGGCTGGCGCTGGGGCCGGTGCCGTGGCTGGCGCTGGGGCTTTGGGGGCTTCCGGTGGCGGCGAGCTGGCGATCGACGCGCGCGGGCTAGTGAAGCAGTTTGGGTCGCGCCGCGGGTTGGACGGCGTTGATTTGCAGCTGCCTGCGGGGGCGTTCTTGTCAATCTTTGGTCCCAACGGCGCGGGCAAGACCACGCTGCTGCGCATGCTGGCGCTGCTCTCCCGGCCAACGCGCGGGTCGCTCGCCATGCTGGGAGTCGACGCTTTGGAGGAGCCGGATGCGCTGCGCTCGCGCGTGGGGCTGATCTCGCACAAGTCCATGCTGTACGGCGACCTGACGGCGCGCGAGAACCTGGAGTTCTTTAGCTCGCTGTACCCGGGCGGACCGGATTGCGCGCGCATCGACGAGCTGCTGCGCTTGGTTGAGCTGGACCATCGCCGCAACGACCCCGTGCGCACCTTTTCGCGCGGCATGCAGCAGAGGCTGTCCATCGCCCGTGCGCTGGTGAACGATCCCGACCTTGTGCTTTTGGACGAGCCGTACTCTGGTTTGGACCCGCATGCCGCGGAGCTGTTCGACCAGCTTATCGACCGCGTTCGCGACGGGCGCACCTTTGTGATGGTGAGCCATGACCTGCAGAAGGGCTACCAGATGTGCACCCATGCGCTCATCTTGGCCCGCGGTCAGGTGGTGGTATGCGCCGAGCGCGCGCAGATCGATGCCGCGGCGTTTCGCGACCTGTATCTGGCGACTGTTGGCGTGGGGGTGGCGTGATGGCACGCGTGCAGAAAAAACTCGTCCAGAAAAAGCAGGCGCAAAGCAAGTTTGTCCAATACAAGGCCCTGCTCATGAAGGACGTGCGGCAGGAACTGCGCACGCGCGAGATGCTTACGTCCATGGTGGTCTACGCGCTGCTGGTATTGACCATCTACGGCGCGGCGCTGGCGCAGGTGGGCGATAAGCTGCAGGTGGTCTCCTTTGCCGGGGGCCTGCTGTGGGCGCTCATCATCTTCACCAGCTTGCTGGGGCTGAATCGCAGCTTTAGCCATGAGACGGAATCGGGCTGCCTGGAGGGCATTTTGCTGGCGCCCGTGGACCGTGCGGTGGTGTTTCTGGCCAAGGCGACCAGCAACCTGCTGTTTTTGATCGCGGTCGAGGTTGTGGTAATCCCGCTGTTCTTCTTGTTCTTCTTGTCCGGTGCGCAGCTGGCGGCCACTACGCCCATGATCGCGCTGCCGCTGCTGGTGGGCACGGTGGGCGTGGCCGGCGTGGGCACGCTGCTCTCGACCATGACCATCGATACGCGTGGGCGCGACGTGTTGCTGGCGATCCTGTTCATTCCCGTGGCGTTTCCGCTGCTCTATGCGTGCGTCTCTGCGACTACCGTGGCGTTTATGGGGGTCGAGGGCACGTTTGGAACGTTTTGGAGCTCGTGCGGCATGGCCGCGGCGTACGACGTGATCATGATCGCGGCGGCTTGGGGCCTGTACGAGTTCGCGTTGGACGCTTAGGCGCTGCGGGCGCGGGCGGCCTGCGGCGGGCGCGTGGGGTGCTGCGGGCGTGCGGGCGCGAGGACTGTTGGTACGGTTGGCGCTCTGTTGTGCTTGGTTTGATACGGCGTTGTCCCTTTCGGGCGGCGCCGTTTTTTCTAGCGCTTCTCGTCCTGGGCCTCTTCTGTTTCCGAGGCGTCCGCACTCTCATTAGAGGGCTTCTCGTCCGTAGAGTTCTCGTCCGTAGAGTTCTCGTCCGTTGCTTTGGTTGTCGCAGGTTTAGGAAAGAGGGCGTTCCACAGGCTGGTTCGGCGCGCTTCGAAATCATCGATTTGGATATGAATGGGGCGCCCTTGGATCCGTGCCAAGCGCATCATCGCGATATGGAAGAGCTTGGGGTCTCTCAGCTCTTTACTTGTGATGTTTACGACGCTGATGCCAAGGGCCTCGAGTTCGTTGGTTCGCCGGGAATCTTCCTGCATCGCTTTTGCGGAGGCGTGGTGGAGCGTGCTGCCATATTCAACGTCGACTTTTCCAATCTCAAGGTACACGTCGCAACGGCGCAGGCCGTTTGTTCTGTCTACAAGGTAATCCATGTGTAGGGGACCTCGATTGTATCCTCCCAATCGATAGGGGAGGCGCATGACGATCGCCATCTTTGCCTCCTCGGGAGATCGGGCGTTGTCAGCGACGTACCGGAGTGCCTTGAGCGCGATGCCCGCCCCGCGGATATGGCGATTCTCTTGGGCAAAGTTGGTGAGCTTTTCGACCGTGGTCAGCGGAGATCTAGGCGCTGCGACGGTCTTGAAGGCCGTTTTTCCCTGCTGTACCTCGTCCTCATATTCTGGATTTGGAACAATGGCGTACCAGCCGCAAAGCTCAAACCCCAATTGCAATCGTTGGATGAACGTAAGCCTGCTGCATATGGAGACGTAAAAGTGCTCTATGGAAAGCCCTGCAACGCCCGCGCCGAAATCGATGAATTGCTCAACTCCTTTGGGGTCGATGTATCGATGGAACACGATGTTTTTGATATGCGGGCGCTTTGCATCCTTTGGAAGAACGATATGCAGGCGGGGCGATGTGGCGCCGCAGCTCCTGATTCGCTTGATTGCCGTGGGTCCGTACGTGTTGCCAGCGGGTATGGACAGCTGAGTCTCTTTTGACTGGATGGACCCGGCTGTTCCCGGCGCGGCGAGGGCGCGAAGGCATTCAAGTTCCGTTATGTCGCTTACACAAATATCCATGCACATACCGTAGCGCATGCAAGTGGGTGGGTAGGGGGCCGGAAGAAGAAAAGTGGAATGCGGTCTTTCAAAAGTATTACCGGAATCTATCAAGTGCAGGTAGGGGCGCGAGTGCTGCGAGTTGCGCTGGGGGTTGCCCGGTTTTTTTAAGGGCGGCGGCCGGGTCCGCGCTGCTTGGTGGGGCTTGCCGCGTGGTTTTGCTTGCGTTTTGGCGCGGTCCTGCCTGAGGTTTTGCCCGCGCGCTGTTTTTGGCCTCCGGTTTGACTTGGGGTCTCTGCTGAAAACAGCCTCCGTTTGCATCCGCCATCTATTTTTGGGGTCCAGTTGGACTTGACGATGCTGAAAATGCGGTCCAGTTGGACTTGGGCCCGGAAGGCCCCGAGGGGTCGTGAGGAAAAGCGCTGGATAGGGGCCTGGTGCGCCAGGCACCCGGCGGTGCCAAGTCCAACTGGAGGTCATTTTCAGCATCGGAGGTAAACTGGAGCCCGTTTTCAGCAGAGCGCCAAGTCCAACCGGACCGCGTTTTCAGCAGTGGTCCGCGTGAGGCCGACGAGGAACCCATACTGGCAGCGCGCGGACGCGAGAAGGGACGAATAGCAAAGAAGGAGGGGTGCAAGGCCCCTCCTTCTCACGTGAAGCTATGTCCCGTGTGGCTTGAACCGAGATCCGGGCGCGGGGCCCGAAGTGCGTGCTAGATCAGGCCAAACTTGATCGCGCTCGAGAGCAGGGCGGCCATCATGCCGCGCGAGCAGTTGACGTCGGGTTGGATCTGGCGCCCGCCATCGACGTCGACGCCGTTGATAAGCTCTTTGTTGATACACCAGGCGACGGACTTGCGCGCCCACGAGCTGGTCTTGTCCGCATCGGGCATGGCTTCAAACTTGGTCATGTCGACGTTTTCCACCTCGTCCTCAGAAGCGAGGATGTTGGCGAAGATGCAGCACAGTTGCTCGCGCGTAAGGGGCTGGCCAACGCCAAAGACCTCGTCCGAGAAACCGTTGATGTAACCCTTGTCATATGCCCAGTTGACGCCGACGGTGTACCAGTCGTCCAGGACGTCTTTGTGAGGGGCGCGTGGTGCAGAGGTGTCGCTCTTGCCCAGGTAGTTGTAGAACACGGCGGCGGCCTGCTCGCGCAGGAGGTCGTTGTTGGGACCAAAGGTGCCGGTGCCGTCGTCGTAGCCGTTCATGATGCCGCGGCGGGTGATGTCGAGCACGGCGTCATAGAACCAGTCGCCCGGCTTGACGTCGGGGGAACTGGGCGGCGTCTATGATATTTTGCAGCTCGACCAGGGCGGCCGCGACGTTGAGGGCGCCGTGGCTACCGCTCAGTTCGCTTCGGTCGTTTTCGGCGTCCACCACGGGCTCGGCGGTGGCGTAGAGGGCCTGGCATACCTGGTCAACGGTGGCGTCCGGGTTTTGGGCAAACATCAGCGCGGCGGCGGCAGAGACCATGGGCGACGCCATGGACGTGCCGGTCATGCGGTTGTACTTGCCGTACTTGACGTTGCCGATGGTGGTGTCGCGCAGGTAGGTAGACCAGATGGATGCGCCGGGTGCGGAGATGTCCTTAGCCTTGTTGTAGTCTGAGAACGCCACGTTTGAACCGGTGGGGGTGAGGGCCGTAACGGCGATGCACTCCTCAAAGTCCGCGGGGTAGATGTTCTCGGTATAGGCGGTGTCGACCTTGTTGCCGTTGCCGGCGGCGCACACGGTGGCGATGCGGTAGTCGTTGCGGGCGGTGCGGATGGTTTCCTCAAGCAGGCGGTCGTTGATGTCGCTGCCGTAGTAGCCCAGGCTCATATTGATAACGTGCAGGTTGTCAACGGCGCCGGAGCTCACCAGCGTCATGATGTACTGGTACGCGGAGATGATCGCGGTGGTGTTGGACTTGGGCGAGGCGTCGTCGCTAAAGACCTTGACGGGCAGGATTTTCGCGTTGTACGAGCCGCCGGCGATGCCGATGGAGTTGTTGGCGGTCGCGGCGATGATGCCCGCGACGTGCGTGCCGTGGCCCACGTTGTCGCCGTCACCGGTAAGGGCCTTGTTGTAGTAAGAGTCCCATGCAAGCGAGGTGAGGACGTTCGCCTTGAGGTCGTCATGGTTCAGCATCACGCCGGAGTCCAGCACGGCGACGGTGACATCGGCGTCCGCCTTGGCCATGTTCCACGCCTCGACAAAGTGGGACGAGTACAGGTAGTACTGGTTGGGGTCCTCGTCCGGATTAGAGTTCTTGGCCCAGGGATCGTTGGGCATTTGGTCGACGGCCAAGGTGGACACCTCGCCGGCGGACGTCGCGGCGCGGGCGGCGTCGGTGCTTGCGGCAGAGGCCAGCGGCTCGTCGATCACGGGCTCGATGAGGTTGTACACGTAGTTGAGCTGGGCGGATTCAACGCTGTCCAGCTCAAGGGCGTCTTCAAGTGCCTCCTGGTCAGAGACTCCCTGCTCCGGCTGCACCTCAAGGGCGATGTCGCCGTCGGCAGTGGTGATCTGCTGGGTCACGTCCAAGCCCGCCTGGTCAAGCTCTTGGAATGTGGACGAGGAGCCGAGCATGGAGATGTCGCAGTTTGCGCGCCCGTCGTCCAGGGACTGCAGCTCGCGCTCCGCCTTGTTTGTCAGCGTAACGATGACACCGTCGGTCTCGGGCGAGGTGGAGGCCTGGCCTGCGGCGGCGGAGACAGCGGTTGAGGAGGCTGCGGCTGCCGCGCCGGCGCCCCCGTTGTCCGCTCGCGCGGAGAGCGGCACCAGGCCAATGCTCAGGGCGAGCGCGGCGGTCGCAAGGAGGCGGATGTGGGTGAATTGCTTCATACGGTACTCCTAAATGTGGCAAGCTCAAGGCAAGTAAAAGCAGCGTGCAATTAGGGATATTGTAGCAACATTAGCCTTTTAAGCGCTCTTGCGAACCGGGATTGACGTGCGGGTGCAACCCGGCGCGACCGCACCCCGGCATGCCGCCTGCAAAGCGGGTCTTCGAAACGCTCGACACGTTTCGGTATCGCAACGCAGGACGAATCGGCTACCATAGGGAACGTTCTTATATATATGAGAGGGGAGAGATACGTGAGAGGGGAGAGAACGTTGCAATCAAAGGCAGATAGGCTCGTTCCAATACTGCTGATACTTGGTGCGCTGCTCACCGCGGCCGACGTCGCATGGACCTTTACCCTGGCGCCGCTGGTGCAGGGCGCGGTTCTGTCCGAGCCCACCGTGATCGCGGGGCAGGTTGTCACCACCAAGCTGTTGCTGAGCCAAAAGATCTTCTATTTGCACGTGCCGGTGGCGATCGCGTCGTTCGCGATCATGTTCTTTGTGGCGTACTACGGCGTGAGGTTCTTGATGACCAAGGACCGCAAATACGACCTTCGTTCGCAGACCGCGGCGCAGGTCACGTTGGTGTTCATCATCGCCACCATGGTTTCCGGCGATCTGTGGACCCGCTTTGAGTGGGGCGTGTGGTGGGTGTGGGAGCCGCGCCTTACTACGTACTTCATCTTGATGCTGCTGGTCATTGGCTACTTTATCCTGCGCAACGCCATCGAGGACCCGGAGCGCCGCGCCCGCTTCTGCGCGGTCTTTGGCATTGTGGCGTTCATCGATGCGCCCATCTCGTTCCTCATCACGCGCATGGTGCCCTCGTCGATTCACCCCGTGGTGTTCCGCACGGACAGCGGCCTGCCGCCCATGATGCTCATTCCGTTTTTGCTGGGCCTGTTTGGCATGCTCATGATCGGGTTCGCCCTGTACCGCTACGCGTTGCGCGTCCATACGGATGCGCTTGTGGTGGACGAGCTTAAAGAGCAGCTGGAAGAAATGGACGCCCGCTCTACCCGCGTTGCCGCGGACGATGCCCTGGCGCGCCTGCGTACCGCCGCCGGCTCCGTCGCCCCCGCTGCAGCCGACGCCTCGCCCGCAGCTCCCGCCGCGCCTTCCGACTCGACGGCCGCAGCCCTTGACTCGGCGTCCGCGACCGCCAACTCCGCCCATTCCACATCTTTGGAGGACTAGCCATGGATCCCATCTTGTCCGAGGTCTACTCGACCGTACTTCCCGCCGCCCCCTACGTGCTGGCCGCCTACATTGGCATTTGGCTGGTTTTGTTCATCTTTGTCCTGGTGCTGTGGCGCAAATCCAAGCGCACCAGCGAAGACATCGAAGCCCTCAAGCAAGCGCTCGAGGACCGCAGAGATAGTCAGCGCTAGTACTCAAGCAGCGTTAAAAAACAAGCAAAGCGCCGGTCACGCAGATCCCCGTGGGGGAGCGCGGCCGGCGCTTTTTTATCAAGTATGCGGACGATGAGCGTATCTGGACGATGAACTGCTGAGTGGAGGATTTCCGGGCGCGAGAGCGTTTGACTAAAGCGTTCCGCCCCTCAGCGCGGCGGCCGCTCGTTGCAGCCGCTACTTGGCGTTGCCGGCGGCGTCGTTAGCCGCCTTGAGCTCCTCGCCTTTCCGGTTAAGGTCCTCGATGGCGCGATCGACAAAATCGGCGAACTGCTGGATCTCCTCGTCCGAAAAATCATCAAAGTAGTTAACGTCGCCATGCTTGTCGACGCGCTCTCGGCCCGCGTCTGTTATGGAGACGGAAAGCGTGTGGGCGCCGGTGCCCGTGGCTTCGCGCGTAATGTATCCGGCGCGCTCGAGCTTGAACAGCATCTCGCCAAGCGATTGCGGCGTGATGCCCAGGCGCGAGCTCATGGCGCGCTGCGGCATGTCGCCGCTCTCCGCCAAAACGGACAGCACGCGCCCTTGGCCCGTGATGGGATTGGCCGCGATATCGCCGGTTTGGCGCCGCAGCGCGTTATGCCACTTTTGAATGGCGCGCTGAAGCTCGGCGAGCTTAAGAAGCAGCTCCTGACGGCTTGTTTGCTGGTTGCTCTGTGACGTCTGTTGGGACAAGGTCGGCCTCCAGATGGATGGTTACTAATGTTGCTTTTCTTGAGCAACATTATCGATAATAGCGTGGCGCGGCACGATATAGCTTGTAAACAGGATAGAACCTGACACATTTAAGCAATTTAAGGCATATATGAAGGAAATGTAAAGACCACTCACAGGTTTTAACTCTTGCAAGATTTCTCTTGCTTTGGACGAGAATCCTGCGTAGTATACTTTCTTGCGCACACGGTGCGTCCAGACATTGCGGGGTGGAGCAGTCTGGTAGCTCGCCGGGCTCATAACCCGGAGGTCGTAGGTTCAAATCCTGCCCCCGCGACCAAGAAACTGCAACTCGGAGGTCTAATAGCCTCCGAGCTTTTTTGCATTAATACCGCATGCGGCTCGCTATTACCTTGTCAGCGCTGTATAGCAAAAAGGAGGACGACGGCACAAGCCGCATGTTCCGTCGTCCTCCGCGCCTGGGTGTGTATGGTGATGATCTGGGCTGGCCAAAGATTTTGTCCGTCTTTGGCCAGCATGAAGAAGGAGTTATCAGTTCGACGGGATAGTCGAATGCGAATAAACTCCAACCATCCTGATGGTTCGGTTTGACGTCCTTTTGAAGTAGACAACAAGCACATCGTCATCGTGTATGTGGAACTCGAAATGGTTTCCGTCATCGAAGGGGCTCTCGGCGAGTCGATGTTCGGACCATCCTGTTTCCCGCACGCATCCATACTGCTCGAGTTCGGTTATCGCCTCGCGAATGGTTTTGATGATTGCGAGGTACTCTCGCTCGGGATATGCCATCTTAAAGGGGCGTACGGTAGCCCAGAACGCTGCGCTTGCTCGCACCTTCCAACTCATATTGAAACCTGATCTTCGGTGACTCCTAGCATATCGAGGATTTCTTGAGGCATTTCCGTTGCATCGAATGAGTCATCTGGAATAAGCCCTGCCTCAATGGCTTCTTCGCGAAGCATGGCAGTCCTGATATCGCTTGAATATATGCGTGATGCAGGGGTGCTGAACAGCCCATCGAAAGGGCTGATGCCGGAATTGGCAACTTGGGTGATCATGACGCGCATTGCCATGGCGGATGTCAACCCGCTTCTAGAAAACACCGCATCTGCGCGCGCCTTCACATCGTCATCAACTGTGGTCTGGATGAGGGCCATGATCTCCTCCTAACTATGGAATCTCATTGTAATGCCATAATATCACATAGGCATAGCAAGAGGGGGATTGGCGTATGAGTGGGAGGACGCTCGCGGTGGCCTTCAGCAGACCATTCTTCTTAACGTTATAGATTTGTCACGGACGGGGCGGCGTGGAACGATCTTCGCCAGCGCTCATGTTTCGCTGCGCATCAATTGTTAGCTTCACCGCGTAAGACTCGCTGTGTCGAGGGGCGGCGCAATCCTGCTCTTCGATGAGCATTTTACGATGTTATGTTGCTTGCGTTCAGTGCTGACGCGCTGCTGAAGGTGATTGCCCATCTCGATCTCGTCGATCATGGCGATGGCATAGTCGGCATAGCTGATGACCGATTCACCAGCATCGGCCAGGGTCAGCTCTTCGCCTCCCAAGATGTAAGGCCCGGTACGCTCGCCCTCTGCCCGGAAGTCTCCGGCGGGGCTAATGTAGGTCCATTTGACGTTACTGCGTTCGCGAAGCTTGCCCAATGCCTTGGCCATGGCGGCTGCGAGAGGCTTAAAGGTGTCGGGGAAGTCCGGAGTGTCGGAGACGGCCAAGGTGTGCTTGGGGCTGACATAGAGAGAACCTGCACCGCCTACGACGAGCAAGCGAACATTGGTGCCGGAGAGGCAGTCGCAGAGATGCGCGAGCGCAGCTCGCGGCACGGCGCGAAGCCCGTCGGCCCGCTCCCGTAGACCGCCTTCGGCTCCTCGAAGCCCGAGATCCACCCGGCGATCTCGGCGGCGTCGGTCCCGAAGGCCCTCTGCGCGACCTCCCCCGTGAACGGGTCGAAGGCGCACGCCGACACCGATCTGGCGCGTACGTCCAGCCCGATGGGGGTAACATAGGTCATGGGGAGCCTCCTCCCATACGTGCGGTACGGCGGCACCGCAGGGTGACGATACAACACCATTGTTCCCGCCCAGCCCGCGAGCCCGTATGCCGCGGGGAGGCTCTTCGCCCAATGGCTTTCTCATATCGTCTGTGAGGGCGCCCGCCTGCATCGTGAAAAGATTGAAAAGCGCAATCGTGAGCTTGAGGAACGCGAACAGCGTAAACGTCGTTCTGAGAAGATTAAGCGCTCGGGAATCCCAAAACGCTATCAAGACGCAAAGGGCTGTTTTCCGGAGCACATCGAAGCTGTGAGGGCGGGGAGGTCTCTGATTTTCACAGGGGGAGTGGGGAGTGGCAAGACGTACGCGGCGTGTTCCATAGCCATGGAGCTATTGGACGAAATGAGTGTAAAATTCAGCAGTCTCTCTGTCATAAATGCTGCGATCTTTTCGGACGAGGCTGTGTTAACCCGCCTATGACATGGAAATCTCCGGGTGGAACGGGTACGGCTGCCGTCAGAGCCCGCGCCAGCTCGTCCGGTATGTCCCCGCCCCAGCGCGCCTCGCGCGCCCAGCAGAGCCACGCGAGGTAGTTGGGAAGGCGCCTGGTGGACACGCCCCTGAAGCGGGCGAGGAACGCTTTGAGCGCGGAGTGCAGGGCGTTGACGCGGTTGAGCGGGGCGCGCGGGCCGGAGGAGGCGAACCTCTCGTGGGCCGCCACGCCCATCTCGGCCAGGGCGCGCACATAGCCGCGCTGGCGGTCGGTGGAGACCACCGCCCCCTCCAGCGCGCAGCCCGCCATGGCGCGCCGGGCGTCGGCGACCCCCATCTTGCCGCGGCGGGCCGCCACGGCCATCGCGTCGCCCCTCGCGTTGACCATGGTGAGCACGCTGACCTTGTCCGAGCTCACGCCGGCAGCGGCCCCGTCGCCCCCGCGCCGGCGTGCGGGGCGGGGGCATGGAAAACCCGCCGACCTCGAGTGGTTGCCCGAAAGCGAGTCGGGCACGAGCGTCTCGTCGGCCTCCACCGGGCAGCCCGGGCCCGCCTCGAAGGCCGGCAGCATCGATGTTAACGCTAATCTGAGATTCACCGTTTAGACCAACGGGCGGCGCCGATTCCAC
>OOBX01000198.1_pt1 | contig 62995 bp, 59 predicted proteins | sample 1671021 | NCBI WGS metagenome assembly OOBX01 (sample SAMN06348114, study PRJEB24527) | human gut metagenome | biome: human gut; feature: ankylosing spondylitis patient; material: feces | host: Homo sapiens | place: China | collected 2015-10 | reverse complement strand
GTAGCTCCCCGGGGGCGGGGACGTTTTGCCACTTGACAATGTTCAACTCATATTAAAAAGAGACCGCCTCCTAAATGCGAGACGGTCTCTTTGATCGATTGATTGCGAGCGTACGCGTTAAAGCTAGTTCTTCAAGCTGTTGAGCGGGGCGGGGAAGCGGCCGCCGCGGTGGGCGAAGACGGTGCCGGCGTGAGGGTTAACGCGCATGATGGGCGCGCGACCAAAGAGCCCGCCGTACTCCACGCTCTCGCCCTCCTTCTTGCCGAAGGCGGGGATGATGCGTACAGCGGTGGTCTTGTTGTTGATCACGCCGATGGCCATCTCGTCCGCGATGATGCCGGCGATGGCCTCCACGGGGGTGTCGCCGGGGATGGCGATCATGTCCAGGCCAACGGAGCAAACGCAGGTCATGGCCTCGAGCTTCTCCAGGCACAGCGCGCCGGATTCTGCGGCGGCGATCATGCCCGCGTCCTCGGAGACGGGGATGAAGGCGCCGGAAAGGCCGCCCACCGAAGAGCTAGCCATGACGCCGCCCTTCTTTACGCAGTCATTGAGCAGGGCAAGGGCGGCAGTGGTGCCGGGGCCGCCGCACTGGCCAACGCCGATGATCTCCAGAATGCGCGCCACGGAGTCGCCGATGGCCGGGGTGGGGGCCAGCGACAGGTCGACAATGCCCTTCTCGACGCCCAAACGGCGTGCGGCCTCGCGGCTCATGAGCTCGCCGGCGCGGGTAATCTTGAAGGCGGTCTGCTTGATCTTCTCGGCGACCTCCATCATATTGGCGGATTCGGGCAGCTCCTCAAGCGCCGCGGCCATGACGCCCGGGCCGGAGACGCCGACGTTGATGACGGCGTCGGCCTCGCCAGAGCCATGGACGGCGCCCGCCATGAAGGGGGAGTCCTCGACCATGTTGGCGAAGCAGACAAACTTGGAAGCGCCAACGCACTCGCGGTCCTGCGTAAGGCGCGCGGCTTCCTGGATAATCTGGGCGCACAGCAGCACGGCGTCCATGTTGATGCCGGCGCGCAGGCTTGCCACGTTGACGGAGGAGCAAACGCGGCTGGTCTCGTTCAATGCCTGGGGAATGCAGTTCATCAGGCGACGGTCGGCATCGCCAATGCCCTTGTGAACCAGTGCGGAGTAACCGCCCAGGTAATCGATGCCCAGGGTCTCGGCCGCGCGGTCAAGGGCGTGAGCAAGGGGCACCAGGTCGGTGTCCTTGCAGGCGGCGGCGATCTGCGCCACGGGGGTAACGGAGACGCGCTTGTTCACAATGGGGATGCCGTACTCGCGCTCAAGGCTCTCGGCCGTCTCGACCAGATGCTCCGCGGTGGTGGTGATGTGGTCGTACACCTTGGTGCACATGCGCTCAAGGTTCTCGTCCGCGCAACCCATAAGCGAGATGCCCATGGTGATGGTGCGGATGTCGAGGTTTTGCTCGGAGACCATTCCGCGTGTCTCGGCGATTTCTGCGGGCGTGATCGACATGCGCCTCTCCTGTCGTTGTATGAGATTGACGATTGTTTCTATTCTATATTGCTGTATACGGAACAACAGGCCTCACGCCGCATTTCTGCAGAACATAACCGCTTGGAAACCATTGGAAACCATTGAGGGCTACTTTGCGAAGACGCGCTCCGCGATGCGGGCGGATTCGGCGGCGTCCTTGGCGTAGAAGTCCGCACCTATCTGCCGGGCGTACTCGGGTGTGAGGACCGCGCCGCCCACAAAGACCCGCACGCCCGGAGCCTCGCGGCGTAGCAGGGCGATGGTCTCTTCCATGTTGGTCACGGTGGTGGTCATGAGGGCCGAAAGGCCCACCAGGGGGATATCGTGCTGCCGCACGGCGTCAAGCACCACCTGGGGGTCAACGTCTCGTCCTAAGTCGTAAACGCGGTAGCCGTAGTTTTCCAGCAGCATCTTGACGATATTCTTGCCGATGTCATGGATGTCGCCCTTGACGGTAGCCAGCGCGATCTTGCCCTTATCGGCCACGTTGCCGGCGGGCATGAGGTCGCGAATGGTATCGAATCCGGCGCGTGCCGCCTCGGCGGAGGCCATAAGCTGGGGCAAGAAGAACTCGCCGCAGTCAAACTTATCGCCCACCTCGTCCAAAGCGGGAATGAGCATGCGGTCGATCACGTCCATGGCGTCATGTGCGGCAAGCAGGTCGCGCACCAGCGCGGGCACGTCTGCCTTTCTGCCGCTGAGAACTAGGTGGTGCAGCTCGCCGTTGCCCTGGGCGCTGGTTGCGCTGGCTGGAGAAGGCGCGGTGTTGGGCGATGTCGCCGGTGCGGTGGACGAGGGGGCGGTAGGGGTTGAAGCGATGTTGACGGGGACCTTGTAGGGGTCATTCCAGCCGGCGTAGCGCTCGATGAACCGGACGGAGCCCAGGTCTTCTGCGTTGAGGACGCGGTAGCTGTGCACGGCATCCATGTAGCGTTGGGAGCCGGGGTTCATGATGGGGGCGTCCAGTCCGGCGCCAAAGGCGGCGGCGAGGAACGTGGCGTTGAGCAGCTCGCGTGCGGGCAGGCCAAAGCTGACGTTGGAGACGCCCAGCGTGCAGTGCACGCCAAGCTCTTGGCGGCAAAGGGTGACGGCCCGCAAGATCTCTGTTACCTGCGCCTGGTTGGTCGAGGCGGTCATGACCAGGCAGTCGATGAGGATGCGCTCGCGGCCAATGCCGTAGCGGGCGGCTTCGTCGATGATTCGACGGGCGATGGCCACGCGCTCGCTTGCGGTTGCGGGGATGCCGTCTTCGTCCAACGTAAGGCCGATGACGTTGCAGCCGTAATGGGCGGCGATGGGCAACACGGCGTCGAGCGCCTCTTGCTTGCCGTTGACGGAGTTGATGATGGGCTTGCCCGCGTATGCGCGCACGCCGGCCTCGATGGCGTCTGCGTTGGTGGAGTCGATCTGCAGGGGCAGCAGCGTGGCGCCCTGCAAGGCCTCGACGGCTCGTGCAATCATGCGGGGCTCATCGATGCCGGGTAGGCCGACGTTGACGTCGAGTACGTCGGCGCCCTGCTCCTGCTGGCTGATGCCCTGGCCAACGACGTAATCCAGGTTGTCTTCGCGCAGGGCCGCTTGCAGGCGTTTTTTGCCGGTAGGGTTGATGCGCTCGCCGATGACGGCGACGCGGCGGCTGTCTTGCGGCAGTTCTACCAGGCGCTGGGCGCCCGTGACCGTAAACGACGTGGGGGCGGGGCGCTGCTGCGGAGCGCGGTTGGCGATGATGTCGGCGAGCAGGCGGATGTAGTCCGGATTGGTTCCGCAGCAGCCGCCTATGATGCCGACGCCGTCTTCAACCATGTTTGCCACGGCATCCGCATAGGATTGCGGGTCGATATCGAAAACGGTGCAGCCGTCTTCCACGTGGGGCAGGCCGGCGTTTGCCTGGACCATAACGGGTTTGGCCGTGACGGCGAGCATCGCCCGGGCGAAGGGGCGAAGCTCCGCTGGGCCCAGCGAGCAGTTGATGCCCACTACGTCCGCGCCCAGGGCATCGAGGGTGATGGCGGCGATGTCCGGCGAAGTGCCCAGGAACGTGCGGCCGTCCGCCTCGAAGGTCATGGTGGCGAAAATGGGCAGATCGCAGTTCTCCTTTGCGGCGAGCACCGCTGCCTTGATCTCTGCCAGGTCCGTCATGGTCTCGATAATGATAAGGTCGCAGCCGGCTGCCTGGGCGGCGCGGGCTTCTTGTGCAAAGTAATCGTATGCCTCGTCAAAACCCATGGTGCCCAGCGGGCGAAGCAGGGTGCCAAGCGGACCGATGTCGCCTGCGACGTAGCGGGCTCCGGCGGCGCGCGCGCAGGCGACAGCGGCGTTAAAGATCTCTTCGACCGTGGCCTCTCCATGAAGTTTGAGCGCGTTGGCGCCAAAGGTATTGGTGGTGACAACTTCGCTGCCGCCCGCGACGTAGGCGGCGTGGACGCGGGTAATGGCGTCTGGATTGGTAAGGCAGAGCAGCTCGGGGAGGGCGCCCGCCTTAAGGCCCGCCGCTTGCAGCATGGTACCCATGCCGCCATCGAAAAGCAGGTGGCGGCGGCCTTCAAGGGCTGCACACAGGTCATCATCCGCGATGCGCAGGGTGTCCAGCGTGCGGGGTGTGTAGGCTTGGGTGCTTTGGACGATGGTCATGGTTATCCAATCATGGAGGGCTGGTCGGGCGCTGCTGCAGCGACTATATATTAGTGCGCGCTTGCTGTTTGGTAGCAGGTGGTGCCGCGAGCGCGAAAAGCGCACGAGGGCCTCAGGCGGCAGATGGAACAGGTGGGGCGCGTTTGCGCATCGTGGACCGGGCCCTCGAACAAGCCGATGACGCAGGTGACGCTTTTGCTGGGAAGCAGCAGGTTGGTGGGCGTGGCGGTGATGCCGCAGAGGCGTTGGGCGTTGAGGGCGGCTAGGATTGCCGGCTGGGCGTCGAGGGGGCAGTCTCCGTAGCCGCAGCTAAAGCGCCAGTTAGCGTTCAGCCCGTTGGCAAGTCCGGCTTCGCGTGTATCCGCGTCAAGTATCTCGATGGCGTCCTCTGCGTATGCGGAGCACGCGGCATCGTACAGTGCTGCGTCGAGTGCGTCGCCCGCGCCCATGGCGCGCAGCCTTCTCTCGGTCTGCATGCCGAGCGTGCAGCAGATAAGGGCGGCGTAGCGTGCGTCTTTTAGATGGCGAAAGATGTCGCGCCCGCGCAATCGTACGCAGGTGTTCTCAAACGCGATGCAGGGGTCCCCCTGCTCGTCCAAAGCCGAGGCGTCGACGGAGAAGACGCGACGGACGCCGCAGATGCGTGCGTCCGCTACCACGCCCGCTGCGGCGTCCTCTATGCGTTGCTGCAGGTCTTGATCGAGTTCTTGGCCGGAATAGCCCAGGTAGCGCAACATCTCGGAGCGGCTGAGCGCGGGGGCGCCATCCGATGAGGGGCGCCAAACCAGGGGGTCGAATAGCGACGGCGCGGCAGTGGATGCCATGGGGTCTGCCTAGGCGCGCAGCGCGCTCATGGCGGCGCCGGCCACGTCCGCGCGGTTCATGGTGTAGACGTGCAGGCCGTCGACGCCGTTGGCGGCAAGGTCCTCAAGCTGGCGGCACGCGTACTCGATGCCGGCGGCACGCGTACTCGATGCCGGCGGCGCGCAGGCTGTCCGCATCGTCCTCATAGCGGGCGAGTAGTTTGATCACGGGCGAGGGCAGCGAGGCGCCGCACATGAAGACCATGCGGCTGATCTGCTGCTTGCCCATAAACGGCATGATGCCGGCGGTGATGGGCACGGTGATGCCGGTGCGTTCTGCCAGCTCGCGGAAGCGGTAGAAGTACTGGTTATCAAAGAAGAGCTGCGTCACCAAGAAAGAGGCGCCGGCGTCTTGCTTCTCTTTAAGTTGGCGCACGGAGAGCTCAAGGTCGTCGCATTCGATATGGCCTTCCGGATAGGCGGCGGCTCCCACGCAAAAGCCGGCGTCGACCAAGTGGGGAATGATGTCTTTGGCGTAGCGGTAGTCCGCGCAGCCCGGGCCGGTGGGGGCTCCCTGCGGAACGTCGCCACGCAGTGCCAGGACGTTTTGGATGCCCGCGGCGCGCATCTCGTCTATCTTGGCGAGAAGGTCGGCGCGCTTGAGCGAGATGCAGGTGAGATGCGCGACGGAGGGGATGCCAAAGTCGGCGTCGATCATCTGAGCGATCTTGGTGGTGGCCCCGTTGTTGCCCGATCCACCGGCGGAATAGGTGACGCTGATGAAGTCGGGGTTAAGCTGCGAGAAGGAGCCCGCGACCTCGCGGGCGCGCTCGAGCGTCATCTCGCCCTTGGGCGGAAACATCTCAAACGATACGGGCTGCGCGCCAGCGGCTTTTGCCTGTTCAAAGATTTGGTCGACTCTCATTGATGCGGTCTCCTTCCAAGCGTTTTAGCGAATCACTATACCGCAGGGCGGGTGCGCTGCGGCTTTGCACTCGGGCGCGATACGAGTTGGTTACCAAAAGGCGCGCGGGCTGGCCGCCGCTCGCATTTGCCGTGCGGCTGCCGTTTCGGTGGCTTGCGCGGTGGCCGCGCGCGGCTGCGGGCGATGCCATGCGGCTATACTTTCTGGGGTTATTTCTCGTCCAGCTTACATAAGTCCAAATGACGCTGGTAATATGCGGGAAACATTGCATGCAAACCATAATGTAGCGTTTGCTGGATCCGTCGCACGGTTGAAGCATCTCGAGGCGCCGCCGTGCCCACCCGAAGGGAGTTCTGTATGGCCGACCTTACCGAGCGCTTTGGAACCATGGTCTTCTCTGAAGACGAGATGAAGCGCTGGTTGCCCAAGGACGTGTACAAGAAACTCGCCAAGACAATCGAAGAGGGCGAGCCGCTGGATCTGGACGTTGCCAACGCCGTCGCCCACGCGATGAAGGAATGGGCTATGCTGCACGGCGCCACGCACTACGCCCACTGGTTCCAGCCGCTCTCCGGCATCACGTCCGAGAAGCACGACAGCTTCCTGGAGCCCAACCAGGACGGTACCGCGTTCACCAAGTTCTCCGGCAAGGCGCTGATCAAGGGCGAGTCCGACGCCTCGAGCTTCCCCAACGGCGGTCTGCGCGCAACCTTCGAGGCCCGCGGCTACACCGTGTGGGACGCCACCAGCCCCGCCTTCATCAAGGATGACGTTCTGTGCATTCCCACCGCCTTCTGCTCCTATACCGGCGAGGCTCTGGACAAGAAGACCCCTCTCCTGCGCTCCATGACGGCGCTGGACGTGCAGGCCAAGCGCGTGCTGGCGCTGTTTGGCAAGCATCCCAAGAAGGTAGTCCCCAACGTGGGTGACGAGCAGGAGTACTTCCTCATCAAGAAGGACGCCTACCGTAAGCGCCGCGACCTGGTCATTACCGGCCGCACCCTCTTTGGCGCCGCGCCCGCTAAGGGCCAGGAGCTGGAGGAGCACTACTTCGGCGCCATACGCCCCACCGTCTCTGCCTACATGAAGGATCTGGACGACGAGCTGTGGGCCCTGGGCATCCCGTCCAAGACTAAGCACAACGAGGTCGCCCCCTGCCAGCACGAGCTGGCTCCGGTGTACTCGGAGCTGAACGAGGCCGTGGATAACAACCTGCTCATCATGGAGAAGATGAAGCTCATCGCCAGCCGCCACGACCTGGTGTGCCTGCTGCACGAGAAGCCGTTCGAGGGCATCAACGGTTCCGGTAAGCACAACAACTGGTCGCTGGGTACGGCGGACGAGAACCTGCTGGATCCGGGCGACACGCCCGAAGAGAACCTGCAGTTCATCGTCTTCTTGACCGCGGTGATCGAGGCCGTCGACAAGTACCAGGACCTTCTGCGCGCCAGCGTCGCAAGCTGCGGCAACGATCACCGCTTGGGCGCGGATGAGGCGCCGCCGGCTATCATGTCCATCTTCCTGGGCGACCAGCTCACCGAGGTGGTCGAGATGATCATGGACGGCGAGGCATCTGTCCACGCCACCACCGATACGCTCGACCTTGGCGCCGTGGTGCTGCCCAATCTGGAGCAGGACAACACGGATCGCAACCGCACCAGCCCCTTCGCCTTCACCAACAACAAGTTCGAGTTCCGCGCCGTGGGCTCGGAGGCCAACGTGTCCGATGCCAACATGGTGCTGGATACTGCCGTGGCCCAGGCACTGCGCGATTTCGCCGACGCGCTCGAGGGTACCCCTGCCGGGGACTTCCAGGAGAAGGCCCTTGAGTACTGCGCCGAGCACCTGCGTGCGCATCGTCGCATCCTGTTCTCGGGCGATGGCTACTCCGAGGCGTGGCATAAGGAAGCGGAGGAGCGCGGGTTGTTCAACCTGCCCACCACCGCCGAGGCCTTGCCGCAGTTTGTGGCGCCCAAGAACCTGGCGCTCTTTGCCGAGATGGGCGTGCTTACCGAGGCGGAGGCGGTGTGCCGCTACGAGGTCAAGCTCGAGAAGTACAACAAGCTCATGAACATCGAGGCGACCACCATGGTCCGCGAGGCGCGCCGAACCTATCGCCCCGTCATCACCGCGTACGCCACCAAGGTCGCCAAGGGCCTGGAGACCATCCGCGCCGCCGGCGCCGAGGCCGTGATGCAGTGCGAGCAGGACACCTTGAATGAGCTGTGCTGCGGCATTACCCAGATCAACTACTGCATCAAGGTGCTGGACGAGCTCCACAAGAATGCCGAGGCCATCGTTGATGGGCAGGCTCAGGCAGAGGTCTACGCGCACAAGGTCGCGCCCGCTATGGCGGAGCTGCGCGCTGCCGTGGACGCCATGGAGGAGATCGTGGCCGCCGACTACTGGCCGGTGCCCACCTACGACGATATCCTGTTCTACGTGTAGCTCTCGATATTCAACAGATAAATGGCGGCGGGGGATTTCATCCCGCGGTGCGTTCGGCGCTCTTCGCGCCTCAGGGCACCGCGTGGTGAAAACCCCGCCGCTTTTGCTGTTGAGAGGGGCTGCTGTGCCAAATTGCGCCTTAGTGCGGAAGGGGCGGGGATGTCAAAAAAACGCCTTAGTGCGGAGGTTAGGACAAATAGTGCGTTAGTGCGGGATAGGGGAGGCCCGGCAGGCCTCCCCTATACATCGAGCAACATCGCCCGATCCTTCTAGCACGGGCGATGCGGACGCCCTATTCATAAGGTACCATTGCTATCTCTCGTCCGGACCGCACTAACGCACTATTTGACACGATTTGAACCGCACTAAGCGACTATTTGCCCTAACCTCCGCACTAAGCGATTATTTGGCACGCCGGCCGTTTCGCGCTAACGCGTTGTTTGGCCCAAGCCTCCCGCTACCTGATGATCGTCCTGGTCATTTACCGCGCGAATGGCTGGCGCGCGATGCAAAAGGGCGGCGGGGTCTCGTCGCCCTTGTTGTGTCAGGCCTTCGAGGCTGTGTGACATGCACTTTGGTGGGCTTACCTAGTCCATCTTCGTCTTCAATCTTCTCTTCCCTGCTAAGTTCATGCCCCTGGCAAGTTTGCTCAGCGCGTGATCGCGTAGCGGGTGTTTTTTCCGCTTCCGACTCTTTTTACGTGCCCTTGCGTCTCCAGTTCTTTGAGGAGTCGAATCGCCGTTGATTGGGAAACGCCAAGTTCGTCTTGGATTTCTTTTCTGGAACGAGCCTTGCCGTCGCCCAGGATCGACCGGACCTCCACATCCGAGTCGGCTTCGTTGGCCAGTTCGGGTCGCGGAGCGTTACGGTTGGGAAGCTCGACGGTGAAAGTGTTTGGCGTGATGCGAATCGTTGGTTGCGTGCCACTGTCGTTGTAGCTGTTGCGCATGCGCTCGATACCGGTTCCATACGCTTCGATAAGCTCAAGACGGAAGAAGACATTGGATAGGAGCTTGTTCCTTGGCATTGAGATGTGGGCGCTTAGGTCCGAGTAGTCAATTCCCAGGGGCAAGCCCCCTAAGGACACGATTTCGACCTTGTTCGGCATGACCGAGATGAGCGTGGGGCCAGAGAGGGCGTACTCTCGGTGTGCAACCGAATTGATAAGGGCTTCGCGCAGGGCTACGGGAGGGATGTCATGGTGGTCGATGCGTTCCAGTCCATCGAATGACATTTTGTAGTGGTTGTTTCGTTCTAGGAAGCTATAAGCATCTGCAAGTTGCTTAAGGATTGAGCCCGAATATTCTTCGCGAAATGTAAAGGCTGTCCTTTCGTCATCGGAGAACAGGGCGGCTTTGATGGTGGACGGGCATTGATCCGAAAGGAGAAGCCCAAGGTTGGTATAAGAGCCGGTAGCTGTCCTGGCTCCGAGCGTCCTTAGCTCGTTGGCTCCAAAGGAGATGGTTTTACGACTGAACTCTGCAGAAGCGTAGTCGAATGTGAGGTCTTGCAGGAGGGACGGGCGTGATTCAAAGGTATCCTGTTCGGATTGCTGAATCATGTGCAGGATGCCGGACTCGCTAGATGGAAGTGTGGCCGCGCCGCTTCGAATAAAGACGCCTTCTGGCCTGGGTCCCTTAGAGGCTAGATAGTATGGGCGCTTGGTGCCCCTCTCCACGTGGACAAGGATGACGCTCTTGCCGTCAATCGACTCAGGTCGAATGGAGCAATTCATGAGGATATCCGGCCTTATTGAGTCGTGCATCATGTTCGAGAGCCTGGTAAGTTCCTCATCGAGGTTGCATATTCCGATTATTTCACCGTCATCCTCGACTCCGATATAAAGGTCGCCTCCTTCAGTGTTGGCGAAAGCAACAATCGTTTTGATTGCTCCGGCACAGACTGATTGCTTAAATTCAACTTGGCTGCTTTCGACGCGTTTGATCATGCGACTGCTCCTTCCTAACCATTCTAATCATTCTAACCAACTATCTGGTTAGAATGATTAGGATTGCTCTTCAAACGAAGGCGATCCAGCGGTGTTTTCGGATATGAGTGCGTTTGGATGCGTCCTGGTCTCTTCATCGAAGAAGGGATAATTGCCAAGTTTTATTGGCATTTGTATAATCGTGATGACAACAAAACTTGGCAAAAGTGGAGACAGCAATGAACAGGGACGAGATTCTCAGCAAAAGTCGCATTGATAATCGTGGTGGGGACGAGCGTGAACGCAAGATAACTCAGGAGTCTGGTGTTTGGGGAGCAGTTGCTATGGCGATGGCAGTCGCTGCGGTCTTCATGGTCCGCGTGCTAACTAAAGGAGGGGACCCATACGACCTGCTTGCAATCCTGTTCACGTACCTTGCTGCCGCGAATGCCTTTATATGGAGCAGGACCAGATCAAACAGAACGCTTTTGGTAGCCGCGCTGTACGGTGCGTTTGCTATAGGGTGGCTGTGTGCTTACGTGGTTATGGACTGATGATGGTATGAAGGAATGTTTGACCTTAAAAAACTATCTGAAGGAAGCGCGCAGCCAAAGGGGTCTCTCGCAGGCGCAGCTCGCAGAGATGGTTGGTGTGTCTCGAAACACGATAAGTTCCATCGAGACGGGACAGTTCAACCCTACGGCGAAGCTCGCACTTACCTTGTGCATCGCACTTGATAAAAAGTTTGAAGAGCTTTTTTACTTTTAATAGGATTGCAGGGGCGGCGTGTTGCCGTTGACAAGCGGCGGAGGAGTGACAAATAACGCCTTAGGGGGTGCGGGGATGTCAAAAAACGCCTTAGTGCGGAGGTTTGGTCAAATAGTGCGTTAGTGCGGATTGAAGGCTGTCTGACGGACCTCCCTTATGCATCGAGCAGCATCGTCCGGTCCTTCTAGCTTGGGCGATGCGGACGCCCTATTCATAAGGTACCCTTACCATCTCTCGCCTGGACCGCACTAACGCATTATTTGACACGATTTGAACCGCACTAAGCGATTATTTGTCCCAACCTCCGCACTAAGCGATTGTTTGGCACACCGGGCGTTTCGCGCTAACGCATTATTTGGTCCAGGCATCGCGTCAACCGGATGACCTCCCCAGTTTTCCGCACGAATGGTTGACGCTGAACGCAAAAGGGCGGCGGGGTTTCGTCGCGCGGTGCCCTGGGGCGCGATGAGCGCCAAACGCACCGCGGGATGGCCCCTGCCGCCCTCATATCATGCGTACAGTATGCGCGTTCCAGCGAGTTGGCTACGATTTATCTACAGGCCAAGCTCTCGTGTCACCTCGTCCGCACATGCCATGGCGTCTGCGATGGCGTTGACCACCAGCGAGGAGCCGGTGCGCGCATCGCCGCATGCGAAGATTGCGGCTGCGCCTGTTGCGTTCCGCGCCTCGACGGCGCAGCGGTGGGAATCGTCTTCCATGACGGGCAGGGGACGTCCCTGGGCAGAGATGCTGGCGCCAAAGGCGTCGAATACGCTTGCCTCCGGTCCGGTGAAGCCGCATGCGATCAGCACCAGTTGCGCGGGCAGCGTGCGCTCGGTGTCTTCAAGGCGCTGGGGCTTGCCGGTGCTCCAATCAAGGTCGACCACAACAGCGCCGGTTGCGGCCCCGGACTCGTCGCGCGCAATCTCAAGGGTGTCGACGGCCCAAGAGCGCATCTCGCCGCCCATGAGGTCGATGGCCTCCTGCTGGCCGTAGTCCGTCTTAAGCACGTTGGGCCACTCGGGCCAGGGGTTGGAGCTTAAGGGCTTTTGCGGCGGCTTCGGCAAGAACTCGAGCTGGGTGACTGAGCGCGCGCCCTGGCGCACGGCGGTGCCGACGCAGTCGTTGCCCGTGTCTCCGCCGCCAATCACCACAACGTCCAGCCCTTCCGCGCTGATCTGGGGCACGGCGTCCTCGAGTAGCGAGTGCGTGGCGTCCGTGAGGTAGTCCACGGCGTAGACCACGCCCTGGCCCTGCGCGCCCTGGGCGGTGATGCCGCGAGCGGCGCGCGAGCCGGCGGCGATAACCACTGCGTCGAATTCGTCCAACAGCTGCTTGGCTACCGCGGGGTCGGCGGCATCCGTGCCGAGGTAGAACTCAACACCAAGCTCTTCCATAAGATCTGTGCGGCGCGTGACCACGCTCTTCTCGAGTTTCATGTTGGGGATGCCGTACATAAGTAGGCCGCCTGCGCGGTCATCGCGCTCGATGACGGCAACCTGCGCGCCGCGGCGAGCGAGCTCCCAGGCGCAGGCGAGGCCGGCGGGGCCGGAGCCCACCACGGCGACGCGCGGGGCGCCCTTTTGCGCGGGCTCGAAGCGGGCGGGGCCGCCGTTGGCCCATTCCCAATCCGAGATAGCGCGCTCGTTATCGTGAATGGTGGTGGGCTCGCCGTTGACCGTGCCCAGGTTGCAGGCCGCCTCACAAAGTGCGGGGCACACGCGGCTGGTGAATTCGGGCAGCGGGCTGGTGAGGGCGAGTCGCGCGGCGGCATGGTCCCATTTGCCGCGATAGATCAGCTCGTTCCACTCGGGGATGAGGTTGTGCAGGGGGCAACCGCTGGGGCGCGCCTTGCCAAACGATGCGCCTACCTGGCAAAACGGCACGCCGCACTTCATGCAACGGCTGGCCTGGGCGCGGCGCGCGTCCTGGTCCAGCTCTTCATAGAGCGGGTCGAAGTCGCGAACGCGCTGGGATATAGGGCGCAGCTTGCTGGCCGCGCGATCGATGTCGAGAAAGGCTCCCGGTTTACCCATGGCCTAGGCCTCCTTCTGGTAGCTGGCGTTGGCGGACTGCTGCATGACGCGTTCGTAATCGGTGGGGATTGCCTTGACAAAGCGGTCTTTGATGGCGTCGAAGCGATAGAGCAGCTTGATACCGCGCGGGCTCTGCGTTGCGGCGACGTGCTCCTCGAGCAGGGTGCGGATCTGGCCGAGTTCCGCCTGAGTGGGCGTGCGCAGCGCGATGCCGCCGTCGTTGATGCGGCTGGGCAGGGTGCCGTACTCGTCATAGACGTAGGCGATGCCGCCGGTCATGCCCGCGGCGAAGTTGTGGCCAACCTCGCCCAGTATCAGCACGCATCCGCCGGTCATGTACTCGCAGCCGCAGTTGCCCACGCCCTCGACCACCGCGACGGCGCCGGAGTTGCGTACGGCGAAGCGCTGGCCGGCAAGGCCGTTGATGTAGGCGCGGCCGCTGGTGGCGCCAATAAGAGCGACGTTGCCCACAATAACGTTCTCGTCGAACTTATAGCTCGCGGTGGCCTTGGGACGCACGGAGAGCTCGCCGCCGGAGAGGCCCTTGCCAAAGTAGTCGTTGGCATCGCCCTCAACGTTCAAGGTGATGCCTGCGGGCAGGAAGGCGCCAAAGCTCTGGCCAGCCGACCCATCGCAGTCGATGGTGATGGAACCCGCGGGCAGGCCGTCCGGATGAGCGGAGGTGACCGCATGGCCCAGCATGGTGCCCACGCAGCGGTTGATGTTGGCGATGTCCGCATGGAAGCGAACCGGGCGCAGGTGCTCGCGCGCCTCCGCGGTGTGGGGGATGAAGAGGGTTGCGTCAAGCGTGCGCTCGAGCTGGGAGTCCGCCGCCATCTCGGGCAGGTAGTGGCATGCGTCGGCACCGGGCAGGTGACGGCCGAAGCTGCAGACGGCCGGTGCCAGCACGGCGGACAGGTCGATGAGGTTCGCCTTGTCGTTGTCCTCTACCTCTACCTGGCGCAGGCATTCCACGTGGCCAACCATCTCGTCCACCGTAGCGAAGCCCAGACGCGCCATGATCTCGCGCAGCTGCTCGGCCACAAAGAGCATGAAGCGCTCGACGTGCTCGGGCTTGCCGGCAAATCCGTGGCGCAGGCGGCAGTTCTGCGTGGCGATGCCCGCGGGGCAGGTGTCCTGCTGGCAATCGCGCTGCATAAGGCAGCCCATGGCGATAAGCGGCATGGTGGCGAAGCCAAACTCCTCGGCGCCAAGCAGGCAGGCAACGGCAACGTCAGTGCCGTCCATAAGCTTGCCGTCCGCCTCCAGCACCACGCGGGAGCGCAGGCCGTTTTGCACCAGCGTCTGCTGGGCCTCGGCAAGGCCGAGCTCAAGAGGCAGGCCCGCATGCCAAATGGAGTCGCGCGGCGCGGCGCCGGAGCCTCCGTTGTGACCGCTGATCAAGATCTTGTTGGCAGCGCCCTTGGCCACGCCGGTAGCGATGGTGCCCACGCCGGCCTCGCTGACCAGCTTGACGCTGATGCGCGCGTCGGGGTTGGCGCACTTGAGGTCAAAGATCAGCTCGGCCAGGTCCTCGATGGAGTAGATGTCGTGGTGGGGCGGGGGAGAGATGAGGCCGATACCGGGGGTCGAACGGCGCACCTCGGCAATCCAGGGATATACCTTCTTGCCGGGCAGGTGGCCGCCCTCGCCGGGCTTGGCGCCCTGTGCCATCTTGATCTGGATTTCCGTGGCGCTTGCCAGGTAGCGGCTGGTGACGCCAAAGCGGCCGCTCGCCACCTGCTTGATGGCGGAGTTCTTGGAATCGCCGTTGGCTAGCGGCGTCTCGCGGCGCGGGTCTTCACCGCCCTCGCCGGAGTTGGAGCGTCCGTGCAGACGGTTCATGGCGATGGCCATGCATTCGTGGGCTTCTTGGCTGATAGAGCCGTAGCTCATGGCGCCGGTGTTGAAACGGGTGACGATGCTGCGGGCGCTCTCCACCTGCTCAAGCGGCAGGGGCGTGCGTTCGGCTGCGTTGAAGTCCAAAAGGTCGCGCAAGCGAACGCAGCGACCCGGGCGATGCAGGCGCGCGCTGTAGGCGGCAAAGTCCTCGGCGCTGTCCGTGCGGACGGCGCGCTGCAGCAGGTAGATGGTCTGCGGGTCGATGAGATGGTCTTCGCCGTCCAGCGGACGCCAGGTGGTAAGGCCCAGGGTTCGCAGCTCGTGCGGTGCGGGAGAGCGGGTGATCGCCTGCGCCGCGTCGTAGCGGCGCTCCATCTCGTCTTGGATCTGGGGCAGGTCAAGTCCGCCAACGCGGCTTACGGTGCCGGTGAAGTGGCGGTTGATGAGGCCGTCCGCAAGACCGACCGCCTCGAAGATCTGGGCGGAATGATAGCTCTGCGCCGTGGAGATACCCATCTTGGACATGATGCCCACCATGCCCGCGACGGCGGCTCGGTTGTAGTTGGCGATGGCTTCCTGGGCGTTCAGCGCGCGGCCGGATGCGTCTGCAAGGTCGCCCTCCTGCGCCATTGCCGCGATCTGGGCATGGGCTTCATAAGGGAAGATGCCGCTGGCAGAGTAGCCAACCAGGGCGGAGAAGTCGTGCGAGGACAATGCGTCGCCGCATTCCACAATAATGTCTGCAAAGGTGCGAAGGCCGCGCCTAATGAGGTGGTTGTGGACGGAGGACACGGCTAGAAGCGACGGAATGGGCAGCTCATCCGCGCCGGCGCGATCGGATAGGGCGATGATGTTTGCGCCATCTCGCACGGCGGCCTCAACCTGGGCGCCTAGCTGTTCCAAGGCCTCTTCAAGCGCGCCATCGCCGCCATCGTGCTTGAACACGGCGCGGAAGCGGGCGCTCTTGAAGCCGGTGCGCTTGATGGAGACGATGCTATCGAACTGCTCTTGCGTTAGCAGCGGCGCATCCAAGCGGATGAGCTGGCAGGTGTTGCGGCAGTCCTCAAGCAGGTTGCCGTGGTTGCCCAGGTAGAGCACCGTGGAGGTGACGTGGGCCTCGCGCAGCGCATCGATGGGCGGATTGGTGACCTGGGCGAAGAGCTGATAGAAGTAGTCGAAGAACGAGCGCGTTTTGCCAGAGAGGCAGGCAAGGGGCGCGTCGATGCCCATGGAGGCAAGCGGCGCTTTACCGGTGGTCGCCATGGGCCGCAGGATTTCGTCCACGTCATCCCAGTGTATGCCCAGCTTGGTGGCGCGCACCGCGCGGGAAACGCCCCCATCCTCTGTGCTGGCAGTCTGCTGGGAATCTCGGTCGCGCTGCTCTTGCACAAGGGTGTCCAGGGTGATGGTCTCTTCGTCGATCCAATCACGGAACGGCTTGAGCTTTGCCATCTGGTCGCGCAGCTGGTCGTTGTAGCGCACGCGGCCAGCCTGCATGTCGACCTCGAGCATTTCGCCCGGCCCCAAACAGCCGCTGGTCAGCACGTTGGCGGGATCGATTTCGATGGTGCCCACTTCGGAGGAGAGCAGGAAGCGGTCGTCGCGGGTGACGTAGTAGCGCGCGGGGCGCAGGCCGTTGCGGTCCAGGGCGGCGCCCAGGGTGCGGCCGTCCGTGAAGGCGATCGCGGCGGGGCCGTCCCAGGGTTCCATCAGCATGGACTGGTAGGCGTCGTAGGCGCGGCGTTCGGGTGAGAGAGCGTCGTTGTTGTCCCAGGGTTCCGGCACAAGCAGCGAGACGGCGCGCGTCATGGGGCGGCCGTTCATGACCAAGAACTCAAGTACGTTGTCCAGGATCGCGGAGTCGGAGCCTTCGCGGTTGATGATGGGCAGCACGCGGTCCAGGTCGCCCTGCAGTACAGGGGAGTACAGGTTTGGCTCGCGGGCGCGAATCCAGTTGACGTTGCCCTTAAGCGTGTTGATCTCGCCGTTGTGGATGATGAATCGATTGGGGTGCGCGCGCTCCCAGCTAGGGGTGGTGTTGGTGGAGTAGCGCGAGTGGACCAAGGCCACGGCGGTCTTGACCGCGGCATCGTTGAGGTCCGTGTAGAAACGGCGCATCTGGGTTGCCACCAGCATGCCTTTGTAGACGATGGTACGGCTGGACATGGAGCACGCATAGAAGATCTTTCCCTCAAGGGCGGGGCAGGCGTCGGCGCGCTTCTCGATGGTGCGGCGACATATATACAGGGCGCGTTCAAAGTCGTCGCCCGCCTCCACGCCGTCGGGCCTGCCCAAGAACGCCTGCATGATGGTGGGCATGCAAGCCTGCGCGGTGGAACCCAGGTCATGCGGGTCGACCGGTACTTGGCGCCAGAACAGCAGGGGCATGCCGCATGCGGCGCAGCCCTCCTCAAAGACTCGCTTGGCGTCTTTTACGCCCTGGGCATCTTGCGGAAAAAAGAGCATGGCGACGCCGTAGTCGCCTTCTTGCGGTAGGATCTGGCCGCATTTTTGAGCCTCTTTACGGAAGAAGCGATGCGGAACCTGGAACAGGATGCCCGCGCCGTCACCGGTGTTGCGCTCCAGCCCGACGCCTCCTCGATGCTCAAGGTTGACAAGCACCGAGAGTGCATCGTCCAAAATCTGGTGGCTTTTGTGGCCATTGATGTTTGCCAGCGCGCCGATGCCGCAGGCGTCGTGCTCAAATTCAGGTCGCCAAAGCGTCTTCACGTGGGAACTTCGCTGCGCGGGGTCTTTGGAATCCGTAGCGTCCATAGAGTGCTCCAATCGATGTCTCGTTTCTCAATCGTTCGGCTGAACATGCTATGGGCGGGTTTTTTCCATTTGTTTGCGCTCTTGTTACCCGCGCGTTTCGAAACACTCATGCAACGAATTCTGCTTAGTCTGCCAAAGTGTCATCCGCAAGAGACGCCGTGGCGATGCCGCGGTGCGACAGGAAGGAGCGAGTCATGTCCAACCTTACCGAACGGTTCGGCACCAAGGTCTTCTCCGAAGACGTCATGAAGCGCTGGCTGCCCAAGGACGTGTACAAGAAGCTCGCGGCTACCATCGAGGAGGGGGAGCCCCTGGACCTGGACGTGGCGAACGCCGTCGCCCATGCCATGAAGGAGTGGGCCCTACTCAACGGGGCCACGCACTATGCCCATTGGTTCCAGCCGCTCTCCGGCATCACGTCCGAGAAGCACGACAGCTTCCTGGAACCCAACCACGATGGTACGGCGATTACCAAATTTACTGGCAAAGCTCTGATCAAGGGCGAACCGGACGCCTCGAGCTTTCCCAACGGCGGCTTGCGCGCCACCTTCGAGGCCCGCGGCTACACCGCTTGGGACGCCACCAGCCCCGCCTTTATCAAGGACGAGGTGCTGTGTATCCCCACCGCCTTCTGTTCCTACACCGGCGAGGCGCTGGACAAGAAGACGCCCCTTTTGCGCTCCATGACGGCGCTCGACCGCGAGGCCAAGCGCGTTCTCGCCTTCTTTGGCAAGGCTCCCAAGAAGGTTGTCCCCAGCGTTGGCGACGAGCAGGAGTACTTCCTTATTAAGAAGGACGCCTACCGCCGTCGCCGTGACCTGGTCATCACCGGTCGCACCCTCTTTGGCGCCGCCCCTGCTAAGGGCCAGGAGCTGGAGGAGCACTACTTCGGTGCCATCCGCCCCACGGTTTCCGCCTACATGAAGGATCTGGACGATGAGCTGTGGGCGCTGGGTATCCCCGCGAAGACCAAGCACAACGAGGTCGCGCCCTGCCAGCACGAGCTCGCGCCGGTCTACACCGAGCTGAACGAGGCCGTCGACAACAACCTTCTTACGATGGAGAAGATGAAGCTCATCGCCAGCCGCCACGATTTGGTGTGCCTGCTCCATGAGAAGCCGTTCGAGGGCATCAACGGATCCGGTAAGCACAACAACTGGTCGATTGGCACGGCGGACGAGAACCTGCTTGATCCGGGCGACACCCCGCTTGAGAACCTGCAGTTTGTGGTGTTCTTGACCGCGGTGATCGAGGCCGTCGACAAGTACCAGGACCTGCTGCGCGCCAGCGTGGCCAGTTGCGGCAACGACCACCGCCTTGGCGCTAACGAGGCTCCCCCGGCGATCATGTCAATCTTCCTGGGCGACCAGCTCACCGAGGCAGTCGAGCTGATCATGGACGGCAAGGCGTCGGTCCACGCCACCACCGGCGTCATCGACTTGGGCGCTGTGGTGCTCCCCGACCTTGAGCAGGACAACACGGACCGCAACCGCACCAGCCCCTTCGCCTTCACCGGAAACAAGTTCGAGTTCCGTGCCGTGGGCTCGGAGGCCAACGTATCCGATGCCAACATGGTGCTCGATTGCGCCGTGGCCGAGGCGCTGCGTGACTTCGCCGACGCGCTCGAGGGCACCCCTGCCGATGAGTTCCAGGAGAAGGCCCTTGCTTACTGTGCCGAGCACCTGCGTGCGCATCGTCGCATCCTGTTCTCGGGCGACGGCTACTCTAACGAGTGGCCCGTCGAGGCCGAGAAGCGCGGACTGTGCAACTTCCGTACCACTGCCGACGCTCTGCCCGCGTTTATCGCGCCGAAGAACCTCGAGCTGTTCGAGAGCATGGGCGTTCTGTCCCACGCCGAGGCCGTCTGCCGCTATGACTGCAAGCTCGAGAAGTACAACAAGCTCATGAACATCGAGGCGACCACCATGGTCCGCGAGGCGCGCCGAACCTATCGCCCCGTCATCACCGCGTACGCCACCAAGGTCGCCAAGGGCCTGGAGACCATCCGCGCCGCCGGCGCCGAGGCCGTGATGCAGTGTGAGCAGAACACGCTGAACAAGCTGTGCAGCGGCGTTACGGAGATCAACGAGTCCATCAAGGCGCTCGACGCCCTGCACCAGCAGGCCGAGGCTATCGAGGACGCTCAGCAGCAGGCCAACATGTACGCTCATGAAATCGCTCCCGCGATGGAGCGCCTGCGCGCTGCCGTGGACGCCATGGAGGAGATCGTGGCCGCCGACTACTGGCCCGTTCCCACCTACGACGACATCCTGTTCTACGTGTAGATTTCGCTAGTTAGCAGATAAAGGGCGGCGGGGGATTTCATCCCGCGGTGCGCTCGGCGCCTATGGCACCTCGGGGCACCGCGTGACGAGACCTCCGCCGCCTTTGTTCTCGATAGAGGCCGCGGTGCCAAATAACGCCTTAGTGCGGTGGGCCGGGGATGTCAAAAAGCGCCTTAGTGCGGAGGTTTGGACAAATAATCGCTTAGTGCGGTTCCTGGAGTGACAAATATTGAGTTAGTGCGGTCCGGGCGGGATATAGCAATGGTACCTTATGAATAGGGCGTTCGCATCGCCCAAGCTAGAGGGCTCGGGCGATGCCGCTCGATGCATAGGGGAGCCCCGCCAGGTCTCCCTCGAACCACACTAACGCACTATTTGACCAAACCTCCGCACTAAGCGATTATTTGGCACTCCGGCCGTTTCGCACTAACGCATTATTTGGTCCAGGCTCCGCGCTAACCGCATGACCGTCCTAGTCATTGCCGCGCGAATGGTTGACGCTCTGCGCAAAAGGGCGGCAGGGTATCGTCGCACGGTGCTCTGAGGCGCGATGAGCGCCGAGCGCACCGCGGGATGAACCCCGCCGCCCTCATGTTGATTCGCTGGCAGTTGCCTACGGGCGCAGGCCCATGCCGCCTTCAAGGGTGACGGTCTCGCCGTTCATGTACTTGAAGTCAGGTCCGCAAAGCTGGACGACGACGCGGCCGATCTCGGTCTCGACGTTGCCGTAGTGGCCCGCGGGAGGCATATGGACGTTTGCCTCGAAGGCCTCCGGATAGGCGTTCTGGAAGTTCTCGAGCTGCGCGGTCCAGGCAAGCGGGCAGACGATGTTGACGTTGATGCCATCCGGGCCCCATTCGTTGGCCGCGACGCGCGTGAGGCCGCGGACGCCCTCCTTGGCCGCGGCGTAGGAGCACTGGCCGAAGTTGCCAAAGAGGCCGGCGCCAGAGGCGAAGTTCACTACGGAGCCGCGGGTCTCCTTGAGGTGCGGGTAGCACTTCTGCATATAGAGGAAGGTGGCGTACAGGCCCGAGTAGATGGCTAGGTCGAACTGCTCCATGGAGTGGTCGGCGATGGTAACGCCGGAAGCAGAAGCCTGGGCGTTGTTGACCAGGGCGTCGATGCGCCCAAATGCGGCGATTGCCTCGTCCACTACATGCTGAACAATGGCCTCGTTGTCCTGACCGGCAGAGATGTCTGCCTGGACGGGGAGGACCTTGACGCCGTATTCGGCCTCAAGGGATTCCTTGGCGGCCTCGAGTTTGGCGACGTTGCGGCCGGTAATTACCAGGTTGGCGCCCTCTTTGGCGAAAGCGATGTCGATGCCGTAGCCGATCGATCCCGCCGATCCATCCTTGAGGGTCGCCTTGCCGCCGCCGGTGACGATAACGGTTTTGCCGGTGAACAATCCCATGTCATAACTCCTTTCATAGTCGCGGAGCGTCCGCGAGTTGGATGTATATGCATGCCGGTGCATGGCGCAAAGATACCCTACGGCTTACAGTTTCATTCGGCTTACTTCTGACGAGATAGGTGATAGGTTGAAACTAGAGGGCAAACGGTATGTTTGGTAGAAAAACAAATAGATTGTTACAAATTGGTTCGATCCTTGTCTTGTCCCGCCTTTGTAATCGTCATCTTTTTGTGCACTCTTTTACATCGCGGGAGTTCTGCTATACTTTCTACCGCTGTCCCCATCGTCTAGCGGCCAAGGACGCCACCCTTTCAAGGTGGATATCACGGGTTCGAATCCCGTTGGGGGCACCATTTGATGCGTATCCGGATCTCCTAAGGCGGGGGTCCGGATTTTTCGTAATTAGAGGCGGCTTTTCAGGACGTATTGCAGCATGCTTGCCATGCAGGTGGACTAGAGACTTTATAAGAATTGAAGGGGGCATTCTCCACAATGAACGTTCGTCAGATTGCGCGCGCCGGCGTATTCGTCGCGCTTCTTACCGTTGCTTCCTGGGTGAGTATTCCGCTAGGTCCCGTCCCCTTTACCTTGCAGACAATGGCGTTGGCGCTGTTGCCGGCGGTGCTCGACGGTGCTACCGCGTGCGCGGCGGTGGGGGTGTACCTGTTGCTTGGAACGCTGGGCTTGCCGGTGTTTGCCGGTTTTGGCAGCGGCATCGCTTCTATTGTTGGCCCTACGGGCGGCTTTCTGTGGGGCTTTTTGCTGGGCACCGCGGTAGCGGGCGCGCTTGCCAAGGCGCTTGCGGGCAAGGTCTCGCGTTTTGCCGGGGTTCTTATCGCTGATGTCGCGATGCTGCTTGTTGCCTATGCATGCGGTACGGTGCAATTGATGATTGTCGCCCAGCTGGACGTGGCGCCGGCGCTGACGCTTGCGGTGATCCCCTTTATTGTTCCCGACGCCATCAAGCTTGCCGTGGGGGCACGCATTGGTTGCGTGGTCGAAAAGTCTCGAGCGATGGCTGCTTAGATTTTGCATAAGAGCGATATGCAAAGCGCCCCGTTGGATTGTTGAAGTCCAGCGGGGCGCGGTTGGTTGGATGATGAGGACCGCGGCAATGCCTACGAATGGCTGGTTGCGGCTTGATAGCGCATCTCGCAGCGCTCTGCCGGGGCGATACGAACGCGGGGCGAATAAATCACGTGCGTGCGGCAAAACGAGGTGCACAGGTCGCATCCAGCGCAGGCGTCCGCATCGACGGTATAAGCGGGCGGAGCAAAGACAAGGGCGGGACACCCGGTAATCTGCTTGCAGCGGTGGCAGCCCACGCAGGCGATGCGGTCGATATCCACCGGCTCGGGAGCGCGGTCGCCTTGCAGCTGGACGCAGGGCGAGCAGAAGGCGACGGCGTGGACGCCGGGGCGCGCGAGCATGTCGCGCAAGATATCGGTGCAGGCCAGCGTGTCGAGCGGATCGACGGCGACCACGTCATCGATGCGAAGGTCTTCGACTATATGCTGGCACAACCCCTCGATGGCCTCTGCGCCAAGGAAGGCGCGGCTGGAAACCATAACAGCGAGGATCGTGACGGCGCCCTCCGCGGCAAGCCCGGCGAAGCGTCGGGGCGCATCGTCCGCGGCAACCTCGGTATCCAGGGCGAAATGGATGCAAGCCTCGACGGCGGGTTGGTCTACGGCGCCGCCACTGGGAACCTCTTGCTTGTAGCGGGGCAGCAAGGCGTCTTCGCCGCCGGTGCAGGTGGTTGCCGCCGGGTGCATGTATCCCGTCGCGGCGCAACCGGCGTTACCGCAGATCACCTTGTTCTTGCCTCGACCAAGGGCTTCCTTGCAGGCGATGTAGGCGGCGCGATGCGGGCAGCCCGCGCACGATACGCCGCGTTCGACCTTATGCATGGGAGGCACCCTCGTCCTGGGATGCGGCGTCGTCGGGGTTATACGGCTCGCGGCTCAAGAGCTCAAGCTCAAAGTTGAGGCTGCAGCCTGCCATGGGGTGATTGAAGTCAAACACGGTCATGCCGTCGTCCTCAACCTTGACCACGCGGGCTAGCTGCTGGTGGCCTGTCTCGTTCATTAGGTAGATCATCTCGCCCACAACAAGGTCGTCGTAGTTGGGGATCTCGATGGTGGGCATTTGGTATAGCAGCTCCATGCGACGCTCGCCATATGCGTCGCGCGGTTCAAGGTGGACCTTTTTGGTCTCGCCCGGCTTCATGGAGAGCACGGCCATCTCAAACCCGGGAACAACCTCATGGTTGCCCTCTATATAGGTAAGCGGCGTGCGACCGCGCGTGGTGTCGAACACCTCGCCATCGTCGAAGCTGCCGGTGTAGTGGACGCAAACCTTGTGCTTAAGAGAGAAGTCTGACAATGCAAGACCCTTTCAATTGCGAATAACGGTGCTGGGGGCGCGTGCACGCCCACCCTAGTACTGTAGCCGCTTGCGCCCCGCGTGCGCAACCATATGTGAGAGGCGTCCGCTTGCGTGGGGCGCGTGGGACCGGAAAGGCGCTTAGAAGCCGTAGCGGCGCGCGAAGGTCTCGGATTCCTCTTGGATGCCGTCGATAGACATGGCCCAACCGGTGAAGTCCGGCGTGTCCGCAATGATGCCATCAGCCTCCCAAACGGCTTGGTGCGTGAGGTTCCATGCTTCTTTAACGGGCGGGCGCACCGGCAGGTACGGTGCGAGGTACGTGGGGTTTAGTAAGAAGAACGCACCGCCTTCGCAGCGGAAGGCAAAGTCCTTGAGCGCACGGCGGGCATTTTTGCGGCGGCCCAGCTTGTAGAGCAGCAAAGCGCGCCCTAGCAGGTACCAGGGCGAGTCTTGCAAGGCGGCGGCAGGGTTTGACTGCGCGGCGGCAAAGAACCCTTCCTCGTCCTCAAGGCGGGCGAGTGCGAGCATAAGGGTGCCCACGGCAAAGTTGGGGTAGCCCTGCGTGCGCATAATTATGCGGGCATAGCGGGCGGCAGCCTTGTAGCGTGCGGTCACCATGCAGCCCTGCGCAAGGCATTCAACGGTGTGCAGCCATCCAACCACCTCGGGGTCGGTGCCGGTGAGGTAGGCTGCGGCAAGCACGCGGTCGTCTGCATTGGCTGCGGATTCGGCTGCGTGGTTGGGCGCGCCCGAGAAACCGGGCGCAGAGTTTGCAGCTAGCAGCAGGTTGTTGCCAACGGTGGAGAGTAGGGGGTCGTTTCGCGCGGCATCAAGGGCGGCGTCGCTCCAAAACATGGGGGCTGTGGATAAGAACCCTCGTCCGCTTTCTTCAAGGGTGCCGCGTGCCTCTAGCTCAAGGCGCATAAGGTCGTTGATGCAGTCATCCAAGGGCACGTTGGCGAGCAGGATGTCGACCAAGCGCGCATCGATGCAGGTGGGATCCGTTTTGGCGATTTTGAAAAGGTTCAGGCGCGTTTGCTCAAACAACCGGGAGCGCTGGCTCTCATACTCCTCGTCCGACAACTCTTCCATGCGCGAGAGGCCGGAATGCAGGTTGGCATGGACGCGAGCGTAAGACAGGCATGCCTGCGCATGGACCTCTGTGGCATAGGTCTCGGGGTGTAGGGCAATTTCATCGCGCACCAGCTCAATTGCCGCGGGCGTTAGGTCTGGATGCTCGCGGGCGTAGGTGCGGGCCAGAAATGCGGGAACATACAGGGAGGGCTCCATTAGTTCTCACCCCCGGTGGCGCCGCCAAAATGGGGCGCAAGCTGAGCGTCCTGTTGGTCAAGCGCGTCTTGAACGGCATCGTTTTGCGAGATCCATGTAGAGAACGAGGAAGCCTCCGGTGCCCCCATGCCCTCTTGGAGCAGCGGCGTGGCCTCGCTGATGGCCAGCACCAGTTCGTCCTCGCTGCCGGGCATCACGTTGACGCGGCCAAACACGCCCTCCGGGAACTCCGCTTGGTAGAACAGGGCGTGCGCTGCATGGGGGCTTCGCTTGAGCAGTAGCCGCAGCAGACGCGAGGCGCCGTCATAGTCAAGCTCGCGGTACGCGACGCTCATCTGCGCCAAAAGAGACCAGGGGTCCAGGTCCTTCTCAGCGGGGTGGGGGCGACGGTTGCGGGGAGAGGGCAGCGCGTAGCTTACCGCGTGGCGGCGACGGTAGTCGGCGAGCTCTTTGCGGGTTGCCTCGAGTTTTGCCAGGGCGAACATGCCGGTGTGCCGGACATCGCCGGGGTCGTCCGGGGCGTAGGAGAGGCTCTCTTCCGCTGTGCGCAAGGCAAGACGGTATTGCCCGCAGATAAGCGCCTGGGATGAGATGGCCGCCAGCCAGCGCAGGTACGGGTTGCGCCCTATGCCCGCGGCGAACTCGCGGCTGTAGGGGTCTTGGGCGGAGGCGACCATAAGGGCGCAATCATGCTCGACCTCTTCACGCGCGTCGAGCAGGTAGCTCACGTACTCGTCGTTTGATTGCGCAACCAGGGCGCTCAGCATGCGCCGGGCGTCCCAGTTGGAAGGGTCGAGCTCCGCCGCCTCGCGCAACATACCCTCGGCCTCGTCGCTCATGCGATCGATTTCCGCCTCGTCCGTTACGAAGGGAATGCGGTAATCGACCATCTCGGCGGCGCGCGTGGTTAGATGAAACGAGCGGTCCTCGTCCGTTTCAATGAGGCGTGCGGGGTCTTGGCTGTATACGTCCATGTCGCGTTCGATGAACGCGGGGTTCTCAAGGGGAAAGACGCGCTTGCGGCGCATGTCTTGGAGTATGAGGCGCAGGCAGTCTTCCTGTATGGGATCGAATGACACGGGCGCCTCCTTTCTAATAGCTGGTAATTGCAACAGTGTAACGTTGTTTACCGGCGTGCAAGGTGCGTGAAGGCCCTAAAAACCCGCGCATCTACACCAGTTTGGAGGCCATGTCCTCGTCCTGCACAATTTCGACTACCAAACCATGCGGCAGGCAGACAATCTGCTCGCCCGCCCGGCTAATGGGATCGTGGTTGACGCAGACTTGGTTGGAGCAGTTGGACGAGATCACGTCGACTTCACCGTTTTTTATGCGGATGGTGTTCTTGCCGTCCTCGGCGCTGCTCTTTATGGCGTCGGCGGTGGTGTCGACCGTGTATTCGGCGTTGGACGAGAGCGGGTCGGCGCGGTAGAAACCGCTTTTGGTTTGGCAGACCACCATGGCACCGGAGCCTCCTTGGGACTGCTGGCCGTCCCGTCCTCCAAGGGTGCGCGCGCCGAACGCGAGAGCGCATATTATGACCGTTACGGCGAGAATAGCAAGCAGAATTCGGTCACCGGTTTTAAGGGTTTTGCCCATGGGAAAGACCTCGCAGGTACGTGGTGTGAGCGCGCGATTGTTCGCGAAAGATGAAACATGTTCACCTAATTATATGGAATGAAAAAATAGCAGGACGGTAAAATAACGTTGAGCCGTGCAGATCGCATGCACGACCCCCGGGAAGCAACGGGGCCGTTTGGGTGCCCCGTTATTTTGGGCAGATCCACGCCTGGATCTGTAGAGTGGAGGCAATCCTATGGGACGTTTTACCAATCCTCGCGACCTGTATTTTGGTGAGGGCGCTCGTCATGAGGTGAAGAACCTCAAGGGCTCCCGCGCCATGATCGTCACCGGTGGCGGCTCCATGCGCCGCGGCGGCTTCCTGCAGGACGTCGAGGCAGACCTCAAGGAGGCCGGCTTCGAGGTAGAGATCTTCGAGGGCGTCGAGTCCGATCCTTCCGTTGACACCGTCATGAAGGGTGCCAAGGCCATGGAGGACTTCCAGCCCGACTGGATCATCGGCATCGGCGGCGGCTCGCCCATCGACGCCGCTAAGGCCATGTGGCTGTTCTACGAGTATCCCGAGGAGACCTTCGAGCAGGCCGTCGTGCCCTTCTCCTTCCCGGAGCTCCGCACCAAGGCCAAGTTCTGCGCCATCGCCTCTACGTCCGGCACCGCTACCGAGGTCACCGCATTCTCCGTCATCACCGACTACGAGAAGGGCATCAAGTACCCGCTCGCCGACTTCAACATCACCCCTGATGTCGCCATCGTCGACCCCGAGCTCACCTACACCATGCCCGCCAAGCTGTGCGCCCACACCGGTATGGACGCGCTGACCCACGCCATCGAGGCATACGTCTCCACCGCCGGCTCCATGTACACCGACGGCAACGCGCTGCACGCCATCCGCGAGATCGTCGAGTGGCTGCCCAAGTCCTACCAGGGCGACCATGAGGCGCGCGCCCACATGCACGACGCCCAGTGCATCGCCGGCATCGCCTTCTCGTCCGGCCTGCTGGGCATCGTCCACTCCATGGCCCACAAGACCGGCGCCGCATTTACCGGCGACCACATCATCCACGGCTGCGCCAACGCCATGTATTTGGGCAAGGTCATCCAGTTCAACGCTAAGGACGAGCGCGCCCGCAGCCGCTACGCCTTCATCGCCAAGGACATCCTGCATCTTGAGGGCGAGACCGAGGACGAGCTGGTTGCCGCTCTGGTCCAGAAGATCCGCGACCTCAACGACGCCCTGGACATCCCGCAGGGCATCAAGAACTACGGCAAGGCCGGCGTGAAGGCCGACGAGTCCATCATCGACTACGAGGAGTTCGAGGCCAAGAAGCATGACGTCGCCGCGAACGCCATCCTGGACGCCTGCACCGGCTCCAACCCGCGCCAGCCCTCTCAGGAGGAGATGGAAAAGCTCCTCGAGTGCGTCTACAACGACACCCCGGTTGAGTTCTAATTCATCTTGCAGATGATTGCGAGGGGCCAGGTGGCAAGAAACTGCCTGGCCCCTCTTTTTGCGTTCAACCGCATATGCGTCGCGTTCATGGGGCTGGTGCCTTATTATGGCTTGCTAGGTCATGCGGACGATGATGCGGGGGATGCAGGTGGCAAGAAAAGATGTTATGGGCGTTGTCCTCGCGGTCACCCGCGTGCTTTTGCTCCTTGCAATCTCCTGGCCCGTTGCGGTTTTGCTTGTGTATGGCACTTCTATGTTCGATACCGGGTGGGTGCGAGCCCAGCCCGCAGAGCTCTTTACCAATGCCGGCGCGTTGACGTTTGCCATAGCGGCAATCATCCTTCTTTGCGAATGGGCGCTGCGCCGTCTCTGTCGCCATCGCGATCGTTTTCCGCGCCTGCTCGATATCCTGGCGCCCCAGCTTAGCGTTAAAAGCGTGATTGCCCATGCCCTGGTGCTCTTTGCGCTGTGGAGTTTTTGGCTTGTGGCGTTTTGCCCGGGTTCTATGCTCTACGACACGTATTACCAGATATGCCAGTCCTATCCAGAGGATAGCTCGGTGTATTTTGGCGTGTGGAATGTGCCCGGGGTAGAGCTTGACGCACACTTCTCCGATCATCATCCCATTCTCGATACGCTGATCTACGGCTTCGCCGCGCAGACAAGCGAGGCGCAGACGGGATCATGGAACACCGGCCTGTTCACGCTCGCCACGGTGCAGTCGCTTGTAGCGGCGATCTGCTTTTCGTACGCCTTGGCAACGGCGCGCGATATGGGCGCGCCGCGGACGCTTTGCGCCGTGGTCTTTATCTTGGTGGGCTTGGTGCCCGCGTTTGGGCACTATGCGTCGCTCAACATGAAGGACTCCATCTTCTCGCCCATCTATCTTCTATGGTTCACCCTTATCGCGCGTTTGGTTAACAGCAAGGGGGCGCTTGCGCGCTCGCCGGGGTTCTTCATCGCTTTGCTGGTCTTCGGGGTTCTGTGCGCGCTGACTAAGAAGACGGGCGTGTACGTGGTCGTGCCAACCTTGGCAGCTTTGGCCCTCATCTATTGGCGCGCATGGTGGAGGCTTGGCCTGCAGGCCCTTGCCGTGGGCGGCGTGATGTGGGTTGTGCTGCCCCAGGCGGTGTTTCCCGCGCTCGATGTGGCGCCGGGCGGTAAGCAGGAGATGCTGGGCCCTATGTTTCAGCAGACCGCACGCTACGTGGTCGAGCATGGGGACGAGATCGACAAAGACCAACGCGAGGCCATCGATGACGTGCTTCGCTATGACACGCTCGCGGAGCGCTACGAGCCCGCATGGGCTGACCCGGTGAAGTACAAGTACGTATACAACGCGTCCCAAAAGGCTTGGGATGCGTATTTTGCCGTGTGGGCCCAGCAGGGGATGGATGACCCGCAGGTCTATTTTGAAGCCCTGGTCGCACCCATTGCAGGGTTTGTATCGCCCAAGGGTGCGGTGCAGCTCAAAGACGCGCTGTGGGATAAGCAGCGCGGCGGAACAGAGCTGCTGACCCGTCCCGCCAACCTAAGGGGCATGCGCCAGGCGGCAACGGAGGTGTTCGAGGCAGCGACCGAGACTCCCGTCATCAACGTGCTCATGATGAGCGCGCTCTACGCGATTTGGATTCCCGCATTGTGTCTTTGGGTATGCGTGAGAAGGTCGCCTCGCTGGATCCCGTTGTTTATCCCCGTGGTCCTCACCGTAGGGGCGGTGCTGATGTCGCCCATGTACGATACGCGCTACGCGCTGCCCATGATTTACACCGCCCCCGTTCTTCTATGCTTCTGTGCGGCAGGCGTCGCATCAAAGGCAAAGCCGGAGCATGAGGGCGCGGACGATGAACCCGTGGACGATAGCGTCGTGAGTGCCGGTGTGCCCTGCTAGCGGGTTTAACCCGGGAGGGACCCCAAGCCTTTCCTCGTCCAAATGTGAATCTGTATTAACAGTCATTAAATTTGCGTCCAATCAGGTATTAGAGTGTTAATCTCTCGAACTACTAAATATTCAAGCGCGCTGCATGCGATTTAGTGCATACAAGGCGTGTCCGATGGCTGCCAAAAGGATGGGGCTGCGGGCGCGCCGGGCGATAGGGAGACGTTAGCGTCGGGAGGGCGAAAGACGATGGGTATTCAAGTTGGCGTTATGGGGGCTGCCGGTTACGCGGGGGCAGAGCTGGTGCGATTGGTGCTTGGCCACCCCGATATGGAGCTTGCTGCCGTGACGTCCAACGCGGACGCCGGCGTTGCGCTCGCCGATGTATACCCCGCCTTTGCCGGCGCCACGGATCTGGCGTTTACCACGCATGATGACCCGATCCTGCTTGATTTGGATGCCGTGTTCTTGGCGGTGCCGCATACAGCTGCCATGGCGGCGGTGCCTAAGCTGCTTGAGCACGGCGTCTCTGTATTCGACCTGTCCGCGGACTATCGCCTTAAGGACGCCGGTGTGTACCAGGCGTGGTACGACACCGAGCACACATCGCCCGAATTGCTTGAAACGCGCGCCTTTGGCCTACCCGAGCTGTTTGCGGGCGATCTTGCAAGCGCTGTCGCGACACATGCTGCGGGCGACCCCGTGCTGGTTGCATGCGCGGGCTGCTATCCCACCGCTACGTCGCTGGCCGCGCTGCCGGCTATCAAGCAGGGCTGGGTTGCCGATGCCGGCGCCATTGTAGTCGATGCCATTTCCGGTGTGACCGGGGCCGGCAAGGGCGCCAACCAGCGCACGCACTTCTGCAGCGCGGACGAGAACCTGGAGGCCTACGGCGTGGGCAAGCATCGTCATACGCCTGAGATCGAACAGATTCTGGACGCGAAGGACCGCGTGGTGTTTACCCCGCATCTGGCTCCGCTTAAGCGCGGCCTGCTTTCCACCGTCACGCTGCCGCTCGCTGCGGACTTTGCGGGCGATGACGGGTTGAATGCGGATGAGGTTGTGGCCGCGTATCGCGAGTTTTACAAGGATTCACCTATGGTGCGCGTGCTCGATGCGGGGCAGATGCCCAAGACCTCGAGCGTGGTGGGCACCTGCGGCTGCCATATCGGCCTTGCGCTCAACAAACGCGCCGGCGTGCTGGTGGCGGTCGCCGCCATCGACAACCTGTGCAAGGGCGCCGCCGGCCAAGCGGTGCAGTGCGCGAATATTGTGTACGGCTGGGACCAGCGACGAGGACTCCCCATGGTCGCGATGCCCGTTTAGCCAGCGGGCGAGCTTGCGCCGCGATGTGTCGCGGCCAACGGCTACACTAAGAACAACGAACCACCGCCCGTCTTCGCGTGGGCGGTTCTTGTGGGGAGACAGCTGATTATGAATATCGACCACTTTGAAACATGCATTCGCACCGTGCCGGCGGGAGGCGTTACCAGTCCCAAGGGCTTTAAGGCCGCAGGCATCCATGCGGGCTTTCGCAAGAACCCGCAGCGCCTCGATATGGCCTGCGTGACGGCTGACAAGCTCGCCTCGTGCGCGGGCGTCTTCACCACCAATCGCTTCTGCGCGGCGCCCGTGCAGGTGAGTCGCCGGAACCTAGGCGGTGCGGAAAAGGGCTACGGTCTGGTAAAGGGTATTGTCATCAACTCCGGCAACGCCAATGCCGCCACGGGCGAGCAGGGTCGCGCGGTTGCTGCCGAGACGTGCGAGATCGCCTCGCAGATCTTGGGCTGCGAGAGCGAACAGGTGCTGGTTGCCTCTACCGGCGTGATTGGCCAGACGCTGGGCATCGAGTTGTTCGAGACGGGACTGCCCGCGGTGATCGATGCGCTCTGCGTTTCCGGCGGTGCGGACGCAGCGCGCGCAATCATGACCACGGACACGCATTCCAAGGAATATGCGATTTCCTATACTAGCCAGACGCTGCAGTATGCCGACTGCACCTTTACCGTAGGCGGTATGTGCAAGGGCTCCGGCATGATCATGCCCAACATGGCGACCATGATCGCCGTGATCACCACCGACGCCCCGGTGGAGCCGCGGGTCCTGCATTCGATCTTGAAGCAGACGGTGGACGCGACCTTCAACAAGGTGACCGTCGACTCGGATTCCTCGACCAACGATACCTGCATCATGCTCGCCTCCGGTGCCGCCGGCGCGGACGCCGCCCCCATCGAGGAAGGCAGCGATGCCTACAACGAGCTGCTCTACGCCGTGCATGAGGTGTGCGAGACGCTCGCCCGCACCATCGCGTCCGACGGCGAGGGCGCGTCGCGACTGGTGACCGTCAACGTGACCGGTGCCGCAACGGACGAGGACGCCGATACGGCGGCGCGCGCCGTGGCCAACTCGCCGCTGGTCAAGACCGCCATCGCCGGCCATGACTGCAACTGGGGCCGCATCGCCATGGCATTGGGTAAGTGCGGCGTCGCCTTTAACCAAGAGGATGTCTCAATCGATATCATGGGCATGCCCGTATGCCGCGGAGGCCTTACCGTTGCGTTTGATGAGGACGAGGCGCTGCGACGCTTCGAGGCGCCCGAGATCGTGATCTCGTGCGATTTGAGCGCGGGCGAGCATACCACCACGGTGTGGACCTGCGACCTCACCCATGACTACGTCACCATCAACGGAGACTACCGCACGTAGGCCGTGCCTGCGGGTCCGTAAGGGGCCCCGGTTCGTACGATGGGAGACGTTCATAAGGGGAGAGCTATGAAGTACGCAAGGGATTCTCGTCCCGGAATATCGCATGAAAAGACCGCGCAGCTGCTGTTTGAGGCGCTGCCGTGGATTAAAAACCTAACCGGCAAGACCATTGTTATCAAGTACGGCGGGGCGGCCATGGTCGATCCCAAGCTGCGCGATGACGTGATGAGCGACATCGTCCTGCTCAAGATCATCGGCGTGAACCCGGTGATCGTGCACGGCGGCGGCGCGGACATCAACGCGGCGCTTAAGCACTACGACATTCCCGTCGAGTTCAAGGACGGTCAGCGCGTCACCTCGCCGGAGGCCATGGAGATTGTGCGCGAGGTGTTGGTGGGTAAGGTGAACCAGGAGCTGGTCGCCGCTATCAACCAGCACGGCAACCTGGCGGTGGGCGTGTCCGGTGCGGACGCGGGCACCATTATCGCCGAGCAGCTCGACCCGGATTTGGGCCGCGTGGGAAACATCGTGCGCGTAAACTCCGGCTACCTTGAGAGTATCATGGCCAACGACTACATCCCCGTGGTCGCAACGGTTGCCGCGGGCGAGGACGGCGGGTTCTTCAACATCAACGCCGACGTCGCCGCCGGCCATATCGCCGCGGCGGTTCACGCGCACAAGGCAATCTTCCTTACCGACGTCGACGGCCTGTACGAGGACTTCTCTGACAAGGACTCGCTCATCTCCAACCTCACTTTGGCGGAAACCCAGGATATGCTGGACAAAGGTGAAATCGACCGCGGTATGATTCCAAAGCTGCAAAGCTGCATCCACGCGTTGCGCGGCGGCGTGTTCCGCGCCCACATCATCAACGGCACCACGCCGCACTCGCTGTTGTTGGAGCTTTTGACCGATGCCGGCGTGGGCACCGTGATGCACTCGACCGAGGCGGCATATGAGAATGACACCCATCCCCATCCGCTTGGCGTCTTCGCCTCGCGCTTGGTGGAGAATCTGGACGAATAAGGAGGCGGCGATATGTCGCTAGGTTTGCAAAAAGCTCTGGAATCCAGCTATGTAATGAATACGTTCGCGCGCATGCCCGTGGAGTTTGTCGAAGGGCACGGCATGACGTTGGTGGGCGATGACGGAACGGAATATCGCGACTTCCTCGCTGGTATCGGCGTGTGCTCCCTGGGCCACTGCCATCCCGTGCTGGTAGAGGCTATCCAGCGTCAGGCGGAGCGCCTGCTGCACGTCTCCAACTACTACTACATCGAGCGGCGCGGCGAGCTGGCTGCGATTCTGTCCAAGTTGGCATCCGGCGATATGGACGGCGCTTTAATGATCGCCGATGCGGTGCGCGCCGGCGACGAGGCCGCCGCGGTCGCCTTGGGTTTGCCTACTGAGAACGACCAGGTATGGAAGACGTTCTTTGCCAATTCCGGCGCGGAGGCGAACGAGGGCGCAATGAAGCTCGCCCGCCTCTACGCCAAGCGGTCTGGCAACGGCGGCAACACCATAGTGGCCCTGCGCGGCAGCTTCCACGGCCGCACGCTGGAGACTATCGCCGCCACCATGCAGGACCGCCTGCAAGATGCCTTTAAGCCGCTGCCGCAAGATTTTCTTGCCTGCACGCCTAACGACGTGGACGAGCTCACCGCGCTCTTCGAGGAACACGGCAGCGAGGTCTGCGCCGTTATGGTCGAGCCCATCCAGGGTGAGAGCGGCGTTCATCCGTTGACGCCCGAGTTCTTCAAGGCCGCGCATGACCTAGCCCATGCCCACGGCGCACTGCTTATCGCGGACGAGGTCCAAACGGGCGTCTTCCGTTCCGGCAAGCCCTTTGCGTTCCAGGCTTACGGCATCGAGCCAGATATCATGAGTCTTGCCAAGGGCATCGCCGGCGGCGTCCCCATGGGCGCGGTGATGGCGAAGGCATCCGTTGCCGATGCCTTCAACCCCGGTGACCACGGCACCACGTTTGGTGGCAGCGCCCTGGCCGTGGCGGCATCTTGCGCCGTGCTGTGCGAGCTTGTCCGCGGCGAGTACGATAAGCATGCCCAGGAGGTCGGCGATTACATGGCCGCGCGCCTGGCTGGTCTGCCCCATGTGATCGACGTGCGCGGATGCGGGCTCATGCTTGGCTGCGATTTGGACGATGCCGCCGGCGATGCGCATGACGTGGTCGGCGCTGCTCTTGCAAGCGGTTTCGTCATCAACGCGACGGGTGCTCACACCCTGCGCTTTCTGCCACCGCTAATTTGCGAACGCCAGGACGTCGACGCGCTTATCGATGCGCTCTCCGCGATTCTCGCGTAGCTTATCTTGACGTAGCGTTTACGGCAAGCGCCGTTCGCGACAAAGCAGCGTTTACGAGTAACGTTTAGATCGCATATCGCGCGGCGTCTCACGGGGCGCCGCGCGTTTTTTTGCAGTCCCCGCACAATCACGAGTGCTGTCCGCGCGGGGCATCTGCTCCATCGTCATGCTGTGACAAAAAACGCTTTAGTGCGAGAAGAGCGGCGTGTCAAATAAAGGCTTAGTGCGGAGGTTTGGTCAAATAGTGCGTTAGTGCGGTTTGGAGGGGGTTCGAATCGACGATTTTATACATCGAGCGATATCGACCAATCCCTCTAACTCGAAATATAAGAATGCGCTATTCATAAGGTACCCCGTCTATCTCTCGACCGGACCGCACTAACGCACTATTTGGCACGATATGGACCGCACTAACTAACTATTTGTCCCAACGTCCGCACTAAGCCATTATTTGGCATACCCTGCATCTCGCGGCAACGCGCTATTTGGTCCCGTCGCCCCCGCAGGTCAAGAAGCTCCCGCAAGCCAGGATGCCCCCGCAAGCCGGGTCGTCCTTCAACGCCGCACCCCTCGACAGCAAGCATCTCAAATAAAAACGGCGCCTTCATGGCGCCGTTGACAAATCTATGGTGGGCGATGAGGGATTCGAAAACTCGCTGCATGGATAAAAAGGGCTTCCTAGCTGGCGTTATACATTTCACTCAGTTTGAAAATGCGCCATTGTGCGCCGTTTTGCACTGCTCTCGTTCTATTCGGTTCCACAAACAAGTTTGCTATCTCAATCGCGAGCCCGGCGATTAGTTGGTAGCGCTATATTGTTTCTCTATATACTTATTAGCTGGCTCAATTTGTATTATTGACATTCTATGTAATGGCGTTATAGTAGGCGGTGTGAAGAGGTGCGGAGCCGGTATGTCCGATCGCACTCGGGATTTGCCGCCTTACTGGCGGCTTTTCTCGTTTAAGGGGTGCAAATGGACAAACCCTTTAAGACCATCGAACAGCAGATGGCAATCCTTCGATCTAGAAATATGGATGTCGATCCGGCGTACGCGGGCGTACTTAAGCGCGAGGGCTACTACTCCGTTGTGAACGGATACAAAGCCCCATTTCTGGACTTTGTTGGAAACGGTGTTGACCTTCAAGACGTATATCGCGATGGTACGTCGCTTGGCGACGTATACCGCTTGTTTAAGTTCGATAGAGACCTCAGGCTAACGATGATGCGTTATTTTGCCGAAGCGGAAGCAGCCTTGAAGACCGTATGTGCCTACAGGTTTTCCGAAGTTCACCAAGGCGAGAAGGAGCCCTACCTTATCCCGGCAAACTATCGTTCTGAAAGTTCGTACCAACCGAGAATCCTCGAACTCATTGATTCTTTCAAATCGATATTGCACAAACCTCCGCACGACAAGAAAAGGGGCTTTAAACGCGAGTATATCCATCACTATGTGAGGAATCACGACGAGACCCCATTGTGGGTGCTCACGAACTTCCTTATGCTCGGCCAAGTCTTCAAGTTCTACGAGTATCAAAACGAGTCGATGCGAAATTACATTGCTAAAGGGTTCTCAGAGCTATACCGCGAATCCCATGGAGTCGAGATCAAGATTAGTCAGAAAAGGCTGAGAATGGCATTCGATCACATTAAGGATTTCCGGAATATATGCGCGCATGATGAACGGCTCTACTGTGCCAGGGTGTCTCCGGGGCGCGACGTGACATTCGCGAGCATGCTTGGCGACCTCGAGCTGGTACTGTCGAAGGACGAGCATGCCCGCATGCAAGGCGAGATAATACATCTCCTTCATGAAATGATGAATGACCTCGGAGGCGAAACGGCGATGATCGTTCTCGACGGTATGGGCGTCACTGACCTTAGCCGCACGTTCTTTTCTTTCGCATAAGAAGGAGTTCGACCTTGTTTTAGTTTCATTTGGTAAAAATGCCCCGTCTCCGCCGGGGCGGCGGAGACGGGGCTGAAAGTGCTAGTTCAGTAGGCTTGCCACCATCGCGGCGGCCTCGGCGCGCGTGCACGCCTTGTTTGGCATGAGCTTGCCGGCGCCGCCCACGACGCCCTGCTCGACCGCCCACGCCATTGACTCCTGAGCCCATGCGGGGACCTCGCTCCAGTCTGGGTAACCCGCGGGCTCGCCCTTCGGCGCGGGGTTGCCCCGCCAGTTGTGGAGCATCGCGACGACCTCCGCGCGCGTGGCGGCGTCGTCCGGGCGGAACTTGTCGGCCTTGGTGACGACGCCCTCGTCCGCCGCCCAGCACAGAGCCTCGTAGTACCAGGGATTCGGGGCGACGTCCTCGTACGGCTCGAGGTAGCCGGACAGGTCGGCTCGCGCCGCGTTGGCGACCATGGCCACGGCCTGGGCGCGCGTGAGCGCGTCGTCCGGACCGAAGCGGTCGGCGCCGTAGCCCTTGAGGTAGCCCTCTCGCACGCATTCCTCGACCGCGCCGATGTACCAGGCGTCGGGATCGAGGTCGCCGAACCTCGCGAGTACCTCTGGCAGGGGCGTCTCGGGCGCCTCGGGCTCCGCTGCCGCCCCGGTCATCACGTCGTACCAGTATTGTGCTCGCGCCTCGAACTCCCCGCGCTGCGACCCGTACAGCTGCCCCGGGCAGCTCGTGGCCATGAAGTGCTTGTGGGGCTGCATGTTGACGCCCCATTGGGGTCTGCCCAGACCGTACTCCCTGCAGATAGCCGCCGCGAGGTGCGCGCCGGCGTCCAGGCACGCCTCGGTAACGGTGCCGTCTGCGAGGTTGGCGTGCTCGATGTTGATCGAGCGGCAGTTCGCGTCGAAGTCGCCGAGCGCCCACCCGGTGTCGCGGTCCCACACGAGCTGTCCGACCTCGCCGCGGGACGCGACCGCGTAGTGGGCGGACGCCTCGCGGCTCTGCCACGTCGAGTAGCAGGTGTCCGTGTCCCCGTTGCTCGCCATGTAGTGGATCCCGACGAACTCGACCTTGCGGCCGCTGCGGCCGCTCGTGAAGTGCTTCGTCAGCAGCTTGATTACGTCAGGCTCAAGCTTCTCGTAATCCATGCATCCTCCTATGGCATCGTCTCGTATATTTGCTGGTGCCGGTCGAATCCGTAAAGTTCCCAGAGCCTCTCCTCGATTTTGTCCATGCATAGCTGGCTGCCCGTGAACTCGTCGTAGTCCTCCGGGTTCACGCATGCGCTCGATTCGATGATGACGAAACCGTTCGGGAGCTGGCACTCGGCGACCGTGCACTTGTCGAAGGCTGTGTGGAAGGAGATGGTCGACCTGTCGAGGATGTCCATGATCTCATCGACCGATACCTTTACGTTACTCATCTCGCCCGCCGATCTCGACTCCAAGCAGCGCGTCGAGCCATTTCGAGGTCACGCCGACGCCCTTGAAGAGCGTGTAGGCGGTCTGCACGCCTCCGACCAGGGCGAAGACGCATGTTACCCAGGATGCCGGGTCGCTTGGGATGCCCGATACGAAACCGGTGACGACGCCGGCGATGAGCGAGAGCACTATGGCCATGAAGCGCGCCGCGGTTCCTGACATGGCTTCGGTCTTGATTAGCTGCACGCCGAACGGGACGGCGAGCGACAGCGTGAGCGTCATTAGCATCTGCATTTCTGTCATGGTTCCTCCTAAAGCCCGATGTTCCCGAGCATGTAGCCGACGGCTGCCATGATCACGGCGCCGATGACTATCCAAACGGCTTTGTCCCATTTCTCAGCCGACTCCTTCGCCGGCTGGATGGAGAGCAGGTCGACTTTTCCGTCGATTCTGTCGAGCTTCGATCCGAATCCGCTTAGCTGCTCGTCCCTGAAGCGGTCCCGCTCCTCTGTTCTGATGAGCATGTCGTGCAGGCTATCGATTTCCTTGCCGTGCTCGGTGACTCGCGTTTCGAGGGTGGTTACCCTTCCGGCAAGCATCTTTACCTGCACTTCTGGTGGCTGGGTTTCCATCTCTACGCCACCTTCCTCCATCCCTGCGGATATTCGTCCGGTGACCACGTATTGCCGTCAATCAAGCTTTCAAAGAGCGCTGAGTTTGCTGTTGGATACCATACGCGCGTGCCCTTCTGGTAGGCATCGTGAGCGCCAGAAGGCTGTTGCCATACGTCGTAGCCGCTGCTTTGCGTTATATGCGCGTAAAGGCTTTCCGTGCCAGTGCCGGGCTTGTATTGCTCTTGCGCCGTGTGCTCTTGCGCGATGCGGTAAAGCTCGCCCTCGTAGCGAATGACTTGACGTGCTTCGTACTCAGCTCCGACTTTCCACTCGGGGAAAAGGCTGGGAATGCTCATAGCGTCCACGTCACTCATAGTTGGCGATAGGCTCGTAAGCTGCATAGTTGCGAACGTTGCAAGCTCGGGATTGCTGCCGGCTGCCGCCTGTTCCGCTTGCGCCTGCGCTTTCTTAGCTGCGTCTTGCGCCGCTGTCGCTATCTGCTCAACCTCTTCAACGCCGTCAGCCTTATAAGTGCCGTCAAGTTTCGCGCAAACGTTCGTATAAGTTTCGTTAACGTCTGCCGTGTACGCGACAGCAAGACGGCTGCAAACGTCTTGCAACGGCTCGAAATCGTATACCTTTCCAACGCCGTTGTCATAAAGTACGCAAGGGCATGAAAAAAGCCGCGAATAACGCGGCTCGTCTTTCATTTCATCGGCTGTTTTCTCACCGTCATAAAACCAGCTGACAGTGCTAGTTCCATCGTAAAGCTTCATTGCATACCGTCCTTAACCTAGGCAAATAGCCGGGCGCACATACTTATGATACAAAGGGTCTGAGGAGTTAGTTCCATAAGTCGGATCAGTATTGTCAAAGCCGCCAGTCATTGACTGATGCGTTGTGTGGTAATAAATCTGATTGCCCTCGTCTCCGTCTCGCTGTTCCGCTGATCTAGTCCAGTAGAACAGTTGACCTTGTTTGCCCGCTGCTGCATCGGGTATTACCACTGAGTCATATCCAGATTTGCCGTTCTTTGCATAATACTGATACCTTGCTCCATCCATCATTGGTGCGTAATCGCCACCAAAGGACGGCCTTACCCCGGTATATTCAGTGTATGAAACAGGAAACGCATTTAGCTGTACCTCTTCCATCGCGTCGCCAGTGCCATTTAGACAGCGTTTTTTAACCTTCGAACACAACGACTTAACATCTTTGCTTAGCTGGCTATTAAAGAAGCTTTCGCAAGTGCTATAGAGCAGAGTTTCCTTATACGGCGTACACGACACGGTCGTGTGATTCAAGACGTTCGTAGCCCACAGGAGTTTCTTGCACTCAATTGTTAGCTTCGCCTTCCCGCCGCTAACTTTATCATCGTGGTCTATTCCGATAATCACGAACGGCGCAGTTCCGTATGTGCCGCAATTTACATTCTTGCTCTTTCCAATCCATTTGCCCAGCATCCCGGATTGAACGCCCTTCGCGAAAGTGAGCACATCGTTCCAGCTCGACTTCTCAAAGTCAAACATGTCTACAAGCGCTTGCTTTCGCGTCTGCGGTGACGCGTTGATAAACGCAAGCTGATCGCTCGCTGCCCAAATGCCAAAGACTGATGGAGTTACGTTATTGTCGATAAACGTTTCCTTCTGCGATTCGGTCCCAAGGCTGCTCATGTAGCTCAAATACCGAGCTGCATCCCATGAGCTTGTGTTAAGCAACCCAAGCAGGTCTTTAATCTCATCGGATAGCTTGACGGGCGTTACAGATGCGTTGACCAAATTATGAGTCCCAACTGACTCGCCCTTTAGCTCGCGCGCCCCAACAGAGCGCTCGACAAGTCCAAGCCTTTTAATCCTGTCTCCGTCCAGATCTTGCATATCTAGATAAGATCTATCAACCGACTCGATGCCGATTGCAGACGCTCTAATATCGTCTATTTCCTTCTTCAAATTGTCGGCGGTTGTTCCGTCCAAGGCTGATTCAACAAGCTCGTAATACTTGTCAACATAGTCAAGATACACGTGTAGCGCGTTATCTGCCATGTTTTGCGCGTCCTGCACAACGGCGGAAATGTCGATTTCCTCAAACGGCGCCGCATAAGGGCAAATCGCAAGACCCTTCTCATTCTTAATGATCGCTCCGCTCATGTCGGTCGCGCCGTTCGGTACGGTCACAGTTGCAAGCCTATATTCCTTAACGCTTGCAGTTTCTTCCGGCTCTGGTGCGTTGCCACCAGCGCCGCCATTGGCAACGCGAATGTAGCAAGAACGCTTATCATCGTTCTCGTCATACCTTAGCAAGATTGAATAGATAGCATTGCCGACTTGTGTACCATCTACAAGGTTAATCATGGTTTGATTTTTAACAACGCCCATCGCGCCATTGATAATAAAAAGACCGGGCTTAACCGTTACCGCGATGCCGCTTGCAGCCTTGGAAACCTGCAACGTGTCAGCGGGGTTTGGGAACACGCCATCGCTGAAAAACTTGGCGAACGTTTGACGCAAGACGTCAGCACCAATCGCACGGTCATAAATAGGGTAACCGTCATCGTCATAACCGTCTTGCTTGCTGTCAAACGGGAATGATTCGAGCCTAAGCAAAGTGTCAGCCATTACACCAACCTCGCTTTCTTTGATTCAGTTATCTGTTGTTCCCCCATCGTGAGAACAATGTCAGATTTGCCAGATTCGTATACCTCTGAAACCTCGATGATTCGAGCTGTCTGGTAAAAACCTATCGTCTCAATTGCAATATCAACTTTGTCACCAAGGTCGTAATCATCTAGGTACCTATATGTTGAGAATGTGCCAGTATCAACTGTGTCGATAATACCGTAGTCATTTGCAAGCGCTTTCCTGCCCTCTTCTGCATAATGATCGCGCCATTGCTCATATTTCTTATTCAGACCTTCGAGCTTCAACATCTCATTCCAAGAGCCTGTATCAAGCTCATCCCGTTTCCAGTCTTGATCAAACTCCGGTTTATCGCTTCTCAAGTCAAGATAGATCTCACTGTCGGGCAATCCGTCATCAAGTCGAACAACATCGTAACCACGATGAGTTTTATAAGGTATGTGCCGTGTTGCTGAATCTTGTGAGGGCTGGTCTAGCGGGCTATCTGAGCTTCCCCAATCCTTATACCATACGCACATAGGCGAACCGTCTGCGTAATACTTACTAGGCTCGTCATACTCAAACAGCACGTAGCACTTATTTTTATAGTTGCTCGTATCGCGCGATACCTTGAAACCGTTGAGGTTCCCCCATGTGTCGCTGAACACAACAAACGGGTTCTTACGCGGTTTTTCCGGCTCTGGTTCTGGCTCTGGTTCTGGCTGCGGCACAACTGCACCTGCTTTAAAAACGCCTGTCCCCTTGTTGCCATAGAATACGCCAGTTAATCGGTCTACAAGACCGATCGCGTTATCGCTTAGCCTTCGGCACGGCACTAGGTTGAGCTTTAATGTGCCGTTATCGAATAGCTTAAAGCTATATAACTTTGTTTGACCAAAGCTTGAGAACACACCGCCGCGCTTTAGCGCAAAAATGGCAAGTGAATTGTTACACGCGAACGTTGCTGATGGTGCGCTCCAAACAACAACTCCGTCTTTCTTGAACACACCGCCATGCTCTTCTAGTTTGACCTTTTCGGTTGTAATGAAACTCACGCCAGATGATTTCGACTTGCCATATTTCGCTGAGTTCGCCCATATGCTCAGACCGTCACCGTCATCGCTTAGGTCGGTTGCGCAAAGGCATTTCGCCGTGTGGATGCATTCAAGCTCAATTCCCGTGTTCTGGTTTGGGATAAAACCAGTGTCTATGTATTGAGTGCCTGTACTCTCGATGTATTCAAGCTCTTCAAACCCATCAGGGAACGTTTTATTTTGAGCTTTACCAAGGCTATAAGTGCTTGCTTGTGGCTCTGCTTGGTCTTGCGTCCTATCAAGACCGCGCCATAGCTGAAACACAACGCTGTTGTTCTCGTATGAGTAGAACATTCGAGCGCTCGCGCCTATGGTTTTCAGCTCTTCGAAACACAGATCGCCAAAGCGCTTCAATGATGGGTCGATCGTTTTTTGAACGCCTGTAAAGTCCGCGCTGTCATAAGTGATGCCATCACCGAAAATCCTGCTAGCCCATGCAAGAATCGATTTTACGTTGTCGCACGGCTTGCCGACCTCTCCAACTTCCGTTCTGAGCTGGTACGCACCCTTAACCTCTCGATACATAACGGCATAAGTACCGCCGCCGCTGTCGTAAATCTTGTCAAGACCTTTAGTTCTCTCTTCCCATTGCTCGACCTTACGGCGATTCGTCTGGTCTTTGTTCTCTGCAAGGTGCGGTATCCATTTATAGCTACCGTCAGCGTCTTTATAAACGGCTCCCTTGTTTTGAGCGGAAAAATTGAACTCGGTCACTTCTGTACCGTTTATGACGGTATCGTCTCCACGTCCGTTAATCTGGTGTATCTTGCCGTCTGATTCCTTGTAATAATTGAAGCGCGAACTGTATGCGTAGTCATCGCTCCCCATGTAACTCTGTGTTCCAGCGACATTGCCAAGCTCGACCTTTGTGAGGTCTTTGTCTGTCAAGCTGACTTCTTGCCCAGTTGTGGTGCAATACTTGCCAGCAATGTTTTTGGTGTATAACTTCCCGTCTTTGTCTTTAAAAACCTCTGGTCTTTTAGCGACAACGGGGGGCGGCTTTTGGATATAAACCGTTTCCGTGTCGGTTTCCTCGACCAAAAACACGTAATCATTGAGCCACTTCTCAGTGAAGAAACCAGAAAGCGTTACAACGTCCACGTCATTATCTCCGTGCCGCGCGTCCTCGTATTCTACCTTCTGAATGACTCCCGTCTCTGGTCTGTCGCTTGTGTAGATATAAGCCCAGTCAGGGCTGTAGACGTTAGACGGGACAACACACGTGAAATCGCCGCACTCGTAGTAACGGCGATTCCATTGCAGAGACGTATAGGGGATGTTTGGCGCGACAATATTAAAGCCCTCGTCAAGCGCGTGAATCTCTAGCGGATCCATTCATCACACCCCCAGATACTTCTTGTGAAAAAGCACTTGCACCTTTGCAAGCGACCTGTTTGCTTCGTTGTCAATCGTGAAAGTGAACGTGTTGGCTCCCACTTGCATGCGCATGCCGGTGAAAGAGCTATCGCGGCTCGTAAGCTGCAAGGCATTATTTCCGTTGATCGTCACGCGTGTCGGCGCGCTCTCAAAGTCGATTAGTGCCACGTCACCAGCCTTGAGTGTGGTTAGCAGTTTGACGTGCTTGCCGTCCTTCGTGATTGTCGGATTAACCAGCTCGCCCTCAGCTTCAATCCTCACACGGTACATGGTCGGCACATCGCCTGAATTGTAGACGGTATTCTTACCGTCATAAATCAGGCGGCTAGCGTTAAACCCGATCGGCAGGCGTCTGCCGTCGCTGGCGGGTACCTTGACGTGGCTCACGAACGGGAAGCCAAACGTAGGCGTCGCGTCTCCGAAGGCAGCTTCGTTGCCCCGGGAGTCCCGCAGATAGGGATCGCAGCATAGGATCGAGAAGGTTGCTCTGCACGGTCTCCCCTCTGGCTCCAAGGGGACCGACCTAGCTGATAATTCTCCCTCAGCCCATCTTGTCCTGCCCATATGCGTAACATAGGCTTTGAATCTGTATTTGGGATTAAGGAAGCTGAGAATTTCATCTCGGACCTCCGCCCTACCCCTCGGGCCGACGTACATGATTTTCGCGGTGCGCTCGCATTCCTCGACTCTCTTGCCCACCAGGCGGCTGCCGTCCGTCAAGACGTTTGCCGCCGTGGTGATGCTGATGTCGAGTTCAAGCCAGTCCTCAAGGCCCCTGTCCGCGATGAGCCACCCCTGCCATCCGTCGGTGGCGACGAGCTCGCGGCCGTCAGAACGGACGATCTTCATACTTGTCATCTCGCACCCGCCAATCCGTAATGCGCGAGCCGGCGGACGAACCTGGCGTACTCCGCAGGCGTCTGGACCGGCTGGTTGAAGTTGAGTGTCTGGTTGATGTCACCGCCGAGGACCATGCCGCCGCCGGCGTCGATGATGCCCATGGGGTTGGCCTTGATGTTCGAGATGTCGAGGGTCTTCTCCGCGAGGAAGTCCTCGACGTCGTACCAGCCCGAGGTCAATCCATCGAGCAGGCCTCCCATGATAGTCTCGCCGTTGCCGACGAGGAGCTTGGCGTCGACCTTTATAGGTCCCTTGAGGCTGGGGATCATCGAGGTGATCTCGCCGAACCATCCGACCACCCCGTCCCATGCCTGCTTGAGGCCGCTCAGGAATCCGTCGATGACGGACCTGCCGGCATCGATGAGGAGCGTCGGCAGGCCGGCTAGGGCGCTGGTGATCTTGCCGGGAAGCTCGACGAAGAAGTTGACGATGTTCTCGATGCCGGTTTGGACCGCGTTCTTGATGCCCTCCCAGCATCCGTCGAGGAAGCCCCTGATGGTCTCCCACGCGCCCTCCCAGTCGCCTTGGATGACCTGCATCACCGCGACGATGATAGTCTGGATGGCCTGCAGGACGGTGTTGACCACCGTCTGGATGGCGGGCCACACGGTGTCGATTACGGCCTTCACGGCGCCCATGACGGTGGTGACGATCGATTGGATGAACGGCCAGACGGCCTGCACGATGCCGAGGATCCCGTTCATCGCCGATGTGACCACGGCGAGGATGAGCGGCATGGCGGTCTGGATGACCGTCAGGATCTGCGTCACGACCGGCATGACCGCGGTTATCACGGCGGTCGCCACCTGGACTATAGCCGTGACGATGCTCGCGATGATGGGGAGGACGGTCGCGGCGATCTGCGCGACCAGGGGGATGACCACCGCGACGACCTGCGAGATGACCGTGAGCACCTGCATGATCGCCGGAGAGACGGCCTGTATCGCCGACATGATGAGGGGCATGACCGTCGCGGCCATGTTCTGCAGCGTGGTCATAATCGACTCGATCGCCGGCGCCAGCAGCGACATCATGGTCGACGCGATGCCGTTGATGGTCTCCCTGAAGCCGTCGTTCGTCGTGTAGAAATAGGCGAACGCCGCCGCTAGCGAGGCGATGGCGGCGACGGCTATGCCGACCGGGGAGATGATGCCCGACAGGGCGCCTCCGGTCGCGGTCAGGCTCGTCTTGACGGCGGACAGCGCCGACCCGACCCCCTGCATGCGGGAGATCCCCATGAACTGGCTCACGAAGAACTGCGCGCCGCGCCCGGCCTCCATGAGCTGGGGGCCGAGACCGGTCAGGAAGGTGAGGGACGATTTGACGCCGGCGAACGCGGCGAACGCGCCGACGGCGCCCGCCACCTTCGAGGCGAGGCCCTCGAGGCCGCCGGCGGCCTCGACGATGCCGCCCACCGCCTCAGACACCTGCCCGGCAGCGGTGCTGATGGCGCCGGATATGGACGGCGGTAGCGCCGACATCAGCGCGCCGGAGAACATCGATGCGATGTCCGGTGCCTTGGATGCGAGCGTGCTGCCGAACGAGACGGCTATCTCGCCGACCCTCGGGACCACGTTTCGCCCGGCGGTGATGACAGATTCGACGAGCTGGTCGGTCAGGGCGCCCATGTCGGCGTCCTCGTTTCCCAGCCCTGTCAGCCAGTTCTGCCACGAGGCCTTCATCATCGTGATGCTGCCCTCGATGGTCTTGGCCGCCTCAGCGGCCGTTGTCCCGGTGATGCCCATCTCGGTCTGGACCACCTGGATCGCCTTGACGATGTTGTCGAAGCTCAGGCTTCCCTCGTCCACCGTCAGGCCGAGCTGCTTCTGCACGTCGGTGAGGCGCGATGCGTCCTTGATGAGCCTGAGCATCTCTGATTGGGTGCCGCCATATCCGAGCCTCAAGTTGTCCAGCATCGTGAAGTCTTGCTTCGCGAACCCCTGGAAGGCGTTCTGTACGTCCTCCATTTCCGACCCGAAGACGTTGACGTTGTCGGCCATCGAGACCATCGCCGTGTTCGCTAGGTCTGCGGCCTTGGCCGTGTCCCCTCCGAGTGACGAGATCAGGCTGGCCGAGAAGCTGGTCGCCTGCTCCATGTAGCGGTTCGCGCTCATTCCGGAGGTCTTGTACGCGTCCGCGGCATACGCCTGCAGCTTGGACGAGGCGTCGCCGAAGAGCTTGTCGACGCCTCCGACGAGCTGCTCGAACTGCGCGTACGAGTCGAGCGCCGCCTTGCCGAACGCGGCGACGGCGCCGGTCGACAGGGCTCCTGCGACCACTCCCTTGATGCTGGAGAAGGCGCCCTTCACCCCGGAGCTCACCTCCTGCTGGAATCCCTTCATGCTGGGCATGATGGAGACGTAGGCCGCTCCGACCTCTGTGTTAGCCATTGGGTATGCCCCCTCTCGGCCTGCTTAGAATCTCCTCTAGCTCCTCGACCGTCATCGCCAGCGCCTGCTTCCTGTGCACGTGCTGCCGTTCGAACGGGCCGATGAGCTTTGGCTTGTTCCTGCCCTTGCGGCCGTCCTTCGTCTGCGCCCATAGCAGGTAGTGCAGGGCATTGGTCTCCGCTGCGGCGAGCGTCCTGTCGATGGTCCAGACCGCGCCCTTGTCGTAGGCGATCCTCGTCCGGGCGCCGTCTGGAAGGTTCGACAGGAGCTCCGCGGCGTGGAGGGCGCTGTAGTCGACCCCCATACGGTCGATGTCGAGGCCGTAGTACTCGGCGAAATCGGCTCGCACGGCGCCCGGGTGCTCCCTCAGGGCGCGTGCGAGCGCTCCTAGTTTTTTGCGCCGCACTCCTGCATGACGGCGGCGCAGAATCGCATGTAGTCCTCGGCGGAGCAGTAGCCGTCCTCGTCGCTCATCTGCTCGATGACCGCTTCCCGCTGGTCCCCCAGGATGAAGTCGAAGAGCTCGACGATGGCGAGCTCGTCTCCCTTGTCCGCCCTCGCCACGAGGGAGATGGTGCGCACGTCCTTCACGCGCCGCATATCGATGTCGACGGACACGCCGCCGATCTCGACATGGCGTTCGTAGGGCTTGCGCTGGCGGGCGCCGTCCGACACGGAGTCGGCGAGCGCGATGATCTCTGCTGGGGACATCTCGTCCAGGTCGATGACGTTACTCACCGGCGGCCTCGCCTTCGACGGCGGCGGCGATGGCCGCGACCTTGTCGGCCTTGGTCTTCGTGCCGGAGAGGTCGATGCCGTTGTCGGCGGCGTACCGCTCGATCTCCTTGACGGTCTTGCCGGAGACGGCGGATCTGAGCGTCATCAGGGATGCGGGGCTCAGCCCGGTGATGGCGAGGTACTCGTACATCGTCACGCCGGTGTCGTCAGGCAGGCACGTGAAGACGCTCTCTCGTCCCATCGGGTCGCTGTCGTTGAGGGAGAGGTCGCCCTTTTCCGTCAGCTTCCCTCGGGGAACCACGTAGCGCGCCACGGTCTTGCTGTTCGGCACCGTCTCGACTACGAGGCTCTTCTCCGGCAGCACGGCTCCGGTGTGCTTGATGGCCATCTTGCCGGCCTCGACCTTGACGTTGTCGTCGCCGTACTGCATCCTCGCCACCTCGGCGTTGATCTCGATGGGCGTGAAGGAGATACTCTCCTTGTAGCTCGTCTGGGACGTGAATACGACGTCTCCGCCCCAGGCGGGGATGTCCTCGGAATCGCGCTCCTCGGAGATGACCACTCCGTCCTCGTTGCAGTAGCCGATTCCCTTGAATGCCTCGTTGAGGGAGGCCGTGGCGTCGGTGGGAAGCTCGGTCCCGACGGCCGCGATGCTGATCGCGCCCGTCACCTTGGGCTTGCCGACGCCGACGTTGCTTGCATCGTTTGCCATAGTTGTCTCCTTAAAGTGTCGTGACGAGCGAGAGCGATAGCTGGTACCGCTCGGCTCTTGAATCTGGGTCCGGGAACGGGTAGGTGGCGGAGCACGAGACGGACCTGATCTGCGGTATGCACTCGGCGGCTCGCTCCGCCATCATCTGCCTGCAGTCGAGCGCGATCTCCTCGGCCCTCGCCCTTGACGCCGCCCACGCCTGGATGGCGACCGCCGGACGGTCTATGCCGGTCTCCGTTGGGCCGCCCACGCGCTCTACGGTCAGGAACTCTTGGGGCCGCTGCGATGGGACCTCCGCGTAAGCCGGTAGGCCGGTGGCGTCCGGCAGCCATGAGATGAGGGCCTCTTCGATCGAGAACAAGGTCATCACGCCCCGGAGTTGAGCGCCTTGAGCAGCGAGTTGTGCTTGGCGTTCGACCTCATCGCATGCAGGCTCGGCGTGTAGACGATGCCGTGCGCGCGGTTCTTACCGGGCTGCACGTTTCCGGCGTACGAGGCGCTCCCCATCGAGTCGGCGGCAGCCTTGACCGCTTGCACCTTCTGGTTGAGCACCGCCTGGGTTACCTGGGAGTTCATGATCTTCCGCGCCGCCGCGCGGTTCGGCTTGTACGAGAATCCGCTAGCCATCAACAGCCTCCGTCTCAACTGTCCGGTCGAATGGGCCGGGGGTGTTACCGTCGATGTAGGGCGCCGGGTCGCCTATGACCCTGTACCTCCTGCCGTCGAACTCAACGATGCAGCCCGCCAGGGAGCGGGCGTGCCCCCTCGGCCAGTGGAAGGTCATGTCCACCTTCCTGCCGTTTGGACGCTCCGCGCCGAGATCCGATGTCCCTCCGGGCTGAGGCAGCACGCCGGCGACCGTCTCCTCGATGTATTCGGTCACCTGCGCGCCGAACCGGTCGGCCTTGCCCCCGGTCGGGACGAGCAGCTTCACGTCCCTGGTGTCGAACGGCTTCGTCATATCGGCGCCCCGTATGCGGGGGAGAGGCTCCTGCCGCCGCCGCCTGAGAGGCCCAGGCGTCGCCTGGCGGCCTTTCCCAGGTACATGTCGCCGGACGGGTTGGCGAGGGTCACGGAGGCGGAGTAGGATCCGGCGGTCTGCGTGTACTGCGACGCCCCTGCGAAGGCGTCCGGCACGCCGATGGCCTGGTTGACCACGGCGCAGCAGACCGCTTTCGCGTTCGCGTCGAAGGAGGAGTTGACCCCCTCCTTGTAATCGGATCCGTATTTACGGCGCCACTCGGCTGCCAGCAGGGCGGAGGCGTCCTCGAGGAGGGCGGACAGGCGCGCGGTGTCGTCCACCTGCCCGTACCTCGTCTCATAGTCCTCCGCCGTCGCGAAGGGCTCCATCTACGCCTCCTCGCCGAGTACGATCTTGAGCAGCTCTTCTCGCTTCGCGCGCTTGGGGAGCTCGATACCGCGCTCGATCGCGTACGCCCTGATCTCGGCTACCGAGCTGTCCTCGTCGATACCGGGGGCCTCTTCGGGCTCTTCGGATTCCTGCTCTTCTTCCGGTTCCTCTTGGTCGGCGGCGGAGAGCGGCGGCATCGGATGCCCTGCCAGAGCGTATCCGCGGTCGATGTAGCGCTCCGCCGCCTCGTCGGGAACCTCGATGTGTACGCCCGTGTAGGGCGCGATCATCTCGACCATCGCTCTAACCCGAGTAGGTGTCGGTGAGGCGGTTGAAGTAGTCGGTATCGGTGACGACGAAGCCGACCTCGATCGATGCGAGGACGGCGAACATGCCGCGCTGCCAGAGGTTGATCTGGTTGGTGCCGTCGTTGATGGTTGCCTCGGTGGAGATCTCCACGGTCACGTCGTTCACCATGCCGGTCACGGCCTGGTTCCAGTCTCCGACGATGCCGATAACGTTCGCGGCGGAGCTGCCCTTCTTGTAGGCTGCCTGGCGCTTGAGGGCGCTCACGCCGAGGATGGAGGATACGCTGCCCTGGGTGGCCGCGTTGTCGATGAAGATCGGGCGGCCGTTCTGGTCCTTGGCGCCCAGGAGCACCGGCTCGGCCTGCGGTGCGAAGACGAAGCCGTTGGCCTCGCCTCCGGCCATGGCGATGTTGGACTTGGCGGTCACGAGGCTGTCGTAGGAATTCCTCTGGATGTCGACTGCGGTGCAGCTGGCGAGCACGTCGAACCCGGTGCCGGGGGCGGTGCCGTGGAAGACCGTCTTGTCGTACTTCCTGCCCAGCGCGGAGGGGATGCGCTCGACGATCGCCTCGTACAGCGTGGACTTGTCGCGCTTGAACTGCTTGGAGAACGGGACGATGACCGACAGCGTGAAGGGGATCATCTTCTTGTTGTCGACCTTGGGATCGTCAACCTTCTGCTCGGCGGTCTCGGCGGTCACCCACTCTGCCTCGGGGTCGCCGGTGATCACGTCGAGCGCGACGCCCGGGCCGGGGATGGTCATGCGGCGGGAGAGCTGCATGACCGCGGAGGACTCCGTCACTCCCTGCAGCACTTCGGCGGCGACGCTCTGGGGGAGGGTCACGCCGGTGCTGGAGCGGTTGAGGTCGATCTTGGTGGTGGAGAGGGCCATAGTGGCTTCCTTTCTTCAGTGTTCTAGATCTGCGAATCGAACCATTCGTCGAATTCGTCCTTAGGGGTCTTGCGGTGCTTGGTCGCCGGCTTGGCGCCGTCCCGTCCGAATACCGGCGCGGCGGGGACGCCCCCGGCGTACTCGCGGATCGCCTTGGCCTGCTCGACCATCGCCTCGCGGTCCGGCTGCGTGAGGAGGTTCGCTGGGACGCCGAATTCCGCCGCGACCTCGGCCGCGTCCGACGCGCGCTTCGCGTCCGCGCGCATGCGCTCCAGCTCAGCCTCGGCGGCCTCGGCGCGGGCGGTGGCGTCCTTGGCCTCCGCCGCCATGCGCTCGGTCTCGGTCATCCGCTCGCGCTTGATCTCATCGAGCTCCTTGCGCGCCGCCGAGTTCTCCTTGGCGCGCTGCTCCCATTTGCGCGCTTCCGCTTTCCAGTCGGTCTGCGGTTCTGGAGCCTGCGGCTCCGTTTCCGCGGCGCCGTGCGGCTCCGTCGCCTTGGTCTGCGGTTCCTGCTGTGCGGTCATAAAGACCCCTTTCCCGCGCCGTGCGGCGCGTCGTTCTGCCCGTGCGGGCATGAAAAAACCGCCTCGGTCGAGACGGCTCGTTATGAAAAGCCCGCCGTGCGGCGAGCGGTTTTCCCGTATTTTGCTTGACGGCGCCCGCTCGGGCCCGTCTTGGGCCGGTCAGAGATCGACCTCGGTCGTCTTTATCCCGGCGAGCATCTTGCGGATGATTGATATCGCGCTATCTCCTTGTCCGAACGCTGGATTGTCAAAGCCTTCCGTTCAGGTAGTCGTCGATTTCGACCCTATGCCGTGCGAGGATGAGTTCGTATCGCTCGCGGCAACGGGGGCACAGCGCCCTTCCGCCTTCCAGCCGAATCCAGTCGGGGAGGGACCTCGCCAGCTCGAACTCCGCGGCGTCACCGTCGACCTCGACGGACTCGCCGCAGTGGTCGCATACGAGGATCTTCTTGGTTTCCAGGCCCATTTACCCATCCTTTCGTATTCGTGGTCTTTCTTTAGCTAGGCGCGCTTCCTCGGCACGTAGTACTTGCGATCGGTCGACACGCTCGATAGGCCATTGATATCGATGTCGATACATAGGCGGGGCGTTTCGGCGACCACCATCCTCCCCGTGTCCGCCGCAAGGTCCTCGGCGTGCGCGTCCATCCACGCCGCGATGACGTGGATCTCGTGTGCGACGGCGGCGGCGATTTCGGGACGATACTCGTTGATTGTGCATTGCGATGCCATTCAAGGCCCTCCTTCGTAATTGGATCCGTGGGCGCCCTGCGCTTCCCGCGCGCGGGTCCGCCATGAAAAAGGCCCCTTGCGGGGCCATATGAGAGCACCAATTAGATTGCGCTGCTATAAGCCGAGATTGCTCATTATGAGCCCGGTTGCAACGGTGGTGCACGTCTGCTTCACGATGGAAAGAGACGTATCGCCGACGGCCTTAGATATTGCATCCTTGGCCTTGTTCCATACCTGGGGCGAGCGGATAGCATCGAGGTAATCGTAGCCCTCCCACGTGAGCCCGCCGACCTCGAGCGACAATGGGTCTCCGCACGCGTCCCGCTTGACGCTCGCGGTCAGGAGCCCGTGGGCCTGCATAAGCTCGACGTGAAACGCGAGCCTGCTGATGTCCTCGCAACACTTGGCGAGCATGGCGTCGCCGATGGGGCCGTCGGACTTCTCGACGCTTATGAGGATGCAGCGGACAAGGTCTAGATCTCGCTTCACGTTAATCTGCCGCCTCTTCTTTATTCCGGAAGCATCCTTCTATCGATATAACGTCTTCAAGCGGAATGGAGAGGTCCTCTCCGTTATCTAGAGACAGGCATAGCTCATCGACGCCGGACGGGGTGTCTATATCCCAATCGATTCCGGTGAATAGGCCTATGTATACCTTTGAATCCGCGCACGTTACCCTTGTTCGAGAACCTGTCGACGCGGTGACTTCGTTAAACCTCATCTCCTCGCCTCCCGTATGTCGGCACGGCGTGAGTGCCAGTATTCGAATAATGGATTTTGAAGCTGCTCGTTTCGATTCTACCATGGTCAGTTTCGACGAATCCGATAACCCTTCCGGCGTCGACTGTTTCCTTGCGTGACCAGCTGCCGTCTCTGCTTGTCTCGGCCTTTCCGGTGCCGGATAGCTCGGTTACAAGGTCTTGGATCTCATCTAGTCCAATTGTGAAGCAGCTCGGGGCGATACCTCTGTCCATAGCGACCTTGGCGCTTTCCCTGGTGCCTGCGATATGGTTGAGTTGCTTTTGCCGCTTGATCTTCAGCGTTGCCGTTTTCAGGAACTCGTCGCGTTCTGCCGCACCTGCCGGTGTCCCCGTTCTGAACCAAGCGGCGCCTCGTCTTTCTATCTCGCTGCTGACTCGGTTGTTCAGGAACGCGTCGAAGGCCTCGCCCTGCTTGCCTCCGTGCCTCGCGATGTAGGCATCGCGCTCCTCCTCGGGCAGGGCGTCCCATTCGTCGCGGATGCCGCTTCTGCCGCCTATGGAGTCCAAGACCTTGTTGTACCGCTCGTACATGCCGTCCGGGTCGTAGCCCTCCGCGCCGTCATCGTCCCATGAGCACACGATGCGGCAGTCGCAGTTGTCATGCGTGTGGGATGCGCTCCGGCGGCTGTTGTAGTTGTACCCGAACGACGCGAGCATAAGGCAGAACCCGCACGTCTCGCCGCCGCCCGGGACTCGGGCGAACTTGGGCTTGAGCGGGTCTTTCGCTCCGTTCTCCGCGATGCACTCGTTGGCGTCTCGCCTTATCTCGTAGCCGATGCGCGAGCAGACCGCCTTGTTGAATCCGTCTACGTCGCCGTCCTTGACGATTCTGGACGCGAACGCGCGAATCGCCCATTCCGTTGCCCTCGGGTCGTGCGCCGTGTACGCCTTGGCGCCCAGCTTCTCGCCAACGCAAAGCTCGCGGGACGCGTCGTAGAAGTCTGCCGCCGCCTGGGCGGATGCGAGCCCGTATTCCCTTACAAGGATGTTGACCGCTTCCACAACGGCCTCTCTCGCCGCCGCGACATCCGACCAGTCAATCTTCTCAAGCAGTTTGAGCGCCTTCGCCTGCGCGTCCGCGCTGCAGGCGCTTATCTGCCTCGTGAGGTAATCGATGGCGGCGCGCGGGATCTGGGCCATTCGCTACCCCCTCGGGCTCTCGTCGGCGCCCGCCTGCCCGCCGCCCATGATGGCGATTAGGGCCTCGCGGTTGTCGCCAGCCTCCATCTCTGATTTTGTCCGGTTCCTCATGTCCTCGCTGAACCCGAGCATCTCCCAGAACACGGATGTTCCGGGGAACTTCGGCACCACGGCGGCGATCTTGACCATCGCGTCGGCCTGGCTTACGACGCTGGGCATCGCGGGCGACTTGAAGTGCGGCAGGATGTCGAGCTCTTCCTCGGTCAGCTCGGACAGCGCGACCCCGCGGTACGTCGCGAGCGCCATCTGGGCAACGAGCACCATCGCGTCGCTGTTGTCGTCGATGAGGGTCTGCGCCTCGATGATGAGCGGCTCGTTCGCGGCGTAGATCGCCTCCGCCGAGCTTGGGTTGTCGTGGATGACGCCCAATTGGGACACAGGCACGTTGGTCTCCCCGGAGAACCGCATCGCCAGCGCGCGCATGTAGTCGGTATGCGGCTGCATGCTGCCCTGGGAGAGCTGGCCGAACTGAGGAACGGATCCGTCGTCGTTCATGTCGATGTTGAAGATGTTGCCTATATAGGCTTCCCACTTCGTCTTCTGCTCGAACGGGTCCCCGTCGGTGCCCAGGAGGTACTTCTGCGGCGAGGTGAAGAACTCGGCGGAGATCTCGGTGCGCAGGGATTCCCTGACCGCCGAGTCGGTGAGCGACCGGACGGCCTTGCTGATGCGCGACTGGCCGAGCGGCTCCGCCTCGGTGGGGTTGTACGCCAGGGCGACCATCATGGGCTGCCCCATCTTGTGGGGCATCGACTCGTAGCCGACCGCGCCGTCCTCGTCCACGTAGGCGTGGACGGTCCTCGTCGCGGTGTAGAGCGCCAGCTCCACCGGCGCGCCGGAGGTCTCGTCGTAGTCCATGATCACCAGCCCGCGCGCGATCCGGCCCAGGCGCTGGTCCCAGACCGCGGCGCTGTCCTCGGCGGAGTGGGTCGTGATGATGACCGGCGGCTCTCCGGCCCGGCCGCGCGAGAGCGTGACGAAGTCGCATCCGCTGATCAGCTCGGATTCAACGGCCTGCCGGTGCTTGCGCTTGAGGCAGGACGTCTTGACCACGCGGGCGAGCTCCTTCGACACCTCCTCGTCCTTCGCGGTGAAGCCGTCGAAGCGGATGCGGGAGGACAGCGCGCTCACCGCCTTCTTCGGCCAGCCCACCACGGTCTCGATGGAGCGGAGCGCGGGCGGGATCGAGATGCCGAGGTCCTTCAGCATGTTCTCGCCCTCGTAGTACCGGCGCCTCAGCTTGTTCTTCGCCAGGTGCTCCCACCATGTCTCGAGCAGCTCGTCCATGAGCTCTATGGCCTCGTCGTCGAGGCCGCCATCGATGGTGAGCGCCGAGACGAGCGCTCGGCTGTAGCTCTTCTTGCGCCACATCTTGTCATCGCGCATCATCGCACCACCGCCTTCCTGCTGGGTTTCCTTCTCGTGGTCATCGCCGCCCTGTGCGCCAGCGCGCACGATTCTATGAGCGTCGCGTCGCAGGTCTGGGTGCTGTCGAACCCGAACCCGTCCTTGCCTATGGTTCTCTTGGCGCTCAACGTCGCGGAGTCCGCCAGCGCCTCTTGGTCGTAATGCTCGATCGCGCCGCTGGATACTGCGTCCACGAGCATCGAGTTGGCGGCCACCACGTCCGCCGTCGACGGGAGCTTCACCGCCCGGCTACTCACTCCGGAGGACGACAGCCTCTCGGCGAGCGCCGCCGCGTAGGTCTTGCCATCGACCCAGACCTCTGAGATCTTGTCCTTGCGCGCGACCACCCACCGCTCGAACCACGCCGCGCCGCCCGACATCGACCGGTTGTCTATGCACTCGATGTACGGCTTGCCGCTTTGCGGCCTTATGCAGATGGACAGGGACCCGCTGGAGCCGTCCGGCGCGAATTTGATGCCGACCGTCATCACCCCGTCCGCCGGAGGGTCGTACGTGGTGCACGACTCCCAGTCTGCCGCGGAGATGACGTGTTCGGCCTCGATCTCGAGCATGAAGAAGCAGAGCCTCTCCTGCGCGAAGCTGAGCGGCTCGGTGTACGTGTCCCGCTCGGACCTGACGGTCTCGATGGAGATGCGGACGCCGAGGGCGGGGTTGGTCCTCCACCACCACTCCTCGTCATCGATCTGCTCCTCGAGTCGGCGCGGATCGTCGAGGACGAGGGCCCACTCTGCCCAGCAGAGGTCGTCCGGCTGCTTCTCGTGGACGGTCTTGCGCAGGTGCTGGAAGAAGGTGCCAGTCGACTCGGGGGTCGGGGGAGTGCCGCAGTAGATGTACTGGGGGTTGTGCCTCGGGCCGGCGGAGGCTGTCGATAGCATCGCTTTGAGGTGCGAGTCGTTGAGTTCCTGGGCCTCGTCTGCGATGACGACGTCCACGGTGAATCCGCGCTTGGCGGACTTGGTGCGCGTGGAGAAATAGATCGCCGCGCCGTTCGAGAAGAAGATGGCCTCCTTGCCCGTGCCCTTGCGCACGGATCTGACCATCTTGTTGAGTTCCGGGTACTTCGCATCCGGGTCGCGCGCCTTCTCGCCGTAGAAGCCCTTCATCCTGTCGAAGAGCTGCGTGACGGTCGAGTAGTCGTGCGCGGTGTAGAGGATCATCTCGCCGAGGGCGATGCCGATGTGGATGCGCATCTCGATCAGGAGCGTCTTGCCGTTCTGGCGCGGGACCGCCAGGCCGCATCTCCTGTGGATATAGCGCTTCGTCTCCGGGTCGACGGCGAGCCAGTCGCGGATGGTGTCGCGCTGCCACTCGTCCAGCGGGGACCCGAGCGCGGTCGAGAGCTTGACCGCGGTGTCCCCCAGGGACCTCTCATAAGGAAGCGACCGGTGAAACGTCGGTTCCTGGCATCCCCGTCTAGTAGCCTGAGAGGTCCAGGAAGATGCCTTCGATGGTCGACGGGCCGCCATCGGCATCCTTCCCTTCTAATTCATCGATCGCCATGACCGTGGCCCTGTACTCGGACGAGATCCTCGTGAGGCCCTGCCCCTCCGATGCCACCAGGTGTCCGTGCAGGATGTCGCGAAGCTCCCGCAGGCGCCCGGCGGTGTCCTGGGCGCCGTCCTCGTCGCCGACGCGCGAGTCCCTGGCCTCCTCGGATTCCACCGGTTTCGGGACGAGGCGCCCCTCCTGTCTCAGCTCGGCGAGCCTGCGGTTGACCGTTGACGTGCCGACGCCGCATCTAGCTGCGAGTTCGCGCTGGCTCATCCTGCCCGCGTGGTTGATGAGGTACTCGTCTACGGCGGGGCTGACCTTGCCCCTGGCCTTGGCCTTCATGGAACATCACCGCCCCCTGGGAGAAAAAATAGCCCTAGGCCCCCGGGAGGGCTTCGCTGTCGGGGGAGGGGATGCCCCCCCCTGGTCCGATCGGCTCACCATTCCCGCGAATGGGGCAAGGGTTTGTTCTTCGTCTTGATGACTGATGTCTTGTTGCTCTTGCGCTGGTTGCAGATGCGATGGGCGGGTTGCACGTTCTCGATGTCGTAGGGAGACCCGCCCTTCGACACCGGCACTATCTCGTCGAGCTCGTAGCTCATCGGGTGGCCGGCGGGCAGGCTGTAGTCTATCGGCCTACCGCATAGAGCGCACGGCAAGCCCATCGCCCGCACCCGCTTCCTAAGCGCGTTGCGCCTGGATCCGTTCGAGCGCCTCGGGTTTCCCTTGGCCATGGCTGGCTCCTATCTGATCGCGGGCCGGCGCACAGCTTGCGGAAGCGTCCGGCCCGCCCCTTGCGGGCGGTAGCAAAAGGGCTCCGTCTCCGGAGCCCCATCCTCAGCGCGAGTGCGCACTATATCTAATAGCACTTTTAGGGTGCTCACTTAGTGCTCAAAACTGCTCACTAAGTGCTAAAAAGTGCTCAGTTTGCGCTATATTGCGCTATATAACCTGCGTATCTTTGTAAATTCTGTGAAGAAGCCCCTCAATTCCTGGTCCCGAATCTATCCAGTCGAGGGCGTCGGACACGGCGCGCCGCACCGACGCAAACGACCGCCCCCTCTTCTCCGCGATCTCCGAGTAGGTCATGGCTAAGACGTAGCGGTCCAAGAGTACGTCTCGCCACAAGGACGTGGATGCGCGCCCTGCGTCGCCGACCATCCCTATCACCGCGATCGCCTCGTCCTGCAGTTCGACCATTCCGTCGAGCTTGCGCTCAGCCCGGTCCCTCGCATCCCATAGCGCCGACAGCTTGCCGGTCATCCTGTCTGGGTCCCTGTACCCGCAGCATGATCCGGTCGACCCGCCGCCGAGGGAATCGATCCTCGATTCCCAGTAATCTAGGGTCTCCTCTGCCCGGCGCACGTCGGCCACCGCCGTGCGCACTTGATCGAAATACTCGCGCGAGGTCATTCGGTCTCCTTCTCGTGGTAGGATATCCGGTGCGACTCGGATGCCACGCTAGGGGGTTCCGAATGACGGGGGCGGGGTAAGATTGACCTGCGCCCCCGTCATTTTCTATGCCGGTTTTATCTTTTCCCGGTCTTGTGTTTGGTTGGCTTATCGCTGTTCTCCGTCTGATAGTCGACGTGCAGCTTTTCCGTCTTCGGATCGGGACACCTGTCGGTGCAGCTTCTCAGGCCATCGATATGCTCGTTGAGTTCTGGCTTTATATCCTGCCACATCGGATCGAGGACGAAGTCGATTCCCTCTCTCCTCGCATGTTTTGCGGCTGGCACAAAATCACTGTCTCCTGCAATAAGAATAATCTGGTCGACCTGATGCTTGCTCGCCAGCGTCGCTATATCGATGCCGATTCGCATGTCAACGCCTTTTTGGACAAAATCTGGCTCGAAGTCGGAATCTTTAAGATCTGCAACAGATATTTCGTTGCGGCATAGCTTGTTGACCGTTCTCTGCTTGATTCGATAACCGCTTTCTTGCTCCTGAATCTTGCCCATTCGCAGAGCTACCTTACGTTTGTTGGCGAGTTCTGCATAGAAGTCGTTGGACCATTTGTAGGTCTCGGTCTTCTTCATGTCAATTGCGCGTTTGTGCAGTGGGTGATATAGGTTGGTCGATAGCGGTGGGCAATCATAGTAGAAAATGCGGTAAAGCCTGCTCCTATAGCCCGAGACCGTTAGGTGACGAGTGCAGTAGGCTACAAGTTCCTCGGCCCTGTCCTTCGGGGGCTTATCTCCGAATAGATGATATGCGCGGCGGCGATAGAACGCCCCGTCAACCAGGATTGCAACTTTGTCATCGAGGAGCACTGCTCCTGACTTTCTGCCGTGGGCGCACATTACCCCTCCAAACGAAAAATCCCCTGGTTTCGAAACATCCCTGATAATGGGAGATCTACTTCCAGAGGACTGCTATAGGCGACGACCAGACAAGGACGTTTGTCGTCTTGCTTAATAGTACATGGGCTCAGGCCCGTAATTGTGGCGACGGGGTGATTTTCGATGAATGGGGCAGCCTATTCGAGCGCCCTCCGTCACTTCCTCGCCACCTGGTCCTCGATCAGCAGCAGCTGGATGAAGCAGGCGTTGAGCATCATGTAGCAGGCGCCGCGGACGTCGCCGCAATACGACGAGGCGCAGGCGGCGACGAGCGCCAGGACGACCCCGGCGTGCAGGACGAACCTCATCTAGCGCCGCCCCCTCTCCATGGCGGCGGCGACGCGCGCCGCCGAGTTCGCCGGGACCCACGACGTCCTTCCGTGCTCGTCGGCCACCTGCACGCGGTGCCTCTCGAAGTCCAGCGCGACGACCTTGAAGGCTCCGCCATCGTCCTCGCCGTCGATGGCTACCAGGTCTCCCCGGTGCGCAGCCTGCCCGGATCCGTAGCGCGGAGCCTTCTGGGCCTTGCTCTCGGCGCAGGAGTACATGCGCTCGTGCCTCGGGAGCGTCGAGGTGCCCCCTTCCGATTCCAGGCTCATCGCGCGCTCCCCTCCACCGGCATGGTCTCCTCGATTTCGAGCATGGCCACCCTGACCGCGGCGCCGTGCGAGGCCACCTCCGCCTCGGCGAGCAGGCGGGTCGCGGCGGAGTACTCGACCATCCCTCGCGGTTTGGAGATCGCCTCCATGGCGCCCGACAGCGCCCCCCGCGCCTCGGAGATCTTCTCCCGTGCCGCCTCCACGTGCGGCGAGACGTCGCACGGTAGCGTCGCGTCCATGGGCTCCGTCTCGTACAGCTCCGTCCTTCGGAGCGCGTTATCGTCCGTCATTTGAACTCCTCATCGTCCATCGACCCTTCCAGGTACTCGTTACGCCGCAGGAGCAGGTCGATGGTGTCCTGGGCGTCGGAGAGCTCCTGCCGGAGCCTCGAGTTGACCTTCTGCATCTTGCCGACCTTCTGCCGGAGCTTCCGCACCTGCTCCCTCAGGGCGCTGGTCTCCTTGCGCTCCCTCTCCACCCTCTTCGTGGCCAGGAAGGCGGTCGGATCGAAGGCGCCCGATGCGTTGCGGCGCGGGTCCGAATCAGTCATCTTCATCCTCCTCATCATCTGTTTCAGAGAATTAGTTGTTCTCTGCAACGGGCTTACGGGGTATGGTCGCGGCGCGGGCGTCTACCTGCCGCGCGTCTCCCAGCGGCAGCTCGTCCTGGACGGCCGGCGCTGGCATGGTTCTGGCAGGGTTGCGGGCGTCCTCCGCGCGGGCCTTGGCGGACCTCTTCAGGTTGTCGAGGATCTTGGAGAACATGAGGGCGCGGTACTCCGGGGAGTCGGGCACGTCGCGCAGCAGGAAGTCGCTCGGCAGCTCGGAGTCCCTGAACTCCCTCCTCTTGGCCTGCGCCGGGGAGAAGGGCCTGCCGCATCTGGGGCAGGACAGGGTGGCGACGTGCAGCCATCCGCGGGACACCGACCGGCTCTTGAAGCCGTCGTCCTCCCATGACTCGACCTCCCGGTCGTCCGAAGCGATGGGGCCCTTGCGGGACACCACCCGCAGCGGCACGTCCATCTTGATCAGCATCGCGCCGCATACCGGGCACGCCATGTCGCGAGCGTAGCGGTCGTTCACGCGGTATCCGTCCGGCACCCTCATCGCGCGTCGCCCCTCTCGTCCCTGATGATCTTGGCCACGAGCGGGTAGGGGTTGGCGCCCTTTGACGGGTCGAACTTGTCGAGCCCGCGCCTGATCATGCGGGCGCACTCCTCGACGCGCTCGAGCGAGCAGTCGCAGCCCTTGGGGCAGAGCTTGGCCACCTGCCTGGCGAACCCGTCTATGGGCTGCCCGCCGGTCTTGTGGGCGTGGGTCGAGACGAGCGCGTCCCATGGGGTGTCGTAGGCCTCGCCGGCGTCGTCCATGTAGCCCCCGTGGGGGTCCGCGACCGTGCTCATGCATGCGAGCGGGTACGCGGTCGCGGCGAGGGACCTGAGAGAGGGGAGATCTGAATCAGATGATGAGCGGCGCGCGGAGCGCGCCGAGGCTTCTCTTATCTTCTCTTTACTTATCTTCTCTTCTCTTATCTTCTCTTCTGAAGGCTCGGCGTTTTTCGGAGCGTTCTTCTCCCTCTTCGGCGCTTCTCGGCGTTTCTCGGAACTTCTCGGCGATTCTCGGCGGTTCTCGGCGTTTTTCGGGGCGCTCTGAGAAGGGGCCGCGCGCAGCTCTATGAGCACGTACGGCGCGTCCTCGTCCGAGACCGACGCCTTGCCGGTCTTCTTGGCCTTGAAGTAGCGGCGCTGGATGCCGCGGCTGGTGAGCGCCGAGAGCTGCCTGTAGGCTCCCTCGTCGAAGATCTCGCACGAGATGCAGGACTCGATGAAAGAGTCCAGCTCCTCGCCGGTCATGCCCAGGTCGCGCGCCATCTTGCGGCGTTCGAACCTCCCGTAGACCAGGTAGAAGCCCTCGTGGTATATGCGCTGCATGAGCGCGAGCAGGCGCCCGTAGGACGCCCAGCGGGCGCACTCGTCGTCACCGCCAAGCTCCTCCATGAGCGCGAACACCTTCGGATCGTCGGCCATGTCGATGTCGACCGGTACGAAGTCGAGCGAACTTGCCATCTCTAACCTTCCTTCCTTGCGGCGTGCGCCTCCGCGAATCCCGAGGCGGCCGCGCTGTCTCGGCCCGGCATGACGGAGGCGTACAGCCTGAGGGTCGTGGCCACGTCCCTGTGGCGCAGCCTCTCCTGGATGGTCCTCATGTCGTAGCCGTTCATAAGCAGCCACGTGGCGTGCGTGTGCCTGAGCGTGTGCATGGTGGTCCCCGCCGGCATGCCGAGGTCGCGCGCCATCTCGCTGAAGTAGCGGGAGAGCGTCGACGGCCTCATGACGCCGCCGTTCGGCCTGTCCGTGACCAGGCACGAGTACTGGTCCGGCTTGGCCATCCACCTGTCCTGCCAGGCGATGTGCTCGGCGATGGCCCTCTCTACGTCCGGCGCCGCCGCCACCGCGCCCACGCTCTCCCGTTTCGGCGACGGCTGGCGCCTCAGCACCGGCTTCTCGGAGACCGTCGCCTCGACGTAGACGTCGTGCACGGCGCGGCGCCAGCTGCGGCGCTGCAGGGCGCTGTTAATGTCAATCCGTCTTTCACCGATTCCACCAACGCAATCGCGCCGATCGCG
>OOBX01000175.1_pt1 | contig 67854 bp, 52 predicted proteins | sample 1671021 | NCBI WGS metagenome assembly OOBX01 (sample SAMN06348114, study PRJEB24527) | human gut metagenome | biome: human gut; feature: ankylosing spondylitis patient; material: feces | host: Homo sapiens | place: China | collected 2015-10 | reverse complement strand
TCGTGGCCACGCCCTCGGACAGGTCCACGCTGTAATCCGACTGATCAATCCTCACAGACTTGGTTTCGACCGGAGGCTCTTCGCCGCCGATGTTGGCCATCTTCACGCTGAACATGTCGTCATCGGACTTCTCGAAGGAGTTATTCACCTGAGAACCGGTGTCCGGCAGATCAGCATTGTCGTTCATTGCCAGATCGTACGGCAGGGAATCCATGGCGGACAGACCGAAGGTGGCTGCCAGCTCGATGCCGATACCGTTCGAGGCAATGCGGTCAGCGGTGGTGCCGATCTCTTCCAGCGGGATGGCGATCTCGTAGTGATCATCCATCTGAGCGGAATTGTGGCCCTTCTCGTTGAAGTTGACCCACTTGGCCTTGTTCTGGTTCTCGGCCTTCATATCGCCGATGAAACGACCGTTGTTTTCACCCCAGCCACCGTCGATGCCGATGACATCCTTGCTTAGAATGCCATTGCCATAGCCGAACTTGATGTTCGACTTCTTGGTGTTGGTGGCGGCGTTAGCAGCCGGACCATACGCAGCCTTGGAGTTCAGACCAGTCTCGTCGCCCTTGTAGATCCACGGACCGTTGGAGCCGTTGGTGGAGATGGTCACCACATTGTTGAGCTTCTGCTCGCCGCCCCAAGTGATGTTGGATGCCCACAGGGAACCGCCGGTCTGCAGACCGCCGTTGTTGCCGATGCGGGTGCTGTCATCCTTGGTGTCGATGGCGATGTGGAACGGCAGGTTCTGGGTCTGCCACAGGTGGCCTTGGCTCAGGGGGTAGTCGTCGCCAGTGTCGACGACATCCTGCACGTTAGTCATTTCCCACATGAGGTAGAGGTTGTCGTCATCGTAGGCGCCATACAACGCATACAGATCGATCGGAACCTCATACATGGAATTCGGGCGGTACACGCGCGGGTCGTCGTTGGCGGCGCCCTGCGCGATCAGCATGGAGCTGTCCCAGTCAGCGATGCTCGCGTTCTTTCCGGCGTTGAAGTTGATGGTCTTCTTGACGCCCATGCCCACCTTGTTGGTACTGTACTGCGCGGCAAGGTTCTGCTTCGGGACCTCCACTTTCTTCACGGTCACGGAAGCGCTCAGCGCCTGACCCTTCTTGACCTTCTTGCCATCCTTGGCGGCGGTGCCGGTCACCTTGACGGTAGCGGTCTCGCCGATGGAAAGAGTTTTACCAACGGAAATGACCTTTCCGTCAGTGAAGGAGCCGCTCTCGCCCTCGGTGGTGGTGTACTTCAGATTGTCGGCATCCTGCGCGCGCAACGTGACCTTGACATTGTCGGAGGAGAATTCCTTGGAAGCCGCTTCCACGGACACGTTCGGATCGGATTCGCCCTTCACGTAGAAGACGCTGACCGCGCCGCCCTTGGCGGTACCGGAAACGATCTTATGGTTGGAGACCACAAGCTGGCCGCCATTGACCTCATCCGGGTAGGTGCCATCGTCAAGTGTGGTTTCCATGCCGGAAAGGCTCTTGTCGCCACCCATGTTGGCAATGACCACACCATCGTTCTGAATGCCATCAGACGTGGAGCGCTCAATCATCAGGCAGGACTTGTCGCCGCAGTTCTGCAGGTTCTCGCCCTTGCCATCCATGGCGTTACGGAAGTGGTTGACTGCCGCGACGGACTTGTTCTTCCACATGTCGTCACCGGCGTCACCCAGCTGGGACTGCTCGGCGAACTGCGGGTTGGTGCCGCCAGAGCCCTTCGGACGGTTGAAGTACAGCGGAGCGCCGGCCCTACGGGAACCAACGACCGCCCAGCCCATCATGATCTGATAGTCGGTGAGGCCGGTGGATTCCTTGTCGCCGTTGGCGTAGTTATCGTGGGACTCAACCCAGGTGACCAGCTGGTCTTCGCTTGCGCCGCCGGTATCGATGTTCTTCACCATCTTGACGTCAAGGTTGTTCGAGCCGACAGCGGCGCGAATGGTCTTGCCGTAGTTGGAAGCGGTGTTGCCGCCGCCATCGGAGGAATTGTCGCGGAACATGTTGGCGTATGCCTTGTAGTCAAGGCCGGAATCGCCCTGCAGCACCTCGCCGTACTGGAACTGGGAGCCGTTCTTCAGAATGGTGTTCCAGTAGTTCGACTGCTTATTGTCGAAGACTTCGGTCGGCAGCTCGACGTGCTTTGCCGCATCGTAACGGAAGCCGTCAACGCCGTCCGCCACAGCGGTCTTCAGGAACTTCTGCATACGATCGGCAACAGCCTGGTTCTGCGTATTCAGATCCCACAGGCCAAGCAGGTGGCACTGCGTCACCTTGTAACGGTTGGAATAATCGTTGATCTCGCCGTTGGGGCCGTCGCAACCGGTACGCTTGTGGAAGTAGTCCTTGTTCTGCCAATCGGGGTCGATGGCGTTCCAATCGGAGGTGAAGTGGTTGGCGACCACATCCACGATCACACGCACACCATACTTATGGGCGGTGGCGGTCATTTCCTTCAGGTCAGCCTCAGTGCCGACCACGAAGTTGCCGATGGAGGTGTTTGCCGGCTGGTACACGTAGTACCAGTTCTCGGTGAACTTCTTGCCGTTGGCGGCGACTTCCTTGATCTTGCTCATAGGCTCGGTCTGCACGGAAGTGTAGCCCGCCGCGGCGATCTCAGGCATGTGCTGCGTGATGGTCTTGAACGACCACATCCATGCGTGCAGGATGGCGCCGTTCTTCATGTGCTTGGTCAGACCGTACTGGTTACGGGCCGACTCGAAAGAAGGATTTCCGATGGTGTCCTGATAGCTGTCACGATCGGCGGCAAGTGCGGTGGATGCCACACCCATACCGCCGAACAATGTGGCGACCGCCACTGTTCCCGCTGCGACCTTCTTCCAGGTCTTGACGGCGCGTGCTTTACGGGCCGCGCGTCTGCGCTCCGCACGAGTCATCAGCTCAGGCTGATCCTCATGAGGAGGCTCTTTTCTGGTGAGTGCGTTCGCCATACCCGCGAACGTATGAGTGCTAAGTCGCACCTTACCCTCCCTGCTTCCTTGCATCTTCGATATGATAACGTTTGCCATTAGCATACGTTGCGTTAAAAATACCACATTTTTCCTTTGAAAAATGAGTGATTTTTATTGAAAAATGGCGGTTAAAACGCAATTGTTTTCTGCTCTGTTGCAAACGCTGTCAGCAACAGATACACTCATACCAGCACCCCGTAGCACCCACTATCGTTGCAAATTCACATATGCAAACGTTTCAGAAAATTTTCCAACCAATACCACCTTGCAACACAAAGCATCCTCGCCTCACCCCAAGCCACCGACAGCCCAACCCCAACAATCCTGAAATTAATCTTTCAAGAGATGCTCAAAAAGGGCTTCTTTACCTCTTATGGCATGCAACATGCCAATCAAATCAAAATATCAATAATAAAAAATGGGTGAATATCACAAACACGCTCGGACTCAAAAAAAGAGTAGGGCCAAGCTATGGTGAATCAATCCATGGACCTAAAAGAATTATCAGGCAACGATTTGGGAGCGGATGGGGGCGGGGGTTACCGCACGGTGTTTGCGCATGCTTTTCAGGATTTTGCGGATCGCACCGTTCGTCTGTTCGGCGGCGACGCAGAACATGCTGAATTCGCGGCCATGCGGGTCGGCGATGTCCTTCGGCTGGGGAATTATCGGACGAATCATCGAGGACTTCTTGATCACCGACTGAAGACGTTCCTGGATGGTCAGTCCGGCAATCATATTGTTGCGAGCGCAGTAATCGCACATATTCGCGAAATCGTCAAGCAGGAACGTGTATCGTACGGCGGCTGGCGCCAACGTGACGATTTCCTTGCGCTGCTGCTTTTCGAAGCAGAGGATCAGGTCGGCTTCGTCGGCCATCTGTCGGGTCAGTCGTCGGGAACGGAAGCCGCTCGACTCAATGCCGACGCTTTGCATAAGGCGGCCGCTCGACGGATCGATCGGATGCATCGGCAAACCACGCGTGCCGGCGCTTGACACCTGCACGGTGGTGCCGTTCAGATAGTGGGTCATCAGAAGCTCGCCCATAGGGGAACGGCAAATGTTGCCCGTGCAGACGAACATGATATGCATACCAAACCCCTTGAAAACTTCTTCAACCAACGGTTTTCCGCGACGCAAAGCCTTGCGGCGCTCTGCAGCGCGCTCTCACAACCTGCTATTTTATCGTGAAGCATGCCATTTGCGAAAAATCGTGCCCAGAGCTTCACAACACCCGCCATCGGCGAGACGTTTCAGCATACTTCGAGGGTGGCGAGGAGGGCGCGGTGGTCGGAGCCGGGGATATAACGCCAAGCTCGTTGATACAGAGGCTCATCTGCTCTCATCAGGCCAGGAAATACCGAATTCCTCAGGCAAAAGGCCAACGTTCGAGCCACGTCTCAGCGAGTTCACTCCAGAAAAGCTCCAATCCCAAGAGGCTTTATATCCATCGGCATCGTGAAGCAAATCCGAAGACAGCATAAGCTGTTTGAAAAAAGCCGGATCATCTTCACAACGTTCTATAAATTCAAGAGATAACTGGCGTTTCTGCTCCTTACCCGCATTACCCGTCAAATTATCCGGAATATTCCAAAGAGCGTGTTCCAAATTCCTGGACATGAAAAACGCGCGAAATGGGACTTTTCTTCTTGAAGTAAGAGATATTTCCCGCTCGCCAATCAGCTCACCAATCCGTGCCTTCTTTTCAACATTGCGCATTCTGATTCCCGACACGTCAGGTGTGTTAATCCCATCCATCGTATATTCCAATGTGAGACCTTCCATCACTCGGTCTTCCGGAATCAGCGCACCGTCCAAATCCATTAATAACGCGACTGCGAAGATATCCCGTTCTTTAAATTCGTGAGACTTGTCAATCTCCCGTTTGATCAGATTCTTGATTTTGCCTTGAATTCCTTTACCGGGAATGGAGCGGAAATTTTCAGGGTGGATTTTATACAAGGTAATATCCCCACCAGAGTTTATTCCTTGGAAATGGACCCTGGCTTCGCTGAGAACCTCATCGAACGCATCGACCACGCATTCGTCAGATGGACCTTCCACAATGAACGGCACGACTTTATTGGGCATGTTCCGACTCCTTAGCCGCGGATGAAGCCACGCGTCCGGCCTTGTTGAAGGCGACGGCAACTCGGGAGGTTGAAATCCTTGGGGCAAGCTCCTCAGGCTGATCGTTGATATTCACTGACCGAATGTACATATCCCTCAGATTGCTGGTATCGCGGACCCCTTTGATAGACAGGAAACGATTCTTCGGATTCGATGTCGAGAACACGATCGCCTTGCTGGGAAGAACTTCCAAAACACGTAGATTATGAGCGGTGAAAATCAGCTGTCCCCTACCTCGTTCCGCCAACACACGAAGAATATTTCCAAGGAGTATTTCGAATACGCCGGCATCTATTTCGTCGATTGCGATACAGGCGTCAGGCTCATTGAACATGCGGGTCAGTAGGGAAAGCATGCCCACAATACGTTTAATGCCTTCGGATTCCGCCCAGAACGGAATATGGACTTCCCTTCCCTCGATCTTCCGGACGCTTTTCAGGAATACACGGACACCGGGCTGCTTATCTTCCGTGACCGCTTCCTGCATATCGCATTCCAACTGAAGATTCGGCACAACGGTAGGCAGGACCATATTTGACTGCTCCACCATCTGCTCGATAGTCGAGCGTAAATCTTCAGGAACGACAACAGGACGGCCAATATCCAAAACATCGAAATTGGAGCCGTGCTCAATCGGCACATATCCAAACGCAACCGACGCGCCTTCACGAGTGGACATGACCCTCATGTTCAGACGTGCGTGCTCGGACAAAGCCTTCAACACGGCAATCAGCTGCCTGTTCATATCTCTGGCAGCCATTTTCATTTTCGGCAAAGCATCATTCTTGGAAATCTCATCATCAATCGCCGCAAGAATCTCCATAAAACTATTGGAAAAAACGAACGAACGGTACTGGCTCCATGCCAACGTTTCCTCCTGCCGGAATCTCGCATCGGCCTTACGCACCGATTTCAACGACCCCCATTTATTCGCAGGAGACATGGTGGAATCAAGCAATCCCAGTTCACCTTCCGAGACCGCATGATCAAGCAACGTCTGCTTTCGTCCTTGGCCGTTTCCGCCATCTTTCGCCGCACGCAGCTCAATAACTTCCCGGGAAACCTGCGTCTTTCCATCATCTGTCGGCTGTGCATGCAGTCCATAGGTAACCTCGCCCAAATCGGTGGAGAAAACCGCAGTGATCGAGGCGGATTCGCTTCCCTGCCTCACCAAACCAGTCCCGCATTCTGAAGGAAGAGGCCACCCCGACATAAGATAACGGAGACATTGCAACGCGGTGATGACCGACGTTTTTCCCGAGCCATTCTGCCCGTAAATACCCGTGATGCTTCCACCCGAAGGCAAATCGCGGAAAACAATACTGCCTTCCTCCGTGTTCTTCACATTCACCAAGGTCAAGGATTCCAAACGAACCATAGGAAACTCCCTTTATTCCTTACGATTCCATATACAAAAATAAGAATATCGCATATTTTATACAAAAATTAAAGAAAATAACGACAAAACCACCATTCTTCACATATGCAATTACCATAAAACGGGCGGCAAAAACGACCGACGACAACGGAACAGTGCCACGACCGCACAATCGACGGAAGCGACATGGCAGCATGGCAACACGGAATCGCGACCTATGGCACGACTCCGACTACCGCACTTCGAGGGTGGCGAGGAGGGCACGGTGGTCGGAGCCGGGGATGTATGCGGTTTTGAGGTTGCCTACGGTCACGCCTTTGTCATGCACGATATGGTCGATTTCGGCGATCGGCATCATGGCCGGGTACGTCATGTGCAGGCCTTCGCCCGCCTGCTGGCCGGAATCCAGAAAACGGCTGCCGAGCAGGTATCGGAAGCTGGCGTGGTCCCATGCGGAGTTGAAATCGCCCATCAGCACGTACAGATTGTCGTAATGCTGCAGTTGGGCGAGCGAGTCGAGACTACGGTTCCACAGACCTTGGTTGCGGGGGCGCGGCGAGAACGGGTGGACGGAGCCGAAGCGCACCTTGCTGCCGCCGAAATCGATCGTCGCGGCGGAAACGCTGCTTGATTCCACGGGAATGAGGTTCTGTTTGGCGTTTTCCATCGGCGCGGCGCTGTACAGCACGTTCACACCGCCGTTGTCATGCCACGTTTGCTGCGCGACCACGGAATACGGCAGATAATTGGCGATTCCGGCGCTGTTGAGCCGGTCGAGCAGGTCCCATGACACTTCCTGCAGCGCGAGCACTTCCACATGCTCGTTTTTGACGATTTCGACGATCCGATTGGCGTCGGCATGCCCTTCCTTGGTGTTGAAGGTCATGATGCGGGCGTACCGGTCGGACGTGTTGGGCAAGCCGTCGGACGAGACCTGCGTGACTGCGGTGCTGGCCGCGTCGGAAATCGTTTGCTGCGGCCTGATATAACCCCAATGCCAGCCGATTTGCACGACCACGCACACCACGCTGACGGTGGCGAGTAGGACACGTCCGCCTATTGCACGGACGGCTATCGCGGTGATCGCAATAATCAAAGACAGTATGCCCAGCCACGGCATCAGCGCGACGATAAGCGGCACGTACCGTTTGCCGTCGAGGTTGTTGGGCAGCATGCGCAGCAGCATGGCCAGCAGGATGACGGCGGTGGCCAGCCAGAGCACCGCGGTCAGAAGGTGTGTTGCTGCGGTACGGCGGGTCATGCCATGTTGCGCGCGGTCGAGGGGGCGGCTGGCGCATGCTTTGTCGAGCTGCGCGCCCAGATCCTCGATTTCGCTTTCGCTTGTGCGTTCGCGTTCGGCATCGTTATTGCCGCCGTTCTCACGCTCGCTTTCGCAGGTTTGCCGCATGGTTGCCTTTCATTACGTTCCCGTTCACCATACGCAACACGGCACGGGTGCGCCACCTCCTTCCCGCGAGGTTCACAGTGCTTTTACGTGCACCCGTACCGCATGCCACTATGCGGACATTTCTCTCTCATTTCCTACTGCGGGGAATGGCGGCACTTGAGCAAACCACGCTCATGACATGCCTACGGAACGGCGAAAATGCGGTAAGGGCGGACAGGTAAGGCTAGGCGGCGTGGGGGTGGACGCGATTGAGTGCGCGCTGGACGGTGTCGCGGGTGGAGCCGGCGCCGTTGCCGCGGACGCCGAAGAAGACCATGACCACCATGATGAAGCAGATGGTGGCGCTCACGCGCAACGCCCACTGGATGCCAAACACGTTCGCCACGGCATACATGTTCTTCGCGCCGCCGATCGCAGCCCAGCGCAGGGCGGTAAACGTTTCCATCAGAATCACCAGCACGGGTGCGCCGATGGCACCGGCAATCTGGCGGACCGTGTTCGTAACGGCCGAGCCGGCGCTCACTTCCTCAGGTTCCAGGCAGTTCAGCGACCATGTGGTGATCGGCATAAGCACGAATCCCATGCCGATCTGGCGCACGAACTGCCAAATCGACACCCACCAGATCCATGAGGTCATGGAAATCAGGCTCATCATGATGGTGCCGAACAGCAGGGTGATCGAGCCGATCAGCGCCACCGGACGCGCGCCGAGACGGTCGAGTGCCTTGCCGCCGAAGAACTGCGCGATGCACTGACCGAACGCGCCGGGCAGCATCACCAGGCCGCTGATCGTGGCGGAATAGCCTCGGCAATCCTGAATGTAGAGCGGCATGATCACCATGATCGAGCTGAAGGCGAAGAACGACAGCGCGGCGGTGACGGTGCCGACGGTGAAGCTTTTGTTTTTCAGCACGCTCAGGTTGAGCAGCGGAGGTTGCTTGGACGGGTCGGCCGCCTGCCTGCGAGCGCCGTGGATCTGCCGCAGCACGAACCAGACGATGCCGACCACACCGATGAGCATGGCGAGCCACACCATCGGATGCGTGAACGGGTACGATTCGATGTTCGTGAAGCCGAACATGAGTCCGCCGAAGCCGAAAACCGACAGGCCGACGGAGAAGAAGTCGGCTTTTGCGGACGCGTCGCGCGTGCCGAAATTACGCAAGCCGAAAATCGCCAAAAACAGCGAAATCACGCCGATGACCGTCAGCGTGAGGAAGATTGATCGCCAACCGTTCAAATCGGTCTGCACACCACCCAACGTGGGGCCGATCGCGGGCGCGACGCTCATGGCCATGCCGACGGTGCCCATCGCCATGCCACGGCGCGAAAGGGGGTAAATCGAAAATACCGTGATCTGCAGGACCGGCCACATCACGCCGGTGCCGACGGCTTCCAGCAGACGGCCGATCAAAACCAGTACGAACGATGAGCCGAGCCAGGCGAACACCGAGCCGAGCGTGAACACCGCCATCGATGCAATCACGATCTGGCGGGTGGAGAATCGGCGGGTCAGGTAGGCGGTGAGCGGCACCATAACGCCCATGACGAGCTGGAAAATCGACGTCAGCCATTGGCCGGTCGTCACGGAAATGCCGAAATCGGACACGATGGTGGGCAGTGCGGCGCTCAACTGCAGCTGCGTGAAGTTGCCGACGAACGTGATAAAGGTGAGAATGGCGATCGATACGAACGCGGCATGCGTCAGATGGTCGTTTTTATACGATTCCTCGCCGGTAAGTGGCTGGGACAGGCCGTGGGTGCGGCCCTGTTTCGCGTTTATTTTCTTTTCCGGCTTCACTTCCGACCTCTTCTCCGGTTTCGACGGCAACCGACTGCTCTCCATCACTCATCCGCGCATACTCGCAGCGCATTGCGCAACTCCTGCAAAAACTGACTCAAAAAGTCTAGTACTGCGGGTGGTCGAACGTGAGATGAAACTATTCGAACACGTTCAATTCCAATTCAACCGAGAAAAATTGGCAAAACTTCGTATTTGTTCATCTTGGGGTGGTATACATATGCGTTGGCAGTAACGGCACGATACAGGAAAGGAATACGCCGCGCAGGGGGTTAGGAAGTATGACCGTAGTCACGTTATTCAGCATAGCGATGGAGCTATGGGGCGTTCTCATCTGCATCGTTTGCGCAGGTGGCGTCTACGTGGGCGCGATACGTAGGACGCGGCGTACCTATACGAAAGTTTCCATGCAGCTTCTGTGCACGCTGATGCTGCTGGCCGACGTGTCCGCCTGGTATCACAACGGCGGCCGCGACAAGCTTGACTTCTATATGACGCGCATCGGCAATCTTGGTGAATACCTGATCGATTTCACCTTCATCGCGCTGTTCGCCAACTATATCTGGCAAACCGTCAGCGGCGACGACATGCTTGAAGACGTCAGCCCGCACGAGTGGAGGGCCAGAATGAGCGGCGGAGCCAAGCGTAACCGTAAGAACCAACGTTCGGCCAATGCCCGATCCAAACCGAAAAAGCCGCGTTCGAAGAAGCTTGACGTCATCTACGCAGCGTCCGCGCTCGGCATCGTACTGACGATTGCCACGCAGTTCAACCATATGGTCTACTACATCGACAGCCAGAACTACTACCGGCGCGGACCACTGTTCGCTATCCCGCAGATACTGGGTCTGGTAGAGCTCGCGCTGATTGTGATGCTGATCATCGAAAACCGCAAAAACCTCAGCCGACCGCTGTTCGTCACGTCGCTGTCGTTCTTCGTGCTGCCGATTGTGGCAACCATCGTTCAGATTCTCCATTACGGACTGGCGTTGCAGGCCATCGCTGTCGCGATTTCCATCCAGCTCACGTTCGTGGTCGACACCATCGAAATGAACAAGAAGATCCGCTCGCAGGACGATGCCTATCAGAAGGTCAGCTACGAAGCGCAGCATGACGGTCTGACCGATTTGTGGAGCAAAAGCGCCGGCCGCGAACAGATTGAGAATTATTTCGCGCACATGCAGGAAGACGACCAGGCTGTTCTGATTTTCGTTGACATCGACGATTTCAAGCAGATCAACGATACGCACGGCCATAAAGTGGGCGATTTCTGGATTCGTGAAGTGGCGCAGACGTTGAAGCGGCTGTACCGGCATGACGACATCATCGTCCGTTTCGGCGGCGATGAATATGTGGCGCTTATCAAGGACACCGCGAACGAGCGCGTGATCGAAAGCACGCTGGACCTGTTCCGCCGCCAGTTGGCGCAGGCGTCCGCGCAATACGGGCAGGACGTGCATTGCAGTATCGGCGCATGCCGCGTGCTGTCCGGCAAGAACGTCGATCTGAACCTCTGCTTGGGATTCGCCGACCATGCGTTGTACCAGTCCAAGCGTGAGGGGAAGGGCATGTACACCGTGGTCGATTATGACAGCGGGAAAGTGCAGGCAGCGTAGGTTTCGTGGAAAAATCCGCGGGAAATCTGCGGGAAAAACCCTAGAAAATCAGCTGAGAAACTACGAAAAAAGCACCGCAAATCCGCCGGAGATCGACGTAAAAATCACGGAAAATCAGGCTTTGCCGAGCATTGTCAGCACAATCAGCACCACGTTCAGAGCGACGATCAGCGCGGCGACCGCGATATTGACGACGTGCTTGACCGGACCGTCCACGTACTCCCCCATCAGCGTGCGGTCGTGCGTGTAACGCATCAGCGGAATAATCGCAAATGGAATGCCGACCGACAACACGACCTGGCCGACGATCAACGCTTCCGTCGGATTGTTGGCGAACCACAGCACCACCAGCGCGGGTACCAGCGTCACCACACGGCACGCCCACATCGGCGCTTTGATGCGTAGCAGGCCGTGCATGATTTCGCTGCCGGCGTAAGTGCCGACCGACGTGGAGCTCAGGCTCGACGCAAGCAGACCAATCGAGAAAATCGTGCCGATCACCGGGCCGAGCACATGCTGGATGGCCCGTTGCGCGCCTTCGATGGTGTCGGTGCCGGTCATGCCGTACAGCGAGTTCGCGGCGAGGATGAGCAGCGCGAGGTTGACCGAGCCGGCCAGTATCAGCGCCCAGGCAACGTCGATTTTGCTGCCGTGAAGCAGCTTCTTCACGCTCGGCTTCGCTTCGCCGGGGGCGTAATGGTCGTTGACGAGCGTGGAATGCAGGTAGATGGCGTGCGGCATGACCGTGGCGCCCAGCATGGACGTGGCCATGAGCACGGTGTCGGTGCCTTTGAAGCGTGGAATCAAGCCGGCGACGACTTCTTTCGGATTTGGCGGGGCGATGAACAGGCCGGCGATGAAACCGAACGTGATCACCAGCAGCAGGCCGATGATGAGTTTTTCGAAAATGCGATGCGTGGCGCCTTTTTCGAAAATCAGCAGCACCGTCGACACCGCGCCGATGATGCAACCACCGACGAACAGCGGCAGACCGAACAGCAGTTTCAGTGAGATCGCACCGCCGATCACTTCCGCCAGATCGGTGGCGATGGCGATTACCTCAGCCTGCATGAAGAACATGAACCGGCCCGCGTCGCCAAGCCGTTCGCCCAGGATTTCCGGCAGGCTTTCGCCGGTGACGATGCCGAGTTTCGCGGACTGGTATTGGATAAGCACGCTCATGCAGTTGGCCAGCACCAGCACCCACACCAGCAGGTAGCCGTAGCGCGCGCCCGACGTGATGTTCGCCGCCACGTTGCCCGGATCCACGTATGCGACCGCCGCCACGAACGCGGGGCCGAGGATGCCGGCGAGCGCGTGGCCGTGGTGGTACGGCCGGGCGGATCGGTCATGCTGCGCAGTGATCGTCATATTCTTCGAATCCATATCGTTCTTCATATCCGCGCAACGTTATAGTGCGTTTTCCGCGCAGAATTGTTACGTCTGTTACGGAAAGCTGAACAGCTGCCGAACATGCGCCGATTGTGGGGCGGACAGACCGCGATCACGGAAGCCGCTAAACTGGTGCAGAGAACATCGCATATTCGATTCAAAGGGTTGTTTTCATGGCTACTTTCCACACTCCGATGATCACGCTTTCCGACGGCAATCTGATTCCGCAGATCGGCTTGGGCGTGCTGCGTATCGACGATGAGGGCGTTACCCCCGTGGTGGAGAGCGCGCTGGAAGCCGGTTATCGTCATATCGACGGTGCCGCGGGGTACAACAACGAGGCGGGCGTGGGGCGCGCGCTGAAAAACGCGGGGTTCACGCAAGGCGAAAATCGCAAAAATCTGTGGGTGACGACGAAGCTGCGCGACTCCGAGCAGGGGTACGATTCCGCGCGCAAGGCGTTCGACCGCCAGCTCGGCCTGCTGCAGCTCGATTATGTGGACATGTATATGCTGCATTGGCCGACGCCGTTCGACTGGCGTTCCGGTGAGACTTGGAAGGCGTTCGACGAATTCCGCGCGGAGGGCCGTGTGCGTACGCTTGGCGTGTGCAATTTCCTGCCGGAGCATCTTGAGCGGCTGCATAAGGAGACGGGCGAGTATCCGGCCGTCGACCAGATCGAGCTGCATCCCACGTGGCAGCAGCGCGAGGTGGTGGCGTACTGCAAGGAGCACGGCATCGCGGTCGAGGCGTATTCGCCGATGGCTCGCGGCGCCGACTTGAACGCCGGCGACGGCGTGATCGCACGCATCGCCGAAGCGCATGGCGTCACGCCCGCGCAGGTGATTCTGCGGTGGCACATCGAAAACGGCACGATCATCATCCCCAAGTCGGTGCATGCGGACAGGCAGAAGCAGAACCTCGACTTGTTCGGATTCGTGCTCAGCCCGGCCGAGCATGCGGCCATCGATGCGCTCGACGGGCCGACGCGCGCCGGGCACGATCCGATGACGTTCACGTACGCGTGAGACTGCTTAGGGTGCGATGACAAGGCACGGATCGCGTGACGGCACGCATTTTCGTAAGAAGCTGCTCAATGCCGACGGGCCGGTGGAACGCATACTGATTCTGCTGGTGATCGCCGTGGTGGCGGGCGTCACCATCGGCCTGCTCATGCCGAAAGCAAACCCGACCGTCGGCGAAATAACAGGCGAATACACCGCGTCCGGCAGCGCCGCGCAGACGCTGCAGCAGCTGACGGTCGACGATAATCAGCGGCACGCCGGCTACGATCGCGACCTGTTCGGCTTCCGCCAAACCGACGACGACGGCAACGGATGCGACGTGCGCGAAGACGTACTGGCGCGCGACCTGACCGACGTGCGCTACCGGCAGCATGGATGCAAAGTGGAATCGGGCACGCTGGCCGACCCGTACACCGGCAAAACAATCCACTTCGTACGCGGCGCGCGCACCTCGTCGGCGGTGCAGATCGACCATGTGGTGGCGTTGGAGAATGCCTGGCGGTCGGGCGCGAGCACGTGGGACCAAGCCAAGCGGTACCGGTTCGGCAACGATATGTACAACCTGCTCGCGGTGGACGGGCCCGCCAATCAGGAGAAGGGATCCGCGTCGGCCGCGTACTGGCTACCCACGAACGGCGCGTACCGGTGCGAGTACGTGGCCCGGCAGATCGGCGTGAAAGCCAAGTATGGGCTGAGCGTCACCACCAAGGAAAAGCGGGCGATGCTGTCCGTGCTGCATGGCTGCCCGGCGCAAAGCGTACCGGAGCGGTGAGGCGCGTGGCAGATGGCGGAGCGTAGGTGCGCGGTGAAGCGTAGGTGAGTGGCGGAGTCTCCCGAAATGTGTCACGATTCGAAATTTTGGCCATTTTTTCGAATCGTGACACAAAACAAGCGACACGGGCAGTACCGGAAGAGTAGGTCCAAGGCCTGCTCTGGAAAGGGCGGAGCTGGCGCACAGATAGCGTGGGCAGTGCCGGAAGAGCGGAATCAAGGCCTGCGATGGAAGCGAGGAGGGCACTCAGGGGAGGAAGGCATGCGGAAAGCGGGAAGCACTAGGCGGCGAGAAACCAAACACGCGACACTAGACACAGGCAGCTAGGCACAGCCAACGCGACACTAGGCACGGGTGGTGGCGCGGGCTATGACGCGGGATTGGGTGGTGATGAGCTCCGGTTCCAGCGTGCGGCTGCCGTCGATGCGGTTGATGATGCGGCTGACCGCAGTCGGCGCGATCCAGTCAAGGCAGGAATCCATGGTGGTCAGCGGCGGCTGGAAATACGCGGCTTCCTCGTTGTTGTCGAAGCCGATCACCTGCACCCGGTCGGGCACCGCGATGCCGTTCGCCGCCAAAGTGAACAGCGCGCCCAACGCGAGCTGGTCGTTGAACGCCACGATGCCATCGAAAGGAATGCCGGAGTCGACGATATGCTGCGTCATGCGCGCGCCCGAGCCGATGGTCCAATCCTGGCCTGTGTTGGGCACAAGACGCGCATCCAGTTCGACGCCTTGGTTGGCGCACGCTTCGAACACACCGCGCATGCGCAACTGCGCGTTGCCTTCCATGGCGTCGCGCAGATCGAGGATATGTTCCGGATCGGTTCGCGAGCCGATCACCGCAAGATTCGTGGCACCGTGGTCGAACAGGTATTGCGCGGCGAGACGCGCCTCCTGAACATCATCCGGGGTGACGTGGTCCGCCTTGTCGTGCGTGGATCGCGCGCCCACGCAGACCAGCGGATAATCCACGTCCAAATCCTTGGGATCGAGCTTCTCGACTTCGGAAATGGACAGGATCATGCCATCCGACACTGTGGTATTGAAGTTCCGCAAGAGCGTGCGGGCACCCTGCGCGGATCCTTCGGCGTAGGTGGTGACGTATACGGAATAACCGTAGATGCGGGCCGCGTCGATCACCCGGTTGGCCAGTTCGGCCAAATATGGCGCGGTCAGGCTCGGCACCGCGAGCGTGATGAAGCCGGTTTTGCCGCGATTGAGGTTGCGGGCCGACACGTTGACGCGGTAGCCGAGCCGGTCGATGACGTCCTGCACTTTTTCGCGCGTGGCATCGGCCATGCGGCCGGAATGGTTGATGACGTTCGACGCGGTTTTGAGGGAGACTCCGGCCTCTTGCGCCACTTCACGCAGTGTGACGCGTTTCCTGTCGGACTTGTCCGGCCTCGTATCGGCCATGTCTCCCCCTAACCGCATCCGTCATCGATATTCGGTTTCCGACTTTACCGCCTTACCACGAGCACGCCGTTGCGATGCACGGTGTATGAGCCGGGCTTCTTCCCCCGTTCCGTTTGGAACAGGATTACCGGTTCGCCTTCGATGCCCTGCAATTCGACCGTCTTCTTGCCACGGGGCAGGTAGAAGTCGAAGGTGGCGTCGGCGGAGGCGCGCACGGTGTGCAGCACGTCGGCATTCTCCTGCGACGAGGCCGCGAGATATGCGCGGACCAGCTTCGTCAGATCGGCCACATCCAGGTCGCAGCCGACGAAATACGCTTCGCCGGAGCCGTACGGATTACGGGTGACCGCGGCCGTGCCGTCGAGCTCCCATTCGTCCGCTTCCTCGCCGGCGTACGTGGCAAGCACCTGCGCGTGTTCGCCGGTCACGTTCACGTCGTTCTGCCACAGGCGGGTCGTGGTGCCGTCCAGCGCGGCCGAATCGTCGGCGGACGACAGTCGGATCTCGCCCGGCTCGCCTTCGGCTTCGGCGCCGAGGATGTTGAATTCCTCGCCGCGGACGCCCAGCATCGAGCGCAACAGGCCGTCGCCCGCGCCCGGGTATCCGCCGAGCCAAGTGTGGAAATGCTCGTCGATCAGTCCGGTCGCGTAGCCGACCACCACGCGGCCGCCGGCGGCTGCGAAGTCGGCCAGCCGCTGCGTGTCGGCGGCGCTCAGGATCAGCACGGTCGGCAGCACGACGGTCTTGTACGAGCTCCAGTCGTAGGCGAGCGGCACAATGTCGGCGCGCGAGCCCGCGTTCAGGAACGCGCGGTACCAGTCACGCACGTCATGCCAGTGGTTGAGTTTCATGCTCGGCAGGGTCTGGGAGCGGGTGGCCCATTCCGATTCGGCGCTGAAGAGGATCGCCGTGTCGGAATGCGCCAATTCGGTACCCTGCACGCCGGCGTCGGCGAGCGTGTGCAGCGATGCGCCCAGCTCGCACACTTGGCGGAACAGCTTCGTGTCCTCGCCGGCGTGCGGAACCATGGCCGAATGGAACGATTCGGCACCGAACGCGGACGCGCGCCATTGGAAGAAGTTGATGGCGTCGGCGCCCATGGCCACATGGGCCAGGGAGTCACGCACGGTCTCGCCCTTGCGCTTGCGGGTGTTAAGCGGCTTCCACTGCACCGCCGAGGTGGAGTGTTCCATGACGTACCACGGCTTGCCGAGCGCGAGCGAATCCATGAGAGCGTCGGAGCAGGCCAGCTCGTCGAGGTGGGATTCGCCCTCGTGGAAGTAGTGGTCGTTGGATACGAAGTTCACTTCCTCGGCCCAGGCGGCGTAGTCCATGCAGCACTGGTCGGTGGAGACCATGAAGTTCGTGGTGAACGGCTTGTCGGGGCAGATTTCGGCGATCGCGTCGCGTTCGGCTTTGTAGAAGTCGAGGAGCATGTCGTTGCCGAACCGTTCGAAGTCGAGCTTCTGGCCGGGGTTGACCATCGAGTCGGCGCCCATGAACCGTGGGATGAGCACTTCGTCGAAGCCGTTCATCTCCTGGCCCCAGAAGGTGGTGCCCCACGCCTGGTTGAGCGCGCCGATGGTGCCGTACTTGCGGCGGCACCACGCGCGGAAGGCGTCGAGCGCGTTGTCGGAGTAGTCCTCGCGGTTGTTCCACCCGTATTCGTTGCCCATGTGCCATGCGGTCACATACGGGTTGGTGCCGTACCGTTCGGCGAGCTTGCGGCACAGGGTCAGCGCATATTCCTTGAATACCGGGCTGGTCGGGCTCCACGATTGGCGCGAGCCGGCGTTGACGGGGTGGCCGTACTTGTCACGCGGAAGGACCTCCGGGTGGCTTTCGTACAGCCACAGCGGCGCGGTCGCCGTCGCGGAGGCCAGGTCGACCGCGATGCCGGCATTGCCGAGTTTGTCGATGATGCGGTCGAGCCAGCCGAAATCCCAACGATCCTCGGTGGGTTGGATGCGATCCCAGCTGAAGATGGCGAGGGCCACGGTGTTGACGCCGGCTTTTTCCATCAGGCGGATGTCGTCGTCCCAGATCTCCTCAGGCCATTGGTCGGGATTGTAGTCGCCGCCGAATGCGATACCGCGGCCGTTTTCCGTCAGCAGTTTCGGCCATGCGAAAGGCTGGCGATTGGGGGTTGCGGTGGGTACGGCGGGTTTGCCGGTATGAATCTGCACGTCATTGCCTTTCCGAACGTATTTGGTACAACCGTGTACCATTTGATATTTTTAATCTTAAATACTTTTGCGATTCTGTCAAATCCAGACATACGCATGTATTTGCGATCGACTGCGACCGGCTGGCATTCGCTCGCGATTAGTTACGCTCATTTGCGATCGACTGGCGCTCGACTGGCAGAATCGCCCTCATTCGATATCGCTTTTCGCACACATCCGGACGAAAGTCAATTTTCCGCAAGACGTGAGCGAAAGAGGGTGGTGCAGGACGGGAGAACACCCCCATCCGCTCACGGAACGACGAAACGGGACGAAATCGCAGGACGTGAGCGAAAAGCCTCTCCTTCAAAAATCGGAATCGTTGGAAAATAAAGGAAACAGCAACGGACAAACCGAAGCGGAATGCACCCTTCCGTTCACAAACGAATGAAACAGACAAAAATCGCAAGACGTGAAAGAAAGAGGGGGCCACAACACAGAGGAACATACCCCCATCCGCTCACGGAACGACGAAACGGGACGAAATCGCAGGACGTGAGCGAAAAGCCACGAATCTCATAAAAACAGAACCAGCAATACCCTCATCAAATGCAGAGGAAACAGCACCCCGCCACACAGGATCACGAGCCAGCATAGGATGCGCCAAATCACCAATGCGGCAGCCTCGACATAATCAGCCTTTCAAGCCGCGAAGAGAGCATTTCTACCAGGAAACCGGCGTATGCAACGCAACCGGATGACCCGATTTACGCGCATGAATCATGGCGACGTTCATGGCGAGCGCGGCACGATGCGGTTCATCCGACAAATCCAGTTGGGTGACCGCGACAATCGTCCATCCCATACTTTCCAGTTGACGGCGCTTCCAAACATCGCGACGCCACTGCATCTTATCCATACGGTGGTGGTCGCCATCATATTCAATGCCGATCTTCAATTCCGGATCAGCGAGATCGAGCGTGACCGCAGCCCCATTCTCAAACGAAATTCCCGAAACCACGTATCCAACAGCGAAACCAGACAGACCATACGACAGTAAGCACAATCGCAATTCGGTCTCTTTGGGCGAATCACTGCCCGATTCCACCAGCAACAATGCCAGTTGGCACTTGCGACGGCCACGAAAGGAATTTCCCTCGAGGAAAACGGCAAGTTTTTCCTTCGTCGTCCGCCCATGACGCATCTGCGATTCAGCCAATTCGACCAGCATATCAACGCTCAACGTTTCCGCCATTGAAGCCCATGTCGACTCTGGAGCAAGCACGTCGATGCCGTCTTGCGTATGACAGATATGTTCTTCGGACAGCCCTTTCCATACATGCGCGACCACTCCCGGAATACCTTTTCGGCGGTTTCGCGCGGTCTGTACCACGACATGAACCACGGGAACACCATCTGCCGTCCGCGCCGAATCCATCGACGGATCTGGCACACCCCACATTGCGATCGCGGAGTTCCACGTCAGCACGCCATACAACTCGTTACGATCTTTCAACGCGCGGCATACGTTCCACACCTCCTGCTGCCGTTGCGCGATCGACTGCGCCTCCAACGGCTTATAGTGCTGTTGTCCGTTCGGACCATTCACATCGTTGATACCATTCATGGTCCGAAGGTATTGCTTCCGCCGATTCGATGTCCAGCTGCACCGGGGTTGTGGTCGGAGAACGCAGAAAATACACATGTTCGGCGTGTCTTCGGCGTGTCAGGCGGGGATAACTTGCGATTATGGTAGATGCTTTGTGCCGGCACGGCACGCTGCGGCATGGAGTGTGTATAAATCAGTGGACAAGCGGGGATAGGATTTCTGTGCGATTCCCCGCATTTCTGCTTGTGTATTTCGCTTGGACGTTCCGTTTATGAACGGGCGGAATGGGCCCGGAACGCAAGACGTGAGCAAAAGAGGGCGTAAGGCCGTACGGGACGATACCCCCATTCGCTCACGAACAGACGGAACGTGCGAAAATCGCAGGACGTGCGCAAAATCACGTCAAACGCAAAATCGAAATCGTTGGAAAATCAAGGAAACGCAAACGAAAGGACCGGCGCGCCACACCCCTTTTCGCTCACGAACGGCCGAAACGCATGAAAATCGCAAGACATGAGCGAAAAAGGGTAGGAAACCATACGGAACGAATCCCCCTTTCGCTCACGGACGAACGAAACGGGCGAAAATCGCAAGACGTGCGCGACGAGCCGGAATCTAGAGACTCAGGAAGAGCTCGTGAATGCGGGTGTCGTCGGTGAGTTCGGGATGGAACGCCGTGGCGAGAATCTTGCCTTGGCGCAGACCGACCACATTGCCGCTCACCGAGGTCTCAACGGTCGCGGCCGACCCAACCTCGGCCACAAACGGTCCACGAATGAACACTAGCGGGAAATCCTTCAGCACGATGGAATCGGAGGAAATCTCAGTAGTCGAACCCGCGCCCGACGCGGAATCAGCGAACCCCGGCACACGTTCGCCCGGCTCAACCAAAACGGCGGAATCGCCAGTAGCAGAGCCGAAATCGGCGGTGGCGGCGAACGAGCCAAGCTGACGGCCGTACGCATTGCGTCGCACGACGGCGTCAAGCGCGCCAAAGTAAATGTTCGAATCATTATCCAGCTTGCGGGCTAGCAGAATCATGCCGGCGCAAGTGCCGAATACCGGCTTTCCGGCGGCGATGTGCGCTGCGATGGGTTCGAACAGGCCGGTCGATCGCAGCAGCTTGCCCTGCGTGGTGCTTTCGCCACCTGGCAGGATCACGCGATCGATCGAATCGTCGAAATCCTCGGCCGCGCGCAGCAGCTTCCACGGCGCGCCGAGGCGATCCAGCATGGCGGCGTGTTCGGCGAACGCGCCCTGCACGGCGAGGATGCCGGTCACGCCATGTTTCGCGGCTTCGACGCCGGCCGATTCTTCCTTCGAAATGTATTCAACTGCTACAACCATTACCGTTCCTGTGCTTTCGGATGTGCCGGCTCCGCGGTGCTTCTCGCTGCCCGCGGAGCCGGCGTCACGCATGCGCCGTGCGGGCCGTCACTCGCCGCGCGCCGCCATGATGGTTTCGATCTCGTCCTCGTTGATGCCGACCATGGCCTCACCGAGGTTCTCGGACAGGCGCGCGAGCAGGTCGGCGTCCTGCCAGTTGGCGGTGGCCTGCACGATGGCGGCCGCACGCTTGGCCGGGTCGCCCGACTTGAAGATGCCGGAACCGACGAACACGCCTTCCGCACCGAGTTCCATCATGAGAGCCGCGTCGGCCGGGGTGGCCACGCCACCGGCGGCGAAGTTGACGACCGGCAGACGACCGTTGTCATGCACGTACTTGGCGAGGTCGTACGGCACGGCCAGCTGCTTGGCAGCCTCGTACACCTCATCGTCGCGCAGGGAGACGAGCTCGCGAATCTGCTTGTTCATGGTGCGCATGTGGCGCACGGCCTGGATGACGTCGCCGGTGCCCGGCTCGCCCTTGGTACGAATCATGGACGCGCCCTCGGCGATACGGCGCAGCGCCTCGCCCAGGTTCTTCGCGCCGCACACGAACGGCACGTCGAACTGGTTCTTGTCGATGTGGTACACGTCGTCGGCGGGGCTCAGAACCTCGGATTCGTCAATGTAGTCGATTTCGATGGCCTGCAGAATGCGGGCTTCGGCAACATGGCCGATGCGCACCTTCGCCATGACCGGGATGGACACGGCTTCCTGGATGCCCTTGATCATGGCCGGGTCGCTCATGCGGGAGACGCCACCGGCCGCGCGAATATCGGCCGGAATGCGCTCGAGCGCCATCACCGCGCATGCGCCCGCGTCCTGCGCGATCTTCGCCTGTTCGGGGGTGGTGACGTCCATAATCACGCCACCCTTGAGCATCTGCGCCAGATTCTTGTTCAGTTCGTTCCTGTTGTTGGCCATCGCCAGCCTTTCGTCGAAAATAATCGTTTGCTATCGATACTAACGATTTCCCATTTCGATTTCACGCGAACTGAATCTTATAACCTACCAAAAAGTCGGTTTTGCTAAATTTGCAACCTTATTTTCATGATTGTTTCATTGGCTTATGATTTCGATTCCGTCGACATTTCGTCGGTTTCGTCCGTTTTTCTTGCTTTACCTGCGACCATGGCTTTCGATTCGTCCGCTTCCGTACGCCGTCGCGCGCGCTATAGGAAACACGAATGACATGCGATTTTCATACGACCACATTGCGGACGTGCGGCGCGTCCGTATGCGGCCGCATGGGCATGGGCACCTCACCAGGCCCCGCATTACGCCGATTCACACGCTAGTTCGCACGCATCGGCTCGCCGCATCAGTTCGCAATCCGCACGCGCCAGCTCACATGCGCACGATGCGGTCCGCGATGCGCATGGTGGAATCGCGGTGCGAGACGAGCAGCACCGCGCTCCCCTGCTGCGCCAACGCGTCAATCGATTGCAGAATCACGGATTCGTTGTAAGCGTCGAGGCGACTCGTCGGCTCGTCGAACAACACCAGCGACGCGTTGCGCAGGAAGACGCGAGCCAGGCCGATGCGTTGCCGTTCACCTTCTGAAAGCCGCCCGCCCAACTCGCCGACGGGGGTATCAAGGCCCTGCGGGAGCGAGTCGACCAGTTCAAGCGCGGAAGCCTTGGCGAGCGCGGCGCGCAGCACGTCATCACTGACAGAAAGGGGCGTCCGGGTGGAAAGCACGGAATCAGCGGCATTCCACGAAACGGGAGGAGCGGTCGGGGTAAGGAGCGCTCTGCCGGAAGTCGCGGAATCGTCCGGATCGCCAGCATTACCAGCCCTATCCGCATCGCCCCTGTCGCAGGCCATGAGCAGGTTTTCACGGATAGTGCCGTCGAACAGGTAGGTTTCCTGCCCCATCATCGTTTGCACGCGACGGCGATGATGCGCGTCAATCTGCGGCAGCGGCACCTCGGACAGTGCGACCAAGCCGGATTGCGGGTCCCAGTAACGCATAAGCAGTTTCAGCAGCGTCGATTTGCCGCGGCCGGACGGGCCTTGGACGCCGAGGATGCCGTGTTGCGGAACGTCGAACGAGACGTGGCTGAGGATTGACTCGGCGGACGACTCGGGGGTATCCGCATCGCTTCCGGAAGTTGGAACCTCGCTCGAATTGCCGTAGCCGAACGTGACGTCGTGCATGGACATGCCATGGTAGCGCGGCAGGAAATCGCCCCGCTCCTCCACTGCGGGGGTTTCGTCCATCAGCGCGAACAGGCGGCGGGCGGCGGCAAACGTTTGCGTGAGATTGGCCGGCAGCGCGCTCAACGCGAGCGTCGGACCGAACGAGCTGGCCAGCAGCACGAAAGCGGCGGTCAGGCGGGCGGCGGGCGCGGAAATGACGGTTTGAATGGTTGCGGCGGCGGTGGAAGCGATCGGCATCGTCGTACCGGACGTGACCATCGCCAGCAATGCCGCGATGGCAGTGAACAGTACGACCAGCACCGCGCCGAAGCCTGCGAAATCGCCATTCTTGGCACTCAGCCGGGCGCGGCGGCTCCAGAGCGAGCGCGTGCGTGACGCGATGCCGGCAAGCCGCGCATGGCCTTGGTCGAATCGGATGATTTCGTCGAGACCGCGCATATCGTCGAGCATTTCGTCATCAAGTTGGGCGGATTCACGGCGAATATCCCCACCGAGACCGCCTACCGCCGTGGCGAAGAGTTTCGGCAGCACGATGCCGACGGTCAGGTGCGCGATGACCAGCGTGACAGCGATCGCAGGGCTCAACGTAAGCAATGCGACCGTGTAAAGCACGGTGGTCGCGATGGCGATGACAACCGGCGAAATGGTGTGCGCGAAGAAGATTTCCAGCAGTTCGACGTCGGTGGTGACCAGCGCGATCAGGTCGCCTTTGCCTTTGCCGGACAGTTTGGCGGGCGCGAGGCGACGCAGCGCGGCAAACGTTTTCGACCGGAACAGCGCGAGCAGGCAGAAGGCGACATTGTGGTTCATGTACTGTTCGGCGTAGCGCATGCCGCCGCGGATCAGTGCGCAGATAATCATGGCTGCGATTGCCGCAGGAAGGCTGAGATTCCAGACTTTTGCGCCAGCTGCGGCAAACAGCGCGGCGACGCCGAAAACCGGCAGGAACGTGGCGGCGAGGTGGCCGAGGATGCCGCACGCGCAGGCGATGGCCATGGGTTTGCGCAGTGGGCCGACTTCGCGCAGCAAGCGGGCGACGACTTGGGTTGTTGGCATGTCCGATTTGGCGCCACTGGCGTTCGATTCGGCGGAACCAGACATCCGAGACACGGCAAACGCACCAGACGCATGAGTCATACGCGATACGCGTGGCGCGACGCGACCAGACAATCCCACCCGTTCCACGCTTTCCTGCGCCCGGAACAGCTTGGCATACGTGCCGTCCGCGGCCATGAGATCGTCATGCGCGCCCTGCTCGACGACGACACCCCCATCAAACACTACGACATGGTCCGCGTCGGCCGCGTTCGCCATGCGGTGCGTGACCATCAGCACGGTTGCGCCGGCGTCGGCGAGCGCGCGAATCGTTTGCAAAATCAACGTTTCGCTGTCCGCGTCGACGCTGCTGGTCGCCTCGTCGAAAATATAGACGGCCGACCTGCGCAACAGTACACGGGCGATCGCAATGCGCTGTTTCTGCCCGCCGGACAGATTCGCGCCATCCTGCGTAATCGGCATATCGAGTCCTCGCGATTGCGCGCGCACGAAATCGTCGATATGCGCGGCTTCCAGCGTCTGCCACAGCTCGTTGTCGGTGGCGTCGGCGCGGACCATGAGCAGGTTGTCGCGCAGGGTGCCGGCGAACAGGTGGCTGTGCGCGGAGACGATGGAGATTTCGCGGGTGAGCGATGCTGCGGTGAGGTCGCGGATTTGGTGCGATTTCAGGGTTTCACTGTCATCCGGCGCCGCACTGCTTAACATAGCGCCCAGCACTTCGTCCTGCATTCCGGATGGCATTTCGGACAGCAGCACATCGCCTTCATATCCGACAAGCGTGCCGGCAAGCAGCTGGACGGCTGTGGATTTCCCGGAACCGGATGGCCCGACGATCGCAGTGACTTCGCCGGGCAGCGCACGGAGGGCCACGTTGCGCAAGGCGTAGCGCGTTTCGCGCGCGTCACCCGCGCCGCCGCCCTCATCAACGCTGTCCACATCCGCATTCCGCATATCGGAATGCGATGTGGACGATATACGACGGGGACTCGCAACACCGGCACCCGCAGACCCGGCAGCGTCAGGCCCCGCACCAGCAGCACCCCCAGCATCCACATCCGCGTCCGCATACCGGTACGAAACACCACGAAACTCCACGCCGACACCACGCCCGGAAGCCCCGAATTCCGGCAGTTCCTTGTTGTCATGCTCCGGTTCGGGCGCGTCGAGCAGCGCGAAAATACGTTTCGTGGACGTCATGCCGTTCATCGCAACGTGGAAATACGAGCCGAGCTGTCGCAGCGGAATGAAGAAATCGGCGGCTAGCAGAATCGTCAGCAATACCGCGGCGATCGGCGTCAAACCAAGCGGCAGCACGCCGGACAGCGCGAAAACGCCAGACGGCGAGAGCGAGCCGGATACAAATCGCCATATCGCAACGCCGATGCCGGCGGCCGCGCCACCGTACGCCACGGCATCCATCGCCGTGAGCGAACGCAGTTGGATCTGCAGCACGTTCATGGTCATCACGCGGAACTGTTCGGCCTTCTCGTCCATGACTCGTGCGGCGCGCTCGTCCGCGTCGAAGGTTTTCAGCGTCTCAAGTCCCTGCAGATTGTCGAGGAACGCGGCGCCCATATCCGTGTATTTGCCCCAGTATTTCTTGAATACGCGGGCAGCACGCATCGCCACCATGCCGACGATGAGCACGATGAGCGGCGCGCAGGCGAGCAGCGTCGCGGCGGTGGGCAGGTCGATCGGCGCAAGCACGGCGAACAGCGTGATGGGGGCGAGCACGGCGTAGCACAGTTGCGGCAGGAACAGTTCGAAGAAGCTTTGGATTTGTTCGATGCCTTCGCCCGCGGACTGCACCACGCCGGCGGTGCGCACGCGCTGCGCGTAGGACGGGCCGAGCGCGAGCATCTTATTGAACAGTTTTTCACGCAGCGCAAGTTTGACGCGTTCGGCGGCCTCGCTACCGAAACGTGCGGCGGCGCGAATGGTGACGAATCGCACGACCGCGGCAATAAGAATAATGGCGATGCAGGGCGCGGTGGCGGACGGTACGGGCGCGAACAGCGGTTGCAGCATACGCACCACGGCCACGACGAAGGCGATGTTGGCCACGAGGCCCAGCCATTGGCAGGCGACTTTCGCCGCGATCAATCGACCGACGCCGTCAGCCAAGGAAAACAGCCTCTTGTCGAACATCATGCCCCTTTTCCAATCGTTTGCAATACCGCCATCCGCTCCAAGCGTATCGGGCATACCGACGAAAGGCAATGACGGAACGGCAATCGCAGAAAATCGTCGGAAAAATCTAGAAAATCATCAGAACTCGCAAGCAAATGCACAACAGCAAAACCACAGAAAACCAAGGGAACGGCGAAAAGTGAGGCGGCTGAATGTTCGCCGTTGAGCAAACAGCCTAGGCGCAAGGGGTAGTTGCGCCAAACTTGAGTGTACACGGAACATGTTGTGGTTCGCAACGTCACTCCGCCCAGTTTTGCCGCATTTTCCACCGTTTTCGCCCGTAAGGGCAACCCCTCTCGAACCCGTCGCGCAACCCGTTGGACACCCTGCGATCGAACGCGTCAAACCTTTTTTCGAGATGATGGATCCGTGTACCAATCCCCCGTTCCGTTGACGTTTCGTGCCACTTTGTCAGTTCAAACAAACCCGTCGCCATATTTCTTGTTGTTTCTTACAATGCGGACTTACGTCACCGTAACTTACGATATGCGAGGCGCGACACAGGACGCGAAAAGCACGTCACCGATCACCGCAATCGCAGCGATCGCATATATCGCAAAACCCACGAAAACCGCGGAAACGCAAGAAAAGAGAACACTTCATGCTCACCGAGTACACGACCCCGGGCGCATCCGTCGAAGTACGCGACGACGAATCCATCTACTCCCTGCTTACCGAACGCATCAAGCGCACCGGCGAAGACACCGTGATCGCGGAACGCAAAACCGCTCCGGGCCAGTGGACCAAGGTGACGACCGGCGAATTCCACAAGAACGTGCTCTCCGCGGCCAAAGGCCTGATCGCGTTCGGCATCGCCAAGGGCGACGCCGTCACCCTCTTCTCCACCACCCGTTACGAATGGGGTGTGCTCGACTTCGCGCTGGCCGCAATCGGCGCGGTCAATGTGCCGATCTACGACACCGATTCCGCGGCGCAGGCCGAGCGTATTCTCAACGACTCCAACGTGAAGCTGGCCATCGCGGACGATCGCGAGCGCTTCGACCGTCTCGACTCCGTCATCGACCACTGCCCGTCTCTGAAGCATATTCTGATGCTCGACGCCAATGCCATGGGCGCACTGGAGGGCTTGGGCGTCACCGTGTCCGACGAGGAGCTGGATGCGCGTATCAAGTCGGTTCGTGCCGACGATCTGGCCACCATCGTGTACACGTCCGGCTCCACGGGGGCACCGAAGGGTGCAGAGCTGTCGCATCGCAATTTCGTGTCGATCACGCGTGCCGGCAGCCTTGCGCTGCACGAGATGATTCTCGAGGACCATCCGCGTCTGCTGCTGTTCCTGCCGCTCGCCCACTGCTTCGCGCGCTTCATCCAGTACGCGTCGATCGCCTCCGATGACGGCGTGGTCGGCTATCTGCCGGACACCAAGACGCTGCTGCCGGACGTGCGTTCGTTCGAGCCGACGTACCTGCTGGGCGTGCCGCGCGTGTTCGAGAAGGTGTACAACGCGGCTTCCCGCAAGGCCGGCATGGGTTGGAAGGGCCGCCTGTTCCTCAAGGCCGCCGAGTCCGCGCGCGACTGGTCGCGCATGCAGCAGGCCGGCGAGAAACCGACCATGAAGCAGACCGCCGAACACCTGTCGTATGAGGCGTCCGTATACCACACCGTGCGTGGCGCGTTGGGCCCGCGTATCCGTTATGTGGCGTGCGGTGGCGCTCCGCTGGATGTGTCGCTGGCGCATTTCTTTAACGGCATCGGCCTGCCGATGATCCAGGGTTACGGCATGACGGAAACCGCGGCGCCGTTCGCCGCGACCCGCGTCACGGACAATGTGATCGGTACCGTCGGCCAGCCTGCGCCGGGATCGTCCGTGCGTATTTCCGACGATGGCGAGCTGCAGGTCAAGGGACCGAACGTGTTCATGGGTTACCACAATCTGCCGGAGAAAACGGCCGAGGTGTTCACCGAGGACGGTTGGCTGCGCACCGGCGATCTTGCGTCGATCGACGATGAGGGTCGTATTACGATTACGGGCCGCAAGAAGGACATCATCATCACCGCCGGCGGCAAGAACGTGTCGCCGATTCCGATGGAGCAGGAGATTGCGAAGTGTCCGATTGTGGAGCATGCCGTGGTGGTGGGCGATAATCGTCCGTTCATCGGCGCGCTGGTCACGCTCGATCCGGAAGGATTGGCGGCCTGGCTGCCGTCCGTGGGCCTGTCCGCGGATACGCCGCTTGACCGCGTGGCGGCTACCGCCGCCGTTCATGACGAGATTCAGAAGTATGTGGACAAGGCGAACGCGACGGTTTCGCGCGCCGAATCCGTGCGTAAGTTCGTGGTGCTGGATGCGCAGTTCACGCAGGAGAACAAGTGCCTGACGCCGTCGCTGAAGGTGGTGCGTCCGGCAGTGAACCGCGTGTTCGCCGACGTGATCGACCAGCAGCTGTACGCCGGCAAGCGCTGAGCCGCACATAGGTAAACAAAAACAGCACGGCGGGGAACGCTGCGTACAAAAGTACGTCAACTTCCCCGCCGTGCTGTTTTTTAAGCGCACCCCGTATCGCTGAGATAACGCGTGCGGTAACAGTGCGGCAGGAAACGCCGGCGTACGAAGGTACGTCAAGTTTCCTGCCGTGCTGTTAACGCTCCGTTATTTCAGTGACGGTTGTTGAGGCGGTGGTACATTTCGCTCAGCTCCAGCTCCTTCTCGAACTGGCGGGCGTTGGTGTTCTCGTCGATGACGGCGAGTTCGACGCCGGCGATGCGGGCGAAGTCCTCCCAAGCCTCACGACCGACGGACGTGGTCATGCAGGTGTGGTGGGAGCCACCGGCGGTGATCCAGCACTGCACGGCGGTCTTCAGGTCCGGCTTCGGCTTCCACACGGCGCGGGCGCACGGCAGGTTCTTCAGGGAGCCCTGCGGTTCGACGATGGTGACCTCGTCCATGAGCAGGCGGAAGCGTTCGCGCTCGTCGGCCATGGAGACCACGACGGCGTCGGCCGGCTTGCCGGAGAACACCAGACGGACCGGGTCGGACTTGCCGCCGATGCCCAGCGGGTAGATGGCCAGCTTCGGCTTGGCGATGGTGCCGATGGACGGGGAGACTTCCAGCATGTGGGAGCCCATGTCGAACTCGTTGCCCGGCACGAAGTTGTAGGAGTAGTCCTCCATCAGGGAGGCGCCACCCTCAAGGCCGTAGCCCATCACGGCGCCGATGCGCACCAGCACGGAGGTCTTCCAATCGCCTTCGGCGGAGAAGCCCCAGCCGTACTCGGACGGGAAGCGCTGCGGGCCGACGCCCGGCAGCTGCGGCAGGGTGCCGAGGTCTTCGAAGTTGTCGACGCCGGCGGTGCAACCGTTCTCACGCATCATGTTGACCATGGCGGCCTCTTCCTTGGCTGCGATGAACAGCTCATCGTAGCGGGAATCAAGCAGCTCGGGGGCCACGTCGTACTTGGCCTTGTAGTCTTCGATGAGGTCCTTGACCTGGCTGTCCTTGACCTTCTCGTAGGCGGCGACGAGGTCGTTGACGGCCCAGGTGTTGATCGAAGCGCCGAACACGCGTTCGGCTTCGGTCTTGTCGCCTTCGGTGACGGCCACGTTGCGCATGTTGTCGCCCCAACGCATGACCTTCATGTTCTGGGAGGCATCCCAGCCGGCGCAGGCGCGAGCCCAGGTGCCGACCTTTTCGGCGACTTCCGGATCGGTGTAGTGGCCGACGACGATCTTGCGCGGAATGCCGAGACGGGACACGATGTAGCCGAACTCACGGTCGCCGTGGGCGGCCTGGTTCAGGTTCATGAAGTCCATGTCGATGGTCTCCCACGGGATTTCCTTGTGGTGCTGGGTGGCCAGCTGCAGCAGCGGCTTGGTCAGCACTTCGAGGCCACGGATCCACATCTTGGCTGGGGAGAAGGTGTGGCACCAGGTGATCACGCCGATGACGTTCGGGTTGGCGGAGGCTTCGGTCATGAAGGCCTTGACGCCGTCGGAGGACTTCAGGGTCGGCTTGAGCACGATCTTGGCCGGGATCTTGCCGGTCGCGTTGAGGAAGTCGACCATCTCGCCGGTCTGCTGGGCCACCTGGCGCAGCGCCTCCTCGCCGTAGAGGTCCTGCGATCCGACGCCGAACCAGATTTCCTTGCCTTCAAATGGGTTTTCCATTGCCATGTTGGATTATTCCTTACTTCGTTGTTGGGTTTGTCGTTTCAGTTTCCGTCGCGTCAGTGCTGGCCGTAGACGTTGGTGTAGCGGTCGTTAAGGCTATCGATGTCTTCCTGGGAGATCGGGATGATGTCTCCGAGCTGCTTAGCGGCCCACATGGTGTGCGCCACCTCTTCGGTCATGGCGGCGGCCTTGACGGCGGCCTCCGCATCCTTGCCGATGGTGAACGGACCATGGTTCTGCATGAGCACGGCCGGGGACTTCGGATACTTCTTCAGGGTTTCGACCACGCCTTCGCCGATGGCTTCGGAGCCGATGAGGCGGAACGGTCCGACCGGCACCGGGCCGCCGAACTCGTCGCCCATCATGGTCAGGCCGCACGGGATGTTCTGGCCGGTGGCCGCCCATGCGGTGGCGTAGGTGGAGTGGGTGTGCACCACGCCGTACACGTCGGGCATGTGGCGGTAGATGTACGCGTGGGACGCGGTGTCGGAGCTCGGCGCTTCGGCACCGTCGACCACGTTGCCGTCAAGGTCGCACACGACCATCGAGCTTGGGGTGAGGTACTCGTAGCGCAGTCCGGACGGCTTGATGACCATCAGGTCGGCGGTGTGCAGGCGCTGCGAGACGTTGCCTGCGGTCCACACCACCAGATTCCACTTGATGAGCTGCTCGTGCAGGGTGGCGACCACTTCGCGCACCTGCTTGACTTCAGCTCGTACTTCCGGGCCGTAATCAGCCAACGTTGCCATATTGTGTTCCTTTCGTCAGGCTTGCTGTTGTTGCGATGGACGGTTATTTGGTTTCCAGCGGGATGCTTTCGATGGCGGCATGCTCGATCGGCAGCCCCTTGCGGAAGCGGTCGAAGAAGGCTTCGAAGCCGGCCACGTCGTTGGCATCCGGCGCTTCCGTGGTGGAGGCCGCGTCGGCGAAGACGCGGGCGTCGAGGTAGTCGGCGAGCGGCTGGTCGGCGTGCCACAGATAGTTGGCGAGCACGGCCATGCCCCACGCTCCGCCTTCGGCGGCGGTGGCCATGACCTTGATCGGGGTGTCGAATGCGGCGGCGAGGATCTTCTGCGCGACCTTCGGCGTGGTGAAGATGCCACCGTGGCCGACGAGCGAGTCGACGGCGACGCCTTCGTCCTTGGTCATCACATCCATGCCGATCTTGACCGGCGAGAAGGCGCTGAACAGCTGAGTTCTCATGAAGTTGCCGAGGCTCATGCGCGCCTCCGGGCTGCGGGCGAACAGCGGTCGGCCTTCCGGCAGGCCAGCCAGGAATTCGCCGGAGCGGAACGGATAGTTGAGCAGACCACCGCAGTCGGCGTCGACATCGTCCGCGATCGCGGCGCGGAACAGCGTGCCGTACAGCGTGCCGGCATCGACCGGCTGGCCGATCGCGGCGGCGAACTGTCCGAACAGGCCGACCCAGGCGTTGAGATCGGAAGTGAAGTTGTTGGCGTGGCTCATGCCGGCCAGGTCGCCGGCTGGAGTGGTGACGAGGTCGACTTCCGGATGCAGGCGCGCCAGCTTGTGCTCAAGCACGACCATGGCGAAAATCGAAGTGCCGGCGGAGACGTTGCCGGTGCGCACGCGCACGGAGTTGGTGGCGACCATGCCGGTGCCCGCGTCGCCTTCCGGCGGGGCGAGGACGACGCCCGGCTGAAGGGTGCCGGTCGGGTCGAGCAGTTTGGCGCCTTCGGCGGTGAGCGTGCCGGCCGGGGTGCCCGCCACGAGCGGACGGGGCAGCAGGTTCTCAAGCTTCCACGGCTGCGCGGCGACTTCCTCGATCGCGTCGAATCGCTTGATGAACTCGGTTTCGTAGGTATGGGTGGCCGGGTCAATGGGGAACATGCCGGAGGCGTCGCCCACGCCGAGCACCTTCTCGCCGGTGAGCTTCCAGTGCACGTAGCCGGCGAGTGTGGTGATGTAGTCCACCTTGGAGACGTGCTCCTCGTGGTTGAGCACCGCCTGGTAGAGGTGCGCCACGGACCAGCGTTCCGGAATGTTGTACTGGAACAGCTCGGAAAGCTTCTCGTGGGCTTCGTGGGTGTTGGTGTTCTGCCAGGTGCGGAACGGCACGAGCAGTTCGCCGGACTTGTCGAAGGCGAGGTAGCCATGCATCATGGCGGAGAAGCCGATGTGCCCCACGTGGGTCAGCCGTTCGCCATAGGCGGTTTCGACATCGCCGGCCATCCGGGCGTATGCGGTCTGCAAACCCTTCCAGATTTCCTCCTGGGTGTAGCTCCACAGCCCGTCCTCGAGATGGCTGGCCCACTCATAGTCGCCCGCCGCGATGGTGTGGTAGGCGTCATCGATGAGCACCGCCTTGATGCGGGTGGAGCCGAACTCGATGCCCAGGCTCGTCTTGCCTGCGCGGATCTTCTCGGCGGTCACTGCGACCTGCTCTTGCGTCATAGTTCACGAACTCCTTGCGTCCGAGCGCCTCGCAACCACTCTGTCAACTGAATGTTAGCGCTCACTGTTAACGCTCACTATTGTAGGCACAAACCCGTGACGCACCAAATCCGACGTGTCATCGGAGCAATGAATATACGAGCAAATCGAAAAGAAGCAGCGCCTTAGCGGCGGCGGACAGGACCCAGGGAGCTGCGGTTGACCATCTGCGCCGACACCAGTCCGACGCCATGCTGCGATGATCCGAAGGAGTTCTCCTCCCCCGCGCCCAGCAAGTACAGCGTCTCACGCATGGCGGCGACACCCAGCTGCTCGAAGCCGGGACGGACCGTGGTCAGCGGCGGGAACATATTGTCCATGGCAGGCATGTCGTCGAAACCCACCAGGCTCACATCCTGCGGAACGCGCACGCCATGCTCATGCAGCGCGCGGGCCACACCCACGGCCTGGCTGTCGTTGGCGCAGACCATGCATGTCGGCAGATTGCCGCCGGTGCGGCCGATGTTGTCGAGGATGTGGTTCATCTTGCCGTACGCTTCGGAGGATTCCCAGGTCTCGCACTGCACCGTCACGGAATTGACCGCATTGGCCGCGCATAGCTTGTTCCATGCCAGCAGGCGCGTCGCCGCGTCGCGCCACTCCTTGGGACCGGCGAAATACAGCACCGAACGGTGCCCGTATTCCACGACGAGATGCATCACGTCGGCCATCGCGGACCATTGGTCCATGCCGACGACGGATACGCGGCGGCGGTCGGCGGACTTCATCAGCCGCAGGCCGTCCTGCACGCCGATGCCGCCGTGCGTGGATGTGACGATCACACGAGGCTGCGCGATCCGCGTCCGGCATGCCGCGGAGAACATGACATCGGTGGGCGTGAGGAAGATGAACGCGTCGACGTTCATCTCGTCGAAGGTGCGGCACAGGTCGTCGAATTCCTCCTGCGAGCACAGCGCCTCATGCACCATGCTCACCGTCACGAACAGGCCATGCTGGCGGGCCATCGTCTCAATCGCGGAAATCGTGGAGATCGGGCCATAGAAATGCTGGCCGCCGGCGATCAGGCCGATGGTGCGGGACCGGTGCGAGGCGAGCGCGCGGGCGGAGTTGCTGGGACGGTATCCGAGCTGGTCGATGGCCCTCTGCACCTTCTCACGGGTGGCGTCGGAAACGTCCGGCGAATGGTTGATGACGCGCGAGACCGTCTGGTGGCTCACACCAGCCAGTTTCGCCACTTCGAACATCGAAGGACGCTTATTGCCCGCATTGCGTTTGCCTGCCATGCCCCATCGCCTTTCGCACACAACTGTTGGTACGTTCGCCTATTGTACACGCAACTTCAGTTAGCGCTAACAGCCGTCATGTTCCAAGGATGCGGCACACTGCACGCAGGCTACCGCACGGCCGCCAAAGCACGCAGACGCGCCGCGAAGTTAGGCCAATCGGTGCGCATGGCAGTCAGCAGCTTGCGGTTGGGCACGTCATCGACCGGCACCCATTCGATCTCCATGCTTTCGTCGTCGTTGGCCTTGGGTTCGACGCGGTGCCCCGGCTTTTCGAAGGCGAACACCGTGGTGTACGACCATGGGCCGTGGTCCTCGCAGTACGATCCGACCACGTCGATGTCCTCCGGCGTGATGTTGGCTTCCTCGTACGATTCGCGCAGTGCGCCCTCGATCGGGCTTTCGCCATCGGCGGTGGCGCCGCCGGGAATGCCCCACGTGCCGCCTTCCGCGCTCCATACCGCGCGGTGCTGCATGACGACGTGCGTCACCTCACCGGTCGTCTCGCTGCGGCGGGCCAAGAGCACGCCGGACGCGCCGTTCGTACCCCAATGCTTGCGACCGCAGGCGCAGTCGACCCAGCCGTCTCCCGGCTGGTGCACGTTCTCCTTGGGCGGCAGCGGCTTCGCGGCACCCGTTTTCGCATCATATTCGGCGTCCGGCGCGAGGTCGGAGCGCGTGACGTTCCACAGATCGGTCCATTCGACGCCCAATTGCGCCGCCAGACGGCGCGCCAACGGCAGGCTCAGGCCGATGATGCCGTGCGGATCGCCTTCGATCGAGTCGATGAACGCGCCGCCGAAACCTTCCAAAGTGAACGATCCGGCCACTTCCAGCGGCTCGCCGGTGGCGATGTAGCGTTCGATATCCAGGTCGGAATATTCGCAGAAGTGCAGGGTCGCTTTGCTGGCGCCGCGCACCATGCGGCCCGACGCGAAGTCGATGAGGCAATGGCCGGTCCACAGCTCGCCGGTGGCACCGCGCATGGCACGCAGCCGTTCGCGCGCTACCTCTTCGCTATGCGGCTTGCCGTAGCATTCGCCGTCCAGCAGGAACATGGAATCGCAGCCGAGAATCAGCGGGCCGGCCTTCGAACGGGTCAGGCTTGGACGGCCATCCACGAAATCGGCGATCGGCTCGGCGACGGTGGGAATGGCGATGCCGGAGAAATCGCGGGTCTTCGTCTCGTCGGCGGACTGCGCGCTGTCCGTGCGTGCGTCTGTGCCCGCCGAGGATGCGTCGCGATCGTCTGCCGCCCGGAGCGGGAAGCCGACCACGCGCTCCCCGCGCGCGTGCGCCGCGGTATCGGCGATGTTGCGATACGCCTGGTGCACGGCCTCGGCCTTCGCCGTGGCGAGAATCATCACACGCTGTTCGACGCTCAGGTCGTTCACGGTGACGCCAAGCGCGGCCGCCTCGCGTTCAAGCGCGGCAGGTTCGTCGACGTGCGAGACACGGATGGTCGGGCAGATGCCGGCGGAGAACAGCACGTCACGGCGTGGACGGGACTGGGAGGCGAGAATCAGCGGGATGCTCATGCGCGTTCCACCTGCACACCCTTGGTGTCGACCGCGAGATGCAGCACACGCCAATGGCCGGATGCCAGCTCTTCGGCGGCGATCTGTTCAAGCTCCTCGTGGGCGTCGCCATGGTGCAGCACCAGCACGCATGGGCCGGCGCCAGACACGGTGGAGGCGAAGCCGTGGGAGCGCATCTTCTCGATCAGCGCCCAGGACGGCTCCATCAGCGAGGCGCGGTACGGCTGATGCAGACGGTCCTGCGTGGCCGCGAACAGCAGTGCGTTGGCGTTCTGACGCGAGCCGGAGGCCAGCATCGCGGGGTTCATGGCGGCCGGCAGCAGGCTCACACGGGAGACGTTGTGCACGGCGTCCTTGAACGGAATCTCAGTCGGCAACGCCTGACGGGCCTTTTCGGTGGACAGCTCGTAGTCCGGCACGAACACGGCCGCGGTCAGATCGTCCGCCACGCGGTAATTGATGGTGTGGAAGCCGTTGTGCATCGGCTCGCCGCCTGGAATCGGCACGGATCCGACACCTTCCGCGGTCTCCATGTCCCAGGACATGGTCAGGCCGCCGTACACGGCCGGGGCCACGTTGTCCGGATGGCCTTCGATGGCAGCGGCCAGCTCGAACACGGCGTCGCGGTTGAGGTCGTCGTCCTGCGCGAAGGCTGCCGCGGCGGCGATGCCGGCGACGATAGCCTCGGCGGAGGAACCCATGCCTCGCGCCTGAGGGATGTTGTTGTGCGCCTGCAGAATGAATCCGACGCGTCCCAGACCGAAGGTCTGGCATGCGCGGCGGAACGTGGAGACCACCAAGTGCGTCTCGTCACGAGGCAGGGTGTCCTCGCCCTCGCCTTCGATCATCACCTGCGCCGCGGTGTTCACCGGGTCGGCGCTCAGCGTGAATTCAAGCTCGTCATGATAGTCCAAGGCCAAACCGACCGTATCGAAACCGGAGCCAAGATTGGCGCTGGTGGCCGGAACCTTCACACGCACCTTGCGGGTAACTGGAGTCATCTCTCGTCGTCCTTCGTCACATCTTCATTACAAATCAAGCACCGTATACCGTGGCAGTGCCAGAGTCAAATTTCAGGGGGAACCGCACCCGTGCATCGCATTCGGGCCCATGACGGCGGCTTGGCATGGCTTGCATGCCAAGCCGCCGTCATGGGCCCGAATCGCATCCGATATCAGTTCAGCACGCGCAGGATCGACGGCTCTCCGCACACGCAATCCAGCTCGCACACGTCCTTGACGGTTTCGCGCAGAGTGAGCTCATCGGTCATGTGGGTGACCAGACGCAGCTGCTGCAGCTCGCCGTCATAGCCCGGATCCTTCAGCGTCGGCTTCAGATCCTGGTTCACGCCGTTGATGGACACGCCATGGTCGGCGAACTTGGCTGCGATCGCGGCGAGCACGCCCGGATTGTCGTGAATCACGAAGCGGACCGCGAACTCGGCCTTGGACGCCTCGATCGGAGCCTTCTTCAGATCCTTGTACAGCGGGATGGACGGACCGGTGCAGCCCTGTGCGATATGGCGGGCTTCGGTGACCACGTCGCCGACGACCGCGGAGGCGGTCGGAGCGCCGCCGGCGCCGCGGCCGTAGAACATGAGGTCGTCCGCGGCTTCGGCCTTGACGAACACGGCGTTGAAGGAGCCGTGCACGGAGGCCAGCGGATGGGTGTTGGAGATCAGTGCCGGGTAGACGCGCGCGGACACGCCGGCATCGGTGTTCTCCACGACGGCGAGCAGCTTGATCACCTTGTTTTCCGCGGTGGCGGCGGCGATGTCGTCGGCGGTGATCTTGGTGATGCCCTCGACGGAGACGTCGTCGATGGTGACGGAGGTGTGGAAGCCGAGGGTGGCCATGATCGCGGCCTTGTTGGCCGCGTCGTAGCCCTCGATGTCGCCGGTCGGATCGGCTTCGGCGTAGCCCTTGGCCTGCGCGTCCTTGAGCACGTCATCGAAGTCGAGGCCCTTGGTGGTCATCTCGTCGAGGATGTAGTTGGTGGTGCCGTTGACGATGCCGAGCATGCTCGTCACCTTGTCTCCGACGAGGGATTCGCGCAGCGGCTTGAGGAACGGGATGGCGCCGCCCACGGAGGCTTCGAAGTAGATGTCGACGCCCTTGGCTTCGGCGGCCGCGTAGATCTCCGGACCATACTTGGCCAGCAGCGCCTTGTTGGCGGTGACCACGGAGGCGCCGGATTCGATGGCGGCGAGCACGAACTTGCGTGCCACGCCGGTGCCGCCGATCAGCTCGATGACGATGTCGGAATTGGTGGCCACGCTCATGGTATCGGTGGTCACGATGGCCTTGTCGATCCACGGGAACGGATCGGTTTCCACCGGGTCGAGGCAGGCGACGCCGGTCAGCTCGATCGGTCGTCCGATACGTGCGGCAAGCTCGTCCTTCTGCTCGACCAGCAGGCGTGCGGTCTGGGAACCAACGGTACCTGCGCCCAGCAATCCAACGCGAATCGGCGCAACATCTTCCTGTGCCAAGGCATCCTCCCTTGAATGTGAAGTATTGGTGTGACCTTGCTTATTGTACGGTCTCAATATGACGTAAGGCCGCGGAATATCAAGAAAATGGACGGTTTCCGAAGCTTTCCCCGCAAGGAAGCCCGAAAACCGTCCATGCTGCGTCCATGCTGCGTCCGCAATTTGAGACGAATCGCCATGAACAATACGAAACACGAGCGAAACGCCACGAATCGCTATTCGCTCACATCCCAATCCAGCAGATCGTCGACCGTCTGACGGCGGATCATCACATGCGCGTCTTGCTCGGATACGGCAACAACCGCAGGAATCAGCGCCTGATTGTAATTGCTGGCCATCGTGCGACCGTATGCGCCCGTAACAGGTACCGCAAGCACGTCACCGCGCTGAATGTCGGCAGGAAGACGCACCTCGTTGACGATGATATCGCCCGATTCGCAATGCATGCCGACCACACGGCACAGCTTGGTTTCGCTGGAACCCTCACGATTGGCGATTTTCGCAGTGTAATCCGATCCGTACAATGCCGGGCGAATATTGTCGCTCATACCGCCGTCGACAGACACGTACACGCGTTCCGTAACCGGATTTCCGGCCTTGTCTTTCGCGTTTCCGGCAAGCTGAACCGGCTTGACCGTGCCTACGCGATACAAGGTGACACCGGTCGGAGCGACCGTCCAACGGCCAGGCTCGAACGAAATGACCGGAGCAGGCATGCCAAGCGCGCGATTCACGGCGGTGACCGCATCGGCAAGGCGGGCAAGTTCCGTATCGAGATCCATGGAATCCTCGCCATCGGTGTAAGCCACGGAATAGCCGCCGCCCAAGTCAACCTCCGGCAGTGTGTACGCATCGGTGGCGTAGAAGGTCTTGCGCAGCAGCATCATGCGCTTGGCCGCCTGGATGAAAGCGTCCGCGTCATGGATGTTGGAGCCGATATGCGAGTGCACGCCGACCAGTTCGAGCACGTCCTGGCGGCGGTAGATGTCCTTGAGCACGGCGAGCGCCGGACCGTCGGCCACCATGGTCATGGCTTCGGCGAGCCTGCGGTCGCCTTCGGAGACCTTCTCGTGGCTCAGGTCGTACGGGTATTTGACGTCGTACTGGAGCTTGCGTTCCGCGTGGGCGGAGTGGTCGGAGCCGTCGGCGGAAGACGCGTTCTCCCCCAATCGTGCGTTCGACCCTGCCGGCGTCACGTCGGTCAGGTCGTCGAGCACAGCAAGCTTGCCCGCGTCGGCTCCGGCGGGCAGCAGGGCCACGCCGAATTTCTGGTCCTCGTGCGCGGTGGACACGAATTCGTGACCGCCGGCGTGGATGCCGGACGTGACGCGCAGCATGACGCGTGCGCGCTTGCCGAGACGCTTGGCGATTGCCGCGATGCGCTCCGGCTCGCCCGGCTCGTCGACGACGATCTTGTTGAAGCCCTGTTCGATGGCCAGCTCGATTTCCGCATCGGACTTGTTGTTGCCGTGCAGCACGAGTCGGCGGCCGGGAACGCCCGCGGCGAGCGCGATGCGCATCTCACCCATGGAGCAGGTGTCGATGAGCATGCCGGATTCGGTGACGATTCGGCAGATCTCCTTGCTCAGCAGCGCCTTGCCGGCGAAGCTGACGTGGGTGACGGTGTTGTTGAACGCGGTGGCGGCGGAGTGGACGAATTTCGTGGCGCGGGCGCGCACGTCATCGGTGTCGATGACGTAGAGCGGCGAACCGAATTCGTCGAGCAGGCTTGCGGCGGTACGACCGTGGAAGGTGATCTCGCCTTCGTCGTTCACGGCCGAGCCGGCCGGCCAGATTGGACTCACAGACATGGTTTGCGTTATCTCCTGCCGGTCACATCTTGTCGGGGGCGGTGACGCCGAGCAGGTCGAGGCCTTCGGCGATGACCGTCTTGACGGCGTCGTTGAGCTTGAGTCGGGCGGCGGCGCGCGCCGGTTCCGGAGCCTTGGCGATGCGGATGGCGTCGGCCTGTTCCCCGCGGGCCTCCGGATCGGTGAGTTCCATCGGCACGACGCGCTCCACGTTGTACCACTTGTGGTAGGTGGCGGCGAGGTCCTCCAGATAGTGGGCCACGCGGTGCGGAGCGCGCAGGTCGCCCGCTTCGCGCAGCAGGGCGGGCCACTGGGCGAGCGCGGCGAGCACTTCGCCGTCGGCGGTGGTGTCGAGCAGGCTCACGTCGGCGCCTTCGTAGGTGATGCCGGCGGCGGCCGCGTTGCGGTCCACGTTGCAGGAGCGGGCGTGCGCGTACTGCACGTAGTACACCGGATTCTCGTTGGAATGCGAGGACAGCAGGTTCAGGTCGATATCCACCGGGGAGTTGTAGTCGGTGCGGGCCAGCGAATAGCGGGAGGCGTCCACGCCGATGGCGTCGGTCAAATCGTCGATGGTGACGACGTTGCCGGCGCGCTTCGACATGCGCACGGCCTTGCCGTCCTTCATGACGTTGACAAGCTGGCCGATCAGGATCTGCATGTTCTCGCCCGGCTTGTCACCGAACGCCTCGCACATGGCCATCATGCGGCCGATGTAGCCGTGGTGGTCGGCGCCGAGCATGTAAATCGCCACGTCGGCCGGGTTGGTCTCGCGGTGGCGCTTGTTGCGGTAGTAGGCGATGTCGGCGGCGAAATACGCGTAGTTGCCGTCGGACTTGATGATCACGCGGTCCTTGTCGTCACCGTGCTTGGTGGACTCGAACCAGGTGGCGCCGTCCTTTTCGAAGATGTCGCCGCGGGCGCGCAGATCGGCGATGGCCTGGTCGACCTCGCCGTCGGAGTACAGGCTGTTCTCATGGAACCACACGTCGAAGTTGACGCGGAAGTTCTTCATGGACTTCTGAATCTCGTCGAACATCATCGGTACGGCGCGCTTGCGGAATTCCTCGCGCTGCTCGGAATCGCCTTCGCCGAGCGGTTCGCCGTCCTTGTCCACGCCACCGTCGACGCGCGGCAGGTTCAAGATGTCGACGCCGTCGGCCTGGGCTTCGTCGATGACGCGCTTGGCGATCTCGTCGATGTAGGCGCCCTTGTAGCCGTCGATCGGGGTGGTCTCGCCGTGGGCCGCGGCGACGAGCGACTTGGCAAAGCGGTTGATCTGCTCGCCGTGGTCGTTGAAGTAGTATTCGCGCACGACTTTGGCGCCGTTGGCTTCGAGCACGCGGGCCATGGAGTCGCCGACGGCCGCCCAACGGGTGCCGCCGATGTGGATCGGGCCGGTCGGATTGGCGGAGACGAATTCGAGGTTCAGGGTCTTGCCGGACAGGTGGTCGTTCTTGCCGTAGTCGCTGCCGGCTTCGAGCACGGTGTCCACCACTGCGGCCGCAGATGCGGAGTCGAGCGTGATGTTGATGAAGCCGGGGCCGGCCACTTCCACAGACTTGATGCCGTCGGCATTGGTCAGTTCGGCGGCGAACAGTTCGGCGAGATCACGCGGCTTCATGCCGGCCTTCTTGGCCAGCTGCATGGCCGCGTTGGACGCCCAATCGCCATGTGCGCGGTCCTTCGGGCGCATCACGGCGAACTTGGCCTGCGGCGGAATCAGATCGGCGGTCAGGGTGCCTGCCTTGCCTTCGGAGACAAGGGTGTTGGCAATGTTGAAAATCAGTTCACTAAGGGCTTCTGGACTCATTCTTCCAAGAATACCGGGCACGCTGACAGAATCAGTCTTCCTGTCCATCCTCACGATGGGGTTGCGATACGTCCTGCGGAACGCTTTGCAAGGCGTTCTGAGCATCGTCCTGCCCGCCATGCCGTTTCGCACGCCACGCCACGGACGCGTAGTAGCCCGTGTAGCACAACGCCACGAACGGAATCATGGTCAGCAGCGTGGAGCGCTGCGACGGATCGCAAATCACCAGAACCAGCGCGCCGACGCACATCACGATCGCGGCGATCGGCACGAACGGGTAGCCAGGCGCGCGGTACTTGAGCTCGCCAACCGTATGTCCCTGCGCGAGCCATTGGTGGCGGAATCGCAAGTGGCAGACGGAAACCGACGCCCACACCACCAGCGTGGCCAGGCCGGAGACGGCCACCAGCGCCAGGTACACGGTCGAAGCGGCCACCACGGAGGACAGCAGCGCCAGCAGGGAGCCGGCCATGCTGAACATCACCGCGAAAACGGGCACGCCGTGGAAGTTCGTTTTGGCGAGCTTGCGCGGAATCATACCCTCCTGCGCGAGCGACCACACCATGCGCGAGCACACGTACAGGCCGGAATTCGCGGCGGACAGCACCGCCGTGAGCACCACGAAATTCATGATGTCGCCGGCGAACGGCATGCCGATCGACTGGAACACGAGCACGAACGGGCTGGTGTCGACGCCCGACTTGTGCCACGGAATCAGCGCCGCCATGACGGCGATCGAGCCGATGAAGAAGATCGCCAGACGCAGCACGGTGGTGTGCACGGCCTTCGGAATCGCCTTGGACGGATCCTTCGTCTCGCCGGCGGCGACGCCGACCACTTCGGTGCCGGAGAAGGCGAACACCACCGTCAGCAGGGTGGAGAAGATCGGCAGCACGCCGTTCGGCAGCCAGCCGTCGTTATAGAAGTTCTCGAACAACGGCGCATGGTCGTAGCCGGCGATTGGAATCGCGCCGAACATGGCGAGCAGGCCGATGACGATGAACGCGACGATGGCGAACACCTTGATGGACGCGAACCAGAATTCCGATTCGCCGTACAGGCGCACCGACAGGATGTTGAGCAGGAACACGACCACGATGAACGCGGCCGACCAGACCCATGCGGGCGAATGTGGGAACCAGCGTTGCATCAGCAGGCCCGCGGCGGTGAATTCGGAGGCGAGCGCCACCGCCCAATTCAGCCAGTAGAGCACGGCGATGGTGAACGCGGTGCCGGGGCCGATGAAACGCTTCGCATACAGGTGGAAGCTGCCGGCGTACGGCATGGCCACAGACAGCTCGCCGAGGCTCAGCATGATGAAGTAGACGAGCAGCGAACCGATGGCGTACGCGATGATCGCGCCGAGCGGGCCCGCCTGATGGATGGTGTAGCCGGAGCTTAAAAACAGGCCTGTGCCGATCACGCCGCCGAGCGAGATCATGGTCAGGTGGCGCGTTTCCATCTTGCGTTCCAGGCCGCCCTGTTCGACGTCGGGCTTTTCTTGCGATTGCGCCATGCTTGCTTCCGGCTCCTCTTACGTTTGGTTGGGTACGGCACATAGTTTGGCTGGCCGCACAATCGCAAATACTATACGTCAGATTCACGGCAACGTGCGATGGTCGTCCATAGTTCGCGGAAGTGTGCAGAAGCCCGCGGAAGTCCGTAAAAAAGCGTCAGCCCGCATGCTGGAAAAGCGTGCGGGCCGTTTGATCGCAGGTAGCGGTAGGCAATCGCAGTAATCGCAATGCTTGCGATACCTACGAAACGTGCGAAATGCTCAGAGCGCGGCGATGGCGTCGATCTCGACGAGCGCGCCCTTCGGAATGTCGTTGCCGCCAAAGGCCACGCGGGCCGGCTTGACGGAGCCGATGAAGGTCTGCGCGTACACGTCGTCGACCTCGTGGAAGTCCTCGACGTTCTTCATGTAGATGGTGGCGCGGACCACATTCTCGATGCCGGAGCCGGCGGTGTCGAGGATGTGCTTGATGTTCTTCAGCGCCTGCGCGGCCTGCTCGCCCGCACTCTCGCCGGCCAGTTCGCCGGTGGCCGGGTCGATGCCCAGCTGGCCGGAGACGAACACGAATCCGTTGGCCTTCACGGCCTGGCTGTAGGCGCCGAGTGCTGCCGGGGCTTCGGAGGTGGCCACTGCTTCCAGCTTTTCGCTCATACTGTTCTCCTTTGTCGTAAGGTATGTTGCCGCAAGGTATGTAAACGCGCGCCAAGTATGTGCCAATATGCCCGTACATGCGCTATTTGCGTCGCACCTGAAATCATACTTTTCCGATGGGTGGAAGCGGGAAAAACCGTTCACAGAACGATATGGCCGGAGTTGGCACCACACGGCGCAGCAGGCACGAAAACGGCGGAATCGCAAGGAAAACCGCGGAAAAATACAACAAACGAGCAACAAAAAGGCTCCAGCCGTTCGACTGGAGCCTTGCCCGGTGGGCTTGATGGGGATCGAACCCACGACCTTCTGTTCCGGAGACAGACGCTCTATCCGCTGAGCTACAAACCCATGCAACGCACTACTGTACACGGTCTGCGCCCGTTTGCGACACGATTCGGCGAAAAACGTGACGCAGACCTTGCAATCGTTGGGAAAGTCAGTACGCGCGCTCAATGCATCAGAGTGCTCGGCGCAACCAGCACGCGCTGCACGCTCAGTACATGAGGGTGGCGAGGCGACGGCGGGCGCGCTTCAGACGCTCGTCGGTCGGCTCGGGGATCGTGAAGTATTCGAGCAGACGCTGGCGCACCGGCTCGATGTCGGCCTTGTGGCCCGCCGCCACGAAATCAAGCAGACGGTCGAACGCGTCCTGGATCTGCCCGCCGATCATGTCGATGTCGGCGACGGCAAGCTGCGCGTCCACATCGTCCGGCTTGTCGGCGGCAGCGGCACGCACCACGCGCACGTCCGCATTAGCGGAACGGGCCAGCAGCAGCGCCTTCGCACGTTCGCGGGCGGCGCGCGTATCGTTCGGATCGGCTTCCAAAACCTTCTCGTACGCGGCGGCGGCACCGGCGTAATCGCCCTGCTGTGCCAGCATGTACGCTTCCTGATGTTCCGGCGGCACCTGATCCTGCACACTGCCGGCGGATGCGGAATTGGCCGCGTCGGAATCCGGATCGCCCGAATACGGAGCGGTGCCGGTCACGCCGGCCTGCTGTGCGACGGCGATAAGCTTCGGCACGACCACGTCTGTGATCTGCTGCAGTTCCTCGTCGGACGGAAGGCCCTGCAGAATCGGCATCGGACGGCCGCCGATCAACGCGAACAGCGCCGGCGCGCCCTGAATCTGGAACGCCTGTGCGATGGAGGGATTGGATGCGATGTCGATGCGGGACAGCTGGATCTGGCCGTTGAGCTTGTTCACCGCGTCACCCAATGCGCGTGCCATGGCGAACAGACGGTCGTCGGTCGGCACCCACAGGAACAGCAGAATCGGGAACGTGGCGGAGGTCTGCACCATGGCCTGGAACGTGTTCTCCGTGGTGTCGATGACATATCCGCCAGCCGCCGGAGCGCCGCCCGCCTGCCCCGGCTCGACCTTCACCTGATGCTTGAGCGCTTCCAGATCAACGGCTCCCGCCAATGAAACACCCGGATGGAACGCTTGCTGCTCTGCCATACTTGCCTCCAAAAACACGAAATCGTTGCTGGCACCAACTATAGGTGCCAACAACGATTTCCCGGTTTTCATTCCCACGGATGCGCGATAGGCGGAAAACCGCCGACGATGCGCGTCCAAGGACCCGTCGTTTTACAGCGCTTCGACCTTCACCGGCTGGCGTTCGGAACCGACCGCGGTGATTTTCTGCCCGGAATTCGCCGGCGGAACATACAGCGCGATGACGTTCACATAGCTCGTCTTCATGGTGCTGGTGGCCTTGCCATTGCCGAACAGCGCCTTTTCCGCGTCAGAGGCCGGCTGCGATTCACGGCCAGCGCCGGCGGAACGCGTCCATTCGGAGTTGATCTGCGCCACCACCAGATCGCCGCCGTCCGCGGAACGCATGACGCTGATGGCTCCATTGACCGGTTCGAAGGTCTGCTGCTGCGTGCCTTCGTTAAGCTCCATGGCCTTCTGCACCTGGGCAGTCAGATCGGCAAGCTTCGATCGCAGATCATCATCCGCGAATTTGCTGGCGTACTTGCTGTTCGCCCCGTTCTGCAGCAGGTCCGCATACGCGTCCACCGCCGCTTTCGGCGTCATGACCAGACCGGTGTCCGTAGGCGTTCCCTGCGCGCTGCCGGTTTTGGAGATTTCGAAACTCGGCATCTTCACGCCGGAGAACAGTCGCGCCACACCCCACAGCTTGTAGTTCTGGCGTGCGGAATCCTGCCTGAACACCAGCAGACGCTTGGACTGCTGGTCCTTGGTTGTGGACGTGATGGAGAACACGGACCGTGGCCAGCCGGCATCCGTGGAGATCACGGCCTGGGCCAGATCCGTGGGGATGGTGGTCTTACGGTCAAGATTGCCCGTGGCTTTCGCTACGTTCAGCTCGCTGGTGCGGATGTCCAGTTCCGGACCTTCGAGAATCGTCGGCAACGTATCAGTGTCACGGTTCTGATTGCACTGGTCGAGCGTTTTGAGAATCCTCGTGCGGACCTTTTGCTCCTGCTTGGCGCTCAAGTTCGGCGCATCCTGCCGGGTGGTGGCTTTCGGGGTCGGCAGCTGGCCTTCGCAACCGCACATGCCGACGGCCATTCCCAGCGCGAGCATGGCCGCGATAATCGCCTGACTACGCTTCCTCATCACTGGTCCTCCTCTTGGCCGTCTTCCTGCGTTTCCGTCTGAACCTCCTCTTGGGCAAGACGAGCGAAATACGCGGCAAGCTCATCCTGCGAGATCACGGAAGTCGCCTCGTCGTCAACAGACGATTCGCCCGCCGTCGATTCAAATACGGTCGATTCGGACACAGTCGGCTGGCTTTCCGCAATCGTGTTCTGCTGGTCGGCGACCAGGTTACGTGCCACAGGATCGACGATGACGGGCTGTTGCGTTTCCTCGAACGACGACGTACGACCGCCGGTGCGATGTTCCGCATGGCGACGCCTGCCGTGACGCGACCTGCTCCGTGCCCTGTTGCTGGCGGCGGTTTCGGCGTTCTTCACCCAAGCCGAAACCTCGTTCTCATCGCCTTCGTTGACGCCAACGCCTTCGACCATGGCGAAAGCGCGCTTGTTGCGGCGCTTATGCGGCGGCATGGCGAATACGGAAGCGGAAAGCACGGCGAGAATCGCCAGCAGTCCGCCGGCAAGATACAACGGCATGGCGAAATTCGGCAGGTTACGACGGTCCCAATTCAGAGTGACCGTATCTCCCTTGCGGTTGCCGAAATCAATCAACGCCACAACATCCTCGGCGTTCTTGCTGTTCGATCCTTTGACCTGCATATCAACGGCACCGTCATTGCACTTGATGGTGCGCCACATGTCGGAGTCCTTGAAAGCCACCTGGTTCTGGGAATTGTCCGCGGTTCCCTGCGCGGAGACCTTCATGGTGGAAAGCGTCGTCCAATCGGACAGACCGGAGACGCGCATGTACTTGCTTCCCGCAATCCATCCGGCAACGTCGCGCGCGGAACCTATGGCGATGCACACATTGGATTTCTTGTCACGGGATTTGGCCGAAATATTGACGCGGCTGTCTACCAGCTGCAGCACGTTCGGATCGGTGACCACGTATTCCGAACCGTTCACCGGAGCGGCGGCGGTGATCTCATTGTCCGGTTTCCAGACGGTTGAATTCAACACGCCAAACACGACGCATGCGATGGCAAGCAAGCCGAAAATAGGCGTGACGATGCCACGCATGATCTTCGCATGCCGGGTAGGGCCCGTCTCGATCTGCGGCTTCTCTTGTTCTTCCTGCAATACAGTCATAGCTTTTCCATTCTACAGGGTCCGTTTGCACAAGCCTGAAAAAAACATGAAAATCATGCTTTGCCGCTATGGTTGGCCCTATGCGTAAATCACTTCTTTCCAAGGCCGTCACGGCAGTCTGCGCAACGGTCATGTGCCTGGGCGTCACTGCGTGCGGCGGTAATTCCAGCGCGAAATCCGACAAGTCGAACTCGGATTCCTCCTCATCTTCCGAAAAAATCGGCATGCACCAGATCGCCGGCGTGACCGCCAAGGGCGAGCTCGGCAAGAAGCCGACCGTCTCGTTCAAGACGCCGATGACGGTTGAGGACAACAGCTACGTGGTGCTGCAGAAGGGCGACGGAGCCCAGATCGAGGACGGCGACCGCGTCTGCTCGCAGGGCATCGCCATCAGCGTCAAGGATGGTTCCGAACTGGCCAGCACGTGGGAGAAGAACACCCCCGACTGCTCCACCGTAGTCACCTCGGATACCAGCCAGATGACCGAGAACTACTACAAGATCTTCAAGAGCCTCAAGCTCAATTCCACCGTGGCGTTCGGCGTGAACGACTCGAATTCCTCCGGCACCTCGTATCTCATGGTACTCACGCTGGTGTCCAAGTCGAAGGACCTGAAGAAGGCCACCGGCGAGAAGGTCGCGGGCGTTCCGGCCGACCTGCCGAAGGTAACGCTCGCCAAGGACGGCAAGCCGTCGATCGACATGAACGGCTATAAGGGTTCCGATTCCCTGGTTTCCCAGGACCTCATCAAGGGCAAGGGCGCTGTGGTCAAGGATACGCAGTCCGTGGTGGCGCACTACACCGGCTGGCTGCTGGACGGCACGCAGTTCGATTCCTCGTGGGACCGCGGACAGTCCTCCGCCTTCTCGCTTGACAGCGTGATCAAGGGCTGGAAGCAGGGTCTGGCAGGCCACACGGTCGGTTCCCAGGTGCTGCTGGTGGTGCCGCCGAGCCTCGGCTACGGAAACAAGGATCAGGAGAAGATTCCGGCGAATTCCACGCTGGTCTTCGTGGTCGACATTCTCGCCGCCTACTGATCCGCCGAACCGACTGATAGGTTCCTCCAAAAACAAAATAGCCTCCCCCTCGGGAGGCTATTTTCATATGCATGCAAGTCCTAGGGGAAATCGCGGCAACGCGTGCGGTATCGAGGCGTACCGAGGGAAGGCGTACGAAGGTACGTCGACCGAGGAACAACGAAGATAACGCTCCGTTGCCGCGATTTCCAGAGTTGGAACCGAAAGAATCAGAACAACCGTAAAGAATCGTCCTCAGTGCCCTTCATCTCCTCGTAATCCAAAAGCAGGCATTTGAAACCGCGGTCCTGCGCGAGCACGCGGGCCTGCGGGGTGATGGTCTGCGCGGCGAAGATGCCGTGCACGGGGGCCAGCAGCGGGTCGCGGTTGAGCAGATCGCAGTAGCGGGTGAGCTGTTCGACGCCGTCGATGCCGCCGTTGCGCTTGATTTCGATGGCCACGTGCTCGCCGTTGCCGTCAATCGCCATGATGTCGACCGGTCCGATGGCTGTCGGGTATTCGCGGCGCACGAGCTTCGCGCCTTTGCCGATGCGTTCGATCTGTTCGGCCAGGTACTTCTGCAGATGGTCTTCGACGCCGTCCTTGATGAGGCCCGGATCCTCGCCGAGGTCGTACGATTCGTCCGAATAGATGTGCTGCAACGTCACTTCCAGCACGTCGTTCGATTTGTCGGCCGACGCGCGGATCACCTTTTGCGGCACTTCAGTATCAACGTCGTCATCGGCGTGGTCGGGGGTGATGTCCCTGATGCTGCATGGCGCGGACATCCAGTTGAGCGGCTTGTATGAGCCGAGTTCGGAGAAGATCAGCAGGCTGTTGTCCGCCTTGATGAGCAGCACGCGCTTGGCGAGCGGCAGGGAGGCGTTCAATCGTCCGGAATATTCGGCAGAGCAGTCAGCAACAATAATTCGCACGAGGCACTACCCTACCATGCGCGTCGCCGTACGTACGGCATACGTATTCGCGGCGGCGGAAAGCCACGTAAAAGACAAAAGCGGCCCGGTAATCGCAATACAAAAACATATTGCGATTACCGGGCCACCTTACGTCAAGCGGAAACGGCTTATTCGGCGCGCTTCACGTTGGTTCCACGCTCGACCGCGACGGTGAGCTTGTTCGAATCGAAGGAGATGAAGCCGTCAGTCACCTCGAAGGAGAGGCGATTGCCTTCAGGATCCACCACAACGATGGTTCCTTCCTTGATCACGGTCAGCACAGGCTCGTGGTCGGGCAGGATGCCCATTCCGCCTTCGGAGGCGGGAATGGTAACCGACTTCGCCGTGCCGTGCCACACAGGGTGGTCAGCGGCGACGATGTTCACCTGCATAGTCGATCCGGCCATCACGCACCGTATTCCTTCTGCATGTCGTGCCACTTTTTCTCGAGGTCGTCGATGCCGCCGATACCGGAGAATGCCTGCTCCGGAACGTCGTCATACACGCCGTCGCAGATGCGGGTGAATGCTTCGATAGTCTCGTCCGCCGGAACGTAGGAGCCCGGACGGCCGGTGAACTTCTCGGCGACGTAGAAGTTCTGGCCAAGGAACTGCTCGATCTTACGAGCACGGTTCACAGTGGTCTTATCTTCTTCGCCAAGCTCATCGATACCGATCAGGGCGATGATGTCCTGCAGCTCCTTGTTACGCTGCAGAATCGCCTTGACGCGGTTTGCACAGTCGTAGTGCGCCTGACCCACGTAACGCGGATCAAGGATTCGCGAAGTGGAGCTCAGCGGGTCGACTGCCGGGTAGATACCCTTCGAAGCGATGTCACGAGACAGCTCGGTGGTTGCATCCAGGTGGGCGAAGGTCGTTGCAGGAGCCGGGTCGGTGTAATCATCGGCCGGCACGTAGATGGCCTGCAGCGAGGTGATGGAGTGTCCACGGGTCGAAGTGATTCGCTCCTGCAGCGCGCCCATCTCATCGGCCAGGTTCGGCTGGTAGCCCACTGCGGACGGCATACGGCCGAGCAGGGTGGACACCTCGGAACCAGCCTGGGTGAAACGGAAGATGTTATCGATGAACAGCAGCACGTCCTGATTCTGTACGTCACGGAAGTACTCTGCCATGGTCAGTGCGGTCAGCGGCACGCGCAGACGGGTACCCGGCTGCTCATCCATCTGGCCGAAGACCAGTGCGGTCTTCTCGAGCACGCCGGCCTCGTCCATTTCGCCGATCAGATCGTTACCCTCACGGGTACGTTCGCCGACGCCTGCGAACACGGACACACCGCCGTGGTTCTGAGCCACACGCTGAATCATTTCCTGAATCAGCACGGTCTTGCCGACGCCTGCGCCACCGAACAGACCAATCTTGCCACCCTGCACATACGGGGTCAGCAAATCGATGACCTTGATACCGGTTTCGAACATCTGGGTCTTGGACTCCAGCTGGTCGAATGCCGGCGGGTTACGGTGGATAGGCCAACGTTCGGTAACCTTAACGGTCTCGTCGGCCTTCTTGTTGAGGATGTTGCCGGACACGTCGAATACGTGGCCCTTGGTGACATCGCCAACCGGCACGGAGATCGGGCCACCGGTGTCGTACACGGTGGCGCCACGCACGAGGCCGTCAGTCGGCTTCAGAGCGACGGTACGCACGGTGGAATCGCCAAGATGCTGTTCAACCTCAAGGGTGATCTTCTTGGTGGTCTCGCCCTCTTCGTGGACACCGGTGTTGGCCAGTTCAACGGTAAGTGCATTGTAAATGTCGGGCAGGTGGCCCACCGGGAATTCGACGTCGATAACCGAACCCTGGATACGCGTAACGCGTCCAGCGGTCGGCTCTGCAGCCGTCTCGGGAGCCGCTGTGGTCTGATTCTCAGCCATATGCGTTCCTACTCTTCCTTCTTGTTCAGCGCATCAGCGCTGCCGATGATTTCGGTAAGTTCCTGGGTAATCGATGCCTGACGCGAAGCGTTGAGCTTGCGAGTCAGTTCATCGATCAGGCTGCGAGCGTTGTCTGTAGCCGTGTGCATGGCGTTCTGTCGGCTTGCAGTCTCGGATGCCGCTGCGGTGAGCAGGCATTCATGGATACGGGACTGGATGTACTTCGGCAGAATCGCGTCGAGTACTTCGTCAACGCTTGGCTCGAACGCATACAGAGGAGTCGCAGCATCGGCATCGGATTCCGGCACAGGACCGGATTCCGGCTGTTCCGGAAGCACGAGCTCAACGGGTAGCATGCGCAGCACACGCACCTTCTGAACCACCATATTCACGAATTCAGTGAACACAATGTAGAGTTCGGAGACTCCACCTTGGTCCGCCGGCTTCATATAAGCGTCCAACAGTGCCTTCGAGATGGACTCTGCGACTTCCACGCCGGGCTGGTCGGTATCGCCTTCCCAAGTGCCGGCAACATCACGGTTGCGGTACTTGTAATACGTCACACCGCGACGACCATACACATACAGTTCCGGCTGCTTGCCCTGCTCATCGAGTCGGGCCAACAGCGATTCCGTTTCGCGGATGATCGAGGAGGTGTACGGGCCTGCCATACCACGGTCCGAGGTAAGAGCGAGGACAGCCACGCGAGGGTTGTCCTCGTTCTTTTTCACGATCGGATGGTCGATATGGGTATGGGCCACCAGCGCTTGCACGGCGTCGAAAATCGCATCGGTATACGGCTTCGCGTTCAAGGCCACGTCACGTGCCTTGGCGATATGCGAAGACGCGATCATCTCCTGCGCGTTGAAGATTTTCTCCAGCGACGCGGTGGAGGCGATCCTAGATTTCAATGCGAGTTGCGAGCCCATGAATCACTTCTCTCCTGCGACGATCTTTTCCTGCTCGACCGGAGTGGTGTGCTTCTCGTCAGGCTTCTTCTCGACCAGCGGCTTGCCCGCGCTGGTCACGAAGGTCTCACGGAACGCTTCCACGGCCTTGTCGAGGGCAGCCTCGGTGTCGGCGGTGAAGTCTTCGGTCTCGCGAATGGTCTTGAGGATATCGGTGTTGTGATCCAGATAATCCAGCATGCCCTTTTCGAACGGCAACACGTCGCTGATTGGCAGGTCATCCATCTTGCCATGGGTGCCGGCCCACACGGACACGACTTCCTGTTCCATCGAATACGGGGAGAACTGCGGCTGCTTCAGGAGCTCGGTCAGGTGGGCACCACGGTTCAGCTGAGCCTTCGAAGCCGCATCCAGATCGGAAGCGAACATGGCGAAGGATTCCAGCGAACGGTACTGCGCCAGCGAGATCTTCAGCGTGCCGGAGACCTTCTTCAAGGCCTTCGTCTGGGCAGCGCCACCGACTCGGGACACGGAGATGCCGACGTCCACAGCAGGACGCTGGTTCGCGTTGAACAGGTCGGACTGCAGGAAGATCTGGCCATCGGTGATGGAAATCACGTTGGTCGGAATGTAGGCGGACACATCGTTCGCCTTGGTCTCGACGATCGGCAGGCCGGTCATCGAGCCGCCGCCGAGGTCATCGGAAACCTTGGCGCAACGTTCGAGCAGACGGGAGTGCAGATAGAACACATCGCCCGGGTAAGCCTCACGCCCCGGCGGACGACGCAGCAGCAGGGAAATCGAGCGGTAAGCCTCAGCCTGCTTCGACAGATCGTCGAAGACGATGAGCACGTGCTTGCCGTTGTACATCCAGTGCTGTCCGATGGCGGAACCGGTGTACGGTGCGATGTACTTGAAGCCTGCGGAATCGGAAGCCGGGGAAGCCACAATGGTCGTGTACTCCATAGCGCCGGCCTCTTCCAGGGACTGCTTCACCGATGCGATGGTGGAGCCCTTCTGACCGACGGCCACGTAGATGCAGCGGACCTGCTTCTTCGGGTCTCCGGATTCCCAGTTGCGCTTCTGGTTGATGATCGTATCGATTGCGATAGCGGTCTTACCGGTCTGGCGGTCGCCGATGATGAGCTGGCGCTGGCCACGTCCGATCGGCGTCATTGCGTCGATGGCCTTCAGGCCGGTGGACAGCGGCTCGTCAACCGGATGACGATGCATAACGTCAGGTGCCTGGGCCTCGAGAATACGACGGCCTTCGGTCTTGATCTCGCCAAGACCGTCAATCGGGTTGCCTAGCGGGTCCACGACGCGGCCAAGGTAGCCGTCGCCGACGGGCACGGAGAGCACTTCGCCGGTACGACGCACTTCCTGGCCTTCCTCGATACCGGTGAAATCGCCGAGGATAACCACGCCGATTTCGCGGGCGTCAAGGTTGAACGCCAGGCCAAGCGTGCCGTCTTCGAAGGTCAGCAGCTCATTGGCCATGCAACCAGGCAGTCCCGTCACGTGCGCAATGCCGTCGCCAGCGGTCGCGACATAACCGACTTCCTGGGTCGGAGTGTCCGACGGCTTGTACGACTCGACGAACTCATCGAGCGCCTTGCGTATCGTGGTGGGATCAATGGTAAGTTCTGCCATGATCACTCCTTATTGTTGTTTTTAAATTCAGTCAAGTCTTGTTTCAGGCTTGTTCACCGTGTGGCGTGCCGTCAGGCGGTCGCCTTCACCGTGCGCTGAAGATGTTGCAGCTGTGCGACCACCGTGTTGTCGGTGACCTCGTCGCCCACCTGGATGCGCATACCACCCAGGACGGTCGGATCGACCACCGAGTTGATGTGCACCGGATGGCCGGTCTTCGCCGAATAGATGGCGACGAGCTTCTTGACCTGCTCCTTGCTCAGTGGCGTTGCCGTGGTGACGGTGACCATCGATTCGCCCATATGACGGGAGAACTTGTTAATCAGCCACTGAATGGTCTGCAGATAGCGGCGATTGCGCAGATTGCAGGTCGCATGCTCGGCCAGACGCTTGGTCACCACATTGAAGTCGGCATTGCCGATCAGGCTGTACAGCAGCTTGATACGGGCTTCGGCGGGGACGGTTGCGTCATACAGCTTGCTGCGTACGACCGGAAGGTTGAGCAGTGCGGAATGCAGCTGGGCAAGCTCGATGGAGACCTGCAGAGTAGCATTCGTGTGGTCCGCGTAGTACATCATGCCATCCACACCGAAATCCTCGGCGGCGTTGGCGATGTCGGATACGCGGCTCCAGCGGCGGGCCACCAGATCGGACATGATTTCCATCGTCAACGGATGGGCATCATCTCCAATGAGGGTCTTGACTACCGCAACCTTGTCTTCGACTGGGCGCGACGGGTCGGTGAGGGCACGTTCAAGCTGGATGTTGTGGTCGAGCACGTTGGTGATCGTGAACAGTTCGTTCCCGATACGCCATGCGTCCTCGCCGCTGTCACGCAGCTTGGGGGCCAGCGAGTCACGCGAAACGCGGTCTGCGATACGCGATGCTTCTCCTCGCATTGGTCACCTCCCTTTCTTGAAGGTTTCGATCACTTCTTGTCGCTGTCCAGTTCGGCGATCATCTGGTCGATCATCGTCGACTGCACGTCGTCGCTTTCCAGCTTGCTGCCCAGGATCTTGCCGGCCAGTGCCGTTGCCAGCACGCCGACCTCACCCTTCAGGCTCACCAGAGCCTGCTGCTGCTGGGACTCGATGGAACGCTGGGCGGTGGCGGTGATCTGCGCCGCATCAGCCTCGGCACGGGTACGTGCGTCGGCGATGATGTGCGATGCTTCCGCGCGAGCGTCGTCGCGGATCTTGGAAGCCTCGACGCGTGCGTTGCTCAGCTGGGCATCGTACTTCGCCTTGGCTTCGTCGGCATCCTTCTGGGCCTGTTCGGCCTTGGCGATGCCGCCTTCGATCTTGGCTGCGCGCTCATCGAACACGGCCTGGAACTTCGGCAGGAAGAACTTGTAGAAGAACACGGCGACGATGATCAGAATGACCAACGACCAGAAAATGTCGTAGCTTTTCGGAAGGAACAGTTCCATCTCGCTAGCTGCGGTCACCATAGTGTCTTCCTCCTTTCACGTTCGTTTGCGTCTTCGGTGTTTACCTTGGGGATCAAGTCTTACTTGATGAAGGCGAGCACGAAGCCGAGCAGTGCCAGCACCTCGACGAATGCCAGGCCCAGGAACATGAGGGTCTGCAGACGGCTGCCGAGCTCAGGCTGGCGAGCGGTGCCTTCGATGGTCTTGCCGATCAGGATGCCCAGACCGATGCCAGGGCCGATGGCGGCGAGGCCGTAGCCAACGACGTTCAGGTTGCCGGCAACCTCAGCGAGGGTAACGATATCCATGATTGTTTCCTTTCTGGTTATTGCTTGACAAGAAGCAACACTTAAAAAGCCGGCGGTCAGTCGATCTCCGGATAGCTCATATTGATGTACGCGGTGGTCAGGATGGCGAAGATGTAAGCCTGCAGGCAGGCGACCAGCGCCTCGAACAGGAACATGAACATGCCAGCCGCGAAGGTGATGATGCCGAACGGCATCATCAGCTTGTTCACCACATCAACGAGGAAGAACTGCGTGGCCGAGAGGCACAACGCAAGGATCAGGTGGCCCGAAACCATGTTGGCGAACAGTCGGATCGTCAACGAGAACGGGCGGATAATCAGCAGCTCAAGCAGCTGAATCGGGGACAGCAGAATATAGATCGGGGCCGGAACGCCCTTCGGGAAGATCTCGTCCCTCAGGAAGTGGCCAAGGCCCTTTTCACGGATGCCGGCAATCCAGTACTGGCAGAAGCACCACATGGCGAACACCAGAGGCAGCGTGATGGACGCGCTTGCCGCGATGTTGAAGCCCGGGATGATGCCGCACAGATTGAAGACCAGCAACGTGCAGAACACGGTGGTGATCATCGGCACATAACGCTTGCCACGCAGCTCGCCCATCACCTGATAGACGATGTTGTCGCGGACAAACTCGATCAGCCATTCGACTGCGCCCTGCCAACGGCCAGGGATGAGCTTTGCACGGCTTGCCGTAATTCCGAGAACCAGCAGCATGATGACGGTCGCAAGAATACGAACGAGGATGATGCGGTTGATGGCGAACGGCGTGCCTTGAAAAACAAACGGATCGGGAAGGAAGTCATTGATGCTCGGCATCTCTGGACCATCGGCGATGGTCATGATGCCCTCTCCCAATGCACTAATCATTCACGCCTCCTGCTCTTGTGTCAGCTGTTAGTCTAGCCCAACAGCTGAGTCGAATGTGACATTCCGGTTACCAAACCAGAACATCCTTCGGGTTCTATGTTAACGCGCCCATAAACGCGTTCGCATACCAGCCCCGAATGGCTGCAAAGGATTATCAGACCGTGGCTAGACAACATTCCGCACCGGGAGCTTTCCCCTACTACCGTATAGCGAAAACCGGCGTTTCGCACGTTGCGGGGACTATTAGACACAACCACGGCCGTTGTCGATTCGGCCTATTTCACCCCCATTCACACCAAAATAGACATCGTTTGCAACACTGCTTGATAAAACGTTTTACTTAACATATCGCACCATAATATATGACGGCGAAAATGAAACGATGTCGCAGCAGGCAACAAAAACCGCGCAAAAAAGCCCACGACACCGCGCAAAAGCGGCAATCGTGGGACAATCGCCAATACTTGTCAGCACTCGCCGATCTTCGTGAAATCAGCCGCGAATGACACCGTATCCATCGTGCGAGAATGGCGTGAACGCGTCGACACGCGGAGAACCGGGCTCGTGCCGGATCGAACGGTCGGTGCCGAGGCGCTTCTCCTCGCGCAGCTGCGGTACTTCGCTCAAATCGTAAGGCGTGGTCTGATAGACCCAGTTGAGCCAGTTGCGCCACAGCAGGTTGGCGTGGGCGCGCCAGGCGAACAGCGGTTCGAGCTTCGGATCGTCGTGCGGGAAATAGTTTTCGGGGAACGGCACGTTGGTCATGCCCTTCTTCATATCCCTCTCGTATTCCTCGGCGAGCGTGTACTTGCCGTATTCCCAATGGCCGAGCGCGAACACTTCGGAGAAGTCGCGCGTGGCGATGAGCCCCGGGCCGGACTTCGGACCCCACGTGAGCACCTGCAGCTCGGGATTATGGGCGATATCACCCTCGTTGATCCCCGCCAGGCGGGAATGCGGTTGCAGGCAGATCTCGTCGAAACCGTTGGTGAGGAAGCAGTATTCGTCCTGCAGATACTGGGGAAACACGCCGAAGAGCTTCTCCGGCAGCAGCTCCTTGCGCACACCGTACCGATAGTTGAGCGCGCCCATCGCACCCCAGCACAGGTACATGGTGGAGAAGACGTGGGTGGAAGCCCAGTCGAGAATCTGCTTGAACTCGTCCCAGTAGTCGACCTGCTCGAAATCGAGGTGCTCGACGGGCGCTCCCGTCACCACAAGACCGTCGTAATAGTTGTCTTTGAACGCATCGAGCGTCTCGTAGAACTTCACCAGATGGTCGGCGCTCACGTGCGTGGCCTCGTGGGTGGAGGTCTTCATGAAGTCGACCTCGACCTGCAGCGGGCTCTTGGAGATCAGACGCAGCAGTTGCGTTTCGGTCTCGATCTTCTTCGGCATGAGGTTCAGGATCACCAGCTTGAGCGGACGCACACGCTGGCGCTCCGCTTCGGGCTTTTCGAGCGCGAAGATGCGCTCGGAGTCGAGAATGTCTCTGGCCGGAAGGCCGCTGGGAATCTTGATAGGCATGTTTCCTATTATGGTGCGGACCCGGATATGGCGTATTCGGCGGTTTTCATCGACGGTCCGCAGCGTTATACGAAAAACGGATAACGCGTTATCGGATATGCGATTTCACTAGCAGCGCAATATGCGACACGCCGATTTGACTTATTAGCCAACATCCGTAAAATAGTTAAAGCTGCCTCAATGAAGGCAAGCCGACGCGGGGTGGAGCAGCTCGGTAGCTCGCTGGGCTCATAACCCAGAGGTCACAGGTTCAAATCCTGTCCCCGCTACTGCGGGCGAGGCCGTCACGATTATTCGTGGCGGCTTTCGTTTATCCGTCGTCGTGCCCTACGGGGCCGCATATCCGATCGGGGCGATGATGTCCTGTGAAAAAACAACACCCAAGCCCGCTCTGGGCAGAATCAATCAATCTATGGCTCGACTCCCTCAAGGCGGCGGGCTACTCCCCCAACACGATCGGCACGCGCCGATGCCAGATGTCCGCGCTATCGAGGGCGCTTGAGGGCGATCCTAGGGACGTGGAGGGTGACGACCTGCTCGCGCACTTCGCCGCGAAGGACTGGAAGCCGGAGACGCGCAAGGGCGCGAAGAACGCCTGCGTCAGCTATTTCCGATGGCTCAAAGCGTCCGGCCGCAGCGAGGCCGATCCGAGCGAGTTCCTACCAACCGTCAAGCGTCCCGAACCGCATCCCCGGCCATGCCCGGACGTGGTCATACTCGCAGCGCTGCGCAAGGCAACGGACAGCGAACGGCTCATGCTGCGTCTCGGTGCGGAATGCGGTTTAAGGCGCTTCGAGATAGCGAAGGTGCACAGCCGCAACGTGATGCGCGACCTCGTGGGCTGGAGCCTTGTTGTTGTCGGCAAGGGCGACAAGCAGCGCATCGTGCCTATCGGCGACGACCTCGCCCTGCTGATCCGATCCGCCAACGGCTATCTGTTCCCCGGTCGGTGGAGCGGCCACGCCGAATCATCTTACGTCGGCCGACACCTGAGCGACCTCTTGGGCGATGGATGGACGGCGCACAGCCTGCGCCACAGGTACGCGACCACGACCTACGCCGCCACACGAGACCTGCTGCTCGTCTCCAAGCTCCTAGGCCACGCCTCGGTCGAGACCACGCAACGGTACATCGCCATGCCCGACGACCGCCTGCGCGCCGCCGTGGAAGCCACACGCCTCGCCACCTAAGAGGATCGCAATGGGACGCACAGGTGTGGGCACTGGCCGCATACTTGATCGCAATCAGGCACAGCGCGATGGTCTGACCCATATATGACGAAAAGCCCCCGAACCATACCGTGAGTGCGGTAGGTTCGGGGGCTTCTTGTTATTCGGCCTTGGATGCCTTGGCCTTGAGGGTGCTTGCGCCGATGACGACGCCGATGGTCAGGGCGACGGCGTTGATGGTCGTCGCGGCCGGATCGGCCCATGTCCAGCCCCATACGGGGCCGAGGGTCTGCACGAGCACGCCGATGGCCGGCAGCACGATCAGCGCGAGCCATTTGAGCACGTCATAGGCTCGGTTCGGCAGCAGCCAATCGGGCACGGTCGGCTCCGTACCGGCGGTCTTCAGTTCGGTGTTTTCGTCGGTCATATTGTCCTCGATTCTCTGGATATGAACCTAGGGACCTCGCCCGGTGTCGGGTTCAGGGTTCCTAGGTAGGGTTCGGGTTATCAGTAGCGCAGCACTTCGCCGGGGTAGATCACGTTGGGGTTGCCGCTGCGATAGCCGGTGAGCTGCGTGTAGCCGATGCCGAGCCGTGCCGCGATGCCGCTGAGGGTGTCGCCTGCGCGGACGGTCACGGTACGGGACGGTGGGGCGTTGCTGCCGGTGGCGACGCTGCCGCCGCCGTTGTAGGTGACGACCTGACCGGGGTAGATCAGGTTCAGGTTGCCGCTGGGCACGCTCCACTTGGACAGCGGCCACAGGCCGGTGCGCGAGGCGATGCCGCTCATGGTGTCGCCAGCGCGGACGGTGACGCGCGTGGCGGCGGTCGTCTGCTGCTGCACGACGGTGGTGGTGCCGTTGAGGCGTTGGTTGACGATCGCCATGACCTTGTCGTAGTTCGCGCCGAGCGCGTCGCGTCGCTGCTGGCCGTTGCCGTAGTCGCCACGGATGGTGGCGGTGGCGAGGGCCTGTAGGTCGATGGTCTGGGTCGGGGGCGTCGCGGTCTGCGGCGGCGTGACCGGCTTGGCTGCGCCTGCGGGGTTGGCGTAGGCCTGCCACTGGCCGGCGTCGCCTCGGAAGTAGTTGAGGTCGAGCGGCCCGTTGTAGCCGTTGACCCAACCGTTGGAGGTGTACTGGCGCATGGCCTCGCCGTAGATCGAGTAGTTCCACGGTCGGCTCTGGTAGCCGGTCGGCGCGTTGCTGGCGTACTGGGCAACCCAGAGTCCGCAGTTGGCTCTCACGTCGGACGGGATTTGCCTGATGGCGCTGGCCTGCACGTACACCATCGGCCACACGCCGGTGAGCGTGTGCACGCGCTGCACGAACCGGCGCACCCAGTCGCTGTTGCCCCACTGGGCGTTCTGATAACTTTCCCAGTCGAGCACGAGCACGGCCCGGCCGACGTAGTCCCTCGCCTTGGCGACGAAGTAGTCGGCCTCGCTCGCGGCGTTGTTGCCGCCGGCGTAATGATACAGGCCGAGGCTCTTGCCCCGGTCGGTCACACACTTGGCCTGGGCGCGCCAGCTCCCGTTCTCGAAGCCGACGCCCTGACTGACCTTGACGACGGCGAAGTCGTAGCTGGCGGTGCAGGTCACGTTCGCGGCCTGCCAGCCGGACACGTCGATGCCGACCATGTCGGCCATGGCGATGGCCGGCGTGGCGGCGAGCAGCATTGCCACGAATGCCGCGATGAGGGCCTGTAGCGGCTTGCTTTTGTTCTTGATTTTGCCCAATTCGATTCCTTCCTGTGTGTTGGGTGGGCATGAAAATAGCCCCCGCCGGGATCGGCGAGGGCTAAGCCTGTGGTTTTCTCGGGGCGATCGGCGCGTCCTGTATGTCCTGATTGACTTGGGTGCCGTGGCCGTTGCCTCCGAGGCTGTGGTAGGTGTCGTAGACGAGCTGGGCGGTCCGTTTGGCGGTGTTGTCGGCGATGCCGTCGTTGGCGACCATTTCGCGCTGCATCTGTTCGAGCTTGCATAGCAGGAGCACGCGCACGCCGGTCTGCATGGCGTCGGATTTGCGTCGGTAGCCGCGCCACCAGCCGAGCATGTACCCGCCTAGGGCGGTGATGATGCCGGTGGCGGCCCAGACGGTGAGCTGCTGGGCTATGGGGTTCATTCGTTCCCCTCTTCGCCCAGGGCGTCGATGTACTCCTTGACGGCTTCGCGGCCCGCTTCGGGCACATCGTCGAGGGTCTTGCGACCGGCGATGACGAGGCGGGCGTAGACGCGGATCATGGCTTTGCTCATGCTTCACCCCCTGCCAGAAGCTGGTAGATTTCGGCCAGAGCCTCGTCCTGATCGAGGCTTGACGCTTCGAGGGCGCTGAGTCGTTGACTGTCCGATTTGGACGCCTGCAAACAGTCGAGCCAAATGCTGTCGGCCTGTTCGATGGCTTCCTGTTCGGTCAGGTCGCGCACGGTATAGGCCTCGTCGGCGGTGTATTCCGTCCACGTGGCATCGCCGTCCTCGTGCATGACGGTGGCGATGTTGCGGCGGATGCGGATGTCGGCGAGGCCGTCGCCGCGTGGGTAGTAGCTGACCTCTTCGAGGGGTTCTGGGCTGGATACCGTCTGGAGCATGGTGGTGCCTTCCTGTGTGTGGTGAGTTGCGTCGCGCTGAGGTATCGGGTCGCGCGGCGCATGGTCAAATCGATGCGGTGCCTGCGGCGGTATTGGATGCTGTCGCTGTTGCGCAGGTATCCGTAGTAGGAGCAGCAGCGGCGTGCGAGCCGTTCGGTCATGGGCCGGCGTCTGGCGCGGTTGAAGGTGCGTCGGGCGCGGAGGAACACGCCGCTGCGGATGTTGACGCGCCCGTGGGGTCGGAACGTGTAACCGACCATGTCGATGGGTTCGAGGTCGAGGCGTTTGCAGTTCCATTCCTCGTGCACGTCGAGTCCGAGCCGGTCTTTGAGGTAGTGGACGATGCGGCGTGCGGCGATCTTCAGATCTCGTTTGGAGGTGCCGATGAGCAGCAGGTCGTCCATGTACCACAGTTGATGCGTGATGAGCCGGCGGCGGGTGATCTCGCCGGTGCGCCGGCTGGTGCGTTCGATGGTCATGGCCGGCGATTCGATCCAGTGGTAGGCGTGGCTGAGGTAGTAGTTGGCGAGCCATTGGCTCAGGTGGCTGCCGATGTTGAGCCCGTTGCCGCCTTGGTATCGGTCGATGAGGTGGAACACGAGGCGCAGCAGGATCGGGTCGCCGACGTCGCGTGTGAGCATCGCCTTCAGGGTGGTGCGGTCGATGCTGGGATAGTATTTGCGCACGTCGAGCTTCACGAACCATTTCGAGCTGCGTTCGCGTGTCCATCGTTTGATCGCGCGGCGGGCGTCGATGGTGCCGCGATTGGGGATGCTGGCGGTCTGCCATCGTCCCACCTTCGCGTCGAACAATGGCTGGAGGGCCATGACGGCCACATGGTCGTAGATTTGGTGGCGTACCGATTCGCGGCCGATGACGCGATGCTTGTTGCTGATCGGTTCGATGCGGTTGAAGTACGTGATCCGGGTGTCGCGGTATCGGCCTTCGCGTATCTCGTCGGCGATCCGCATGGCGAGCCGGTCGAGGTCGGGGTGGGTTTCGAGGAAGCGGGTCACGTCGCGGCGGGATCGTTTGCCCTTGAGGTAGTGGTCGATCGCCCTGCGGACGAACATGGGCGTGGCGCATCGGGTGTGCTTGCAATGGGTTTTCAGAGCGTTTCCTATCTGGACTATGCCGGCTGCCAACGGTGCTGGATGGGTTCGGGTCTACTGGCCGGGTGCTCGGTTTGATTTTCGGCTGGGCCGTGGCTTGCCCTCTCACTGGCTGGTGTGGAGGGTAGTTGTGGCGTAATGATCGTGTTGACAGGATTGACCGGATATGCGGCCCCCGATGTTCCACCTGCGGTTCGCGAGGTCGTTCCTGAGGTTCGCGGCGAAAGCGCCGTACTGCACCCCATCCCTGAGGTTGCCGAAGCGCTGCACCACGCACGGACGTCGGAGGCGTACCGCCACAAATCCCAAAAGGCTGCGAAACGTCATGAGGGGGCTTTCGCCCCCTCGCTGCGCTTCACCCCCATCGCACTGCGGCTACGCCTTCGTGCGACCGAGCGCAGAAAGGCGGCCCCCGATGCACCACCAGCGGTTCGCGAGGTCGCGCCTGAGGTTCGCGGCGAAAGCGCCGTACTGCACCCCATCCCCGAGGTCGCCACAGCGCAGCACCTGACGGAGGCCTTGGGATGTGAGCGGGTTGGCCCCGATGCCGTCGCACATGCCGGTGGTGCTCGTCGCGCCAAGTCCCGTGGGGATGATTACGCCGTTGGACACGGTGAAGTCCTCGGCGTATCGCCATGAGTTGTCCGTGGTCTTGTCGCGTGGTGTGAATTCGCCGATTTTGGTGTAGTTCGCCGTCGATGTCTTGCTGGCCTTGGTGATGTCGAACACGCGGTAGATGTCGAGTCGGCCCTTGTCGTCGTTTTCCTTGACGGCGTTGACGATGAGGTCGGCGTCGCTTTCGTAGACGCCGTTGAATAGTTCGATGCCCTGTAGGCGGATGGGTTGGTGGTTGGCGGCGAACGCGGCGGATGGGCGGCCGTCGGTGCCGAGCAGCTTGTCGGTGGCCCCGGTCTTCCACGGCATGCTGCTGACGAAGCATGCGGTGGTCGTGGTGATGGCGTCGCCGTCGAGGTTGAGTGCGGTGTTGTCGGCGTCGAGGTTGGTCTTGCTCAGGATGGTGCGGGCGCGGGCGGCGCTGTAGTTGCCGGTGTTGTTGCGTTCCCTGTCGGTGCCGATGTTGATGGTGCTGCCGATGTCGAAGTTGCCGGCGTCTCTGGTGGCGATGATGACGCGCTTGACGCCGGTTTCGGCCTTGGTGACGGCGGTTTGCGGCGTGTACTGCCAGCAGCCGCCGAGCACGTCCGAGTTTTTGGTGGCGTATTTGAGCATGAGCATGAGCTGGATATAGAAGGTGTCGCCGGCGCAGCGGCCGGCGTAGCCCTTGCCTTTTTTGAGCGCGTAGTCGATGGCTCGGTTCTGGGAGCCGAATTCGCGGTCGATCTCCTTGCCGCTGACGGACAGGGGGCGTTGCTGGGAGTCGAGGGAGGCGGCGTATTTCGCGAACAATAGGCATGGTCGTTTGCTGCCGTCGGGCAGCAGCACGCCGGGCAATGGCGCGTAGCCGTCGTACCGGGTGTCGCTGTACAGGAATTCGTTGTGGGTGCTCGTGCTGTCGAGCTTGTAGTATCCGGGGCATGTCATGACGTACACGTCGCCGTTGCTGCCGTCGCGTTTGAAGCGGGTGTCGATGCCGTCGATGGCGGTGACGTGGGGCACGCCGTCGTCGTCCACGGTGGCGTTCACGTCCCACACGCGGAAGGCGTTCAGGGGCGCGTAGTCGTCGCGGCCGGCCTTGTCGTTGGTGCTGATCTCGATGGCCAGGTTGGCGTTGTCTCGGGTCTTCACGCCCGTTGGCGTGTTGCTGTACGTGTATTTGGGGAATTTCACGCCGTACACCTTGCCGTCCTTGTGGGCGGTGAAGTAGGCGGCGATGTTGCCGTATTCGCCCTGGGCGGCGTCGTACTCGAAGCGCACGCCCTTGGCGGCGTTGGCGTGCACCTTGGCGATGAGCTGGGCGGTGTCGGCGAGGGTCATGGCCTTCTGCGTGTTCGCCACGATGAATCCTTCCTGTTTATCGGTTGATGATGTCGAGCGCCCAGTCGATGTCGGACTGGGTGAGCGGCGGGATCGTTTCGGCGTCGGACAATGCCGGCGCGATCACGCTGTCGTACTGGGCGTCTATGTCGGCTTGGGTCGCGAAGACCACGCCGGCGGCCGCGCTGGCCGCGATCTTGGCCTTGCAGTCGTCGGAGAGCTGCCGGTATTCGATCACGCTGGTGCGTGCCGCGTTGGCGGCGTCCCTGGCCTCGCCGGCGGCGCTGATCGCGTTCTTGGCGGCCTTGTTCGCGTCGTCGATGAGCTTGTCGAGCACGCCCATCTGATCCTGCGCGTCGGGTGCGGTCGCGTCGAACACGGCTCGTTCGACGATGCCGTGGAAGGATCGCGAACAGGTCCTCGTGCCGTTGACGCTGACCTCGATGCCCATGAGGATCGCGCCGGCGTGCTGCAACGCCTTGCGCGGCACGGCGACGCGGTACGTGGCCGTGGGGGTGCCGAACACTGCCGGCATGCTCACGCGGTCGCCCAGCCCGCTGCCGGGCGTGGTGTTGTAGGCGAGCGCGCAGGTGATGCCGGTGGTGTCGGTGATGGGGGTGCCGTTGTCGGTGAGTTCGACGGTGATGGTGCGGCCGTTGATGTCGCCGGCGTTGAGGCGCACGTCCGGCACGTAGTCGTTGGCGAAGTCGAGTTTGAGTGGGTCGCCGCTTGCGGTGCGGAATGCGTCAAGCGTTGCCATTGCCGTCGTCCTTGTTTTCGAGCTGGCTGCGGAGTTCGGCTATCTGCGCGTCCTTGATGTCGCACATGGCGGCGAGTGTGGCGATCTGCCGGTTCGTGTCGGCGAGTTGTTCGGAGAGTTTTTGCGAGACGAGTTGGTCGAAGCTGACGTACTGTTGGTCTTCGTTCATTTTCATGTCTTTCATTGGGTTATTGGTTGTGGCATGAGGCTTGCGTAGAAGCTTTCTTCGGCGTTGTCGATGGCATTGGCAACCGTCTTGTCTGAGAGCAGGTCGGAAAGCGCCTGTGCGTCAACGCAGGACGTGTCTATGCCGGTTCCGGCGTCTGAGTCTTCGAGGGCGTATGTCGATACCGATTGCGCCTGTTGCGGGATGGTTGGTAGGTACATGCCTTTTCTGGTGTCGTTGCGGGCTACAGTCAGCGGATCGTTCTGGACGGTTCCGTCATCGGCGAGCATTGACATGTCCGCCGCACTGTCGTTCAGCGCCGCTTCGAGCGCTTCATAGGCCTCCGTCCAGACCCCCCTGCCGGTTGACGGATCGTATCGTGTCGTGTCTTCGACGCCTTGCATTATCGCGGCTACGGCTTCGGTTGTGGATCCGAGTCCGAGCAGCGCCGTCCAGGAGGCGATGGTTTCCGGCGAGAATACGAATTGCTGGTATCCGTTGACGGGTTCGTCACAGTTGACGATGATGTTCCCGTCGCTCATTGTCATGGCTTGTCTCATGTTTCTTTCCTTATTTGACGAGCCATCCGAAGGTGTCGCAATACATGTCGACCGTACATGGGTTTCGGTCGGCGTTGTACATTTGGATGTCCCATCCGGATTGTCCTCCGGTGTTTTTGACGTGCATGATGATGCCGCCCCATTCTCCGTCAGCGTTTGCGACGGCGTAGTATCTTCCGTATTTTGCTGGTGACGACGCAGTGAAGTGCACGGACACGGCCGCGCCGACCGATATTGCCCCGCCGTTCGGCATCCATGCCTTCCATGCCTTGGATCCATCGAACGTGTGACGGTTCGTGTATCCTCCGAGGAAGCCTCCCATGTAGAGGTATCCGGTGTTGATGTCCGCCTTCACTCCGACGGCGCCGTTTGGATCCCATGCCGCAAGTTCCGAATACGTGTCAATCGCGTTTATGTCGGGAGAGGCCGAAGACACCAGTCGTGCGCCGGAGCTTTTCGCGTCATTGGACGACAGGCTGTAGTCGCGCAAGGCCATCGCCTGGAACAGCGACTTTTTCTTGGCGTTGTCGGTTTTCGTGCTGCCGACTCGCATGAAGGCGCCTGGATCGGTGTTAGCACGACGGCCGCCGTTGAAGGTGAGCGTCGAGATCTCGCCCACCTCGGAATTCGTGGACTCGGAGGCGATGTATGGATGCTCCGCCGCGTCGGTCGCGTGAATGAACGAGATGCCGGCACCGGTGATGTCGGCGGATCCTCCGATCGGCTTCTGTTTGAATCTCGGGCTCATCCACAGGCGAGATCCGGACGTGCCCGTCTGAAAGGTTCCGGTGAGCGTGTTACGGCCGCCGTTGCCATCGAGATGGACCGTTTCGACGCCGTTGGCGTCGCTCATGGAGAATATGCCGCTGTCGAGGTTCCAGTAGCTTCTCGCGCCGCTGATGATGCCACTTCGCAGGTAGGTGGCGTTGACGTACAGCAGTCCGCCGGCCATGTACAGGCCCTGCAGCTGGCCGTTGTTCGTGAGCTTGTTGAAGATGTACTGCTGTGTGAGCGCCTTTTGGAACGTGTCCACATGGCTCGTGGCCGTGTTGTCGGCATACGATTTGGCGGCTTCGAGCGTGCTGGTGTCGCCGGCGGCTGCCGCCTTCTTGGCGGCTTCGAGGGCCGCGTTCGCCTTGTTCGTCGCGTCCGTCG